>Connie_p2__coassemble_660_pt1 | contig 28708 bp, 20 predicted proteins | sample Connie_p2__metabat2_low_PE_010 | metagenome-assembled genome bin Connie_p2 | reverse complement strand
TAAACGCGACCAGCACGCTTTCCAAAGCATTTCTTTTAGAAGCTTCCATTCCTCTTCACATACCGTATAGGTATTTCTTCGATAACAGATCTTCATCGGACTGACTTCGAAATTTTTTCGTTTTTTGGATTTCTCTTCCTTGTCCGTATTCATTCCGAGCCTGTTATGAATTTCTTCGATCATCTTTTCAGCAATAAGCGAAAGTTTGACATTGTTTTTTAAAATACTCTCTAGCTTAAAAGAAGCTTCTTTTTGCGCTCCGGCCATTTCAAGACGAGAAAGCAAATACTCTTGAATCGACTCAATGACTTTTTCATAGAAAGCCCATTCTTCCAGTTCTTTGATTTCTTCTTCATTGAAGAAGACAACAGCCTCGTTAAAAGCCACATAATAGCCGCTTAGTCCATCTTGTTTTGATTCGTATTTACCAAGCACATCTTTATTTTTCATACCCTTCTCCTTTGCCGTTTTCAATATAAAACATAAATTATCGTTATATTCGAGCTAATTTAAAAATGGATCGGAGTGACTCTTGTTCGAATGTTCGAAAGAAGATTGCCTTCTTCATCTTTTTGAGAAAATGAAATCAAATAAAGATGGATAGAATGCGGTTCTATATTAAAAAGCTTGCTAAGAGCGCACCTATAATGTTCTAGTTGTCCTCGATAAGATTTTTCCAGCTTCTGAACAAATCGATCTTCTGAATATTGAAAATCATTATCCGATTTATAATCATACAATTCCAACGTTCCATCTTCTCGAAGAAGGATCAAATCAGCTACCCCATTCATATAGATCGTATTCTCTATACAAGGATCGATATCCTTCCTATATGTATTCAAAAGCTGCTTTAGATCCACTTCTCCACGGTCTTCATTCTCGCAAAACTGAAAAGCATACTCTGTATAAAAACGCTCGACTCCTTCTAGAAGACGGCTTTTATCGATCCAATCAGAATAAGAGTTTAGAAGAAGCGTAAGAAAGTTAAAATAGATCATTTCCCGATCTTTATGCTCCATATTCAACGCTTCCAATTCAATCTCTGTTTTATTTTCTAAAATCGCTTGCTGAACACAAGCTTCGATCATAGAATTCATTCCAGAATAAGAAGACTGAAAAGAATGCCGCTTTATAAAAAGTTCTAGCGCCCGGTGCATCGTCGTTCCTAAGATGTTGCTGGATGGCCGTTCAACAACCTTCTCTTTATCGAGATTCAAAACATCTTTTTCGATGGAAGCATGGCTTTCGAACATGCTCGGCGAAACAGACCGATAACGAAGGAAAAGTTCATCCATTGAATTTTGAAAACAATTTTGACTCCGCATTGCTTTCTCTTCCTTGAAATCATACTCTTTCCACTTGATCTCCCTGTTTTGATTTTCTATTTCTAAATCGATGGGAGCCAAAGCATCGATGTCATAATTGATTCCATTGTCAGCATCATTATTGAAGCAAGAACGCTCATTATTGAACGACATAAAAATCAAAACCTGCTCTGCTCTTGTAGCGATCACATATTCCATTCTTCTGTTTTCTAACGCATTTTCTTCTTGGTCCTGAACGATCACATCTTGATGGAGTCCATTTCTTACATTGACAAACAATCGATCCTCGTCGGCTTCTTCATCATAGACATGAAAAGGCTTTTGCGCTTTTCCGTTTAAACTCCTGTGGTTGACTTTTTCGATACAGTCCGCAAAAATCACTATTTTTCCTTCCAGTCCTTTTGCTTTATGACAGTTCATGAGACAAAGAGCATGATCCTCTTTCTGAACGCCTACTTCATAGTCGTAGTTTTTGAGGATATAAGACTGAAACAGGGAAGCGAGCTTTGTAGCAGAAACAGTATTTTCTTTAAACACTGTTTCTAGCATTTGTTCGATCGCTAAATATCCAGCTTCTAATTCAGATTTCGTGTAAATGTGGTTTTCGGTTAAAAAATATCCAAAATATTCCAGCAATGTATACGCCATCGCTTGCCCCGATTGATATTGAATCGCAGCCAATAATTCAGAAACAATATATTTTTTTATAGCGAAAAACTCGTCGAGATCTTCTATCTGAAACAAACTATACAAAGTTTCTTCAAAAGCTGCTTTCGATAAAGAATCATGATATTTGTTTGTGGCTAAAAAAGAATACATCTTGACATAAGCGTTCAAAATCGAGTCAATGCTCGGATCGATCTGTCCGGCAATGCGAACCGGAATATCGGCTTTACGCATTTGGCGCGCGAGATAAGGAATATATTTTTTTATGGGCGTCAAAATAAGGATATCTTTATATTCGATCGGTCGAGAAAGAGCATTTTGCGATCGATCAAACGCATAGATTCTATATTTTTTCGATTCCACAAGAGCTCGAACGAGTGTGATCAAATCTTGCATTCCACTCAAGAAATTCGAGGAGCCATCGTGATTCGTTTCAAAACGAAATACCCCGGCCAATACGGTTTGAGAACTGTCTTCCTGGATCATTCTGGAATACTGCCAAGATCCAGAGCCCATTGGAATCGGCTTTTTTGAGAGCATCTTAGAATAGGACGTTTTGGCGTTTTTATTCAATAAATCAATCGTTTGGAATTTGTCGTTCACCCATCCTAATATCAGATCATTAGAGCGGAAATTGATATTGAACTGCACGATCCTGCAATTATCCAACATTTGCATTTTCCGCTTTGTTTTATTGAATAAAGAGGGGTCTGCATTCCGGAACCGATAGATCGACTGTTTCGGATCTCCTACCATGAAAAGTGCTCCATCTCTGATTTGGCCGGTTTTTTTAAAATCAGTCGCCAAGATCCAAAATATTTGTTCTTGGATCGGATCGGTATCTTGATACTCATCAATATAAAATGTTTTGTATCGACTGCCGATTTTTTCAGCCAGCTCTTGGTTTTTTTTCAAGAGCTCTAGAGTATAGATCAAGATAGAATCATTTCCAATCTTATGACTTGGCTTATTTTGCTGGTAATAAGCCTTTGCTTTTTTTGCGTAGCGAAGGATCAGCTTCTCTTCTAAAAGCTTTTTCTTTTGGAGCATGATGTTCAAATCTTTGGAATGTTTTATCAATTCTGTTTTTAATGGATCAAAATACTGCTTTGGAAAGCAGATGCCGCACTCTTTTTTCTTGGCATAAGAAAACGAAGCCGGCTTCAGAGCTTCAAAAATCTCCCATTTTAATTTGGAATCTGTTTCGGGTCCCGTATAGCCTTTCATAAGATCAGCCATTTTTTGAGAAGCGCTTGTAAACAAACTATTATATTCGATCTTTTCAAAGTCAGAAAAATATTCCAAAAGTCTTCCAATCGATTCTTTGCGCATCTTTTGGAGCTCTTCTATTATTCGATCGATTTCCGCTTCATCTTTCGACTTTTTCAGAGCGCTTAATTCTTTTTTGTGATCGGCAAACCAAGTCTTGAATTTTTCATTTTCTTCTTGGCGCTTTTCAGCAAGAACATTGTATTTTATTAAAGTTTCGCATGGTTTTGCCGTGATAAAATCCACGATTTCGGCAACGCTTTTCCAAAAATCATCCAAAACGCCTCCATCATTGTTCGCCGCTTCGAAAAACTTGCTCAGTTTAGGCGCGAGAATATACCGCTCCTGATGATCGTTTAAATATTTTATCATTTGTTCAAAGCTTTCTAGTTGAGTAGATGGATCCATACAGTAGAATAAATCGCAAAAAAGCTGCAAAACTTTCGTCTTCAAAAGATCTTCTCTCGATAATTTTTGAAAATCTTCGATGATTCGAGTTTCATTTCCTAACTTGAAGAGGATCTGATATAGATTTTGAACACGAAGGATAAACTCAGGATAGGTCGTTCTCGAGTCGAGCTGGTTCACGATAGAATCCCATTCTTGTTGGTCGATTTGGGAAACCCAGTCCATGAACAGCCTATCGGAAATCATTGTCTCTTCTTCTTCCTCCATTACTTCAAGATCGTTCGGCAACCGGATCTCGTAACTGTATTCTTTCAGTAACGTTTGACAAAAACTATGAATCGTTGAAATCTGCATTTCTTCGATATGTTCGAAGGCGTTTCGAAGATTTTCATAATAGCCCTTGGTTTGCTCGATCCGCGCTTGCAGTTTTCCGGTTATTCGATTTCGTAATTCTTCAGCGGCTTTGTTGGTGAACGTGATTGCTACGATTTCTTTGGGAGGCACGCCAATACTGAACTGATTCAAGATTCGTTCAACAATCGTAAAAGTTTTCCCGCTTCCTGCCCCGGCATCCAGAAATATATTTTTTTTAAAAAGTTCAGGATCGATTTTCCTGTTTTTATCTAGGCCGCATACTTCATCTCGCAGTATCATTTCATTTTTAATTGTTTCCATAATCATTATCCCTCATGATGATTTCGCCGATATCGCATCGAATGCGGCAAAGCGTCTTGAAACTACAAAAACCACAGTTTTTATTGAATTTTTCTAAAAACACTTTTGGATCGTAGAGATCTTTATCGTCTGAAATCATGGTATTCGCTTTTTCGATCATATAGCGTTTGAGCGAGCTGCTGATTTCATCAACTGTCCTACCGCCCTCAAACACAAGTTTCATTAGATCGTTGACTGGATCTGGCAGATGTAGCTCCAATTGCCCATTGCGATAAAAACAATCTTTATTGAACGTATCGACTGTCGGAGTGATCATTGTCAGATCCTGATTACATTTTTCAAAAGGAAATACATAATCAAATTCAGGAAAGCCAAGCTGCGTGATGGTGTGGTTTTTAAAATTGCCCAATAATGATGGATCCTCATCATTCCCATATGAAATCAGCTGAGAATATGTTTTTAAAACCGCATAGGTATAAATAAAATGCTGGATTTGTTTTTGTTCTTCGATTTCTTTTTGTTTATTGTTTTTATTGCCTGTTTTATAATCGATGAGCCGTAAATGTAATTCGTTATTCTCATCGACATATCCATCGACTCGATCGATCGCTCCTTGGTTAAAACGAACTTTGATCGTTTGTCCATTCTCGCAGGGAATCAAAAGATACAAGTCTTTGTTGCTGGAGAAGTCTAATTCACAACCCACGACCTCCCATTTTCGATTCGCTTTCCATTCTTCGCGCCATGATTCATGCATTTTTTTAAAAAAAGCTTCGCATTTGTTTTTTAAATCTTCGCGTTCGCGTTCGTAAGCATATATTGAATAAATGGGCACGATTTTCTTTATATTTTCTATTTCTTCTTCATAGATGCGTTCAAAATCTTCTAGATTCAAATCTTGTAAAGGCTCATGACAAGCAGGAGGAAAATTAGCTTGCACATATCGCTCGGCAACCTTATGAAATAAATTGCCTTTATGGACAGGACTTAGCCATTTTTTAGCGTTCTTTTCTAGGGTACTGGGTATTTTTATAAAGAAGTTGTTTTTTAAAATCAAATACTGCAACGGGCATTCGAGCATTTTTTGAAGCTGCGAAGCGCTTAATTCGATTGTTTCATCCGCTTGTTCTTTTGGTTCTTCTCTTTTCTTTTCAGGAGGCTGGATCCAACCGCTTCTAGAGCTTCTGTATCCAGAACAAAAAGTTCGGTATTGGCTACTCAAACAAAGATCATTTTGATCGATCAGCTCTTGAATCTTCAATACAAATAAAGAAGGCGAGAGCTCTCTCAAACTTACAGGATCATAGTGAGGATACGATATTGTGATTTCTCCTTCTTCGATCGTGAGAATATTTTTTTCGATCAATCGTTCAATTTCGCTTACAGTTTGAATATTCAATGGTTTATCGATATCTTCAATATACTGTTCGATCTTATAGTCCGGAAGCAGAACGGAATCAAACTGATTTTGATGGGTTTGGCTATTCGAGCATCCTAAAAACACATTATAGGGACGATTTATGATCTGGAATCGATTCAATCGATAGATGTTTATTTTAGGTACGTCATGCTTAGCACAAATCGCATAATTTGGAACGTACGAAATTTGAAAGCCATTTAGAAATTTTTCTATGAGCACCAATTTTTCTAAAAAGGTTCCTTTAAAGCTTTCAGAGAGCTTGGCAAAATGAATTTTTTGTTTTGTTAAAAGTGGCACCAACTCTTTGTATGAACGAAAATCTTTCTTTTCATACGTGTACTTTTTCGCGAAATCAAGCAACGCTTGATAAAGCCGGTCGATTGGGTAAGCTTCATCAAAGACGGTTAACAACTCCTGCAAAAAAAGATAAAAAACGCGATCTTGGATCAGTGTCGAGATCTTTTTATCCTCTGCTTGTTGAATCTTTGTTTCGTTTTGCTGAATCAAATCCTCTAATCGAGATTTCAAAAATTCTTTTCCCCATCCAAGTCCATTCAGATCCATTTTGCTGTAGGGAGCATATAGATTGATCTTTTTCTTTAATTCTTCCTGAATCAGAACTCGTTCAATCGAAAAAAGAGGATTTTGTAAGATTGGCAATACGTCTTTATAAAAAAAATCGTTTTTCGCATATTGGATCAAAGAAAGCATGAACTGAACATATTCGGTATTGCTCGCCTTGAAACAATCTTTCATTTCGAACGGTATTTTCCTTCCTTCCAGCTGCATGAGCAATAAATTCTCGTATTCGTTAGAAGTAAAAAACAGATTATACTCATCCAGCCGGCGATTCGAATGTTTTAAAATTTCATCAATGATATATTGAACTTCGTTGTACTGTCCATAAGCCGAAACAAGTTTCCATTTCACTTTTGCGCGGTCTATGCTTTCTTGGACTGAAGAATTTGGAAGGTACATCAATCGCAAGAACTGCCCGTTCGTTTCTCGTGTCACAGCTTCTAGAAACGCGCTGAAAAAATCATTTTGAATTCCCTTTCTTTCATTGGTTTCTAGATCCGCAAAAACCGCATCCTGGATCCAGGGAATCAAAAAAGAAATAGAGATCTTATTTTGTATTCCCATTTCCATGATCCATATTCCTTCCTGGATCGTTCGGATATTGTCGAATTGATTCGTTTTTTCAAGCTCTCTTTCATAGAGCGCTATGATCTTCAGCAAATCTCGCATTTGCGGGGTTTGATCTTTTTGAATCGATTCTGAAACATTGTATCCTCTAATTTTATTGATTGTCGTATAGATCTCTTTTACCGTTTTAAGCGTTAAGATTTCTTGATCAATATAAGACAATGAATGTTGTTCTAGAAGTTCGTACAATAAATATACCGAAGAATTCGTATCGATAAAATCGATATTCTTTAATTCGTAGCTGCTGTAATAGGCGCTCACAACTTCCTTGGCAAGCAAATACGTTGAATAAGAATAGATGTCTTGAATCACATCATGTTCTTTCAAACAATATCTTTGGATCAACGCGTTCCCCAACGATATTTGATCAGTGAATAAAATTTTTCGTTTTTTTAAACGCAAAAAATCTTGAATAGCGATCGACTTCATAATCTTTCCCTTTTTGATCACTGCATCTCGCCATTGATCGTCTTATAAAGATTCGCGGCGAATATATCTGTCATTCCGCTAATATAATCGGTAACCATAAGCAGTTTATGGTAGAGTTTTTCCACTTCTTTTTCTTCTTCTGTTAGATTCGGATCCTGTTCGATCCGTTTTTTTGCTCCTTGATAATCGGCTTTGAAATTATATGGAATCTTGAGAAGGAATCGATCTTCGACGATCGTAGGCCCATATTCGCCTTTTTCATCGTATTTGATAGCCGCTTGGGTGAAATTTTTTAAAAGCCTTTCAAGGATCCTTTTTGCTGAAAGTTCCATATCGACAATTTCGGCAGAATCGTAGACATAATGAGCCATTATTTTTTTCATGATCTTGATCGAATTCTCCCGATAACTGTCTTTAAATAAATCGTATTGGAACGACCCATCCATGATCGCATCATAATTCGCAACAAATGTTTTGGCGACGACTCGTATCAATTCATTTCGGCATTCGGAGAGCCAGTTTTCGAATAAGACAAAATCGGCCTCTTCCGAACGTTCATGATTTTGCAACGCTTTTTCTAGACACCAGAGTGGTGTAGACGCGCAGTTCTTTTCCGATGTTATTTTATTGATCTGTTCTAAGATTTTCTGATCTTCTTCTGAATCGTTGAACAAAGCTTCTCTTTCGCTTTTCATATGAGCGATACGCTCTTGTGATTCTTGATCGTTCTTACCGTAGATCCGTCGTTCTTGGGCCATCTTGTTTCTTAAGTCTTGGTATTTTCGAATTTTCTCTATTCGTTCATGGTCCTCTTCATAGTTTTTTATGAGCGATTCGAAACTTTCCTCGACGATTCGATCGACTTCTTCTTGATAAAACTTTATGAATACATCGATCGAAAAAGCTGTTTTCATCACAGAATCTTCTAGATCCGCTGTGGCGTAGGCGATATCGTCAGCTGCTTCCATGATATAGACAAGAGGATGGCGGGTATAGGTTCCATCGGCCAGCTTCGTTCCTGTCGCTTGGCACATTTCATCCATGATATCTTTTTCGGCATAGTAATATCCATTTTTATGAAGCTTTAGATCTTCGCTTTTTTTATCGAAACGGTGGGAAGGGTTCGGATATTTTACCAATGTGTTCATGACCGAATATGTTAGATTGATGTCGTAGTCTTGTTTATCTTTCAATCGGCTTTTTGACATGATCCGCAAGCCTTGCGCATTTCCTTCGAAGTATTCAAAGTCCGCTTTCATTTGTTCCGTAAGCAAAGATCCGATGGGCTTCCCTTTCCATGTAAATGATGGATCTTTGAATTTATTCTTAAACCAGAAACGTATGACTTCTTCTCCATAATGTCCATATGGCGGATTTCCCGTATCGTGCAGCAATCCAGCGCAGGCGACTATGGTTTCGACTTGATGTTCGAATTCTGGATTTTCTTCGAGGATCTTTCTATATTTTTCTGGTCGAGTCTGTTGAAGTTCGTAAAAAATAAAACTGGCGATCTGTTTGGCGATCGTGGAGACTTCAAACGAATGGGTCAGACGAGTCCGCACAAAATCGCTTCGGTCTAGCAAGAAAACTTGGGTTTTATCCTGCAGCTTTCGAAAAGCTTGGCTAGAGATGATCGTCATGTAATCGTCATCAAATTCACGGTTTGGATAGTCACTGTCGTCAATCCATTTAATATAAGATGCGTTAAGATTCTTGTTGTAGTTGATAATTCTTTCTTTTTGTTTTTGGCGTTCTTTGGTTAATAATTCATTCCACTCCATAATCTATTCTCCTCTTATTATTTCTTCTTTGTCTTTTATTATAACTGAATCATTCTAACATTCCAATACATTTCTAATTTCTTTATAATCAATAATTAAATACTTACATTGATCATTTTTTAGAATATTGATAATTCATATCTCTTCATTTATGATTAAAAGAAAAAAGAAAAGAAATTTGATTAAGAGATTATTTATGCTGTTTTCAATGATTTACTTTATTTTCATGCTTCCTTTATCGATTGTGGGATGGTTTTTGTATGGGAATCTTTTGACGAAGCTCTTGATCGGAGGCGGGCTCGCTCTTTTATCCTGGGTATTCCAAGAAAAAGCCAAAACTTTTTGGAAATTTTTTGGCGGTCTTTTAGGCATTGACTTGATCATTAGCTTTATGGTGACGTCCTCTCGGTTTGGCGTTCCTTCTATAATTTCTCGTGTTTTTGATTCTATTGGTTCTTTTTTCAAGAGTCTTCTTTGGATCGCGCTTTTCATCGTCGGAATTGTCGTTATTGTAAAAGTGATCTTCAATTCTTTTGGTGATCGAAGCATCGGTCAAGGAGGATATACGGATCGGGATATGATAGAGCCTCTAGAGCCGGATCCAACATCGCAAAAGCCCTTTAGACCAGCTCCTGTTTCGAAAATCGAAAAGCAGACAAGATCGAAAAACCTAGAAACGTATAAAAAAGAATACAATGAAACGCAAGAGAAGTTCACTTTAAATCAATTGGAAGATCCAAATTTTATTATAGAAAACATCAATACATATAGCGATGTCGTATCGGCGCACAAGACGATCACTTATTATAAAAAACAAAACATATCCGCTTCTATGATCCAAAAAAACGAATATGTTTTAGAGAAGATTTATAACCATGCAAAAACGTTGGATTCTGAAATACTCTCGCTTGTTGTTGGATTTTTAAAGAGCCGGACTCATTTAGAAAATAATTATTATAAAAATAACTGTGGCGAAAAAAGGGCGATCGCGGGTGTGCGTCATGACTTTGCAAATACAGCTTTAGAGATTATTCAATCTTGATTATTCGAGAAGAATAATATATGTTTGGAAACAAATAACCATAACTCGATAAGAAACTCATGAATGAAATCACACAATTCAAAAAGCCGATAAAAGACAATGGTCAAAATTCGTGTTGAGGATAGCTTTTTGCTGTTAGCGATGACGAAAGAAAATGTAGATCTTCTGCTCGTTCAAAAACAGTCGCGCTACAACAATCGTTTATAATTTACCTCACTCAACGTAGAAGATCTCATTTCACTCTTTTGATCATGTTGTTGTGGATCCAACGATCGCGGGGAAGAACTGCAGATCATCGTAGGTTTAATCCTTGATCACCCTTTCATACATGGAAATAAACGTCGAGGTTATTTGATCTTATTCAAAGTGATGAGTTGGTAAATTCTATGTCCTTTTATCAATTCGTTAAAAAATCGCTCTGTCACACCAATGTGTGATTTATGATTGCTTCACCTCTGATTTCCTGTTTTTTATAGCTATTTCTTTATGTTCTTGTTCTAAACAGTATCGAGCGAAAAACCTTATGTTTCTTATGATGCATTATCTACTTATTGGGATTTACGGGTGCAAGTGATGAAAAATTTATATATGATTGGCGGAACTATGGGAGTTGGAAAAACAATGGTATGCCAACAACTTAAACGAGATCTTCAGAATAGCGTATTTCTTGACGGAGATTGGTGCTGGGATGCAAGCCCCTTCCAAGTAACCGATGAAACCAAAGCTATGGTGATTGATAATATCTGCTATTTGTTGAATAACTTTCTAAAATGTTCTGCATATGAAAATATTATTTTCTGCTGGGTCATGCATGAACAGAATATTATCAATTCAATTATTGATAAGCTAGATACAAAGAAGTGCGCAGTGAACTGTATCTCTCTTGTCGCGGATGAAAAGAGCCTACGGGACAGATTATCAAAAGATGTTGAAAAAGGTGTTCGTACTGCGGATATTCTTGAAAGGAGTATCGCGAGAATCCCACTCTATCAAATACTCAACACCATTAAAATCGATACCAATAAAAAAACTGTGGATAGGATCGTCCATGAAATCAAGCAACTATGACATTTTCAACATGATATAAATATCATTCGTCACTCATTTACAAAATGAAGAGCCTCCTAAATTTTGCTTTCGCTAAACAGAATAACGGAAATTGGATGGCGGTTGAGCAAAAAATAATTCAAAAGAAAACCTCTCTCAAAGTTTGACTTTAGAGAGGTTTTTCATCATTGTTCCATGAATTAGGGCTTATGGAACACTCATTCATCGTAGTCCCAAATAATTCCGCTATAGTATTCCATCGCGTCTAGATCGAGAATGGTTTCGAAAGCGTATTCTAGATCGTGCCCTAAATACTTTGAAGAATGTTCCATCACAATTTTTTCATAGCTTCTTTGATTGACAGGATCATTAGGAATCTTGTTCCGTTCTATTTTCCTTGACATCGGCATAAAGTGGACTCCATACCATTGACCTTCATATTTCACGCCCCAATATCCTAAGAGGGCTGGAACATTCATTTTTCCTTTTTCCGGATTCTCTTTATAGAGCGGATAGTATAATTCTTCTGGATAATACTCTTCTTCGAAAGAAAGAATTTGATCTTTTTCGTAGAGTTGAAGCTTGACTTGGCCTGTGTTCTCATCAACCACTATTTTCAACTCTTTATCTTCTTTGCAGGTATCTTGATAAAGTATTAATAAATCTTCTGAATGGTCTGCTTGAACTTCTGCTTGTCGATCAAAAACTTCTTTTAAATAGCTGACTACATCCGTATCTACGTAAACATATTCGAAAGGTTCGAAAAAATAAACCGCAGCCTTGGCTAAAAGCGTGTCAAACCAGTAGTCGCTTTCTTCCGCGTAAGAATTCATAGGAAGCTCATCAACAATAAATTGAAGAAAACCACTATTCTCTCTCAACATTTGAGCAATCGCAGGAGAATAGGAAGGATCTTGCGGATCTAGATAGTCAGAAACAAGAATATCGCAAATTTCGACTAAGCGATCAAACCACGGTTCTTTTTCGAATTCAAACAATTGCTCCTTCAAAGAATTCAATGCTTCCGATACAGCTTCTAATTCGCTAGGACGAATTGTTTTTAAAAAATCTCGAGAGAATATCGTTTGGATTCGTGTTTCTGAAATTGATGGCTCAGAGTCCTCCTCAAAATACGGTTCAAGCAATTCAATATCTAAAATGGGAGGCTTGCCAAGAGCGTTGTTAAATACCTTGGCGAGTTCTAAAACGATCGCGGAGTTCTTTGAAAGCTTTTTTAAGCATACATATTCTGAATGCGACATGATGTTCAAGGTATTCTCTAGACAATATTCTTGAAATACTTTTTTCTTGAATTTCTCAAAGATATCGATGCTTAAACTATATTGTTGATCATTATATTCGAATGTGATCCCTGAATTGTTTTTTTCTTTTATAAGAAAACACGGTATGGCTAAAGAAGCGTTTTGAAGCTCTTCGCTTTCCGATGTAAATTCTGTAAGATCCACTCCTAATTCCTTAGGATCATAGTACGCTTGTAGATAATCTATAAATTCATCTTGAAAATAATCTAAGTATTTGGGAATTTGGAAGAACATGTCTTGTGAAAGATCAAATAATACTTTTTCATCTTTCCATATTTGTTTGATGTAATATAAATCTTCAGAATAAAAACCACCATCCTTGATTCCTTTCCATAAAAATTTACGGATAATATCTCCAAAATGTTCTAGGACACACAATTGTTCAAAGGATTTGTATTCATCTCGAGAAGTCAAAATCGTGGCTTCGTTAAATTGAACGAAATATTTCGTATCGTCTAAAATGATTGTAGGTTTCTTGTTCATGTCATATCTCCTTTGTATTTGTAGTTTAATCCTTAATACAACGAAATATGCGAGTTATTAAAAACTATAGGAAACTCTAAAGAAAGAACCTATAATTAAAATATCGCAGAAAGAAAATTGATCATGAGGAATCGATAAAATGAAAAACCAAAAATTTAGAATAGAAATCGCTTTTTTTGATCCTGTATATGGAACCGAAGATCGAAAAATCCTTATTGTGCGTTCTGTTTCTCCCTCGTTGCTTGAATTCATCGAAAGCGCAGAACATAAACGTGTAAATATTCAAAATATATTGCCGCTGCTTGATTGTCCGTCATCCAAAGTCGAAAGTCTCAGTCGTTGGATCGAATGCCATCCTACATCGCAAAAATTCAAGGTAAGGCTTTTAATGACAGACCAAAAGAAGCAAAATCAATACCGAACAAAAGGGTCGATCTATATGCTTCAAATCTTGGCGATGCATCAATGTTTTGATGAAAGTCACACGATGTCGAGTCGAGAGATCGTTGAGCATTTAAGCCGATATGATCTAGAAGTCAACAATCGTGCGCCCCAATATTATAAAAGCGCGATCAATGGCGAACCCGTGCTGAACCTTTTATCGAAAGAAGAAAAAGCCGATTATCAAAAACATAAAAAAGAATATGAAAAAAATCATCTTGTCCTCTCTAAAAAAGGTCCGAATGGAGGTTTTTGGTTAAACTCGAATATTCTTCTGCCTACGCTTAATTTTACAGACCAAGAAAAAGAAGCGCTGATTGAGGCCTACTCGTTTTTACAAACCGCAGAAGGCATCAAAAATCCAGTTGTTTTAGAAACGGCTTTTTTAAAGATCCTCAATCAATGCAGTTTAAAATTTCAAAATTTGAACCATAGAAGTCAAATTTATTATTTTGTTCCCTACCATGTTCGTTGGAACGAACTAGAAAAGTATCTAGAAACGATCCAATCCGCCATTCGATCGAATCACTGGATTTCTTTTTCCTATCAAAAAAGAGAAAGCATTCAAAAAGAAGAAAAAACGATCCGTCCTCATAAGATCATATTCTATGACGGGAATTTTTATATCGTTGGAACAGAAAACAAAGGAGGATCCTATAAAAAATATCGCGTCGATCCATTTCGAATGTATGATCTGCAAGAACTGGATTCTAAATTTTTATACGATGATGATTTTAAGACAAGCAGAGAATTAGGTTGTTTTGGCCTCTATCACCAAGATGAAATGATCTGCAAGATCGCGATCAAGAAGAATTTCTTGCCTGTTTTTCAAGGGATGAACATTGGCCTCCCTATCAACGAGAATGGAGATATCGCCACTTTATGGATGCCGATCCAATCCGAAAGCGATCGTTATCGCGAGCTTCTCGATGAAGATTGGCTCATATTCCGTTTTAAACGCGACAACAAACAAGTATTTATCAATTCTTTATTTGAGATGCGAGACAACGCCCTCCTTCTAGAACCTGAAGAACTTGTTGAGGAAGTTGAAGAAATCATAGAGAATATAAAGAACAATTATAAGAGCCTAAAAAAAGCATAGAGTCTTGAAACGCCAAGCTTCTACGCTCTATGCTTTCTTATTGTTTAGAATAATACGAAGACTTGAACTTTTGATCGTTTTGACTTGCGTCCTTTGGAATCGAGAACACTACTTTTTTAACATCTAAAAATGGAACGACTTGGGCAAAAAGTTTTCCAATTTGTTTTGGATCGTTTCGAAAGGCTCCACATCCCCAAGCTCCCAATATGACAAGATCTGGATGCATGATATTCAGCACTGCCGCCATCCCCATCAGACGATTTTTAATGACTTTTGCATAAGCAAACTCGTTTAATGTCCTTGCCGTTCGCGTATCCTTCAAATTAGGAGCCGGCAACGTAATAACATCCGTATAAATAACTTGGTCTAGATCTTTTCCTTGATCGTCTTTAAAGAAAGCCACATCGTTCGAATACAAAATATCATGTCGATACACACAATTATGGTATCGATCCACGCTGCCTCGATTCAGAGCATAAAATGCTGGTTGTGTTTTTAAGCCACGAACTAAATTGCTTGATCTTGAAATTTGTTCTTCTTGCGCCAACGCGCCCGATAACCAGCCGCCGCCAGCATGGATTGCGCTGGCAAAATTCAATATACAAATTTTAAAGTCAGGATTTTCTTTTCGAAGTCGGACGAGCGCTTCTGTACTTGTTTCATCCATAAACTCGACAAGTGGTTCAAACGACTCTTCAACGCGATTTCTTAAGATGCGTAATTCTTCTTCTGAAAAATAGTGTGTTAGCGGAATATCGTATAAGAGCGATTTTTTTTGTGTATCTTCCGCGATCGCTTTATATTCTTCTCTTGTTTTTCTCATAACGCTTACCTTTCTGTATTATGGTCATTTTACATCATTTGTTCAGGCTAAAAAAGCGCGCTTGATCGAGCACTTCTGATCGATCCGACTTTATGAGTATGCTATGCTCAAGATATGAGTACATTTACTATCCCAACTCACATTGAGATTGGTCCTGATTCTTTATCGAAACTGCCTGCCTTGATCAAGGCGCATGGAACAAAAGTGCTTCTTGTGCATGGCCATCGTCCTCTCGAGGATGGCTTGCTTCAAAAGATGCGTGTTCTTTTGAATTCTGAAAACGTCCCTCATGCCAACCTTGGACAAATTTTGCCAAATCCAAAATATAGTTCTGTCAAGCGTGGGATCGAGGTCGCTAGAAAGGAGAAGTGCGACATCATCCTTGCTTTAGGAGGCAGTTCGACTTTACAGTGCGCCAAAGGGATCGCCTTAGGCGCCCCTTATTCTGGCGATGTATGGGATTTTTGGACGCAAAAGGCCAAGCCCAAAAAAGCGCTCGTGATTGCTTCGGTCTTGACGGATCCTTCCACTGGGGCCGAGCTGAGTTCATCGTGCACGCTTGTCCGCAAAGGAAAGCAAAAAAAGATCGAATCTCCATTTGTCTCTTGCGCCTTCGCGATCCTCGATCCTAAGCTTTCTATGCTTCCTTTCTATCCGACGATGGGTCAATGTTTCGGTACATTCATGCTTTTGTTCATCGATTATTTTTATAACCAAGGCATGAGACAAGACATATACGCTATGCTTATGCGCTCCTTGATCCAAGCCACCAACGCGTTAAAAAAAGATATTTCCGATATTCAAGCAAGAAACGATTTATTTTGGATCGGCTTACTGGCCCATTCGTTTCATGAAAAAAACGAGTGTACTTTCAGCGCGCTGGCGCAAAGGCTGGCATTCCACTATTCATTGAATGCGGGCAACGCCCTTTCTTCTTTATTTTTAGGCTGGATCGAATCTTGGCCTGAAGAACAAACCGTTCAATTGAATACGCTTTGCGCCTCTTTGTTCCCAGAAGAAGAGCCAATCGAAGCGTTAAAAGGTCAAATGGTTTCGATGGGGCTCGCTTTATCGATCCCCGATACGGGTTTGACCGTTTCCAACGATGCGTTGATAAAATTGGCGGAAAGTAAAGAAGAACAGGAAATATTGATCAGATCCAATCGATAAAAACAAAAGAAATCTGAGGAGGACACAATGAAGTTAAAAGACAAATCAATCGTAGTAACAGGTGCCTCTTCGGGAATGGGCAAGTCGAGCGTCTTGAACAATTGGCCGAATCGCTCAAGATAGAAGCATGCAAAGTGGTGATTTACCAAGGTGATGTTTCAAAGCGTGTAGATTGTGAGGCAATGATCGATCTCGCCGTCGATTCTTTCGGAAAGTTGGGTATTCTTGTCAACAATGCGAGTCTCATTGATGATATGGCGCCGATTGCCGAAGCAAGCGATGAAAAATTCCATCAAGTCATGGATGTGATCGTATATGGTCCTATGGCAGCGATGCGAAAAGCGGTTCAAGTTTTTCTTGAGCAAGGGCATGACGGCAACATCATCAACGTTTCTTCTGTTGGCGCGATGCATCAAGCGGCTGGTCCGATTTATGCCGCTTCGAAAGCGGCTTTGAATGCGATGAGTCGCAATACGGCCTATATGTATAAATCCGCTGCAACGTGATCGCGCCAGGGGCGATCGCTACTGAAATCGCAAGCGATGGATCGTCCAAATACAGATGGCTACAAGAAACTATCCCCTGTTTTGCAGTTGGGTGTAGCGCCAGGCCAAGCTGAAGACATTGCCAAGACCGCTTTGTTTTTAGCAAGCGATGATTCTGCCTATAATCCTAGGACTTATGTTGTTTTTGACACAAATTAACGTAAAGCAATAGAAATTTTTCTTCATTTATTTTTTACATGGATCCTAACACGCATCAGTCAATGCTCAAAAAGAGGAAGTCAGTTTGCTCCTGCCGAAACAAGATCGATGCAGCCTCACATTGTATAGCCCATCAAAGGAATTTCATCGATATTGATCGCATCTTGCGTCGACTTAATATTCTTCTGCATATACGTGATTCGAATTTGTTTGAGTCATCCCGACGATCAAAATACAGACAGAATTGTATACTAAGGACATACGAAATGGAGGAGATTCAATGTCTATATTCTTAAATATCTTTACTTCTTTGCCATGGAACAACTTTTATGGCGTATTTAGCTTTATCTGGTATGTCCTTCTCGTTCTTGGATTGTATCAAACGTTTGAAAAGGCGGGAGAGCAAGGATGGAAAGCGATCATTCCGATCTATAATCTCTATATTTGTTTTCAGATTGCGGGAAAGTCAAGCTATTTTTTAGTATGGGCTGTTTTGGGCTTGATGGGCGGCCTTTGTTCTTGGCTGTCGGGTTTTGCGCTTCTGTTTTGGTTGGGCGCTTTCAGCTGGATCCTTTCGATCCTTTCGATGCTCGTGCTCGCCTACATGTGGTATAATTTGGCGCTCTCTTTTGGATATGACTTTTTGTTCGCGCTTGGTTTGATCTTTTTGAACCCGATCTTCATCATGATCTTAGGTTTTGGCGCTTCTCGATATAGAGGTTTCTAAGCATAAAAACTCTCCATTCGGAGAGTTTTTTTTATCATTTAGAGAGATATTTTTTCATTAAATATACCGGTGTGCAGCTCCAGGCATGACAATAACTTGAGATGATCGGAGAGCCATAAGGTGAATAATCTGGTTGATTTGGATCAAACGCCTCCCAGAACGTATCGGCTCCAAGCTCGATCATCTTGCCCCAATACGATTTCATCAAATCGATCGCCTCTTGATCCAGGCCAGATTGAAAGAGCGCTTCTACGATATGGGAATACATATACGGAGTCGCGATACCATGAATAGGAAAGAGCGTTTCACACGTCGCTTCCATAATGGCTTTTTGTTCTTGTTTTGGCAAGAAATCCGCCAACACCATCCACACTTGCGAAGCAATATTAAATTCCTTTTCTTTCGTCTTGAACAAATGCGTTTCTGGATCGTACAATTCCTCCATCGCATATTGAATCATATTTTGAAGCTGTTCTTCATAGCAAGCTGTATCCCTTCCTTGAATCTTCGCCAATTCAATGAACTGCTTCAATCCATAGAGAATGATCGCTTGTCCTGCGCTCGTTTTATCGAAATCGTTCGACCAATCAACAAAGACAGGATAGTTCTCATCTTGAAAAAATTTTCCTTTTTCATCCACATGACTTAAAATCACATCCATTTGATTTTGAGCCACTTCGAACAAATCGTCGAACGCTTCTTGGTCTTTAAATTGATTCCAATAGTCATAGAGCGTGGAAATAAAGAAGATCGAATAATCGAACAAGAACGTGTCATCCGGTGTTTCTTGGGGCTGAATAAACACATTCGCCACGATCCTTCCATCGTTTGCCCGCATCGCCCCAAACAAATAAAGACACCGCTTGACAAGATCACGATCATTGAAAGAGGCGTAGTTGGCCAGCGCCTGCAGCCGCAAATCGCCAAGCCATAAACGACGATCGCGCTTTGGTCCATCCTCAAACACATCTTGCATACAATCCGCTAACGTTTTAAGTCCAACATCATAAATCTTTTGCAGCTGTGAATCTTCAAATGTTTCGCGCTCGAATGCATGGATGTTCGCACTCGAGTACGAAACGACTTCCGGATTTGAAAACACGGCGCTCCATTTTGGCGAAGTATCCATGACCTTGATTTCCACAAAACGAAAAGCGTAGCGGCGCGGCAGCTCCAAACGACAAGGAAGAACATCTAGATGAATATATTCTTCCTGGATCCAGCTTTTTGAAAGCCATCCATCATATTCGCTCGATTCATGACTCAGTTCGGCAGCCACTTCCGCAAAGCGGAGACGCAAATACAATGGAGCGTCCATGGGCGAGCCTACCGAAGCGATATCGATCGAAAACGTCCCTACCCAATGGTCTTTAAAATCCAGAATCATCGTGTCTCCTTTTTTCATAGGCCGATCGAGCGGATAGTCGCTTTTTGAAATCCCGACCCCTTCTAGTTTTGAAGGATCCTTGATCAAATCCACCACTTCTGGATGATCCACCTTACATTCATGAAGAACTGGTGAAAGGCTTTTCGCCTTTTTTAATAAAGATCGATCCCGAATAAATTCGACATCTGAATTGATTTGAAATTGAAACGCCATATTATTCCCCTTTCTCTAAAGAACCTACCCCATGCTTCTTTTGGAGTTTCATCTGCATCATGCCAAATAAGCCGGCCGCCAAGATCAAAGCCGCAAAGCCAAACATCGTTGTACGAATATGTTCAGGAAGAACGAGGATCGGCGTGATCGTCGCGAATGCGGCGCACAACAACCGTGAAAATCCGTTGATAAAGCCTTGTAGATCGGAACGAACTTCGACTGGGAACGATTCTTGGGTCCAAACTTTATACATCGCTTCTCCCGCGAAGGTCGAGCCTACATTTTGGAACGCGATCCATGCCACGATCAGCCATAGATTCGATGCGCTCATCGCCAATCCGCACAATGAAACCACCATGATCATGATTCCCGCAACAAAAGCCACATTTCGCTTTTTTCCGCCCGCAATCTTAGAAAATAGCGTCGCCACGATCAAACATACGACATTCAAAACGATTCCTGCGCCCGTTGCGAACGATTGCGAAGCATTGGCTTTCACCAACATAAATGTCTGGAATTGCCCAAATGTATTGGCTAGTAAATTCCATCCACAATAGAACACCAAGATACAGATCAAAAAAGAAAGGTATTTTTTATCGCTTCCAAACAAAATTTCTTTCACACTTACTTTTTTCGTTTGTTCTGTATTTTGTTGTGGCGCGGCTTCATGAATCGCTTGAAGATTCTTGTTCGTTTTACGCATCCAAACAGTAATTGCCGCGACAAGAACTAAAGCTCCCATTTCAATTCGAGGAGAAAGCGTTCCCGACAGCGTCGAAGTGATAAACGCGATCAATACGGCGCCAATGATTCCGATCGTCCAATAAATCTGTGAAGCGCTTACAAGTTCTGCCGACGTTTTTTCATCGGGCGCATCGTGAGAGATCATCGTCAAAGAAATAGGAAGATCCGCCCCCGAAAAGAAACCAGCTAAAACAGCCCCGATCAAAAGCATCCAATAGTTTTGAGCCGCCATGCACAAGAGGACACCCGCCAAAAAGCCAAGATCCAAATTGTTGTAGGCATTCAAAAGACCCAATGATTTTGTTAGTTTTCCAGCCAACAATGAACCGATCGCGATCGAAAACGTCAACGCCCCCGAAATAATACCGACTTGCCCATCACTCAAGCCAAGTCCTGTCTGCCACACTGTAATGGTGGAAGACAATCCCACAATGATCCCAGAACCTAAGATCGAGCCTAGCCCCGCCGAAATCAATAAAGGTTTGTACGATTGAATTTTTTGCATTATTTATTCCTCCTTAAATTTCCTTTTTTCTAGATCTTCCATGATTTGTGGATAGATCGCATCCAATTTATAAAAGCTCATCGTAAACATGCTCAACACGATGCAAAGCATCGGAATATAGAGATACATAATCCGAATCGCGAGCAGCGCGTTTTCCGTTTGAATTTGCGCGCCCCCTACATAGCCGCCCCAAGCAATCAGCAATCCAGAAAGTCCTCCTGCCAACGCTTGGGCGACTTTTCCTAAAAATCCATTCACCGCTGAAAGGGAGCCTGCCGTATCGACGCCTGTTTTCCAAATTCCATAATCCACTGGATCCGCTTGCATCGAAAAGTAGATCGAGTTCTTCATGCCATAACCAAATCCAGAAAGAACCGCGCCAAGATAGATCCAGCCCACTTGCAGACCTCCCATCCAAATGATGAGCAACCCCACAAGCTGAATGGCCGAACTTATTAGAAATAATGTCCGTTTCTGCATTCTTTTCGCAAAAAACGGAACAAGTAGATTGGACAAAACCGGAACGATCGATAAGATCGTAGCGATCTGAACCGATAAAGCTTGCGATCCGATCACAGCCGTATAGTAATAGACCATCGCTCCTGTCTGTAGAAAATAGCCACCCCACATGAACAAGATATTAAGAGCAAAGATTTTCCATGGACCATTGTGAGCAAGGGAACGGAGAGCATCTTTCAAAGTCGTCTTTTGATCGAGGGTGTCTTCTTCGTCGACATTGATTTCTCGAACTTGAAAAAACGTAAAGAAGAAGATCAAAGAGCTGATGATTCCAAACAGCAGCATGACCCAACGAAAGCCAGCCGCTTCATCTCCCTTTCCCAATGTAGAAACTAGATGGAGCGCGCTCGCCGAAACAAGAGAAGCGCCTAGAAACGCGAAGAATTGTCGGACCGTCGCAAGATTCGTTCTTTCTTGGGCATCATTGCTCAATGCAGGAAGTATCGAAGCCATCGGAATGTTGACAACCGTATACATGAACGAAAGCCCGATGTATGTCGCATAACAATAGACGAGCTTCATGCTGCTTGTCCATCCTGTAGGAACAGAGAACGCCAAATACGCGAAGATCGCAAACGGGATCGCGCCCCATAAAAAATAAGGTCTTGATTTTCCCCATCGCGTATGGGTCTTATCGATCGCATATCCAATCAACAAGTCTGTGATTCCATCGATGATGCGGCAAACCACGAACATGCTCGCGATCGCCAATCCATTCAAATTCGCGATATCGGTATAGTAATAAAGAAGATATAAGCTGATCATTTGCCAGATCAAGTTGCATGCGAAATCCGCCGCCCCATAACCAATTCTTTGTCGCCACAAAAATGCTTTTGACAATGTTTTATCGTTCATTTTTTCACTCCTTCCAAAAGGCCTTTGTTTACACTCTCATCTTATCGAAAACGCTTTCAAAAAAAGAGGGACATTCATGCCCTCTGAACTTGATGTTTTATGACCTGCTTGGCATAATAGGAGTATGGAAGCGAACGAAGTGCTGCAAGAGCTTAGATCCTATAATGATCACGAGCTTTTTTATAAAGAATATTTAGAAGCCAAAAAAAATCCGGATTCTCTGCACGATTTTTTAAAGATGTATCCTGTCGAAAAGACGAAAGAGAAACAATGGATCGTAGAAGAATATAAATCAGCGGGCGGATGGTATCCAGAAAACATGGATGATGCTTTGATGTTTTCGATGTCCGAAGGAAACGATATTGTTTTGACAAAGCATAATCGCTACACGCCCGCTTTTTCGCATCGCCACACTTTTTTTGAATTCGTCTATGTCGTAGAAGGCGCTTGCACCCACGTGTTTCAAAAAGACACCCTTCATTTAAAAAAAGGGCAGCTTTTGATCCTTCCTCCCTTTACGATTCATCAAGTCAAAGTTTTTGATGATTCAATCGTTATAAACATTCTAGTGAAACGGAAGATGTTTGAAACCTTATTCCACACGATCTTTTGTGAGTCCAATCCGATCCGCGACTACTTCAATCAATCGCTTTATTTGTTTTCTTGCAATGGTTCCTTATGGATCGATACGAACAAAAACGAAGCTTTGCGAGATGTGGTCTTAGAAATGTATGATCAATCGATCAAAAAAAAGAAATACAGCCAAACGATCTTACTGTCCCTTTTAGCCTATTGGTTTGGAAAGGTCCTTCAAAATCAAGAAGCGCACATTCATATTCCGAAATTTACCGCGACCAATAAAACGCTGCTTAAGATCCTTGATCATATCGAAAGAAACTTTGAAACGATCACCCTTTCTCAAATTGCCGAAACGTTTCATTTTTCTCAAGCGTATGTGTCTAGAATGATCAAAAAACAAACCGGAAAATCCTTTACCGATCTTTTGTTGGATCTTAAATTTGAAAAGGCGACCTATTGGCTGGAAACAAGAACAGATTCCATTCAACAGATCGCCTACGATTCAGGATTTGAAAGCATCGAGCATTTTAACCGTTTATTCAAAAAACGCTTTTTAATCACACCAGGCCAATACCGAAAGCTCAATCAGCAAAAAGAAAAAAATAGGAGGACTAACAATGAGTTTATCAATGAAGGAAGCGATCTATACGCGCCATACCGTTCGTCAATATAAAAAGAAAGCGATTCCCCAGCCAATCTTAGACAAGCTTTCAAAACGGATCGAACAAGTGAATCAAACATACAACACAAAAATCAGTCTCAAATGCGACCAAAAAGAAGGCCTTTTCCTGCCTCTTCGCTATGTAATTGCCAAAAACGCGATCAATTATATGATCTTGGCTTCGGATGATCGCATTCGAGCAGACGAGAATATTGGCGAAGCCAGTGCCGACCTCATGCTTTACGCCCAGACGCTTGGCTTGAATACATGGTGGATCGGCGGAACATGGAACCGCAAAAAAGTCAAAACGCAAGCGCAAGCCGACCATGTGATCGGGATCCTCGTCTTTGGATATGGCGAAACCTCTGGCAAGCCGCATCCTTCCAAAAACAGCAGAGAAGTCAGCCTCTATGAAGGAAAAGAGCCCGATTGGTTCCGGAAAGGTGTCGACGCGGCCCTTCTTGCTCCAACGGCTTTGAACAAGCAAAACTTCTTTTTACAAGGCAAAGGCGATGAAGTTTCCATCCACACCAAAGAAGCCGCCTTTTCTTTAGCCGATCAAGGAATCGTCCGCTACTTTTTTGAACTTGGAGCGGGCAAAGACAATTTTAAATGGATCTATTAAAACACGAGGAACAAGTCTTCGTGTTTTTTGTCGAGTGACTAGACAAAAAAATGTCTAGTTTTGTCGAGTCGTTAGCTTTGTGTTTCTGCCTTCTGCAATATATATCAATTTTTTCGTATCAAGAAGTTGATTGATTGTTTTGCGTAACTTCGCGCTGATGCCTTTATATCCCATCGCTTGTGCAAGTTCTGTAAGCGTTAACGCATCGTTCGAGAGTATCGATAAAATTTTTTGCTCATAGGCTTCTTTCTTTTTATCTTTAGAAGAAGTATGGTCAAACGCTGGATGGATTGGAATCTTTACGGAAAGAAATGTTCGATTTGGATCGCTTTCGATTTGAAAAAGGGGGGATCCATTTTTCTTTAAAGCTAAGATCGCATTCGGAAAGCCAGTATTTCTTCCTTCAATCAGCTTTAGTTCTTTAAGAAAATCTCCAATTCGGCGATTTCGATAAACACGAGCTCTAATTTTGTATTTATAGATATCCTCGTCTCGAATACTCATATCAAATCCTGGATGACTCGTGATCTCTATCTCATTCATAGATATTCTTACCGTAATTGGTTCTTTGATTTGATAGGAACGATGATAAATGGCATTCGATAAAATTTCTTCGATCGCTTCAAAAGGATAATTAACAATACGTACCGCTTCTGCCTGATTAGGCATCTTGATCGTCTTTTCTTGGATCAATTGTAGTTGAAGATAATGAAGCGCATCTTTTAACTGGTTCTGGATCGGCCCTGTAAACGTCTTTTCAATCATATTGTTTCCACTTGAATCTGGAATAAAAACGACTTCTAATCTTGCATAACGAAAATATTTCTCAGGATGCTTCGAAAACATCAAGAGTGCCACGTTAAGTGGATGTTCATCTTCCAAAGGCCCACTTACGATTTGCATGTTTCTAGCCAACTCATGCAAAGAGAGTGCATTCGAGCTGGCATAAAGCGAACTATTCACTTCTTTTAAATAATCCTGAATCAAGGTTTTATCGAGATCTTCAACTTCCGCAAAAAAATTTGGTCGGTCATCAAACGGAATAGTTTCCGCCACATAATATAATTGCTTAAGTTGTTCATGATCAGCTTTGATCGTGCTCGAAAATTTCCGAATATAATAATTCAATGGCGAATGCTTTGAAGTAACATCTTCCGGACAGCGATATGGTCGTCCAATACCACCTTTCACCCAAATCAAGATTACATGCCTTTCCTGATAAACAACAGGTTCTGCAACTGGGAAATAATAAGGTTCAATCAAATGACAATAGTTCAAAAGCTTTTTCATGATCGAATCGATTCGTTCGGGAGCGATTCCTTTTGGAGGAAAGATTGGGACTCCCTTTTCTTCCTCTACTCCGATCACGATATAACCGCTTCCGATGTTATCGATATCATTAGCGAATGCACAAATCGTCCTTATAATTGGAGCTGGATTGAAATCACTTTTCCATTCGATACGAAAAGATTCCACGATATTTTGTTTAAATAACGTTTCAATTGAAATAGGAATCGTCATAATCTACTCTCCTTTTTTCTTATTATAGACTGGTTTTTGTCGAGTGACTAGACAAAAAAATGTCTAGTTTTGTCGAGTCCAACAAAAAAAAGACACCACACAGGTGTCTGATCCTTATTCGATTCCTAAATACTCTTTGAGAGCAGGAATGGCTTTTCGTCCATCGTGATAGCCTAAATAATATAGCTTCCCGAGCTTTTCGATATCTTTTTCCAAACGAGAGACTTCGATATGCTCGCTTGGCGCGATCGAAAACAAGCGTTTGCGACGATGCAGTCTAGCGATCTCATCGCATTGCTCATTGTAGGCTTCGTTACTTCGCGCATACGATTCGCAAAATTCAGGATGATTATAGAACACCGTATGAAACGCCTTCTTTTCTTTATCGCTCATTGGCGGCTTTCTAAAAAAGTCTGGATTCGTCTTGATCACGACAACGTGCTCAAATCCTTGATCGATCGCCCACTGAAACGGGATCTTATTGGCGCAGCCTCCATCCAGATACGAGTGCTCTCCAATTTGGACCGCTCTTGAAAAAACAGGCATCGAAGCCGAAGCTTGGACCGCCTTATAAATATCTTCGACCTCTCCTTTTTCTAAAAATTCCGCTTGTCCTGTTCCAATATTGGTCGCCACCGCCACAAACCGTCTAGAAGGATCCATGAACCGCTCTTCATCAAACGGGTCTTCTTCATTAAAATCCGTGAAGGCGAAATTGAACCCAACAACACCGCCTCCCTGCAACAAAGCTTTGGATCCCACATATCTTGGATCGTGCCGATATTCAAGATTCAATCGTGCGGATCGGCCAATTTGCCCAGAAACATAATTCATCCCATTCATCGCGCCTGCCGAAGTTCCGATCGTCGTCTGAAAGTTCAATCCCGCCTCCATCAACGCGTCCAGAACACCAGCCGTGTACAAGCCTCGAAACGCCCCGCCCTCTAACACGAGACAGCCATCTATGATTTTTTCGCTCGCCCTTCTTTTAGGAAGGTATACGAGTCCAGAGTAGACTTTATTGTTGTTCAAAAGAACACCTCCCATCCTAAACCGCAACTATCGTATCATATACGTCAAGTCAATTGAGCGAACAATCGTGTAAGAAACAAAAAAATTCAAATTAAGTCTTGCTTTTTAGTGGAAGATCCGATATCATAATCGAGTAAAAAGATTTAGTGACGATAGAGAAGTGGAAATACCTGTTCCCGTCCCGAACACAGAAGTCAAGCACTTCATCGCCGAAGGTAGTTGGCCTTGCGCCTGCGAGAATAGGACGTTGCTAATTCTTTTTTTTTTGCGTTTTAACACTAAAAAAGGCTCTTCCGAAGAAGAGCAAGAATAAAGGCAGAGTCGATGTTTCTCCTAGAAGAGACTTACATCTTCCCAAATGTTGAATAGAACATCAAGTTCTACACAGCTACTATTCTTTATTAAAAGATTACAAAGAAATGTGCCAAGGGGAAGAGATGAGAATCGCTCTTTGCCTTACAGTGTTACTATACCACGTTCTAAACGTCATACAATTTATATGCCCAAAAGCTTTTGAATTGCTCAAAACTCCATTCTTTCTATAATGAAACTATGAAATACACAATGATCCAATACTTCGAATGGTACTATCCATCCGATCGATCCCTCTATAGAAAAATCATTTCCGAATCTTCTTCCTTGGCGAAAACAGGCTTCAACCTGCTTTGGATGCCTCCTGCCTACAAAGGAGCCGCCGGCATCAACGACGTCGGCTATGGCCCATACGACCTTTACGACCTAGGTGAATTCAAGCAAAAAGGCAGTCAAAGCACAAAATATGGCACCAAACGCCAATACCTCAAAGCTATCCAGTCTTTACAAAACAAAGGGATCTTTGTGCTAGCCGATATCGTATTCAACCATAAAATGGGCGGCGACACGCTCGAAAGCGCGATCGCCCAAACGGTCGATGGCTGGAATCGGAACAAAGTCATCGAACCCGAACACGAAGTCGAAACATGGACCGGCTTCACATATCCCGAACGTAAAGGTACGTACTCCACATTTTGCTGGAATCACACCCACTTTACCGGAACCGACTACGATGCCAAGACCAATACGAACGCCATCCTTCTCTTTCAAGGCAAGCACTGGAACGAACACGTCAGCCAAGAAGAAGGAAACTACGACTATTTAATGGGTTGCGATGTCGACTTCCACAATCAAGAAGTGATCCAGGAACTGTATGCGTGGGGAAAATGGTACACCCAACAAAGCCAAGTCGATGGGTTTCGTCTTGACGCGATCAAAAACATCGACTCCTCCTTTTTTCCTTGCTGGCTCGCCGAAATGCACCGATATGGAAACCACCCCAATTTTACGATTGGCGAATACTGGACAAGCAACGTCTATGAACTCCAGCAATATCTAAAAGACTGTAATTTTTGCATGCGCTTGATGGACGTGCCCCTCCACTACCATCTCCAGCAAGTCTCCATGTCCAATGGAACCTACGATATCCGCAAGATCTTTCATGAAACACTCAGCCGATTGGATCCCTACTATTCGATGCAGTTTGTCGACAACCACGACACCCAAGTTGGCCAAGCCCTAGAGAGCTGGATCCTCGATTGGTTCAAGCCCCAAGCGTACGCCACCATCCTGCTCTACGATTGCCAATGCCCATGTGTCTTTTATGGCGATTATTATGGCATCCCCCACGACAACAAGGCTCCCGTTCCTTTTTTAAGAGAAATGGTCTGGATCCGCGCCAATCTTCTTTCCGACAATATCGTCAACCTCATGGACGACGATCCGCAAAAAGCGTGCTGGATGGCGTATGGACCTCACCCTATGATCGTCCTCTATACGATCGCGGACTGGAAAGAAAAATCATTTTGCGAACCAAATTACGCCAATCTAACATTAGAAGACGCGCTCGATCCAACGAACCAAATCAAATTCGACGCCCAAGGACACATCAAGATCACCTGTCCGCCCGGAAAGATCTCGATCTATCTTTTAGACAAAGACGCCTTAAAGCTGCACAAAGCGATCCAGTAAAAACAAAAGCAGAAGGAACTTAC
>Connie_p2__coassemble_644_pt1 | contig 29713 bp, 30 predicted proteins | sample Connie_p2__metabat2_low_PE_010 | metagenome-assembled genome bin Connie_p2 | reverse complement strand
CTCTACTTTAACTTTCATCAGGCTGCTACCCGCTGTTTTAATTCCCGCTTACAAAAAAGCAAGAGAATCGAATCTCTTGCTTTTGGCTATTCAAAGAATCGCTTGAAAAATGGATAGATGAATCCGCTTGGCGGGGTCGTTTGATCTGGGGCTGGGGTGTTTGTGTCGCCACCCAATTGTCCAGAATTATCGCTTCCATCTCCTCCTGTGTTTCCACCTTGATCTGGTGGAGTCGTTTGGTCATAGCTGCATACTCCATTCCAATACGTTCCGCCATTGCTGATGCACTCTTGGATCGGATCGGTTTCTTCTGGCTCTTCTGGTTCTTCTGGTTTTTCTTCTTCAACAGCTTGGCAAGCGTTGCCGTTCAATTCGTAGCCTTCTGGACAAGAACATGCGCCGCCATCCCAGCTTCCTCCGCTGCTCGTGCAGGCGGTTTCGTTGGTGTTTTCTTCTTTATAGGTGATGCATATGCCATCTTCGCTATCCCATGTGCCGCCTTGCGCTTGGCAAGCCGTTTTTTCATCATACGTGGATTCGTGGCTTGAATTGGCATCGCCGCGCTCTAAATATTCGCTCTTGATATAGCCTCCGCGATAATCCGACACTAGATCTGGTCTTGGGATCGCTTGGTAATTGCCATATTGCTGGCAATAATCAAGCATATATTTAGAAATGTGGAAGGCGGTCGCCATATTGAGCTGAGCAATATCAATGTAGTAGCCTTGCTGCTGGTATGGTCGAGTATAGCCGGACCAGACTGCGATCGTATATTGGCTTGTATAGCCTACAGACCATTCATCCTTGATCACGCCTAACGGGATACCGTATTGAAGACCATCGGTCGACCAGTCGGAAGTTCCTGATTTCGCGTAAACTGGATAATCTGATTTCAGATATTGGTTGTAGTTGTTGTAGTTGCCGGTAACGACTTTTTCTAAGATCGTCGACATCATAAAGGCGGCTTGTTCGGAGATCAATTCATTGGCTTGCGTATTCGCGCCGATTTCTACGCTGTCTGCGCGGCGTACGACTTTACGGATCCTGTGTGAATTGATGCGCTGCCCTTTGTTGGCGAAGATCGAATAGGCGCTTGCTTGCTGGATCGGCGAAGCCTGCATGTCGGCGCCACCAATACAATATTGTTCGACGAATTGAGAATACACGTCTTCATCATAGCCAAGTTTTTGGCAATACTCTTTCCAATAATCATAGCCGGTCGCTTTTACAAGGTCGATCATCGCGGCGGCCGCTGTCGTGTTTTTCGATACACCGACGGCGTCTGTCAGTGACATTCTTCCTTGATAGGTTCGATCGGAGTTTTGTAGATTGCTTCCTGTCGTGAAGTAATCTTTTGGCGTATCGTTGACGGTATGGCTTGTCGCCCAGCCTAAAATATCGAAAGTCGGGGCGTAAGCGAGAAGGGGTTTCATCGTCGATCCTGGAGAATACCGGTCGGTCGAGTTGTCGATCTTGGTTTCGTCGCTATGATAGCGTCTTCCTGGCGCGACGGCGATGATCTCGCCATTGGTGTTGTCGACGATACCAAATCCGATGTCGAACGCTTCATTTGGGAAGGAAACGATGTTTCCATTGCATATTTCGTCGGCTTGTTTTTGAACGTCCGCGTTGAGGGCGGTGTAGATATCCATTGGGATGATGGATGGATCTTGGCCGGTGAGCGTTTGACATTCTTTGATCGTTTGGGTGATATACGCTTCGTTTGGATCTTCGGAAACGATTTCCGATGATTTGAGCGCGAATTCCAGTCGTGTGTTTTTGGCTAGCTCATATTCTTCTTCGGTGATGTAGCCATGCTGAAGCATGAGCTTCAGCGTTAGATTTCTTCGTTCTGTGGCTTGTTTGAGGAAATCGATTTCGGCTGGACCATTCACGTTGTTGATCGGATTGTTGTTGTAAGGGGCGTTGATGGCGCCAGCCAAGAAGGCGGCTTCCCCTAAGTTGAGCTGGGAAACGTCTTTGCCAAAATAGTATTGGGAGGCTTTTTGGATGCCTCGTGTACTGTTTCCGGAGCCAAACCAGATCCGGTTGACGTAAAATTCAAAGATATCTTCTTTATTGATGCTTTGCTCGGCGATCAAGGATAGGTAGATTTCTTGGATCTTTAACTTGATCTGAGCGAATTTATTCAATTTGCCTTCGTTTTCGAGCTTGGCTTCTTGGTTTTTCGTAAAGGCGTTATCGATCATCTGCATCGTGAGGGTCGAACCGCCTTGCGAGAAATTCCCGCTTCTTAGATTGGCGATCGCCGCGGCCATAAAGCGCGGCAAGTCAAATCCGTTATGGTCGAAATAGCGCGAGTCTTCGATCGACAAAAAGGCGTCCACAACAGATTGCGGGATCTTTTCATAGGTGATGTCTTCGCGGATCTCGTCGCCAAATTCGTAGACGAGATTTCCGCTCGCGTCAAAGATCCGCGAGTTGGATAGGGTCGACAATCCGTCTTGGGAAAAACGCATGCCTTCGGGATCATTAATAATATTGACGAGTATAAAAAATACGGAAATGCAGCCAACCAAGAACAGCGTCAAGACGCAGACGGCGATCTTATTCCAGATGTCTAGCTTTCGGCGTTTCTTTTTAGGTTGCTGCGAAGGGGTTGTGTTTGCTGGTTCCGGCATCAAGAATCCTCCTTAAAATAGATAGCATCTACAACTTTCAAATATTGTAATCGCGGATAGAGCCCTTCTTGGATGAGGTTTCCGTGTTCTAAAAACCACTCGTAGGGAATCGCATATTTGTTGGTTGATTTGATTTTTTGGATGAGTGTGGGTGCGTCTACAAGAAAAGTTTGGCCATGATAGGAAAAGCGAATGATAAAAAAACCGATCCCGCCATGTTGTTCGACTTTTTCAAGGTGTTTGATCTGGTGGTCGTGCACCATTTGCAGCGGGAAGTTTGTCTTGTTCTTTGTGTCTTTTGCTTCAAAGTCGATGTATTTGCCTCGATAGATCCCATTGTAGTCGGTCGTTGATGGCGTTCGATAATACGCTTCTGTGATCTTGGCTTTGTTCCTGCTTTCATAATCGACGCGAACGACTTGCACAGGCGTCGGTTTTTTATAGATCAAAGCGATATCGAGATCACGATAATAGGCGTTGGAAAGATTGATTTCTTTTTCTAGGTCAGCACCGCGTTTTGAATGGTTATCTAAGTTTTTCTCTTTTGGATACGGCTTCATCCCGTTTGGGTAATTGATCGTACTCATCTCTGCTATTATATCGAAAAGTAGTAGGTCTTTCAAATTACTGTTCTTGGAAAACGGCTTTTTATTGTTGATTTTTTATGTGAGTTTATGCATAATATAGAAGTTAGAATCGGGGAGGTTCACAATGGCTAAAGATATGAATTTAACGGCACAAGTAATTTATGAAAAGGAATTCCACGTGGACTTGAAAGGATATGCTCCAGGTGAAGTGGATGAGTTTTTAGATCAAGTCATCGAGGATTATCAAAATTACGATGAAAAGATCGAAGAGCTTGGGAGCGCTTTGACTCGTTATGAAGCGAAGATCAAGGAACTCCAACAGCAAGTTTTCGCTTTGCAGACAGAGAATCAAAATCTCCAAGAACAAAAGAACTCGGATTTTATCAATGCGAATTCCGATCAAGTGGATATTTTGAAACGAATTGCCCGATTAGAAAAAGCGGTATTCAACCAATAGAAATCATGAAATTCTAATTCGACAGTTGCTGGCTATTCTTATAGTTAGAGGAAAGTCCATGCTCGCACGATCTGAGATGATCGTAGTGTTTGTGCTGGATGAAGTCATAAATCCAGGCATGATCTTCATGACGGCGAAGCAAGATACCTAAGGGAAACTATGGTTGCGCTTCTTAAAGTGCCACAGAGACGAGCTTTTATGGAAACATAAGAGGTGGAACGGGTAAACCCCGCAAGCGAGAAACCCAAATTTGGTAGGGGAACCGATGGAGACGAATCAGGAAGTCGAAGTTGGATGCGAAAGCATAGATAAATAACTGTCGCCGGCTTGCCGGAACAGAACATGGCTTATGAATTAGAGTTTAAAAAGCGGAATACAGTATTTCGCTTTTTTTTTGGTTTGATGATACAATACAAAACAGAAAGAAGGTGGCTGAATGTCTCCAGACCCGTTTGAACATAGGTATAGATCGATAGGTTGAGCGGAGGCACGCCTTTGAATCCTCCGTAGTTAGGAGGAGAATGTGTTAGAGTTTTATAAGACAAATGAAACTGGGAAGACAGAAAAGATCGACGCGCCCATGCCTGGTTGCTGGATCAGCGCTGTCGCTCCAACGAGTGAGGAAAGAGATTTCTTGATCCATGAGATCGGTGTTCTTCCTGAGTTCGTTAAATCGAGTTTGGATGAGGAAGAAAGCGCCCACATCGATTATGATGATGACGCGGACCAAACGCTGGTGATCTTTGACTATCCAAATGTGAATGATGAGACAAGACGGTTTTCGATCGATCGCAATGGAGAGCAAATGAGCGTTCAATACTCAACGATGCCAATCGGGATCGTCGTGCTGAAAGGCTATATCGTGACGATCTCTTTGCATGAAAATCAAAATATCAGCGATATGGCTTCTGGCCATATCAAAGGGGTCGATACGAGATTGAAAACTAGATTTTTATTGACGCTTCTATTGCGGATCTCTCAAAAGTATTTGATCTATTTGCGTCAGATCGACCGGATTTCTTCGAGAATGGAGAAAAAGTTGTACAAGTCCGCGCAAAATAAAGAGTTGATCGAGATGCTTGGTTTGGAAAAGTCGCTCGTGTATTTTTCGACTTCGTTGAAATCGGACGAATCGACGCTGTCTAAGATTATGCGGGGGCGTCAAATCAAATTGTACGAGGATGATGAAGATCTGCTAGAGGATGTCATGATCGAGATCAAGCAGGCGATCGAGATGTGTAGCATTTATTCGGGCATCTTATCGAGTACGATGGCAACGTTTGCGAATGTCATTTCGAATAATATGAATATTGTCATGAAAATATTGGCTGTCATCACTTTAGTGGTCGAGCTTCCAAATATCATCTTTGGCTTTTATGGCATGAATGTGGAAGGCTTGATCGAACCGTATGCTTGGTTCCCGTTGACGTTAGCGATCGTCGCGTGTGTGATCGCTATTATTATTTTTAAGAAAAAGGATATGTTCGACTAGTTTTATTCGTAATAATGATATACCATTTAGCTGTAAGCGAGGTGCAGCATGGAAAGTTCAATCATTACGGATCAAGTTCATCCGGATCTAGAAACGGCTTTGCGGGAGATCCAAAAGATGGGTTATCGTTCAGTCGAGCTTCATAATGTTTTTGGTAAGAGCATTGAAGCGTGTACGGATGAAGAGGTTTCTCAAATCAAGTTGCTTTTAGATCGTTATGGGATGAGGGTGTCGAATATTGCTTCGACGATTTGTTTTTTGTGTCCTTTATATGAGGGAGATGAAGTTTCGCTCTTCAATCCGTCGTTTTTCGCGATCGAGGGCGATTTGGATACGCATTTCAGGATGGCTCGAAGGGCAGCGAAGATCGCGAAACAATTAGGCGCTCCTAATATTCGGGTCTTTCCGTTTCGGTATCCAGACAATCGGAAAGGTCCGTATGGTTCAGAGAAAGATTTTGAAACGATCATTGCTGCGATGAAGCGTATCGCATCGATCGGCAAAGAGGAAGGTGTCGTATTCGTTTTAGAAAATTGTCCGTATTCGCATTGTCCAAAGGGCGAGATGACGCTTCGCATCATCAAGGCTGTCAATCAAGAATCTTTGCGTTTGTTGTGGGATCCGGCCAATTCGTTCAGAGCAGAAAAGGATCTCGTTCCGGACTCTTATAAATCTTGGTCGCTTTTAGAAGAATTAGAAGCTCTATATCCTTATATTGATCATATTCATGTGAAGGACTATCGATTTAGGCCAGAACTAGCAAAGCCGTTCGAGCATCGTATTCTGGGTGAAGGAGAGATCGACTTTCTGTCTTTGTTTGATTTTTTAAAGAATAAAGGTTTTTCAAAGGCGGTTTCTTTGGAGCCGGAGGTGGATCCTGAAGGGGCGATCGAGTCGATGATTCGGCTAGATTCGATATTGTGAATTAATTAACAAATCACTTGCACTTCGTATCTCTTTTCTTATAATAAGGATATAGGAGATAGGAAGTATGATCGTAGCAAGAGAAGAGTTTGAAAAAAACATTCAATATTTTATGAAACGACTCGAGAAAGAAGAGGTTTTTGTGTTTGAGCATGGAAAGTTGATCGCGACTCTCTCTCATCCAGATCGAGCGTCTCATGAATCCTCGAGTTCAAGCGAGGATCGGTTCGAACGTATTATGAATTGTTAGAGCGCTAGCGCTCTTTTTTCTTTTTGGGTGTTTTTTTCTTAAAAAAAATATGGTATAGTTTACTAGTAAATGGCGCGTTCGGCAAGCGGTTAAGCCACAGCCCTCTCAAGGCTGTATCACGGGTTCAAGTCCCGTACGCGCTACCATAGTCTATAAGCCCTTAAGGATATTCCTTAAGGGTTTTATTTTTTAAAAAAAAAGTCCTTTGAGCAAGACTCAAAGGACAAAATTATTGATTCTTTACACTTTTCTCATTTAAATAAGCGCCGATCAAATAGAGGACCGAAAGAGCGATCACGATCACATAAGCGATCCAGTTGAGATTTCCGTTTTCACTATAGTAGAAGAAAGCTTCTAAAATGAAAAGGGCGATCATTCCGAAACCATACCATTTAAGTGTTCTTGTATATAGAAGGTTCGAGGCCATCTTGACGCCTAAATATCCAACAGCGATCTCAGCGACCGAAACGAGCATGCCAACGGCTAATCTTCCGGAATCGAGGATAAACATTTGTCCAAGGACGCTTCCTTGGATCGTTCCGATGATATCATCCGAGATCATCCCGCCGATTTGGATACATAGTGTGATGACGCCTAATATAACGAATAGATAGCCTGTTGTTTTCAGTAAAGTACTTCCTTTTGCTTCCATGTCTATTACCTATATCCTTTCGTAATTATCTTACGTTCGTGAAAATTGAAGTTCAATTGTTATGCAATAGACAGTCGGTGTTTGGCTTATCGATGGAATTTTCCAAGGACTTTTCCCACGCAGCGAACATCCATTTCCGGTTTGAGCAAGATATCGGAATAAGCTGGATTGATCGAGTGAAGCGTGTTGGAATGGTATTCCTTGATAAAAGAAGAACCATCGACGACAAAAATGCCGACTTCGCCGATGTTGACGGATTGCTGCTTCTTTACTTTCACATATTCGCCATCCATGAATTTAGGCTCCATGCTGTGTCCATCTACTTTCAAGATATAGTCGATCTTGCGATTGGCTGGCGTGTCTTCAAGCTCGATCGTTTCTTGATCGACATTCTCATCCATATAGTTCCCGCTTCCGGCTGCTGGTGAGACTTGATAAAAAGGAACTTGGATGACCGGAGTGTTCGTGAGGGTTTCTTCTTCCGTGTGATCGAGAAAGCGAAGGATCAGTTCATCGATCGATTTTCTTTGCCACGATTCGAGAGAACGATAGTTTTCTATATGTTTTTGTTCGAGAGTCGAGAGCTCTGCGTAATCTTGATCTTCGCTCCAATCCAAGATCTGATTGGGATCCACATCTAAGATGCGGCATAGATTCAAGATCATATCTGCATCAGGTTTATTGTCTCCTCGTTCCCAGTTTGAAATCACATTTTTTGTTTTTCCAAGCATTTTGGCTAAATCGCCTTGAGTGATTTTTTTGCGTTTTCGCGCTTGGCGAATCTGATTGGATAAAGACATATTTGCATCGCTTCTTAATTAAAATATCGAACATTTCCAAATTGAGGAATCCGATGGATCCTAATCGCATAAAGTAAGAAGCGCTCCTTTCTTTTTTACACAATTCCTGGATACGATTAGAATTTTGTTTTTCTGTATTTATAATACCAAAAGCATAAAGAAAAATACAGATAAATTATCAGAATTTATATGTTTTTTTGTATTGAATTCTAATATTTTCTGTGTTAAACTCCGTTTGTACAGAAAAAATGTGATTTTAAGAAAGGATGGTACACGATGAGTTACGAATTTATGGATATGATCAACAATCATTTAGAGGAAAATATTCTCATCAAGCAGCAGCGAGAAGAGGAGCTGGCCAAGAAAAAACAAATGCGAATACAGAAAATCTTGACTTGCATCCTGAGCGCTGGTCTGATTCTACTTTCTTTCATGATGGAGACGCCGCATTAAAACGAATAGTCGACTTACAAGTATTCAAGAAACGAGTGTGATAGAATCTAAATAAGGAGGTTCTATATGCCGAATAAAACACATCAAGACGCGATCAAAGAATACGGGTACAAGATCGGTCCAGCTGAAGTGGATACGAATACGAACCCTGTAGCCTATTATGTTGAAGATGAACAGGGAAAGCGCACAAAGATCACAAATAATGAAGCGCTCGAGTTCATCGCGAATGCGAAAATGGGGAATCATGATGGGAATATCCATACGTATGACAACTATGTTCAATTGTTCAATATTTTAGGAATTCGACCAAAATTATGGTAATTTTGAACCGATTTTATTTATAAATCGGTTTTTTTATGGGAAAAATGCGAAAAAAGGGTTTTGAAACCGTTTACACTTTTGCTTGAAAGCGTTAAAATAGGACTAGTTTTTAAGTTGAGAAAGGAATAGAGATTATGGAATTTACTTCAACTCAAATGGTGACGATCTTAGGAACCGTCATCGTGATCGCTGTTCTTGCTTTGCTTTATGCGCTGAACTTATTCATGACTGTTAAAAACGAAAGTTCAGGAAACAAGAGAATGCGGGCCTTAAGCTCTTATATTCATGAAGGAGCTATGGCATTCTTAAAGCGAGAATACAAGATCATTATCATTTTTATCATTGTTGTCGCTCTTCTTTTAGGCGGGCTTGGTTTTATTCCATCGCTCCAGGGAATCGATGGCGTTGGTTTGAATGGCGCGATCTGCTTTATCGTAGGTGCTTTTAGCAGCGGCTTGGCTGGATTTATCGGAATGCAGGCGGCCACGATGGCAAACGCCAAAGTAGCGCAGGCCGCGAAAGAAAGAGGAATGTCAAAGGCGCTCAACATCGCTTTCAATGGTGGTTCTGTATTAGGGATCAGCGTCGTAGGCTTTGGTCTTTTGGGGCTTGCGGCATTATATATGATCTTCACATTTGTTTTAGGGGATCCGATCCAAGCGGTTCCCGTTGTCGCTGGTTATTCGCTTGGCTGCTCGTTCATCGCTTTGTTCGCCCGTGTAGGGGGCGGTATTTATACGAAGGCGGCTGATGTAGGCGCCGACTTGGTAGGTAAAGTCGAAGCGGGTATCCCGGAAGACGATCCACGAAATCCTGCAGTTATCGCTGACAATGTTGGTGATAATGTCGGGGATATTGCCGGTATGGGTTCGGACTTGACTGAATCATATGTTGGTTCGATCGTTTCTGCGATCTCGTTAGGTTTGACTGTGACGATCTTAGGTGAAAACTACACATTGCAGGCAGCTCTTTTCCCGTTTTTGATCGCAGGGGTAGGGATCATTGCCTCGATCTTAGCGCAATTGTTCGTACGGATGAAGAATTGGGAAAATCCGCAAAAGGCGCTCTCGATTGCGACGTATGTGGCGACTGGTATCGTTTTGCTCGCGGCTTGTCTTGCTAGTTCTTGGTTGTTTGGCACATTCATGCCATTCCTTTCAGTAGCGACTGGGCTGATCGTGGGTATTGTTTTAGGAAAGATCGCGGAATACTACACTTCCGATGAATATGGAAAAGTCAAAGAGATCGCTTCGGAATCTCAGACTGGCCATGCGACAAATATCATTGCTGGTTTTTCGGTGGGGATGGAATCGACGATGTTGACTGTCCTCGCGTTGGTGGCAGGTATCGTTTTATCGTATTTGTTCTTTGGAATGTATGGGATCGCGCTTGGTGCAGTTGGAATGCTTTCTACTTGCGGCATTACAGTGTCTGTTGACGCCTATGGTCCGATTTCGGATAATGCGGGCGGTATTGCGGAAATGGCTGAACTGGATCCGAGTGTTCGTAAGATCACGGACCGTCTAGATTCTGTTGGTAACACAACAGCGGCGATGGGAAAAGGCTTTTGTATTGGTTCAGCTGCCTTCACCGCGTTGGCGATGATCGTTGCGTTTGCGGAAGCGGCGGATTTGACAGTGATCTCGTTATTGCAGCCAGGTGTACTGATCGGGCTTTTGTTTGGCGCTATGCTTCCTTATTTCTTTACCGCTTTAACGATCCGTTCGGTTGGTAAAGCGGCAAACCACATGATCAATGAGGTGCGTCGTCAATTTAAAGAAGATCCAGGAATCATTCAAGGGACGTCGAAGCCAGACTATGCGAAGTGCGTCGATATTTCTACAGCGGCCGCTTTGAAAGAAATGATCGTTCCTGGATGTATCGCGATCGTCTCTCCGATCTTAATCGGTATCCTTCTTGGCTGTCAAGGTCTTGGGGGCATGTTGATCGGCGCTTTGATTTCTGCGATCATGTTGGCGGTCTTCATGGCCAATTCTGGTGGCGCCTGGGATAATGCGAAAAAATATATCGAGAGCGGACAATTTGGAGGAAAAGGCTCAGATTCTCATAAGGCGGCTGTTACGGGGGATACGGTTGGAGATCCATTCAAAGACACGGCAGGGCCGGCTATGGATATCTTGATCAAGCTGATGTCTGTTATTTCTTTGATGCTTGCTCCAGTTCTTATGAAGCTGACTCCTCTATTGAGTTTCTTGTTTCAATAACTCTTGACCGAACGTATCGTTCGGTCTTTTTTTTGTAAAACGACTTTGTTAAGATGATTTTAGGATAGGGAGGCATGAGAGATGTTAGGGATCCGCCAGCAAGAATTGTTTGATCTAATGGATCAAAATGAGTTTCGTTCCGCCACGTATTTTTCAAAACAGTTGAATGTGAGTCTTAAAACGGTGCGGAACGATATTAAAAAGCTTGATTGCGCTTTACGGAAATATGGTTCGAAAATCGAATCGAAACCCCATTATGGGTATCGTTTAGTCATCTTGGATCAAGAAGCGTTTAAAAACTTGCTTAGCGAAGTCAATACGAAAAATACGTTAGCTGATTATGATCGAAATACGTATTTATTGCGTTTGTTGTTGATGCGGGGCGATTTTATCAAGATCGAGGAATTGTGCTCGCAGCTTTATGTGTCAAGGACGAGCATCACGAATTCGATCCGGCAAATTGAAAGCATCTTAGAACAATATTCTTTATCTTGTATTCGAAAGCCATCGCAAGGGATCCGGATCGAGGGGGAAGAGTTCGATATTCGAAGACTGCTTTGCTACATGCTGCTCAAAGACAACTATCTAGAAGGGCTCATACAGCAAGAAACAGAACAGTATTGGCTCGCGCATACGATCATCGAACTGCTCAACAAATATGATTTGCATTTGACCGAAGTCGCGTTGAATAGTTTTATCAATTATGTTTTCGTAGGTATCAATCGAATGTTGAGCGGCAAGTTCGTGAACTTGAATTTAAATGTGGAAAGTTTCAATGCGATCGGGATCAAAGAGTCAAGCTTCTCGAACGAGCTGATCGAGATGTTAGAGAATAAATATAATATTACGTACACCAATGATGAAAAGAATTATATTTTACTGTATTTAGGCGGGAAACAAATGGCGGGCGGTGGCTATTCGATCGAGAGCGATGATAATTTTATTTTTAATCGAGAGATCGATCAATTATCGTTCGATATGATCGAATTGATCAAAACGGAGTTTCAGATCAATTTTCCAAATAATTTTGAATTGCGCATGACGTTGAATCGTCATCTTGTTCCGCTCGATATTCGTATGCGCTATGGTCTTCCGCTTACGAATCCAATGATCGAGGAGATCAAGAAAAATTATTCGCTCGCTTATGATATGGCTATACGCGCCTCAAGCGTGCTCGTCAACCATTATCATCGTTCGCTTTCGGAAGATGAAATTGGATATTTGGCTTTGATTTTCGCGCTTCAACTCGATAAAGATTCGGAAGAGTTTTTGAAAAAGTCTAACGTGCTCATCGTCTCTAATGTCACGACTTCAGCAATGAATCTATTCAAGCTCAAATATGAAAAGATATTTTCCAACACGATCAATCATTTATATGTATCCGATCTGATGGGGTTGAGGAATTTTAATTTTTCTCTTGTCGACTATGTCTTTACGACACTTCCTTTGACAGTAGAAGTGCCTAAGCCGATCTTTGAGATCAATTCTTTTATGAATGATCATGATATTCAGTCGATCGAAGAAGCTTTATGGCGTGCTGAGTCGAATGAATTGCGAAATTTCTATACGCCGAAGCGTTTTTTGACGAATATTAGTGGCGACGACAAGGAGAGCGTGCTCAAACAAATTTGCACGATCATAGAGGAGCAAGAAGATGTTTCGGATGATTTCTATGATCTTGTGATGCAACGTGAAGAATATCCACATATGATGTACAACAATATGATCGCTATGCCGCATCCCAACCGTATTTGTTCGGCTTACACGTTTGCGTATATCGCGATCTTGAAAGAGCCGATCATCTGGAACGATGAAATGGTCAAAGTTGTTTTGTTGTCTTCTCCAGGCAGTCAGGATAGTCGGAATCGTCAGCGTTTTTATGAGATCACCGCGAAATTTGCGCTGAATAAAGAAGCGATCCAAGAGCTGATCCAAAATCCGACCTTCTCGACTTTCATCGAATTGCTAGGAATTTGACTCTGCCCTTTCCGTTTGTGGCAATGTGGGTTAACGTGGGATCATGGTAAGCATTTTGTTCCAAAAATGGGCAAATTTTGTGAACAATGTAGAAATATCGGAAAAAATTCAGTATAATCTCCTTGTTAGCGCTTAATTACCACTTTTATTCTAGTAAAATATTCTGTTGAAGTTTAGTTGAAGAATACTATAATTAAAGTGTGAAACGAAAGAAAACGTTATCATTTTTATGAAAATTACCACGTTTGTGGTAATCATAAAATAGAAAGGAGGATATCAATGTTAACAATCAGATTATTCTGTGCTGCTGGCATGTCGACAAGCTTACTTGTAAACAAGATGATCGAAGAAGCTAAAAAAGAAGGAAAAGAAGTTGACATCGTGGCTTACCCTGTCAACGAACTCGATCGTCGTCTTGCTGGCGTGGATGTCGCTCTTCTTGGACCTCAAGTTGGTTACTTGAAAAAGAAAGCGCAAAAAACAGCGGCAGATGCCGGAGTACCCCTTGATGTGATTCCAATGGCCGATTATGGACGCTGCAACGGAAAAGCGGTATTGGAACTCGCTGAGAAACTGGCGAAAAAATAAGGTTTTAAAACAAAAAAACAGAAAAGGAAAATAGGAGAGAAAAAGATGAGTGAATTTATTAATGATAAAGTCATACCTCCAGTGATGAGCTTTATCAACACGAAACCTATGCAGGCGTTGAAAGACGGTTTGCTGTATTCGATGCCTCTGATGATCGTAGGTTCTGTATTCTTGCTTTTGCAACAGTTTCCAATCGCCGCGGTTGGTGAATTTTTGACCAGTGTTGGTTTGTACGACATCTTCACGACGACGTATGCGAACACGTTTAACATTATGTCTTTGATCGCAGCCATGGGTATCGCCTACACCTACGCGAAAAACGAAGGATTCGAAGGTATGCCGGCCGCGGTTATCTCGCTGTCTGTTTGGTTGATGTCCCAACCGCAGTCGGTTATGTTCAACGAAGAAGCGGTTGGCGGCGTTGTCGATCGTACTTGGCTTGCTGGTCAAGGTATGGTTGGCGCTTTAGTATTTGGTGTCATCGTAGGTATTATCTATTGCTGGTTCTTGAAAAAAGATATCACGATCAAAATGCCTGCCGGGGTGCCTCAAGGTGTTGCCAACGCGTTCACAGCTTTGATCCCTGCGGCAGCCATCATTGTGGGATGGACAGCGATCATTTATATCGTTGATATCACGATGCATACGACAGTCATGCAATGGGTATACGCAACGATCCAAGCGCCTTTGCAAGGTTTGACAGATAACTTGGGTGGTGTCATCGCTCACCAGTTCCTCGTTACGTTCCTGTGGTGGTTCGGTATCCATGGTGCGACGATTGTCGGTGGTGTCATGGGTGGTATCCTGACAGCCAACGTTTCGGACAACCAGGCGATTCTCGACTCCGGTCGCGAACTGACAGTTGCCAACGGTGGACATATCTTTACATCTCAATTGATCGACCAATTCTGTACAGTTACAGGTTCTGGTTTGACTCTTGGTCTTGTAGTTTACCTTTGCTTCTTTGCAAAATCTGAACAGCTTCGTTCGATCGGTAAACTCGGTATCGCGCCAGGTCTCTTCAATATCAACGAACCGATCTTATTCGGTACCCCGATCGTATTGAACCCAATGCTTGCGGTTCCATTCATCTTGACTCCAGTGCTTTCTGGTGCGTTGACTTACTTATTGATCCAATGGGGAATCTTGCCTATGTTTACAGGTGTCGTTGTTCCTTGGACAACACCTCCAATTATTTCTGGTCTATTGGTTAATGGCTGGAAGACAATGGTATGGCAGGCAATCGTTATCGTGGGATCGTTCTTCATATACTTCCCATTCATCAAGATGTATGACAACCAATTGTATAAAGAAGAACAGGAGGCTGCTGAATAAACTAGAAAAGAGGAAATTAGAATTCTATGGAAGGATTAGAATTAATTTGTTTTCAAATCATTTCTGCATCAGGCGGTGCTAAATCTGCATATATGGCTGCTCTAGAAGCCGCAAAAGAAGGCGACTATGAAGAAGCTGAAAAAATGATCAAAGAAGGCGACGAAATGTTGAACCAAGGGCATGCTCCGCATGCTACATTAGTTCAGCAAGAAGCGGCTGGAAATTCTCCAGAAGTCTCGTTGATCTTGATCCACGCAGAAGACCAAATGATGGGTGCTGAATCTTTTAAAGCGATGGTTGAAGAATTCATCGAAGTCTACAAACAACTCGACGCTTTGAAAGCAAAAGTAGCTTAATACATTCAATGAAGAGATCCGAATTTCGGATCTCTTTTTTATGTGGTGGAAGCGGGAAATACAAGCGCACTTTTTCTTTTTATAATAAATATTCATATTATTTTAATTTCATATTCTAAAGATACATAAAGGAACCAGAAATACAATTATCATGTTTATTTATGAAAGAAGGGGGGATTGTGCTAGACAAGTTTTATTATGTAGACGCTTTTGTGAATGGAGAGGAAAAGACGCCGCACTATATTCCTAACTTCATTATGACTAGTCGGAGAGCGCCATTAAATTATCCATTTATATATGGCTGCGATTTCCGTTATGATGGAATCTTTTTGTGGCGGTTGACAAAGCAGGAAGATTCACTTTTGATTCCATATTCCGAAATCAAGTGGATCGAACTGCTTGTCGTGCGGCGGTGTTGGGGGACTACGATTCTTACTATGATGATCCCGTGGTTTGACTTTGACCTGGTCATCCATCGCAAATATGATGAGATCGAAATCGAATTTCCAGCCTTCTATGAATTCCGAGAAGTTGTCGAAGACTGGAATAAAAACGGGTTGTATGTGATAGATCACCTAGATCTACTCAAACGTTTTCCAGATGAAAAATCATTCAAAGAAAACTTTTCCGCTTATTTTGAGAAAAACTATCATGAAATCGCGCAGCAGAACGGTCTTGAAGATCCGCGGATCGGCTTCAAAAAGACACAATGGTGAAAAAGAAGGAAGGGAACGAAATGAGACAAAAATATTACTACGCTCGCCTTATGACCGAGAAAAGGAAGAAATCCTATGCAAGCAAGACGAAAACAATGTTGAAAAGAGCGGCTGCGATGTCAGGTTTTGCGATCGATCCTTCTATGAGCATGTCGCATCCGTTTATCCGCGGATGCGAATTCCGCTATAATGAAATAGAACTATACCGGCTACAAGATCTCAACGATACATTTACCATTCCGTATTCCAAGATCAAATGGATGGATTTCTTCGTAGTTGCTAGACGCTGGGCTGGAGGCGGCGTGATGATGGCACTCAATGTCATGTACAATTTCGATCTTGTTATTCATCTAAAAGACGATAAGGAAATCGAAGTGGAGTTCCCAGCCGATTATTCATTTAGAACGATTATTGATCAGCTAAGACCGATAAATGTTCCAGTGATCGATCAATTTGATGTATTTGCGAATTTCCCAAATGAGCGCGCGTTCAAAAAGGAATTTGTCCCTTATTTTCAGGAACATTATTCCAACTTAGCCATGCAATACGGACTTGAAGATCCTCGCGTAGCATTCAATCCAATGTGATTGCAGGCATTAATTTCATGTTGTTTTTCCAGAATGAATGAGGTAGAATCTCATTAGAAAGCACTTACAAATATAAGTAATTGCGACATAGGAGGATTTAAAATGTTAACAGTTCGTTTATTCTGTGCTGCTGGAATGTCAACTAGCCTATTAGTAAACAAAATGATCGAAGAAGCTAAAAAAGAAGGAAAAGAAGTTGATATCGTAGCATACCCAGTGAATGAGTTAGACCGCCGTCTTGATGGGGTTGACGTTGCTCTTTTAGGGCCACAAGTTGGATACTTGAAGAAAAAAGCGCAAAAAACAGCCGCCGATGCGGGTGTACCTCTCGACGTGATTCCAATGGCTGATTATGGACGCTGCAACGGAAAAGCCGTTTTGGAACTCGCTGAAAAACTCGCAAAGAAATAGGCAGAAAAGCTCCTTGGGGAGCTTTTTTTCGGAAAGGAGAATTAAATGCTAGATCTAGGAATCGATATTGGCGGAACATTTATTAAATACGCCATTGTAGACGATGAAAATCAAATTGTCCGTAAATGGAAAAAAGAGACGATCAAACACGAGAATAAAGATCAATTTTATGAGTATTTGTGTTCGGATTTGCCGTTAGAAAACATTCGATATATTGGAGTGAGTGCTCCTGGTGTATTGGCGATGGACTCGACCATTCTTTCAAAAGCCGCGGAGAATGTTTGTATCATGTATCAAACCAATGTGAGAGATGAAATCCATAAAAGAACACATAAAGCTGTTCATGTCCTCAACGATGCAAAAAGCGCAGGATTTTGCGAAATGCAGATCGGAAACGGAAAAGGAACAGCATCAAGTGTTTATTTCGTGATTGGAACAGGCATTGGAGGATGCGTTTGTGACGATAGCCATGTTGTTGAAGGGGTAAACCGTATCGCTGGCGAATTTTCAAACCTTCCGATCGGTTTTAAAGAGGATGGATCGATTCAATTCTTATATGAAATCGCTTCGATGAGCGCTTTGATCTCGATTTATAACCGGTATGCCGATCAACCAGTTCAATATGGTACAGAAATCACAGAAAAATATCATGCAGGAGATCCTATGGCGATCAAAGCTTTTGATGAATGGTGCCGAAATATTTGCGCCGGACTCTTTCAGATCATCATATTCTATAACCCAGAAGTGATTTGCATAGGCGGAGGGATCTCGCAAGAAGAGTGGTTTATCGAAAAGCTCAGAAGCATGATCCAAAGCGAAATCAAGCTCCCATTCCAAGGCTTGTTTTCAACGAGGATCGAATCTTGCCGCTTCAGCAACGACGCTAACCTATTAGGCGCGATTTTATTCGCACGCCAAAAAGAGATGGAAAACTAATCCATCTCTTTATTTTTCTTGAATATCGATGACCACAAATTCACTTGAGCCCATCGTTCTAGCCGGAAATCCCCAACCATTCACGCCCGAAGAAGTGATCGCCGTCAGCTCCCCACGATCTTGAAGCCCGTATCGCAAATCTACATTCCAATAGAGATCCATCAAATAACCAAACGGATACAATTGACCATTATGTGTGTGACCTGAAATCATCAAATCCACTTTGCCGCTATCCATCACCTCTTGCGTTTGGATCGGCTGATGATCGACTAAAATCGTAAACTGACTTTTTGGGACCGACTTTAAAAGAGTTTCTACCGAAATCCGATCTTTTCGCTTTAGAGAATAATCGCTTCGACCTGCAATCACCATGCCATGCGATTCTGCAATCTGATCGTTCAATATGTGAATGTTCGCCTTTTTTAAATTGGATTCGTATTCACTTTGGGTAAATTTTTTATTCCATATTTTTGGCTGCAAATCATGATTGCCATAAATATAGAAAACATCGGCCGTTTTGCTCAAAGTCTTTAAAGCATGAATGCATTGTTCCATATCTTTTTTGCTTGTTTGTTCATCCGTTATATCGCCACCGATCAAGACGATGTCAGGGATCGGTTTGCGCCATCTTGGAAACAAGCACCTCTAGGGAGCCAATATCCATACCATTCGGATAATGGAGATCCGAAAAAAATAAAACCCGCGTCGGCTTGACTTTCTTTTCTGTTTCCAGCGAATATTCAATCTCGATCCGCTCTTGAAAATGAAAGGCGCCACACACTGTATAACTGAGTGCGCAAAAGGCACAAAGAAGAAGCATCCAAAAAGATACGCGCTTCTTTCGAAACCACTGAATTCCCTGAATGAGAAGTGTAAAAACAAAGGTATATAAAACAAAAGGAAAGTACAAAGAATTTTTATACATACCAGGCATGAAAACGATCGCACAAGCCAAAAAGACGACCCAAGGATTCCATTGCGACTTATCGTTTTTTATGATCGTCCACCAGTCCCAGATCAAAAAGGAAACATAGACACAAATGAGTAATTGAAAAAAAACCATACCTAACATCACCGTTAGTGTACCACCGAATCATTAAAAGAATGAAAACAATGCATTAAGACTTGCGAATCAAACAAAAAAACAAATAATAAAAGTATGAAAACAATCATTACCGATTTAGATGGAACACTTCTAGACCATGGAACATTACATCCGCATACGATCAAAACCTTAAAGAAATTTCAAAAAAACGGCCGCTTGATCTTAGTAAGTGGGAGAAGTCTAAAAAATATGAAACTATATGTTGAGCAGTTGGAAATGGCATCCTTTCAAAATGGAGCGTTGATTGGTTTGAATGGGCTTGAACGTTATGACTTTAAGACAGGCACTTATCATAAAGAACAAGGTATTTCAGCAAAAGAAGTGAAAAAAATCGCCCGCTCTTTCCGATTCAATTCTCTTCTGATCATGGTCGACCTTCCCGATCAAGAAATGAAGATCAACACGGTCTTTTCTTTTCTGCTACGATTTGCAGCCATCAAAAGACTACGTCAAAGAAGTCGTCTAAAAACGTATTCGAACCAAAATGAACCGATCGATAAGATCATCGTCTTATTTTATATAGGAACAAAACGACACCTAGATGCGATCCGTCGCCAATTCAAAGCGTATCAAATCTTGAGGATTGGACGCTTCTGGATCGAAATCATGCCCCAAGGAATCGATAAACAAATACAAATTCAATATTTTATGAAACAATATGCGATTTCAAGTCACGATCTATATATATTTGGTGATGGAGAAAACGATCGCAACATGCTTTCGCTAACCCAACATAGCTACGCTCCAAGCTCAGCTTTTGAAGAAATCAAACGCACGGCCAAACACATTTGCCCGCCTCCTGCCAAGGAAGGGGTGGCGAGAGTGATCGAATCGCTCTTCGATTGACTCTAACTTGTTCAATAACGATAAAGATGGGATAATAACCCTAAAAGAAAGAAGGGTAAGTATGAAGAAATTAGGATTTGGCTGCATGCGCTTTCCTTTGCTTGATGAAAACGATCCCAAGAGCATCGATCTTGAACAAGTAGAAAGGATGTTCGACATCTTTTTAGAGAAAGGTTTTCTTTATGTCGATACCGCCTATCCATATCATGAAGGAGAAAGTGAAAAAGCCGTAAAAAAAGCGCTCGTCGAACGCTATCCACGCACATCGTTTCGTCTAGCCGACAAACTGCCGACCTTCAACTTAAAAGAAGAAGCAGACTGTCCGCGGATCTTTCAAGAACAGTTGGAAAAAACGGGGGTTTCGTATTTTGATTACTACTTGATCCATTGCTTAACGAAAGATCTGTATGAAACAGCTAAAAAATGCAAGGCCTTCGAATTCGTGCAAACAATGAAAGAAGAAGGGAAAGTCAAGGAGTTTGGTTTTTCTTTCCACGATACTCCAGAAAAGCTCGACGAGATCTTGAGTGATCATCCAGAAGTCGACTTTGTCCAGCTTCAAATCAATTATTTAGATTGGGAAGCTGAAAATGTTCAATCGAGAGCTTGTTATGAAGTGGCGAGAAAACATGGCAAAGAAATCGTGATCATGGAGCCGATCAAAGGCGGCAGCTTGATCGATCTTCCGAAAGAAATCGAAGCGGATTTGAGAAAAGCGGATCCAGAACAAGACAACGCTTCGTGGGCGATCCGGTTCGCGGCCTCTTTGCCAGGCGTTCGTATGGTTTTGTCAGGCATGTCTTCACTTGAACAAATGCTCGACAATATATCTTTCATGGAAAATTTTGTTCCTATGAGCGAGGAAGAACAAAAAATCGTGCTTGAAGCCGGGGAAAAGATCCGGAAAACGGTGGCGATCCCTTGTACCGGTTGTGAATATTGTGTGGCGGGCTGTTCTCAAAACATTTGGATCCCCGAATATTTCAAGCTTTATAACGAACGGCAAAGAACTCTTTCGAAAGGGCATGATAAAGCGTATGACCAGGCGATCCAAACGCATGGAAAAGCGAGCGATTGTATCGAATGCCATCAATGCGAAAGGATGTGTCCTCAACACTTGCCGATCGTAGAATCATTAAAAAAAGTATCGGAAAGTTTTGAATAGAAAAAAGGTCTCTAGAAAGAAAAATAGAGGCCTTTTCATTTTATTGTTTTGGGGCTTCGTCGTGTTCCTTCATTTTGCTGTGGATCACTTCACCCAATGTTTTTTTGCTTGCAGACATGGCGCTTTGCTCATGTTCGATTCCCTTCAATTCCCAATGGATCAACCAAGTCATCGCGGCCTTGATCACAATGATCATTCCGATCTGCAAGAGTTCGTCCATATTCCGGGCAGTCACGGTTCGCAAGATCTCGCTTCCTAGCTTGAATGTCAGTCCGATCGATTGTCCATGCAATAAATAAACGCGCGCATTTGGATCGTGCTTCAACAATTTAAAGAACGCTAAAAAGGTCGTATATAAAATAATACCGATTGAAATCAATTCCAAAAAATCGATCGAGAGACCCGCGAACGTACTGACTAAGTGGTTTAATTCTTCATGCATCTAGATCTTCCTTTCAATGCTTACTTTCCTAAGCAGAATTTAGAAAATAAAGTATCGAGCAAGTCGTCTCTAGAAACCTCTCCTAAAATTTCTTTGAGGTGGTCATGGGCGCTCTGAATATCGATTTCGATCAAATCAGGCTCTGTTTCTAGTTCCATGGCTTGTTTCGCTCTCATCATATCTTCCTTCGCTAAATGGAGTAAACCAATTTGCCTCTCATTAGACAAAAGAGGCTTTTCAGATAATACATTTTCTTCATAGAGCTTTTCAAGAGCATTCAACAAAGATTGGATCTTTTTTTCTTTCGCGCAGATCGCGATCCCCTCTTCAGGGATTTTTTTCACAAGATCGGACTTATTATAAAGACAAAGTCGAAGTTTATCTTTCGTGAGCGATAAAAGTCGGCGATCTTCTTCATCGAGCGGTTTTGAAGCATCGAACACTAAAAGGACGAGCTGCGCTTTTTCTAGCATCTGCTCTGATTTTTGAATGCCGATCTTCTCGATCGTATCTTTCGCTTCTCGGATCCCGGCCGTGTCTATCAAATTCAAACGAACTCCTTTGACTTGGATCTGGCCTTCCACGATATCGCGAGTTGTTCCTGCAATATCTGTCACGATCGCTTTTTCTTCGTCGAGAAGAGCATTGAGAAGCGAACTCTTTCCTACATTGGGCTGGCCAAGGATCACTGTATCGATTCCATTTTTCGCGACTTGTCCACTCTTAGCCCGAACCAAGATCTGATCGATCTTTTCTAGCCATGCATTCGTTTTAGGAAGTAGTTTTGAAAATGTGAGTTCTTCCACATCCTCATATTCAGGATAATCGATATTCACTTCGATCGTTGCGATGATGTCCATCAAATCATCGATCAATGGTTCTAAAAGCGCGCGTATGGAGCCTCGTACTCCTTCGATCGCAAGCTGAGCGGAAGCGTCGCTGTTCGCTTCGATCAACTCTTCGACAGCTTCTGCTTGGGCGAGATCGATCCGGCCATGATAAAAAGCCCGCTGGGTAAATTCGCCCGGTCTTGCAAGTCGAGCCCCTCTTTGAAGGAGAAGGCCTAAGATCTTGCGCGTGATAAAAACGCCACCATGCGCATTGATTTCTACAACATCCTCTCGAGTATATGTTTTTGGCGCACGAAATACAGAAACGAGCACTTCATCCACGAGAGTATCGTTATCATATATATATCCATAGGTAATTGTATGCGATTCTTTTTGACTGAGATCTTTTGAAAAGATGGAGTTTACGATAGGCAAGGCGTCTTCGCCACTGATTCGAATGATGGAGATCGCGCCTTCTTGCAGCGGAGTCGAAATTGCTGCGATCGTATCTGAAAACATAAGAAACCTCCTTTAGAATGAGTTTATTCTATCATGGAATCTCAAAGAGTGTTTGAAAGAAAAAATGGACAAAAAATGTTAAAATAGGGACTAAGGAGCGAATTATGAAAAAACTGACATGGGATGATACCGAAGAAATCGTGGAAGGACTCAATCAGCATAAGATTTACGCGTTTCCTACCGACACTGTATATGGGGTTGGCGTGGCATATGGTGATTTGAACGATTTGACTTCCCTTAAACATACGAAGCATCGACCAGAAGAAAAGCCGATCCCGATGATGGTCTCCAACCTGGAGCAGATCGAATCGGTCGCTCAGATCGATCCATTGGCCAAATGGTTGATCAAAGAGTGGATGCCGGGGGCCTTTACGATCGTTTTGCCTTTAAAACAAAATGTATCGAAAGAATATACAAATGGAAAAGATACGATTGCGATCCGGATGCCGGATTCAGCAAAGCTGCTTGGATTGATTGAACGATTAGGGAGGCCGATGATGGTCTCATCGGCGAATCAGTCCGGAGAAGCAAGCGCGCTCACTTATGAAGAAGCAGCGCAAGCATTGCCAATGATCGAGGGGGTCGTCGATGGTCAATGCCTGGGGGGAGTTGCGAGCACGATCGTTTCTTGTTCGAATGGTATTCCAGTTGTTTTGCGAGAAGGACCGATCCGTAAAGAAGAAATCATTCAATCATGCAGGAGAGGAGGATTTGAATGGTAAGGATCATTACGGATACGACATGCGATATCGTTCCTGAACAATGGCAAGTATTAGGTATCGATGTCGTTCCATTGAATATTGAATTTGATGATTGCACGTATAAAGATCGAATCGAGCTTTCACCCGATGATCTCTATGAAAAACTTTCTTCATTGGATCATTTGCCAAAAACTTCACAGCCAGCTCCTGGCGCGTTTTTGGATCTCTACAACAAATATCCAGAAGAAGAGATCGTGGTTCTTCCTTTATCGAAAGGGTTGTCGGGAACGTATCAAAGTGCGTTGCTGGCAAAAGAGATCTCTGAGCGAGAAGACATTTATGTAGTCGATACGAATTTTACTTCCCAAGGGCTTCGTTGGATGGTCTATGAAGCGATCAAAATGCGCGATGAAGGAAAAAGCGCCTCAGAAATAGCCGAAGCGATCCAAGAAATGAAGGATCATATTCGTTTGATCGCGATCGTCGATAAACTGGATTACTTATATAAAGGCGGTCGTATTTCAGAGGCGGCGATGTTAGCTGGGAATTTTATCAAACTACATCCGATCATTGGATTGGAAAACGGAAAAATTTCCATGTTTTCCAAAGCGCGCGGAAAAAAACAAGCAGTCAAGGAGATCCAGAAGCTTATGAAGGAGCATGATATTGTCTTAGACAAAGCGTACTTTGGCTATTCTGGCCCCTATAAGCCAGAAGAAATGGAAGACTTTATTGAAGAGATGAAAAAAGGGTATCCATTTCAAGATGTGGACGTCTCCCAGATTGGCTCGCTAGTCGGCACCCATACAGGACCGGGATTAAAATGTATAGTCTTTTATTATAAATAAGCGCTTTCACTTTCTGAAAGTGCTTTTTATATATTTTTTTTAAGTATTTGTTGACTGAAACAGAAATATAATTAAAATATTTTAAGTAAATGGAGGACATGTGATCAATCAAGAGTTTAAATATGTATATGACCTTTTTCGAGAGAGTTTTTATGAAAGTCTTTGTTCGAAGGAGCTGAGTTTGCCAGAAGCGTTCAGTATCGATGTGATCGAATTGTTGCAAGAGCCAACGATCCTCGAATATGCCAACTATATGCATATATCGCAATCCAATGCGACCTACAAGATCAATCAATTGATCGCAAAAGGCTATGTAGAAAGAGTGGAATCGAAGACGGATAAAAGAAGTGCGCACTTAAAGGTGACGCCAAAAGCAAAAAGGCTCTATCGAAAAAATGACGAATATATCGAAAGCGTGATGAATCATATTCGAAATAGTTACACCTATGAGCAAGTCCTGCTTTTAGAAACGATGCTAAAAGAAATAGCGAAAGAAATGGAAAGGGAAAAAGACCATGGTAAAACTCATTGTTGATTCTGCGAGCGACTATACGCTAGAAGAAATCAAAAAAAAGGAACTCTCACTCGTTCCGATGGAAATCGAATGTCAAGGAAAAAACTATAAAGATCGGATCGATATAGAACCAGATGCTTTTTATGACTTGCTTTTAGAAAGCCCGTCGCTACCTAAAACGTCGCAGCCTTCTCCTGGCGCCTTTTTGAAGGCGTACGATGAATGGGAGGATGAGATTGTTGTGATCCCGATCGCCAAAGAATTGTCAGGAACCTATCAGTCTGCGGTTCTCGCCAAAGAAATGAGCGAGCGCGAAAATATTGAAGTGCTCGATTCAAAACAAGTCACACTTTCTTTGCGTCTACTTGTCGAGGAAGCGATCCGTCTTCGTGACGAAGGAAAAAACGCGAAAGAAATCAAAAAAGAGCTAGATGCTTTGAAAGAAAGAACTCATCTTTTAGCGATCGTCGACACGTTAGAATATTTGTATAAGGGAGGGCGTTTATCGAAGGCGGCCTACATGGCAGGAAACTTCTTGAAGATCAAGCCGATCATAAGCGTTATCGACGGAAAGGTGGAGGTGATCTCGAAGGCTCGCAGCAAGAAAACGATCCTTTCGGAAATCACAAAACAACTCGAAGAACAGGGGGCCGATCTATCAAATGTGTATTTTGGATATACGGGAAAGACGCACGATATTTTTTGGTTCACAGACGCTCTCGCTTCTAAATTTTCGCTCCAGGATCCTACAATATATCAAGTAGGGGCGGCGATCGGGACCCATGCTGGCCCTGGCGCGATCGCAATCGCGTATGCAGCCAAATCCAATTGACAAAATAGAATAAGTTATGTACGATTACCACAGAATCGCGATGAACAAGAGGAGTACGTATGTTTTTTGATCGATAGAGAGCTCTTGGTTGGTGGAAAAGAGAGATCGAGCATAGGGAAGAAAGGCTTGGGAGCGACAGTAATTCCTGCTTTAAAGGATTGGACCGGATCGGTTCTTGAGGTTTTTTAGGCAACTAGAAAACGAATCAGGGTGGTAACGCGAGCACTTCGTCCCTGGAGTGCTCTTTTTTTGTGGAAAAGGAGATAAAATGGCAGAAAAAAAGAAAAAAGGACAAGAAAAGTTGTCGGAACAAGAAAGAGTAAGACGCCAAAAAATGGAGGATCTAAAGGCGATGGGTGTAGATCCTTTCGGATCGGCGTTCAAGCGGACCCATCGTTCTGGCGATATTCTTCCGATCTATAGCGACTATACAAAAGAGGAGCTCGAAGAACAACAAGTTCCTGTGACTGTGGCTGGGCGGATCATGACCAAACGCAGAATGGGAAAAGCGGGCTTTATGCATATTCAAGATCTTGATGGACAGATCCAGATCTATGTTCGTAAAGATACGGTAGGCGACGATGCGTATGAGATCTTTAAAAAGAACGACTTAGGCGATATCGTAGGAATTTCAGGAACTCTCATGAAGACGGATCATGGGGATCTTGCAATTCGCGCCAAAGAGTATACTCATTTGTCAAAATCGCTTCGGCCGCTGCCAGAAAAGTTTCATGGCTTGACAGATACGGAAGAACGCTATCGCAGACGGTATGTTGATTTGATCATGAATCCAGAAGCGAAAAAGATCGCGGTGACTCGTCCTCGCATCATTCGTGCTATTCAAGAATATTTGGATGGACAAGGTCTTATGGAAGTTGAAACACCTGTTTTGCAGCCAATTCTTGGCGGCGCGGCAGCTAGACCATTCATCACGCATCATAATACTTTGGATATGCCATTCTATTTGCGGATCGCGACCGAGCTTCCTTTGAAGCGTTTGATCGTTGGCGGTCTCGAGGGCGTTTATGAGATTGGCCGTCTTTTCCGGAATGAAGGAATGGATCCAATGCACAATCCAGAATTTACCACGGTCGAAGCGTATGTCGCTTATTCGGATCTGCATGGCATGATGGATCTGATCGAAGGCTTGTTCAAGTTCGTATCGAAAAAAGTGCTAGGCACTACAGACATTGAATATAAGGGAGTCAATCTGCACTTTGGTGAACCGTTTAAGCGTATTACGATGTGCGAAGCCATAAAAGAAAAGACAGGTATTGATTTTAAACAAGAAATGAGTTTTGAAGAAGCGAAGAAGCTAGCCGAAGAAAAGGGGATCGTGGTCGAGAAAAAGCACAATTCAGTAGGACATATCATTTCGTTGTTCTTCGATGAATTTGTGGAGGAGACGATCGAACAGCCGACCTTTGTCTATGAATATCCGATCGAGATCTCGCCATTAGCGAAACGGAATACGAAAGATCCTCGATTTACCGATCGTTATGAGCTCTTTATTTGTGGAAGCGAATACGCTAACGCCTTCTCGGAATTAAATGATCCGATCGATCAAAGAGAGCGTTTTGAAAAGCAATTGGAACTTAGAGACTTGGGCGATGATGAAGCGAATGAAATGGATGTCGATTATGTTGAGGCGCTCGAGTACGGTATGCCTCCTACAGGTGGTGTTGGTCTTGGAATCGACCGCTTCGTGATGCTTTTGACGAATCAAAAGACGATTCGCGAAGTACTGTTGTTTCCGCATATGAAAAATTTGAATGATGATTCAAAGAAAAAAGAAAAGCCAAAGATGGAAGAACCAAAGGAAAAAGAGGTCATTGATTTTTCGAATGTCAAAGTAGAACCATTGTTCGAGGAAGATGTCGATTTTGATACTTTCAGTAAATCGGATTTCCGGGCAGTGAAAGTCAAGGAATGTGTGGCTGTTCCAAAATCAAAGAAGCTTCTTCAATTTACTTTGGACGATGGTACAGGCAAGGATCGGACAATCTTGAGCGGGATCCACGCTTACTATGAGCCAGAAGAACTTGTCGGCAAGACTTTGATCGCGATCACGAATTTGCCGCCACGCGCCATGATGGGAATCGAATCGTGTGGTATGTTGTTAAGCGCGATCCATGAAGAAAATGGAGAAGAACGACTGCATCTTTTGATCGTGGATGATCATATTCCTGCAGGGGCTAAATTGTATTAAGACTTCTATAAATTGAACGATGAAGATCAAGGATCGATCTTCATCGTTTTTTAGATTGTGTGATTTTCTTTGTAAAAGGTGTTAGAAGTCAAAGCCCGTATTCACTACAATAAAGATAAATCAAACATAAAGGAGAGGAAGAAATGGAAACTAGAAAAGATTGGTGGAAAAATAGTGTGATTTATCAAATCTATCCGCGAAGCTTCATGGATTCGAATGGAGATGGGATCGGCGATCTGAATGGGATCCGCCAGAAATTGGATTACTTGAAGCTTTTAGGTGTGGATGTGCTATGGCTTTCCCCTGTTTATGCTTCGCCAAACGCGGACAATGGATACGATATTTCCGATTATCGCGCGATCATGGAAGACTTTGGAACGATGGAGGATTTTGACGCCTTCTTAGCGGAAGCCCATGAAAAAGGATTGAAGATCGTTATGGATCTTGTGGTCAATCATACTTCGGATGAGCATGCCTGGTTCTTGGAGGCACGATCTTCCAAAGAAAATCCGTATCGGGATTATTATATTTGGAAAGATGGAGATACGGAACCAAACAATTGGGGCTCCGTTTTTTCGGGATCGGCTTGGGAGAAGGATGAGGCGACAAATCAATGGTATTTGCATCTTTTCGCGACAAAGCAGCCCGATCTGAACTGGGAAAATGAAAAAGTTCGTCAAGAAGTGTATTCCATGATGACGTGGTGGCTCGATAAAGGCGTAGATGGTTTTCGGATGGATGTGATCAATTTGATTTCAAAAGATCAACGCTTCTTGGACGCTCCGACCTATGGAGGTTTATATGGGAATTCGATGATCTATACAGCAAACGGACCGCGCGTTCACGAATTCTTGAAAGAAATGAATCGCAATGTTTTATCGAAGTACGATATCGTGACAGTTGGAGAAGCGCCTGGAGTCACGGTAGAAGAGGCTAAGAAATATACGAGTGCAGATGAAAATGAATTGAACATGGTATTTCAATTTGAAATGATGTCGATCGACCAAGGTGAATATGGAAAATGGACACCTATTCCTTTTGACTTAAGGAAAATGAAGCAAAACTTCAAAAAGTGGCAAGAGGGATTGGCGGATCAAGGCTGGAACTCTTTATATTGGAACAATCATGATCAGCCTCGAATCGTATCCCGTTTTGGGAACGAGAGCGAAGAATGGCGCAAAAAGTCCGCGAAAATGTTAGGACTCTGTCTCCATATGCATCAAGGAACGCCATATATTTATCAAGGCGAAGAGATCGGAATGACAAATGTTCGTTTTGATTCGATCGAGGATTATAAGGATGTAGAGATCTTGAACGCGTATAAGGAGCTTGTGAAGGATTCGAAACGATTAAGCGAGGATACGTTTATGGAAGGGGTTTATCGAATGTCCAGAGACAATGCGAGAACGCCAATGCAGTGGAACGATCAGAAAAACGGTGGTTTCTCAAGCGGACAGCCATGGATCGGCGTGAATCCGAATTATCGAACGATCAATGCGGAAGAAGCGTTAGCAGACCCTGATTCGGTTTTCTATTTTTATCAAAAGCTCATCGATTTGAGACATAAACTTCCGATTCTCACAAATGGTGTCTATAAACAATATTTGGAAGAAGATGAAAACGTGTATGTTTTTTCTCGAGAAGGAGAGAATGAATCGCTTGTCGTGTTGTGCAACTTTTCTCGATCCCCACAGCATGTCGTTTTACCGGATGAACTTGTAGGAAATGGTCAGCTGCTTTTGAGCAACGAGGAAGAAAAAGAGCTTCAAAAGGAGATGGATCTTACACCATACGAAGGGATCGTTTATCAAATCAAAAAATAAAAAAGCTTGTTGGTTGAAGAAAATATAAAAAGCGTAGATATCGCTGCGAAATCTACGCTTTTTATATTTAAGCCAAAATAAAAACTTACGAGCATGTATAGCCGTAAGTTACTTTCAAATGGAGCAGGTGATGAGAATCGAACTCACGTAGTCAGCTTGGAAGGCTGAAG
>Connie_p2__coassemble_611_pt1 | contig 32027 bp, 26 predicted proteins | sample Connie_p2__metabat2_low_PE_010 | metagenome-assembled genome bin Connie_p2 | reverse complement strand
GATGAAGTCGAAAAGCTTGCTGGCGGCGACGGTTCTGGACGCGTTCAACGATAAACAAAAATAAAACATAAAATAAACCAGCTCTAAGGAGCTGGTTCTATTCTATGCTTTTCTTTATATTCTTTAGGAGACACGCCGTATTCTTTCACGAACGCGCGGTAGAAATTCGAATAGTTTTTAAAACCTGCCTGTTCACACGCTTTCGTGATTTCCATATCCGAAAGGATCGCGCTACACACTAAATTCAAACGCTTCTTTATAATATATTGATGAACCGACATCCCAACATGCGACTTAAATAAATGCGAAATATAGTATTTAGAAATATAAAACGTTTTCGCAAGCGATTCTAACGAAATATCTTCATCAATATGCATCTTAATATAGTTGAACAAGCTCTCCGCCAAGGATTGCCCTTCCTTCAACTCATATGGATGATCCTGCTCATACAATAACTGATTGATGCTTAGCATCACATCCGAGCAACATAATCGTTCATACGCATGTTTACCAAACTCATCGTAGTGCAGGCTCTCTAGCAAGCGTACGATCTTCGATTGAATATTATAAGAAGTGATGTTGTCCAAATGATAATGATATTTTTTCTCTTCGACAACCGGCTTTTCCCAATAGCTAAAGCTTGGATCTAAATGGACCATTTTTTGATAAAACGCCGTCGAGATCCATAATGTAAAGCGTCTATACGGAACCTTTGTCGTGTTGATCTTTGTTTGATGAAAAACATTGGGAGGAACGATCAGTAGATCACCGGGTTCTAGCGAATACGATTCTCCATTCACGATTGTGCTCACATCCCCTTCTAAAAAGAACAGGATTTCATAATAATCGTGTTTATGGGTATTTACCGACTGTAAATTCGTATCTGTATAATAATACAATTCAAAATCAGGCTGAATCATACTTTGGCGCTGATTGAACTCCGTCCTAAGTTTTTCTTTCATACCTTTATTCTAACAAAAAGTATTATTTTATATCATTCATTTGCTATTGAGAATTATGAAACAATAGAAAGGAACCTCATGAAAGCAAGCCATACATTTAAAACGTACAAAAATCCAAATGGTCCAACGATCACAAGCGTCGAACAGCCGATCCTTGAAATCGACGGCCTCTACTTTAAAGATATCGATCGTTCAGGAATTTTAAAACCATTCTCCGACTGGAGATTATCCGCGCACGAACGCGCCCAAGCTCTTGTCAAAGAGTTGAGTCTTGAAGAAAAGCTCGGACAGCTATTCGTCACAAGCCGAAACCCAAAAACAAAAGAAGAAGAAGAAACCGATGAAAGCGGTCTACTCAACGAAAGCGCCGTAGGAGAAAATACGATCTTCGCCGGATACGATATTCCAGGAACGACCGATTCGCTCTTGAAAGACAAAATGCGCAACTTTATCTTACGCTACCCATTAGCTCCAGAAACGATTGCTGCATGGATCGATCAGCTCCAATACGTCGCGGAACAAGACAAGCACTTCATTCCAGCCTTGATCACGTCAAATTCAAGAAACGAGCACGGAAAAGCGGTCTTTGGCATGAACGATGCGGTAGGTGTCTTCCCATCTTGGCCAGGAACACTAGGAATTGGAGCTGCTGTGCTCGGTAGCGGTTATGACTTGATCGATACGTTCGGAAAAGCGATCCGCAAAGAATGGAACGCGATGGGGATGAAAAAAGGCTATATGTATATGGTCGACGCCGTTACAGACCCAAGATGGCAAAGAATCTATGGAACATTCGGCGAATCGCCAGAGATGATCCAAGAAATCGCAAAACGCCTCGTTCCAGCAGTGCAAGGTAAAACCGATGGACTCAGCGAAGATGGCGTCGCTTTGACGATCAAGCACTGGCCAGGAGGCGGAGCACGTGAAAACGGATTCGATCCTCACTACAAAGAAGGACAATGGAACGTATACGCCACTGAAGATTCACTTCGTACGTATCATCTTCCAGGCTTCATGCCAGCGATCCAAAACAAAGTCGCCAGCATCATGCCTTATTACGCAAAGCCAGCCAAACAAAAAAGCGCGCCACAATTTGGATTGAACGGCCAAGAAATCGAGTGGATCCCTGTTGGTTTCGCCTTCAACAAGTACTTTATCCAAGAGCTTCTCCGCGAGGAAGCCGGATTCGAAGGCTATGTCAATTCCGACTCTGGAATCATCGATAATATGGGATGGGGCGTCGAAGACCTTGACCGCGCAGAACGGATCGCTCTAGCCATCAATACGGGTGTTGATATGATTTCAGAATGCTATGGAGTCAACTATGCCAAAGAAGCTTATGAACGCAGAACGAACGACTACTACAAAAATCATCCGATCCCAGCAGGGTATACGCTTGAAGAGATCACATTGAGCGATGAAGCCTTGGATCGCGCCGTGACACGCACGCTAAAAGAAAAATTCGAGCTCGGTGTATTCGAAAACCCATACCGTAACGAAGAAGAAGCCCATGACCTAGTCATCGATCAAAACGATTTTGACGCGGCGATGGATGTTCACCGCAAATCGGTTGTATTGCTCAAAAACACGAATGAAACATTACCGTTAGCCGCAAACACAAAAGTGTATGTCGAAGGCTTTGATCAAAGCGAAGAAGCCGCTAAAAAGCTCACAGAAACGCTCACAAAGCTTTATCAAGATCAAAAGATCGAACTCGCTACTACGCCTGAACAAGCCGATGCGATCATCCTTGTCTTGTCGCCATCTTCTGGAAACTACTTCTCTGCCACAAAAGGATTGCTAGAAATCGATCTTTGCGATGGAAAAATCGTAAAAGACTTCTCCGAAGAAGGACTTCCTTTAGAAACAGAGCATGAAGAAACGACGATCAAAAACATGGCTCGCGTTATGCAAATCGCAAAAGATGCCAAAGCAGAGGGCAAAAAAATCATCGCCACCGTCAACATCACGATGCCTTGGATCCTTCAAAACATCGAACCTTATGTAGATGCGCTCCTTGTTGGATTTGATACATATGATCAAGCGCTTTTAGAAGTGATCTATGGAAAAGTCTCTCCTGTTGGAAAACTCCCGATCACATTGCCTAAAAACGATGAAGTGATCGCGGTAGACAAAAAAGGAGTCTGTATCTCGCCAAACGATGTTCCAGGCTATGTAAAAGACCAATACCTTCCAGATTCACTCAAAGATGAAAACGGAAAAGGCTACGCCTATAAAGACCAAGAAGGAAACTATTACGAATTCGGATTCGGTCTTAGCTATTGATGATTCGAGAAGCGAAAGCTTCTCTTTTTTTATGCGTCGAAGACTGGTTTTAGCTTCTTTTGAAACTCAGCAATCCAAGGGAGTCCATCCGCTTCTAAATATTGGCAAACAGAATATAGAAAATAAGGATCTTCATCCCATTCATAAAGTTCTCCAAGCTCTTTCTGGATCGCTTCTTCCAATTCTTTTTCTCCTTTCTGCCATAAATTGATCATCGCGATCAGTCGTGATTCTTTGGCTAAAAGGTCGTCTGGATGCTTTTTTAACAGCTGAGTATAGAGCTCGATCGCTTTCTTGTAGGATTCGCTTTGGTCTAACAAGCGCCCTCGCTCATTTTCGATATCTGCCAAACACGAAAGATAAAAAGAAGGCTCCTTCTCAACTCTCTGTTCAAAAATCGGCTCGCTGATCGCATACAGAGCAAGTTTTTCTTTTGGATCATCAAGAAGCGAAGCTAAATAATAAGCGCTCCGCGCTAAATGCTCTTCTTTATCCAAGCCTTGTTTTACAAGCACTTGTTGTATAGAAAAAGCATGTTCAAATGCGCGGATCGCCTCGTTTTCCTTTCCTTCATTCATCCAGATCAAACCCGAAATATACGCGATCCGCGCCTCGAAATATTTTTTTTGGAAAGGAGGTTTTTGAAGCCAGAGCGAGTAGGCTTGATGCAGATCTTGATGGGCCTGATCAAAGTCCTCCATATTCCCAAAACAATTCGCGCTCGAAAGAAGCAGCTCGATCTCATAGCTTGAAAGATCGCTGATCAAAGGATCGCTTTGCTTTTGGAGCACCATTTGCTCCTTGGCCTTGGCATAGTGAAGCTGGGCGAGCTTTTCTTCTTCGATTTGCTCAAAAACATCCGCCATATTGTGCTCGATGAGCATTCTTCTTAATGGCTTCCAATTATCCGCCTGGCATGAAGAAACAAAGTCCAAAGCGTTTTGATAATGCGAGAAAGCGGGTTCGATCTTTTCTTGAAACGAAAGCAGATCGGCGTACAACGTTTCATATTCTACGCGAACAGATGGCTTGAGCTGTTCTGGATCGATCGACTCCAAAAGCATGAGAGCTTTCTTGACTTGGCCGATCTCTCCTAACAGCGAAGCTTCCACAAGCTTGATTCCCTCGTTTTTCTTCAAAGAATGCAAGACATGGAGCGCTTCTTCCACCTTTCCTAGCGCGAACAAGCACTTGGCTATCTCGACTTTGTCTTTTGCTTTTTGCGCGCATAAAAGCGCCTCATCTAAACGATATAATCCTCGCGCCGCCTTTGAACGCATGAGCCAATAGTTGTCATCCTTTTTTTCGTCTTGTTGTTTTTGAAGAAGCGCTTCGGCTTCTTCAAAATGGAGCGCGTTCAGGGCCTGTTCAATTTTTTGATCATTCATTCGATATTACCTTTTTTCTTATTTGTAGCGTTCGCTCAGCTTAAAATAGATCCAGCAAGCAAGAGAGGCAATCAAAGCCAAAGCGATCGGGATCCACGGATGCGGAAGACTTAAACTTTTTACATTCATCCCATAGAAGCCAAATACAATAGCAGGGATCGAAAGAATGATCGTAATGACAGTGAGTCTTTGAACCACGATATTCATGCTGTTAGAAAGAATATTATTGCATCCTTCTGAAATCCGCTCATTGATCGAGATGTAAAGATTTGACATCTTGGACGCTTGTTTGCATTCGACAAGTGTGGTTTCCAGTACTTTTTGATCGTTCGCAAGATCCATTTCCTGGATCTTTTCTACGACGTTTTGATTCGCCTGCAGAGAGGAAGAAAAGTAAACAAGCGATTGATCGAGCTTCATGAGCTGCCGAAGACCTTCATTGTTCATCTTTTTATAAAGCCGTTCGGATATTTCATTCGAAGTCGATGCGATCGTACGGAGGTACTCTTGATATTTCAAAATAACAAGCTTCAGCAGCACAAGATAAAAATGGATCGGCTCCTCGAGCTTGATCCCACGTCGCTTTTTCATTTCTTCTAAAAATGGATTCGCCTCTTGGCTGATCGTGATCAAGCGATGTGGGACTACGATCAGCGCGAAAGGAAAAGTCGTCCACTTCGGAATCTTTTGGTTTGCTTCGGTTTGTTCTTTGCAAAGGTCCATGATCAACAGCAATTGATCTTGTTCTTGTTCTAGGTGGGCGCTTTCTTGCTCATCCATCGCCGCCTCTAAAAAAGTTGGCTCGATCGAATACTCTGCTTGCAGCTGTTCTAATTCTTCACGAGAAGCATGAACGACATCGACCCAGTTCGCCTCTTCTTTCTTCTCGCTCTTGATGATTTCTCCATGTTCACCGTTTCGATAAAATGTAATCATGCCTTTATTATAAAGACGATTTGAACGAAACGAATCTTTTTTGACCAAGACAAAAGAAAACCCAGCCAAAACTGGGTTCACACTTTACTTCCAAAAGAAAAGTTTCTTCTCTTCTTTACGGATCTCTTTTTTCGCAAGATGTACGATCAGCTTTCCAATCAATGTCGAAACGAGCACGATCGCCGAAACGATCCCTGTCACTTTACAGATCTTCACGATCATTTCTTTCTTTTTCTCATCCTCGTCTACAGGATAGTCGTTCTCGTTGATTTCAAAAGGAACCGCTTGTTCATTGACCATCTTTTGGGCAAAAATATTGATGGCTTCTTGTGGATCCATTCCGAGATCTTCGCAAACCGTGTTGAACTTATCCTGTAATTTCGGATTCATCGCTACATTCATTTCCTTATTTTCCATACCTATACCTCTTTTTTATTGTTCTATAGCTATAGTATACCACCAATCCAAGACAATCATTCAGGAAGCACTTGCGAATACACACGGAGCACGTTTTTATAAAAGATCTTTTCTACCTCTTCTTGGCTATAACCATGCTCTAACAGTGCGTTGGCGAGCAAATCAAACTGACTTGCGTCCGCGATTTCCAGTTGGGAATTGATGCCGTCAAAATCGCTTCCGATCCCGATCACATCGATCCCTGCGATCTTTTTGATATGATCGATGTGTTGGATCATATCCTCGATTCTTGATGTGTTCGTTCGATCTTCGCTTAAAAAGTCCCCGCAAAAATTCAAGCCCATGACCCCGCCCTTTTCATGGAGCGCCAAGATCATTTCATCCGATAGATTACGGGCGACCCCGCAGATTTTTCGGGCATTGGAGTGGGAGGCGACAAAAGGCCTGCTCGCATATTTCACGACATCCCAAAATCCGGCATCCGAAAGATGCGAAACATCCACGATGATTCCAAGCTTTTCCATTTCCCGAAGATAATCGATCCCAAATTCACTCAATCTATGCTCGGTATCGACTCTTTGGAGCGGATCCGGGATCTTGGAGTCTTTGTATTCGTAAGCGGAAAGATTGGGCGATCCGATCCGATTTGGATAATTCCATGTCAAAGCGATCATGCGAACACCCATCCGATAATAATTACGAAGCATGGCCAAAGAAGAGAAGACGACATCTCCTTCCTCAAGGGTTAAAAGCGCCGAGATCTTCCCTTCTTTCTCGTTTTTTGCGATATCGCCATATGTAAGCACAGGGGCGATCAAATCCGAATGCTCTTCAAGCATCCGGCAATAGAGATCATAGAGCTTCATCGTTTCTTCTTCAGGGATCGCTCTTTTTTTTAGATCCGTAAAGAGCGCGAAGTTTTGCACGAGAACATTTCCTTTCTTTAACGCGTTCAAATTGATCGACAAATCATTCTCCAAGTAATTGATCGAATGGCCGTTTTCTTCTTGCTCAAGCAATGCGAGGATCGTATCGCAATGCATATCAATAACTTTCATTTTTCTACCTCATTTTTTTTACTATACACGAAAACACAAAAGCGTCCAACTCAAGGACGCTTTGTGACAATATCATAATAGACTTTCGCAGTGATCGAATAGATCAAAATATAGAGAAGACTAAAGCCCGCAAAACAGCCGATCGTCGTCCAAATAAATAGATTCGTATTTGTCAGCGAAAGAATGCGCAACATTCGACTGACCATCGGGAAAGCAAAGACGATATGGATTCCTGCGACGATCAGAGGCAAAAAGAAGACGATGAGCACTTGCGTTTTGATCGTGCCTTGGATCTGTTTTTGATCCAAGCCGACTTTCTGCATGATGTCGTAGCGTTTTTCATCCTCATAGCCCTCCGAGATCTGCTTATAGTACATGATCAAGATCGTCGCCATGATAAACAAGATGCTCAAGAAGATCCCTATAAAGAAGAAGCCAGCATATAAGCTTCGAAACGAAAGCATGATTTCATCAAAATTGCGCGCATAATACGTGAGCACATCGATTGGTTCAAGGTTTTTGTGCAATGCTTCATCCAACACTGTTTCATCGACTTTTCCTTCGGCGACATTGAACTGTTCACGATATTCAAAGCTTGGCGCGTATTCTATGCCGACTTTGGCATAAGTTTCAATGATATGCGAGCGGATCTCTTCGAATTGAGCATCTGGAACGATCAAAGTATGCGTATCGTTGATGTACGTATCGGTACTCGAGAATAAAGAAGTTTCGTGTAGGATGCCCTTGATGCGAAGCGGGATCGAGTCGACCTCGATCTCTTTGGCATCTAGGCTTCCTTTTTTGGAATACACATAACATTCATCTTGTCCTAAATACAGATTGGTTTTTTCGGCTTCATAAAAAGCGGACAAAGGAATAAACTCGATATAGACTTCAGCCATATGACCTGGTTGTACGATAAATCGGTTTCCTTCTTTTTTAAAATCTGTGGCATACGAGACAAATCGTTCGGCTTCTTGGGGATCGAGTCCGCTTTCTTGGATCGATCGTTGAACGGCTTCTTCGATCAGCGGCGCTTGCTCGATTTGATCAAAATGAACAGTGATCGTTTCATCTCTCTTGAGCATCGAGTTGACAGAGTCGACCATTCCCGTCCATAAGGAGAGCGTGCTCGAAAGCATGACGAGGACCATCGTTGACAATATACAAATGTTGGCTAAAGAAACGGCATTTTGCTTCATGCGGAACTTCATGTTCGAAACACTCAAAAAATGAGAGGTTTTATAGTAGAAGTGTTTGTTTTTTTCAAGAAGCTTGAGCAGCGTGATGCTTCCTGTCGTAAAGATCAAGTAGGTGCCAATGATTACGAAAACAACAGCGACAAAAAAGAGCACCATCGCTTCTACAGGATTGGTGATCGATAAAGAAAGACCATACCCGATCGCAAGACAGATCAAACCTGCAATCGCCAAGACCCATTTTGATTTTGGCTCTTTTTCGGAAACTTTATCGGCGTTGATTAAATCGATCGGCTTGCTTGTCTGGATCTGAACAACAGAATAGAGCCACATCAAACCATAGATAACGCCAATATACGTAGCTGTCTCGATCAAGCCGCGCTTCGAAATATAGAAGCCTAAAGGAACTTCGGTGCCGATCATTTTAATGATCAACAAATAGAACAGCTTGTCGAACAAGATCCCAAACAATAAACCAAGCGCAAGCGAAGCTGCCAGCACGTAAAATAGTTCATAAAAAACCACTCTAGCTAGATGCTTCTTTTCCATCCCAAGAACGGTCAGTACACCAAATTCTCTTTTTCTGCGCTTCAATAAAAAGGAATTGGTATAAAACAAGAAAATGATCGCGAACAATTCTACGATGACGACACCTAGCCCTAGCATCATGGCGATCTCCCCGCCCCCAATCATTTTATTCATTTGCGGATTGTCGGAAAGAGCGATGATCATATACAGCATCATAGTCGTCATCATGCTTGTGATCATAAAAGGTAGATATGTCTTTTTATTTTTCTTCAGATTTTCAAAAGCGAGCTTTGCGTAAAATCCTTTAGACATGGAAAGATTCCTCCCTTGTCAGCAAGGAGAGCGTATCCGAAATCATTTGATACATCTCGTCTTGGTTTTTTTCGCCTCGATAGATTTGATGAAAGACGATCCCATCTTTGATAAACAAGACGCGTTTGGCATGCGAGGCCGCCAAGATCGAATGGGTGACCATCAAAATCGTCTGCCCTCTTTCATTGACTTGCTTAAACAAGCGCAATAGCTCTTCTGTGCTTCTTGAATCCAAGGCGCCTGTAGGCTCATCGGCCAAAATGAGTTCAGGTTCTGTAATCAGCGCTCTTGCGACGGCGACACGCTGTTTTTGTCCGCCACTGATCTCGTATGGAAATTTTTTGAGCAGATCTTGGATCCCTAGCTCTTTGGCAAGAGGCTGGATCTTCTTTTTCATTTGACTGTACTTCTCATTCGATAAGACGAGTGGCAAAAAGATATTGTCTTGATTGTTGAATGTTTCTAATAAATTAAAGTCTTGAAACACGAAACCTAGATGTTTGCGGCGGAAAGCGGAGATCGAAGAATCTCTGATCGTGGTCATATCCTTTCCGTTGAGCAAGATCGAGCCGCTCGTCGGTTTATCAAGCGCGGCCAAAATATTGAGCAGCGTCGTTTTTCCTGCCCCCGATTCTCCCATGATCGCGACATATTCCCCTTCATCCACCGTAAAATTCACGTTTTCAAGCGCTTGGACTTGATGGACCCCTAACCGCGATGTATACACTTTTTTTATATTTTTAACTTCCAATAATGGCATACGATTTTCCTCCTTAACTGCTTTTATTATAAAGAGTTCAAAAAATGCCTCCCATCGATTTGGCTTACAAAAAAGTCAAGAATCTTACAAACGCGAAAGAAAAAGACCTTGAATGTTAGGATCCAAGGTCTAAGTCGTCTTTGAATAGATCATGTCGCTGCAAGGAGAGGATGATGGTCGTTCCTTTTCCAACTTTGGATTCGATCGTATAAGGATGATGGAGGCGTTTGAGCACAATGTCGCTTAAATACAAGCCTAAGCCGCTCGATTCTTTGGAGTAGAGACGGCCATTGTGTCCCGTATAGCCTTTTTCGCGGATCCGCTCAAGATCTTGCTTCGAGATCCCGATCCCTCGATCTTCGATAAAGAGATCATAGCCAATATTTCGGATCGTGATCTTCTGTCCTTCTGAATATTTGATCGCATTGGATAGAAACTGTTCTAACGCGAAGCGAAGCCATTTTCGATCGGAAAGCACGATAAGTTTTGTCTTTTGAAAATCGATCGGGATCTTACGATAAATGAATTCGATCGAAAACTCCCGAATAACAGAGGCGATCACCTCGTCAAGATCGACATTTTCAAACACGTAATCGCCGCTTTCGCTCTCTAAGCGTAAATACGCCATGACCATATCGGTATAGCGTTTGATTTGAAGCGCTTCTTCTTTAAGGTCCATCACCCGCTCGGGATCGTTTTTTAATAAAAGCTCCATCGCCGAGATCGGGATCTTGATTTGATGGGTCCAAAGCGTAAAGTAATCGATCAGACGCCCATACTTGGCATGCTCGTTTTCTTGCCGTTCAAACTCTTCTTTCTCGATTTTCTTAAACACCTCCTGCAGCAACAGGTCGCTCGTGCATTTGCTTAAATCGATATCGAGAAGCTTTTCTTGGTTAAGGACGAGCTTCCATACTTTGTTTTGTTCTTGAAAGCGATAGAGATCAAAGCCCATGAATAAAACGAGAAAGACTGCGGCGATCGCGCTTCCATACCAGAACGCTTCCCATGTCAGGCTATATAAAAAGGTAATCAATAGCGCCGTGAGCCAAAAGATGAGCAACATCCATACGATCGTTTTTCGATTGGAAAGATACTTCCAAAACGACTTCATACAAGATAGCCCAATCCTTTTTTCGTTTGAATAAAGTCGTGGATCCCGATCCGCTCCAATTTTTTCCGGAGGCGATTGATATTGACGCTTAAGGCGTTTTCATCGACATAATAATCCGTCTTCCATAAGTATTCCATCAATTCTTCCCGACGGACGATCTTATCTTTTTTTTCCATCAACAATCGCAGGATCTTGCCTTCGTTTTTGGTCAATTCGACAGATCGATCTTGATACGTGACAAGATTTTCATCCATATTGAAGCGTACCCCGTTTTGTTCGAGCCATTCTGTCTTTCCGGAAAAATCGTAGGTTCGTCGTAAAAGCGCTTTGATCTTATAAAGGAGGACTTGCAGATCGAACGGCTTGGCGATAAAATCGTCCCCGCCTTGCGAGAGCGCCATGACGATATTCATATTGTCGTTGCGGCTCGAAATAAAAATGATCGGGACTTTGGAGTACTTTCGGATCTGTTCTGTCCAATAATAACCGTTTTTATAGGGCAAAGAGATATCCATCAAAATCAGATCGGGATTCGTGTTTTGCCATTCCTCGAGAACTTGATGAAAATCATGGACGAGGATTCCTTGATAATCCCACGATTCAAGAAATGTTTTCATTTCTCTAGCGATGATCTTGTCATCTTCGATAATCATAATTTTATACATAATTCTTCCTTAAAAGAGTGTCAGCTGATTTTTTTCATCTAGGCCTTCGGTCGCGTTCATTTGTGAAAGCTTATCGAGCAGCGTTTTTGAGATCAAGGTCCGTTTCAATACATCTTCTTTGGAGAGGAAAGGCTGCTCCTCTCTTGCTTTGACGATCGATCTTCCTACGTTGTCGCCTAATCCATCCAGCGCCGTAAAAGGAGGAATGATCTCTTTTTCGTTGTCTGGATTCACTCTAAATTCCGTCGCGGCTGAGCGATTGATCGAAAGATTCGTGAAACGAAAACCGCGCAGCACCATTTCTAAGGCGAGCTCGAGCGTATCGTAGATCGCTTTTTCTTTTGGCGAATTTTGATCTTTATTCATCTTGATTTCGCTCATGCGCTTGCGGATCGCTTCTTCGCCTTTGATCATCGTTTCGATATCATAAGCGTCGCAGCGAATGCTGAAATATTGACAATAATAATAGACTGGCTTATGGACCTTGAACCACGCGATGCGGACAGCCATCATCACATAAGCGACCGCGTGCGCTTTCGGGAACATGTATTTAATCTTTTTGCATGAATCAATATACCAGTCTGGTACATTGTGTTCTTTCATGAGCTGTTCCCACTCGTCTTTAAGACCTTTTCCTTTCCGCACGCTTTCCATGATCGTAAAACTTTGTTTCGGCGGAAGGCCATATCCCATGAGATCGACCATGATGTCATCTCGACAACCGATAACTTCATTGAGCTGACACGTCCCATTTTCAATGAGGTCTTTGGCGTTCGAGAGCCAGACATTCGTTCCATGCGATAAGCCTGAGATCGTCACGAGTTCGGCGAATGTCTTTGGCTTTGTCATTTCTAGGATCCCGCGGACAAATGGCGTTCCAAATTCGGGAATACCGGCAGCTCCTGTCACTTCCGAATAGCGTGTCGAATTGATGTCCAAGCCATCGAGCGAAGAGAAGATGGACATCGTCTTAGGATCGTTCATCGGGATCGTCGTCACGTCGATGCCGGTCATTCTTTCGAGCATCTTCATGGCGGTTGGATCGACATGGCCTAAAATATCGAATTTCAAGATGTTGTCGTGGATCTGGTGGAAATCGAAGTGCGTCGTTTTCCATTCAGCATACGGGTTGTTGGCTGGGTATTGAACAGGTGTAAAATCGTGCACATCCATATCGAGAGGAACCACGACGATCCCTCCTGGATGCTGTCCTGTCGTTCGTTTGACCCCTTCGCACCCTTTGGCAAGATCGGTCCGCTTGACTTCGCTAAATGGAATCTCCAAGTCCATTTCTTCTTCATAGCCGCGCACGAATCCATACGCGGTCTTTTCTTGGACGGTTCCTACTGTGCCAGCGCGGAAGACGTGATCTTCTCCGAACACTTCTTTCGTGTAGGCGTGGGCATTGGCTTGATATTCTCCCGAGAAGTTCAAATCGATATCGGGAACTTTATCGCCTTCAAAGCCTAAAAACGTCTCGAATGGAATATCTTGTCCATCGCCCCGCATCGTATGATGGCAGATGGGGCATTCTTTGTCTGGCAGATCAAAGCCGGATTTTACTTCCTCTCCATCTAAAAACTCATAATGGTGGCAATGATGGCAAATATAATGAGGCAAAAGCGGATTGACTTCGGTGATTCCGGACATGGTCGCCACAAAGCTAGAGCCGACAGATCCTCTCGATCCAACAAGATATCCATCCTCTCGGCTCTTTTTAACGAGCAGATGGGAAATGTAGTAGACCACATAATAACCAGCGCCAATGATCGAATCGAGTTCTCTTTGCAGACGTTGGACGACGATGTCAGGAAGATCGTCTCCATACCATTGGTGCGCGGTTTCCATACATATGTCGCGGAGCTTTTGGTCAGAGCCTTCGATGTCTGGCGGATACAGTTTATCTTTGATCGGATAGATGACCTCCATTTGTTCGGCGAGCTTTTTCGGATTCTCGATGACGATTTGACGAGCTTGCTCTTCTCCGATCCAGGCAAAGGCGTCAAGCATTTCCTGGGTGGTGAGCAAGTGTTGGTTCGGGGCTGGATACATCCGACGATCTTGGAGTTTATACTTATAGAGTGGATGGCGCGCGTTCCCGATCGCTTTCGCGTTGATATAAATATCCCGGATCCTCTTTTCATAAGGATGGACATAATGGGCGTCGCTTGTGGCGATCACGGTTTTTCCTTCTTCTTGCGCGGCTTCTAGAATGTAGCCGATGATCTTGCGTAGATCGTCTCCATTCAAGATAGAGCCGCGATCGATCAAGTTTCGATAGCACTCGAGCGGTTGCACTTCGATATAGTCATAAAAGCGCATCGCTTCTTTGAGCTTCTGATGATCTCTTGTATGCGCAAGGTCGAAGATCTCTCCGTTTTGGCACGCGGAGCCAAACAGCAGATTGCCTTTCGCGTGCATTTTTTCGAGTTCGAAGCGTGGAATGCGAGGTTCTGCGACCACGTTTTCGGTCGATTTTCCGTTATAGGCTAAATATTTTGTATGGGATAATGTGATAAGTTCAAAAAGCTCTTTCAGGCCGGCTTTGTTTTTGGCGAAAATCGTGATATGGGAAGGCTTGACTTTTTTAAAGCTGTCTTCTTTTTGGTTGTTTTGCAGATCGTCCAATGTGGCTTCGCCACCAAACGCGTTAAGCATGTGGAAAAGGACTAGCGAGAGCACTTCCGCATCATAGTCGGCTCTATGCGCGCCTTCGCCATCGTACTTGACTCCATAATGGCGGCAGACGTTTCCTAGTTTATAGCGTTTGAGATCGAGGAGCGAATGAGCAAGCGGCAGCGTATCGATCACGGGATTACTCAGTTCTTGAAGGCCGACTTGACGGCAGGCGGCGTTCATGAAGCCGACATCGAATGTGGCGTTGTGCGCGACTAAGATCGCGTCCCCGATCCAGTCGAGCAAGTCTTGGAGGACCTCTTCGATCGGTTTGGCGGTATCGACATCGCTTTGGTGGATGTTTGTCAACGAAATGATGTTGGCGGGAATCGTGCGTTTTGGGTTGATAAAGAGCTGCTTGCGGTCGATCACATCGCGTCCTTTGATCTTGACGGCGCCAAATTCAATGATCGAATCGAGGCGGTTGGATAAACCGGTCGTTTCCAAGTCGAAGACGACATATTCAGAGTCTTCAAGAGTTCGATGATCGTTGTTGTGGACGATCTTGTATTCTGGATCGACCATGCTCATTTCGCATCCATACATCATTTTGAAAGGGCGGTCTTTATTTTTCTTTAATAGAGCGCTGACTTTATGTTGGGCCATCGGAAAGGCTTGCACGACTTGATGATCGCAGATCGCGATCGCTTCCATGCCCCAATCATAGGCGGTCTGAATATATTCTTCGATATCGCACACGCCGTCCATTTCGGAAAAATTGGAGTGGACATGCCATTCGATCCGTTTTTCTTCGCTTGTGTCTTTCCGCTTTTTGACGGGGATCTCTTCGATCTTGGAGATCATGAAGGCGTTTGTCTTTGAATACGTATCGTAGACGACATCGCCCGTGACTTTGACTTGCATTCCTTTTTGGATCGATTCGATCGATTCGATCGTATGGCGTTTTCCTTCGAAGCGTTTGGCGACGATCGCGTCGTCGTAATCGGATAAATACAGCATTTGGAGCGTTTTCCCCGCTTTAGTGACACGGTTGTCGATATCGAAAATATGGGCTTCGATGGCGACGTTTTCTAATCCTTGCTGGAGTTCGTGGATCTTTAAGGTCGGCGCGGCTTCTTTTTTATAGCGAGTGTAGCTTTGGACCGGCTTTGGTGGTTGCGCCTTTTCATAGGCGGGAAGCTCGATCTTGACTTGTTCGATGGGCGCGTCGTCTTCGCTCAAATCGATTCCGATTTCCATATCGATTCCTGCGCTGGCAAGCGCTTGTTGAAGGCGTGAGAGCTGTCGTTTCATGGCACTGGCTTTTTCTTCGCTCGATGTGATAAAGCGAAAAGATTGTTCGCCTTGGACAGGGCTTAAATGTCGAAAGCACGAGAGCTTGTTGTCCTTTTGAATAAAATAGGCAATATAGCGGGCGAGCTCGTTGATCGAGAGGCTTGATGTTTTAGTTTGGATGCTAAGATCCAAAGCGCAATGAAAGGCGAGTTTGATCTTATCGATCAAGTTCTCGTAGACTTCAAAATCAAGAGGGGCTGGCAGCTGGATCCCTAATACGAGTTCTCGTCGTTTGGTATGAAATTCTGGTCTTTTATAAAAGGAGGCTTCCTTAAAAAAAGAGGCGAGCTCCTGTGGCAGGAACTCGATCAAAGCTTGTATATCGTTTGTCTGCATCGTTCCCCTTTCTTAGCGTGCCATTTTCTCGAAGGCATCTTTGGCGGCCATTTGTTCGGCTTTCTTTTTGGTGCTGCTTGCACCTACGCCTAAACAAATATCGTCGAGATATACGCCCATCGTGAAGGTCGGCGCGTTGCTTGGGCCAACTTCTTCGATGAGCTTGTATTGGATCGTCTTGCGCGTATCGGCTTGGACGACTTCTTGCAGGTGGGTCTTGTAGTCGGTGACTTCATCGCCTTTTTCTTCTTTGAATACGGGTTTCATCACTTTTTGAAGGATCGAGTCGACGGCCTCGTAGCCTTGATCTAGATAGACGGCTCCGATACACGCTTCAAAATGATCGGCCAAGATGCTGGCGCGCTTGCGCCCTCCGGATTTTTCTTCGCCGACTCCTAGCAGTAAGTATTTATACCAGCCAAGCTGCTCGTTCAAGTGAGCGAGGGTGGCTTCGCATACGGTTTGGGCGCGCAAGGTGGTCATTTTTCCTTCACGCATTTTGGGGCGCATTTCAAAGAGCTGCTGCGCGCTCCAGATCTGCAAGACGGCATCCCCCATGAATTCCAGGCGTTCGTTGTCGTCTTCTCCTTTATGGTGTTCATTGGCGTACGAGGAGTGCGTACACGCTTCTTTATAGATTTTTGGATCGTTGACATGATAACCATGCGCTTCCATCCATTCTGTCAATGTTTTCATGTTCTCTCCTTTTCTAAGCTTTTGAATACGCAAGCAGGCACAAAAGGCTGAATGTTTTGGTGGTATTTTAAGAGTTCCCGAACGTTCGAGCTCGAAAACAAGTCATATTCTGGTTTGGTAAATAGGCAGATCGTCTCTATGTTTGGGTCTAGATAGGCGTTCATAAAGGCCATGTTTTGTTCATAGGCGCAGTCTTGTTCGTTGCGGATGCCGCGTACGAGAACATGAATCTCGTGTTCTTGGCAGGCTTGAACGATCAGTCCTTTTTGGATCTTGCAGGTGACGTTGGGCAAGTCTTGGCAAGCTTCTCGAAGCCAGGCGAGCCGCTGCTCCATGGAAAACATGGAACTTTTTGATGAATTGGTGGCGACTAAAACGATCAGCTCATCAAAAAGTGTGCTCGCGCGCTCGATAATATCGAGATGGCCTAAGGTTGGCGGATCAAAGCTTCCGCAAAAGGCGGCTCTCATTTGAATTCTCCTTTCATTTCTTGTTCGCGGATACGAGAGATGCATTGTTGTGCGACACCGATCGTCAAAGAGATCGCTAAGATCGATGAGCCACCGCTGGAAATATATAAGAGCGGGATTCCTGTCATCGGGATCAAAGCGCCGACTCCTCCGACATTCAGCGCGAAATGCATGAAAAGATAGGCGCCTGTCCCGATCAAAATGATTTTTTTGGGGACATCCCTTGTCCTTAATGCGTAATAAAATAGTCTATATTCGATCAAGGCATACATCAAGAGGATAAAGCCCAAGCCAAAGATGCCGGTTTCTTCGATCGTGACCGCTAAAATATAGTCATTGTCGGCTTGGGTCAAATACCCATATTTTCGCGAGGAATTCCCAAAGCCTTTTCCAAAAATATTGCTGTCGGCGATCCCATACAAAGAATTCGCTGGTTGATATCCGTTTCCATAAATATCATTGAATGGGTTTTTCATATTTTCGATGCGGGTGGCGATATGGGCCAATGGCGTTTGTTTGAGCATATTGACGCCGATGTCGCTGACAAAGAACAAGAGCCCGGCGCTCAGCGCCCCGACCACAAGAAGGGTCGTCGCGATCCTTTGGACTTTTTGGATCTTTGGATAGCTAGGCACCATCAAGCAGAAATAAAAGATCCCGGATATGATCATGAGCGTTCCAAAGTCTTTCTGCAAGACTAAAAGGATCAATGTGATCCCATAGGCGATGAGCGGAAATGAAAACATTTTCCAAAACGATTCTTGCATTTTACGTTTTCGGATGGCGGCAAATACCGCGCTGGCGGTAAACAAAATGATCAAAGGCTTTCCAAATTCAGAAGGTTGGAACGTGACTCCGATCGGCAATTGGATCCAAGCGTGGGAGCCTCCGATAGCCGGGAAAGCAAAAGGGATGATCATCAGCGCGACAAAGATCAATAAAAGCATCGCTCTCAATCGCCATACGCGTTTTAGGGTGATGATTTTATTAGCTGAAACGATACAGATATAGGAAGCAAGCAAAAAGCTGATCTGCTTTACGATCGCTTTGATGACGGTCATGATCGATGATTTTGTCGCTCCTACCGCGACAGAGGCGATCATAGCGGTTCCAAAACACATTAATAAAAAGACGCAGATATTGATCGTTCGATCGCTGTTTTCTCGCAAGCTGATCCCATTGAGAAAATCGCGCAGCGCTTGTCTGCGCTTGATCCGTTTTAAATATTTGGCTTCTTTTTTTGAAGTTTTTTTTCGAGTCCTAGGCATGGGTTTATCATATCACACAACGAAGGAAGGAAACAAAAACATTATCAAAGAGCGTCAAGATCCATAGATGGAGTGTGTAAAGTCATTTTAAAACTCAATTTTCGAGTCTGGTTCACTGCTCAATATTGCCTATCACATTTTACTTATGAATCCATTGGAAACAATGAGTTTTTTTGGATGCGATGCTATAATATGAAAGTGAATGCGATGTCTGAAGTTACAGGCTCATGGCTATTGCTGTGAGTTGTTGACAATAAGATATACAGGAGGTTACATTGATGAAAATTACAGTAGATACGATCATCAGCGATCATGATCCGCTGATCCGAACAAAAAGCGAACCTGTGTCTTTGCCTCTTTCTAGCGAAGATCGAGAATTGTTAGAGGCGATGCTTACGTATGTGCGGGATTCTCAAGATGATGAAAAAGCAGAGGCGGAAAATTTACAGCCGGCTGTCGGGATCGCGGCTATCCAAGTCGGCGTGCCTAAAAATATGATCGCGATCGTGGTGCCAGATCCAAACAATGAGGAAGAAAATATTGAATTCGCGCTCGTGAATCCAAAGATCATTTCGGAATCGGTGCAAAACTCGTATTTAGAGCATGGCGAAGGATGTCTTTCGGTCAAAGAAGAGCATCAAGGCTATTCGTATCGGCATGCCCGCATCAAGGTTAGAGCGTATGATCTTTTGCGTGATGAATCGATCGTGATCAGCGCGTCTGGTTTTTTGGCGATCTGCCTCCAGCATGAGATCGATCATTTATCGGGAATCTTATATTATGATCGAATTCATAAGGAAGATCCGTTCTTGAGCGATCCAGAAGCAGAAGTCTATTGATGCTTCTGTTTTTTTTATGGTTTTAATGTATAATATGAATAGGTTTTTTGCTTAGAAAGAGGTCTTAAATGCCAAAACAATCAAATCAACATTCGGGGCATTTGACAAACAAGAAGACATATCATAATAAAAACCAAGTTCAAAAAGGCGACACGCTCATTTACGCGTTGGGTGGTCTTGGCGAAGTCGGTAAAAATATGTATTGCTATGAGTATGAAAACGAAATATGTATCGTCGATTGTGGGGTCTTGTTCCCTGGCGATGAACTTCTTGGGGTCGATTATGTGATCCCCGATTATCACCATTTGATCCGTATGAATAAGAAGCGGAAATTTCTCGTGATCACGCATGGTCACGAAGATCATATTGGTGGTATTCCATTTTTGCTCAAGCAAGTTCAGATCGACGCGATCTATGCTCCTCGGTTTGCCAAAGCGCTCATTCTAAAAAAATTAAGTGAACACAAAGGATTGGAAAAAGTTCCGATCATTGAGATCAATGAGGATTCTTCCATTAAGACTCGTTATTTTACGGTGGGCTTCTTTAATACGATCCACTCGATCCCGGATTCTTTAGGGGTCTTGATCACGACGCCAAATGGTTCGATCGTCCATACTGGCGATTTCAAGTTTGACTTGACGCCGATCGGCACGAATGCCGATTATCAAAAAATGGCGTATATTGGCGTGATGCAGCCAGATCTTTTAATGTCGGATTCGACGAATTCAGGGGTTGAGGAATTCTCTATTTCGGAAAAGGATGTCGCCAATGAGTTGTTGGAGATCATGCGCAACGCCAAGCATCGGATCATTATCGCGACGTTCGCTTCTAATGTCTATCGTGTGAATCAAATCATCGAGGCGGCTTTGAAATGTCATCGTAAAGTGGCTGTCTTTGGAAGAAGCATGGAGAATGTCGTGGATATCGGGCGTAAGATGGGTGTGATCAAGATCAAGAATTCGGATCTTCTTTCCCCGGACCAGCTTGCGCATACGCAAGATTCGGAGGTTTGTATTTTATGTACAGGTTCTCAAGGCGAGCCTTTGGCGGCTTTGTCTCGGATCGCTTCGGGCACGCATCGGCATATTCATTTGAAGCCAAGCGATACGGTCGTCTTCTCGTCTAATCCGATTCCTGGCAATACGGCTAGTGTCAACAAGATCATCGATAAGCTATTCCGTTCTGGGGCGACGGTTTTGTCGCGTTCGGTCTTGACGAACCTGCATACGACGGGGCATGCTTCGCGTGAAGAGCAAAAGCTCATGCTTCAGTTGATCAAGCCTCGTTATTTTATGCCGATCCATGGCGAGTTCAAGATGCTTATGCAGCATCGGCAAACCGCTATCGATACGGGAATGGATCCGAATAAGATCTTCGTGTGCGCGAATGGGGATATTTTGATCCTCCGTAATCATGAGGTGCTTCAAAGCGACTGGCGCTATCAAGGAGATGATATCTATGTCGATGGAAACGATATTACTGGTCTTTCGACGGCTGTGTTGAAGGATCGTCGTATTTTGGCGGACAATGGTCTTGTGGCGGTCGTGATCGCGATCGATTCGAAGGAAAACAAGATCTTATCGCGTCCGATCATCGTTTCGCGCGGTTTCGTCTTTATCAAAGATTCGCAATCGCTGATCAAGGAGGCTGAATTTATCGTGAACGCTTCTTTGCAGGAAAAGATGAAGGAGAAAACGACGTTCTCGGAGATCAAGAATTGTATTCGTTCGACGCTTGAGCCTTTCTTGTATAAGAAGACGAAGCGAAATCCGATCGTCATCCCTGTGATCTTGAATTCAAAGCAGACGATGGAAGAGCTGACGAAAAAGCGGACGGCGCATACGCGTTCCAAACGTCCGATCCATACAAAAAAAGAGCACATTGAAAGAGAAGAAAAATAATTCTTCTCTTTTTTATGATAAAATTTGGTGTATGACGAAACTACAGAAGATTTTATTTGTGATCGTTGCGTGCTTGAGCGTGTGTATGATGACGATTTGTTTCTCTTTGTATCGCGCGATCTATGTCGATCCCAATGAAGTGGTGATCCAATATAAAATGATCAAAGATAAGAAAATCCCTGATGAAATGAAGGATGTTTCGATCGCGTATTTTACGGATCTAGAATATGGCGCTTTTGAAAATAAAGGGCGGGTGGATCGTTTGTTCAAAAAGATGAACGATCTGCATGCGGATATTTTTATTTTTGGCGGCGATCTGTTTGCGGAAAATTATACAGTGAGCGAGGAAGCGAAAGCGGATATGATTGCCCGCCTTTCGGCGATCGACGCGCCGTTGGGAAAATTCGCGGTCCTTGGCGAACAAGATCTGATCAATGAAGAGCGCTTGCAGCAGGTGAATGATATTTATCATCAGGCGCAGTTCGAAGTTTTGAACAACACGAATCGGCTGATCACGAATCGATCTTCGCAAGGAATCGAGCTGATCGGATTGTATCCGGATCCAAATATGGAGCAGGCTTTGACGGGGATTGGGGATCAAACCTATAATTTATTAGTTTCTCATTATGCCGATCCTTTTTTAGATGATTCTTTGAAGGGGCATAGTATTTCGTTGGGGATCGCGGGCAATTCGCATGGGACCCAGATCATGTATCCGATTTATGGTGGCTATCGTAAATGGCCTGGCAATGAAAAGCTCAATCGGGCGGATGGTGCCAAGCTTTCTTTTCCTTATATGATTTCGAGTGGTACGGGGTGTATCAAAGTCAATGCGCGGCTCAATTCGAAGCCGGAAATCATTTATCTTGTTTTTTCTCGTTGATCTTCTTTTTTAACCAGCTTGGCTGGTTTATTTTTTTTTATCTATTTTTCTTTTTTTATGGTATGATGTTCGTGTCAAGACAGGGGCGCCGAAAGGCTGAGATGCGTATGCGGTCCCTTCGACCTGATCTAGATAATACTAGCGTAGGGAGTCTCTATTTTTTTCCTACGCCTCGTAAACGGAGGTGTTTTTTTATGAAAAATCTATCGGTCAGAGAATTGGTGTTAATGGCGTTTTATGTGGCTTTGTTCATGGTGTTGGATACTTTTGTCAACGCGCTTCCTCTTTTTCAGATGCCTAATGGCGGCAGCTTGGGGATCTCGACGATCGCCTTGTTGATGGCAAGCTATCAGCTTGGCTGGAAGAAAGGGCTTGTGGTGTCGATCTTGAGCGTGTTCGCTCAATTTGTGACAGGTCCGATGTACACGCCGAATTTATTAGGTTTTTTACTGGATTACTTTATTGGCTTTAGCGTGTATGGTTTGGCGTGCTTGTTTCCTAATTTTGGGTATTTTTATTCGGGTGTGCTGATCACAAATTTGATTCGTTTTGTTTCGAGCACGATCAGCGGGATCGTTTGTTGGGAAACGCCATTGTGGGCTTCGATCACTTACAACGCTTCCTATATGTTGCCAACTCTGATCCTTGGTTTGGTTTTGGTTCCTTTATTGTATAAAGCTTTGGAGCCTGTATTGAAGAAAACGTTGAAAGCTTGAGTGGATCTCAAGCTTTTTTGCATCAAAAAAAGACCCTTTCGGGTCTTCGAATTTGGAAAGTGTTTTCCGACAGTCTATATTCGAATTGAAACGAAAACTGCAAGTTCCATTTTCTAAGCTGGCGCAAACATCCCCGTTATTAAATCCACGATTTCCCCTTATTGATTCCAATTCGATTTATATTTTTAATACACCAAGAACTCCCATGTCCAAATTAAAATCCACTCAATATTATTTAGGTAGACTGTCTTTGAAGGGCTTAATCTTAGAATTTAATCGTTTCGCTGTCTAGCTCTGTTAATAAACTACCATTTATATAGAGTATTCGCAATCCATAAGCTCCCTTATTTGTTATAGGAGTTATATATCATTTATACGAGCAAACGGTCTTGTAGTGTGGTGATATCTTCTTGGCTAAGTTCGAGTGCTTCTTTCAAATAGCGATCTACATTTCCATAGGCGTCTTTGATGTTTTCATAGGCGATGTCTAGATATTTCTTTTTGGCTTCGCACCAGGCATCGACTCCTTCTTTCCATTCGGGGTGTTTTTCGCACTTCAGCAGCAAGTCTTCTTTTTGGCCTTTTAAATATAAGGAGCTTTGTTCATAGTCTTTGTAGATGTCTTCTTTGGATACGCCTAGAGCGCTTAAGATCAGCATCGCGCCAATGCCGGTTCTATCTTTTCCTTGGGTGCAATGCCAGAGAAAGGCGCCTTCTTCGTGGTCGAGCAAGATCCGAAACAGCTTCTTATAGCAATTGATTCCTTGTTTGCTGACGACAAGATCTTCATAGAGTTTTTCCATGAGTTCTTTTGCTTCAAAGAGCGTGCCTGTGATGCCTTTTGTTTTTAGATCGTGCTGCAAAAGATCGAGTTCAGATAATTCTCGGGCTGTATCGTCATAATGCATGACGGGAAGCATGATCGGATCGGGTTGCAAAAGTCTTTCCGCTTCGGAGCGAAGGTCAACAATTGTTTTAAGATCGTATTCATTTAAGAGCGTTTTCTTGTCTTCTTTGGATGCTTTATGGAGTTCTCCGGAACGAATCAGCTTTTTTGGCAGGATAAAGCGTCCATCGACGGTTTGCATGCCGCCATAATCGCGCGTATTGGGAAGAGAGCGAAGGCCGATGCGATGTCCTTTCAATGCGCCTGTATAGATCGATGGATTGCTTTTTTGAAGGGCTTCGTAAATCGAATCGACTTTATCTTTGTTGATTTCAAAGACATAGATATGGTGTTCTTTGCTGATAAGATAGAGTCCATTTTGATGATAGAACGCCCAGATGAGATCGGCTACTTGCAGTTGTTCTTTCTTTCCGTTATTTATATAGGTGATTCTTTCTAAAGAATGTTCTAAAGCCATACGATCCTCCCATTTAAATCGGTTATATTATACGCACTTGCTTAAAAAAAAGAAAAAGCCTTGCTTGATAAAGAAAGAAGAAGGACGCTTGATTTATCAAGGTCAAATTAATTTACTCTTATAATCCTTTATTTTAGAATGTTGACATTCAATAGGAGGTATTCGCCATGAACAAAAAAGATTTTGAAGCCAACTTGAAAAAAGCGATTGGCCAAACAGAGTATGGAGATGAAGTCGTTGCCGATCTTGTAGAGCATTATGAATCCACTGGAAAATACGCTCAAAACAGTAAAGACCGCATCGATGATCGCATTGGTTCTTTAAAGGGCTGGGAAAAACGCCATAAAGAAAACGGCGATGAAAAAGCCGCTCAAGTAGAAGCCGATAAAATCGCTTTGTTGGAAAAAGCCTTAAAAGTCGTAGAAGACATGGAAAAATAAGGGATCGTTTGATCTAAACCAGCCTCGTGCTGGTTTTTTTAATTAAAAAAAGACGTCAACTCAAGGAATGACGTCTAGAAAGAAACATGAAATTGATTATTTTTCTTTTTTTTAACTACGCGTTCGTGATCGATTCACCGCCATCGTCTGGATTGACTTCGACTTTCATCACAAAATCGGATTTTGGCGCGTGACATAGTGGACATACAAAATCGTATGGAAGGTCTTCAAAGCTTGTTCCTGGTTCGATTCCTTTTGCTGGCAATCCTAATTTTGGATCATACATCCATCCACATACTGTGCATACCCAAACATCGGTCTTTGGTTCTAATTGAACTGCCGTATCGAATGCTTCCATCGCTTCAAGATCTTCTTTTGAATTGTCTTTGATGATTTTATCTTCTGCCATATTCTTATTCTCCTTTGTTCTATTTCTATTGTAGAAAGTTTTTAAGAAAAACGCATGATAGATGCTTAAGGATTCTAAATAGAAGCCGCCAAGCCAGGATAGAAGAATCGATGAAAATGATGAGTAAAAATGGCTACCTCGAATTATTTTATTGGGAAAAAATATATACCATGTATTTCTTGTAGGGAGATCTTTTCCTTTGTTTTTCTTAGCTTGTCTAATAAAATAACCTAAACATAGCGCAAACAATGATACAATTCCAATCTCATACAGTATAGTATTATTCATTTTTATGCTCCTTGTTCTATTCGTTTTCCATAACTTAAATAGAATTCCTTTCTTTTTATAACAACTACATAAATTGTAGTCTATTTAAAAAAAACAAATGGTTCTTAATCATTTGCTTTTCAAAAAGTATTCGTTATTTTTCATTTAAGTTATGATTTACTAAACAAACTCGTTATCATAAATATTATATATGATGATTATATCGTCACCTAAAACACCATTCACTAGTTCCAATTCACTTCATAATCAGTATAGCTTTTATTTTGCGTACTCAATACAGCCACCGCGTTCTCTGCTCCTTGATTTACATCCGAAAGAATATCCTCATCTCTCCAATCAGCGGGATAAATATACGCTCTTTCGCCATCAAAATAAACCATTTCTTTTTCAATATCCGCTGGTGTTTCCAAATCAAAACATTGTTCTATCGTCCGTGGCGCTAAAGTCATATCATATCGGAATCCATATCCTTGACGCGTGACATCATAGGTGCCATACGAAGCCACCTTTTCATCCTCGTCAACCATCAAAAACGTCACGATCCCATACCCTTTCGCGTTATAGTGGACTTCACTAAAATAATCTTTCGACTGAATATTCTGCGCTATCTCTTTCGAAAACTCGATCGTAGGAACACCGATAAAATTTGTTCCCTCATAAGAAACACCAAACTCGTTTTCCATATTTTCAAGTAAAAGATCGAAGTGCTCAAATGCCTCCTTCATCAAGGGAAGCTCGTCATAATCGACCTCATTTCCATGGATCGTCAAAGACCCTTCCTTGGTATCCGTACGATCAAACACGCCATTCAGATACTCATACACCCGATAAATCGTTTTAAATTGTCCAGCTTTATAGTCGGTGGAGTGCAACACAAATTCTTTCTCCGCCTTTAAATTGTCTCCATCGAATTCGCTGACCTCATATACGAATTCAACCACTTTATCCTTTGATGAATCTTCATTCATGCTCAAACTCGTTTTCGTCTGGCGATCGTTTTCGTCTTCTGCATATTGGATCAAAAGACCAGGATATTCCGCCTCCACTGCATTCTTTCGATCCTGCAAGACGATCCTCCAAGAAGCGTCCTCAAATTTAAGACCATCGATTTTTTTAGCAAGAACATCATACGTTTCTTTCCAAAAATCAAAGTCGTCGTGCTTGCCTTCTTTTTTATTCGGAACAAAAATGATCAAGCAGCCAACAACGAAAACGATCATGATTGTCCATACGATCCATTTTTTTGATTTCTTCATATTCATCCTTTCTATCTCTTCTATTCTTAAAAAAGCTATGCATCATTGAGCATGGCTTTCCATTTTACAGGCTCGCTAAGACCAATGCGATCATAAGCAGACCAAGAATGACCGTTTTTTCGGCCACAGTTCCCTTTTTTTCTGTCAATCTTTCCATAATGTACCTTTCTTGTAAGCGCTTGTTTTACAAATTATAGCACATATCCGAAAAGATTGATTCATTTTTTTATAATTATGTTTTTTTATTTTCTTGCTTCGATACAACGGTCAATAAAATCGATCAAAAAATCGATCGTTTCGTCCACCCCAAGCGTCGAAGACTCGATACACAAATCATAATACCGAGAATCATCCCATTTATTGTCGCAATAGTAATTATGATACATCTTGCGATTGCGCTCCGTTTTTTTGGTCAGCGCATACGCCTCTTTTTCATCGAGTTCAAACTCTTGCATCGTCCGCTCGATCCGCAAATCCATGCTCGCGTTCACAAAAATCGAAATCGGATCATATTCTTTCAAAATGCTTTCCCCACAATGACCAAGAACGATAAACGATTCTTTGACCCAACGAAATCGGATATCCCGCATTCATCGCCACCGCCGTCAAAGGAACCGATTGACTTTGCGCCAACATCTGAATGATCGGAATCATCGTCGCCGCAAACGGAATATTATCAACGATTGCGCTAGCCACAGCAGAAACCCACAAAATGATCAAAACCATCAAATAAATAATTCCATTCGACCAATTTGCGATCCATTCCGTCACGATTTCTAGAACACCCGTTTCTTCCAAACCGCCAACGACCACGAACAACCCCACAAAAAACAACAACGTCTTATAGTCTAATTGTTTCAGCAAATCTCCCGCCTGAGAGCCTGCGCATACTAATGTGAGCAAAGCGATGAACACACCAATAAAAGCGACCGTCAAATGCGAATACGCATGCGAAACAAGCAAAACGATCGCAAGCAAAAAAATCAAAGTCGATTGAATAAAACGCGTCCTATTCAAGATCGCTTGCGACGGATCTGGAAAAGAGTCGATCTGTTCTAAATACGCTTCGCTCTTTTTTAATTTTTTCGCAAAACAAAACCAAAAGTAGAGCACGACAAAGAACAGCGAAATTCCAGCGATCATCCCCATATTGTTTATAAAATCAGAAAAAGAATAGCCTAAAGCCGTTCCGATAATAATGTTAGGCGGATCACCGCACATCGTCGCCGAACCACCAAGATTCGCGCAAAAGATCTCCGCCAAAAACAAGATTACCGTGATACTATCGATAAACATCTCCAAGATAGCGGACATGATCATAAAAACAAAAAAGCCCGCCGAAGCCATCCCTTCCACCATGATCATCATTCCCGCAATGAATAAGATCGTCGCCCAGTTGATTCCTGAAGAAGACTTGGCACTTTCAGATGCCGAATACCAGAAATCTAAAGTAAAGATATTTTGAATGTTTAGCGTATACCATGCCGCCTGCCACGAGCGCAAACAAAAGCCAAACACGATCACCAAGACAGCCTCCCCACACCCTATAGTAACGATGTGACGTTCAAACTTTTCCGTGATCACAAGGATAAACATGAACACAAAAAATAAAGCCTGCGACCCATGGCGCCAATGCTGCCAAACCCATAATCTTTCCTTCCTTCTTAATTACCACTTTATTTTAATTCTTTTTTAGAAAGTCTTAAGCCATTTTTTACCACAATAAAAGACCTGCTAAAAGAGCAGGCCTGCATTACTCGACAATTGGATCCGTGAGCGCTTCATGGATCTCTTGTTTTTCAACTTTTGTTTCTCCATGATGCGTAAAATCAGGATCATCTGGTTTATGTTTATATACGATCTTCAACAAGATCGGCGTGATGACCGTCGTGAATACGACACAAAGCAAAATCGGAGTGACAAAGAACTCGTTCAAGATCCCCAAGCTCATCCCTTTATCCGCAATGATCAAGGCGACCTCGCCACGAGAAATCATCCCGCATCCGATACGCAATGCCTGCGTAGGAGAATATCGACAAATCAGCGCGCCAAGACCACAACCAACGATCTTGGTCAAAACAGCCGCTACACACAAAATCAAAACAAGACCCAACATCGTCCACGAAGCTTGGATCGGCTCAAGCTTGAGCCCGATACTCGCAAAGAAGATCGGTGTGATCAACATATACGATAAAGTCCCGATCCGCTTCGTGACATATTCACATTGCGCCGTTCCAGAAATGATCAGACCACCAACAAAGCTTCCTGTAATATCAGCGACACCAAAGAACTCTTCCGCACAATACGCCATGATCAAAGCGAACGCGAACGATACGATCGAATACCGTTGGAGACCATGATTTGGATCATGACTAAACCACCATTTGAACACTTTATGCATTGCGATACCGACCACGATCGAGAACACAAAAAAGCCTAGGATCTTGAGCATGACCGTGCTGATCACGACAGAACTATCCGCCAAGGCGGTGACGAGCGTCAAGCAAATGATTCCAAGAACATCATCGATCACAGCAGCCGCCAAAATAACATTGCCACTCTCCGTAGACATGCAATGCATTTCCTTCAGCGTCTCGACTGTGATACCGACACTTGTCGCGGTAAAGATGACACCAATAAACAAGTTTTCGATCCATGCAGAAGGTCCGACATTATAGATCATGCCGATCAAATATCCAACACCCAATGGAACAAAAACACCCAAAGTAGCGATCAGAAAGGCTTTCAACCCTGCTTTTTTTAAATCCGTGATGCTCGTTTCAAGACCAGCAGAAAACATCAGGACGATGACGCCAATTTCAGAAAGAGCAGAAATCAAATTACTCGGTTCTACGATATGAAGAACCGCAGGCCCTAATACGATGCCCGCGATCAGAGCGCCCACGACACTTGGCATCCTCAATTTTTTCGAGAAGATCCCAAATGCTTTGGTGAACAACAAGATAATCGCAATATCGAGAAGATAATGGTAGCTTTCCATACTTTTCCTCCAATATTTACTTATTCTTTCCCATTAAACCACTAAAATATGTTTTTTGCTTGTCAATTGCAAAAAAAAGAGGCTTTTTGAGCCTCTTAGAAACTTTTATTCTTATTTGAATAAGTTGTAGAACGCTTTCAATCCTGGATAACGTGCGATCGCAGTTGCTCCGCGTTTATCGAGCTCGTCCTCGATACGGATCAAACGATTGTATTTCGCTCTTCCATTTGGAATAATTTTCCACGCGCTTTTCACCCAATCTGCTTACAAATTTTGCCAGAAATCACAAAAAAGTCCGATTTTGACCTTGTATAAGGAAAAATCAGACTTCTATGATCCATCATTCTACCGAAGTGACCACTCCGTTTTCATGAACAAACACGCCAGATACAGTGCAACCGTCCACATTCACGCGGAGCGCGCCATTTTCTTTCACAAACGATACCGATCCGATTTTTTCCCCTTTGTGATCGTAAATGATTGTCCGATTGCTTTCCTGTGGTTCATAAATGTGAACTTCGAAAATACTCGATTGATCGAACAGCGCATTTTCTGTATCCGTCTTTTTCACAAGGATCGAATTAGGACGCACGAGCAGAGGCAAATGGAAATAATCATATTTCCGTGTATACCATCCCTGTTCGAAAACTTCTTCGCTCAGCAGATCGGTCCATGCTCCTTCCGGTACATAAAACGTAGCGATTCCTTCCTCATTAAATACTGGTGCTACCAGCAAACTCTCTCCAAGCATGTACTGCGTATCGATCCCAGCCGCATTCAGATCGGATTGGAATTCAAGCACCATGGCCCTCAGAACCGGGATCCCGTATCGGCTTGCGCACACGGACGCATTCTGCAGATACGGCATCAGGGAGAGCTTGAGCTTTGTAAACATCCGCGTCACTTCGACGGCTTCTTCCCCATACAGCCATGGCACCTTGTATTCCCAGCTTCCATGATAGCGGCTGTGACTGGACAGCAAGCCGAACTGTGTCCATCTCTTGTAAAGATCGGACGTAGTACCATTTTCAAATCCGCTGATATCGTGGCTCCAGTAACCGAATCCAGACAGACCGAACGATAGTCCCGCACGCAGGCTTTCGGCCATCGACAAATAGTCGCTGCTGCAGTCTCCTCCCCAATGAACAGGAAACTGCTGACTTCCTACACTGGCGCTGCGAGCAAAAAGCACCGCATTGTCCGCCCCCTTCTCTTCGACAAGAAGATCATACACGATTTTGTTGTAGAGATAGGCGTAGTAATTGTGCATCTTGTACGGATCGCTTCCGTCATAATAAACACAGTCGGTCGGAATTCGTTCGCCAAAGTCGGTCTTAAAGCAGTCGACCCCGAGATCAAGCAGCTTTTTCAGATGCCCCGTATACCATTTTACGGCATCCGGATTGGTGAAATCGACGATCGCAAGACCAGCCTGCCATTTATCCCACTGCCATACATCCTTGTTCGGCCGTTCGATAAAATATCCATGACTCATTCCTTCATCGAACAAAGGAGATTTCTGTCCTATGTACGGATTGATCCATACACAGATCTTCAATCCCCGTTCATGCAATTTTTTCAGCAGACCTTTTGGATCGGGGAACGTCCGTTCATCAAATGTAAAATTACACCACTCATATTCTTTCATCCACAGGCAGTCAAAATGGAATACTTCAAGTGGAATTCCTCTTTCCTTCATTCCGTCCACAAACGATAGTACTGTGTTTTCATCATAGCTGGTCAGAAAAGAAGTGGAAAGCCAAAGACCGGACGACCATAGCGGAGGTAAAGAAGGACGGCCCGTCATTTTCGTATACGCGTTGAGCACACCTTTCATGTCGTCAGCGAAAAACAGCACATATTCCAGGCATTGTCCCGGGACCGAAAACTGGATCCTCGATACTTTCTCGCTGCCGATCTCAAACTCTACCTTTCCTGGATCGTTGACAAATAATCCATAGTTCCGGCTGGATACATAGAACGGAATGTTTTTATACGCCTGTTCTGTTCCGGTACCGCCATCTTCATTCCATATTTCCACGCTTTGTCCGTTTTTTACAAAGCTGCCGAACCGCTCTCCCAGCCCGTAGATCTTTTCCTGAATTTCCAGTGTGAGCTGATCCGAGCTATGGGGCTTCTGATGATCGTCGAACACATAGGCTTTGGAACGGTCCAGGCTCGATGTGACCCGCTGTCCCTTGTAATAAAAGTGCATACTCATTGGTGAATTAGGCTTACATACGATCGTCGCATCGCCGTTTTGAATGATCAGCGCCTCGTTAGTCTGCCGGACATCGAGATCAAGAGACTCTTCATGAATAGAGAACGCAGGTCCCGGGTTCCTCACACCTTTATGATGATACTGTTTGATCTTGAACGTATCTTTTGCGGGGGCACTGATCTCGACCGTGATCATTCCTCCGTCAAGGGTCTGCCCTTTATCCTTGACTTCCTTGAGCGGGTGTAGACGATAAGATAAATATGTACATAAACGATGAGATAAATATATACAGTTTCTAAAAACAGATTGTAAAATTCTCTTATTTGCAGGGAGGATTTTATG
>Connie_p2__coassemble_575_pt1 | contig 34753 bp, 35 predicted proteins | sample Connie_p2__metabat2_low_PE_010 | metagenome-assembled genome bin Connie_p2 | reverse complement strand
CCCCCAAAGGGGGGTGGAAAACCTGAATCCAGTTTTTCCAATTTTTAGCTACGCTTCCGGTCCAAAAGATCTTATTGAGCGAGCCGATCCAAGGATCTTATGGAGAAAGCGACTTCAAGAAGGCGGGCGCCTTTTCGATGCGTCTTAAATCGATCTTTGGTTTGTTCGATAGCTTTGGAAGCCGTATCGAAATCAATAAGATCAAAGAAGGCAAGTTCCAGGACTATGATCGTTTTTTTGCGTATGGAAACGATCGGCAAGAAGAGTGGGATGAGATCCGCCCAGAAGGAACGTATCTTCGAACCTACTCTCTAGGCGATTGGAACCATCTGAAAGAAACGTATCGAAAGATCATCCAATACGCCAAAGCGAACGGATATGAACTAACGGGATATGCCTACGAAGAAGGGCTCAATGAAATGAGCATTGCTTCAGAAAACGAGTATATGACTATGATCACGATTGGTGTAAAAAAGAAGGAGAATGCTTGAAACGGCATTCTCCTTTTATGGTTTCTTTTTAAATAATGAGCCAAGCAATACCGCGATCACGAGCACGCCCGCGCCTAAAAACAAAAATATGTTTTTATTGGTAAAAGCGAACATGATCAACATTGCGGAAGCTAAAAAATAAAAGACCATTGAAACATAATTCATGCGATTTTCTCTTTCGATCTTGTCTCCATCGGCTTGATTTCTTTTTTATAGGTCTGGATCAAGTAAGCAACACCCATGACGAGCGCGACAGTTTCCGCGATCGGGAAAGCGAGCCAAACCATATCCAAAGAATGCGTGATAGAGAGAAAATAAGCCACAGGCAGAAGGACGACAAGCTGACGGACCAAAGAAATCAGCAAAGAACGGACTCCATGACCAAACGCTTGCTGGACAGTCGAGCAAATGATCGAGATCCCCGCCAACAAAAAGTGCGTCGAAATGATCCGCAAAGCCGGAACTCCAATATTGAGCATCGTTTCCGAAGCGTTGAAGATCCCAAGCAGCGTTGCTGGCATCCATTGGAAGATAAGAAATCCAATGACCATGATCAAAGACGCGTAAAACAAGGAAAGCTTGATCGTATCCATGATCCTTTTTGGCTTGTGGGCGCCAAAATTGTAGGCCAAGATCGGCACCATCCCATTGTTGAGCCCAAAAACAGGCATGAACACAAAGCTCTGTAGTTTGAAGTAAACGCCAAAGACAGCCGCAGCTGTTGTCGAGAAGCCGATCAAGATCTTATTCATGCCGAAAGTCATGATCGAGCCAATCGAAGACATCAAGATGCTCGGAACACCAATACTATAGATTTGACGAATGACAGGCATCTTGAGCTTGAAATCGTGAAAAGAAAGCTGGACCTCCGGGTTGAATTTATGGTTGAGCAAGATTCCAAGCAAAGCGCCACAAATTTGACCGATCACAGTCGCAACAGCAGCGCCTGCGATCCCGAGCCGAGGCGCCCCGAACAAGCCAAAAATAAAGATCGGATCCAAAACGATATTAATCAAAGCGCCAGCCGCTTGTGTATACATCGTCAAGATCGTCCTGCCTGTCGATGCGAGAAGTTTCTCGAAAGCGATCTGGATAAAAAGTCCGATCGAAATCACCGAACAGATCCGCATATAAGCGGTTCCTCCTTCTACGATCTCAGGGACATTGGTTTGCATCGCGAAGAAATTCCGGCAAAAGACGATCCCTAAGATTGCGAATACAAGCCAAGACATCAACGCTAAAAACACCGAATGATCCGCGATATCTTTCACCGCTTTATGATTTTTTTCGCCAAGTGCTCGAGAAAGAAGCGCGTTGACACCGACTCCCGTGCCGACTGCCACCGCGATCATCAAGTTTTGATAAGGGAACGCGAGAGAGACGGCCGTCAGTGCGTTTTCGCTGATCTGAGCAACGAACATCGAGTCGACCACATTGTATAAAGCTTGTACGAGCATCGAAATGATCATTGGGATCGACATCGTGACGAGCAGCTTATTGACAGGCCAGACTCCCATCTTATTTTCCTTCATGTCCATCATTACACCCTCCTAATCCATTTAATTATACGGAAGATTGTTAGATGTTCAATCCATTCATGATAAAATGCCCACGAGGAGGGAATTTATGCCGTTATCCACACCCGTCAAAAACGTGATTCGTTTGAGTATTCCGGCGATTCTTGCCGAACTTTCTTCCACTTTGATGCAGTATATCGACGCGAGCATGGTCGGCTCGTTAGGAAAAGTCGCTAGCGCATCGATCGGCCTTGTCGCTAGCAGCACATGGCTGATCAATGGGATCGGTATGGCGTGCGCGACCGGTTTTGCCGTGCAAGTCGCACAAAAGATCGGCGCCGATCAAAAAGGACAAGCTAGAACGATCGTCTCATCCGCTAGAAAAGCGAGCTTTTTGCTTTCGATCTTCATGGTGGCAAGCGGGATTGCTCTTTCAAAACCTTTACCTATTTTGCTGCAAGGAGATGTGCCCGTGCGTATAGGCGCTAGTCAATACTTTTTTGTTTTTGCTTGTTCGCTGCTCTTCGTCTATTCTAGACAGCTTTCCAGTATGATCTTGCAATGTGCAGGCGACATGAAGACCCCAAGCAAGCTCAATATTTATTTATGTGGTTTGGATATCTTGTTCAATGCCTTTTTTATCTTCTTTTTACGCCTAGGTGTGCTCGGAGCTGCTTTAGGGACCGCCTGCTCAGAAATCTTGATCAGCGTATGGATGTTCAAGGCCGTCGATTTTCATTTTGAAGGGATCCATAAAGAAAAGGAATCGGGAGCAAAGATCCAGAAAACGGCTCTTCGTATCGGTTTGCCTATCGCTTTGGAAAAGTCGATCGTCAACTTGGCTCAGATCTTGCTGATCCGCATCATTTCGCCACTAGGAACGGTCTCGATAGCGGCAAATTCTCTTGCGGTGAGCGCCGAAAGTCTTTGCTATATGCCTGGCTTTGGGATCGGCAATGCGGCAACGACGCTCGTGGGCCAAAGCATCGGAGCCCGTCAGCCTGAGCAAGCCAAACAATATGCTTATACCGCAACGCTTCTAGGGATCGGGTTTATGAGCTTTATGGGTGTGTTGATGTTTATAGGAGCTCCTTTGATTTTTAGGATGCTCACAAACGATCCAGAAGTGCAAGCTCTAGGAGCTCAAGTGCTGCGGATCGAAGCGTTCGCGGAACCGTTTTTCGCTTCAAGCATCGTGATCGCTGGCGCTTTGCGGGGCATTGGCGATACGTTGGTACCTAGTCTTTACAATTTGATCAGCATGTGGGGCGTGCGGATCGTTCTTTCTTTTTTGCTTGCTTCCCGTTTTGGGCTTCCAGGCGTATGGAGCGCGATGGCGATCGAACTTGTAGTTAGAGGAATATTGTTTATTGTTCGTCTTTTTCGCAAAGATTGGAAGAACTCTTCTTTATTTGAAGCAGAAAAGGAAGGACCCCATCTAGACTCGTCAAGATCTTAGTGGCTTTTTCAGCGAATTCCGGATCCGGGAATTTTAGATCCGGCACACATAAAACAGGGATGTTGGCTCGATAAGAAGCGAGGATCCCGCTTTCTGAATCTTCTAAAACGAGAGCTTCTTCAGGCTTGGATCCGACTTTTTCGCAAGCTTTCAAAAAGATATCAGGATGCGGTTTTCCGTTCTTGATCTCATCGCCGCAAATCGAATCGGTAAAATAGTCGGTAAGTCCAGCTTGGGCGAGGATCTTATTGACGCGTTCTCGGCTAGAGCTCGTGGCTAGAACGATCGTATACGAATTTTTCTTCAAATACTGAAGCAGGGATACTAAGCCTTGTTTTAGAGGGACGCCTTGGTTTTCGAATGTATCTTGGATATATTGGTTTACATTGTCGGCGACTTTGTTTTCGTCCAACACGTCTCCATACCATTCTTTGATCTGGGCTCGGATCACTTTAGCTTGTTTTCCTAAAAACAGTTTGTAGCGTTCCATAGAAAAAGGGATCCCATACTTTTCAAACTCATGGACATACCCGTTGTATGTTACTCTCTCGCTATCGATCATTAAACCATCCATGTCGAAAATTATTGTATTTATCATAAAATTCCTCTTTTCTTTCTTATATTCTATGGGGTTTTTCTTGGAAAAGATAGTTCACTCTTTGTTTTTCGAAGAAAAAATAATAAAAGAAAGAAAGGATTTGAAAATCGTAAAAAATATTGAAGGAATCTGTCTATTAAAATTAAATAAAAGCACGAATATTTAAATACAAGTATAAAAACTAAAACTTACCTCCGGTAAAGTGCAAGTATATTAAAAATAATTAAAAAAATAGGATAAAAAATGAAATTTTACTCAAGTAAATACTAGACATCTTTTTGGGATTGGTTTATTATACAAGTGTGAAGAAAGATAAAGATCACTTAGCAGCAACCGATCGATCTCTCTTTGCTGGAAAAGGAGGACTACGTACTGAATAGGAACAAAGTGAACCCACATGATCACAATGACTATGGAATGAAGCCTCCAAAGGTCAAGCCAGTCCCTCATAATAGTTTTGATTAAGATAATCCGACTGGAATGGCTTTATACCTGCCTTTTGATGCGAAACTCTCTATATTTCTTCCTAATTAAAAACGGTCAAAAAGCAGAGATCATCTAAACTACGAATACACGTCGCATACGATAACATCATAATATTCCCTAGCCGCACGTATTGTGAGCGTATAGGTAGAATTCCCAATGGATGATAAACAGTAAACATTTTATTAAAATATTCCTCTAAAAATTCACTTAATTGTAAAATCATTAATCCAGAATAAAGAAGCAGACTTCCCACCTGCTTCTTTATTTTTTTAGCGATCGATTGTATAATGATATAATGAAAGAAGGTTTTTATGTCTCTAGATTTTAGCAAGGAAGCTTTGCCTCTCTATGTCCAGTTAAAGACGATCATCAAGAATAGAATTTTAGACGGGACTTATGCCTATGGCGATCTGATCCCTTCTGAAAGCGAATTCGAACGTCAACACAATATTTCACGTATCACGGTGCGTCGCGCTATTTCAGACCTTGAAAAGGAAGGCTATGTCATTCGCTCCCGTGGAAAAGGAACGCATGTGATCTACAATCATAACTTACCTGAACAATTCAATCGGATCCGCTCTTTCACCGATGAAATGAGGCATTTCAATATGAAAGCGGGCACTTCCTTTTTAGAAGTCGGGCTTGTCATCCCACCAAAAGAGGTACAGATCGCATTCGACCTCAAACCCGATGAAAAAGCGTTTTGCCTAAAGCGGGTCCGGACAGGAAACGGAAAGCCGATCGTTTATTTTGAAAACTATTTTCCAACTTATTTAGATCTTCCGATCGACGATACGCTTTATAAAAATTCCGTATATACTGTATTGAATGAAAAAGGGATCATGCAGCCTGTCCGCGCGATCGAGAATTTTAAAGCGCGCAACGCAGATGAAGATATCGCAAAAAAATTGTGCGTGGCGAAAGGCGATGCGACGTTGATCCGCACTCGATATGGGTATAATCGAGAAAATGAATTGATCGAATATACGATCGCGCATTATCGTGGAGATATCTATTCTTTTTCGGTCGAACTCACAGAATAAAGACGCAAGTCTTTTTTCTTTTCGAACTTATTGCAAAAAAATAAGAAAAATAATAAAATAGAAACAACGAAAGGGGGATATGATGTATCAATGGATCAACGGGAATTCCTATATGAATCAAGTTACGTTTTATCCGACCAACATTACGCTCAACAGTACGGCGGCCTCTCATTTTTCCAATGTTCGTTATGTGCGGATCGGGATCGATCCTCAAAAAAAGAAAGTCGCGATCATGCCTGTTGAAAAAAGTGTGATCGAGAGGAATTGTATCCCAAAAGAGCAGCTACAAAAGATCTCGATCGGGAAAGGGTATGGTCGCATCAGCAATAAAGCGATCATGCATCAAATCTACACGACTTTGCATGTCGATGTGGACACACGAAAATATCCCGCTACATTTGATGAAGAAAACAACTTGTTAGAGATCGACTGCACGAACGAGATATGAGGTGATTGAAATGTTTGGAATGAATGCTGTATGGATCTGGCTAGGCATAGCGCTTGTTGCTTTGGTGCTTGAAATACTGACTCCAAGCGCTTTAGTGAGTATTTGGTTTTGCGTCGGTGCTTTGATCGGAGCGCTGCTTGCCTTGTGCAAAACTTCCTTCGAGATCCAGATCGTCGGATTTTTTATCGTATCGATCGTATCGATGTTGGTCGTTCGACCGATCGCTTCCCGGTATTTGCGAGGAAACATCGTTCCGACCAACGCGGATAGGATGATCGGACAAGTCGGGACACTGACTAAATCGATCGAGGACGGACACTGGGGAGAAGTTTATATTTTATCGACATACTGGTCGGCGATCTCTTGCTCGAATGAACCGATCAAAAAAGGAAGCAAAGTCAAAGTATGTTCGATCGAAGGGGCGAAACTCGTCGTCGAGCCGCTTCATAAATAAAGGAGAGAATATGATTAAACTGATTGTGATTGTTTTGTTTATTGTTTTGGTGATTGGAATCTTGATGAGCGTTATTCGCATCGTTCCTCAAGCTAACGCTTATGTCGTAGAACGTTTAGGCGCCTACTATGCAACATGGCATACAGGGATCCATTTTCTCGTTCCATTTCTTGACAGAATCGCGAATAAAGTGACCTTGAAGGAAGTTGTTAAAGATTTTGAGCCACAACCAGTGATTACGAAGGATAATGTGACGATGATGATCGATACGGTCGTTTACTTCCAGATCACAGATCCTAAGCTGTATACCTATGGTGTCGTTAATCCGATTAACGCGATCGAAAATTTGACAGCGACAACGCTAAGAAACATTATTGGCGACCTTGAACTCGATGAAACGCTGACTTCCCGCGATATCATCAACACAAAGATGCGCTCGATCTTAGATGAGGCGACCGATCCTTGGGGAATCAAGGTCAGCCGTGTCGAAGTCAAAAACATCATTCCGCCGCACGATATTCAAGAAGCCATGGAAAAACAAATGCGGGCAGAGCGCGAACGCCGTGAATCGATTTTAAAGGCGGAAGGAGAAAAACGTTCTCAAGTTCTCAAAGCAGAAGGGCAAAAGGAAGCGACGATCTTGTCGGCAGTCGCGAAAAAGGAAGCGATGATCGCAGAAGCCGAAGGAAAGGCCAAAGCGATGGAAGCGATCTACGAAGCGCAAGCCCGTGGTATCGCCATGATCAAAGAAGCGAATCCGACCAAAGAATATATGATGCTCCAAGGCTTGAAGGCGTATTCAGAGCTTGCGGACGGAAAAGCGACCAAACTTGTCGTTCCTACAGAGTTGCAAAGTCTTGCTTCTTTCCTTACATCCGCTAAAGAATTTACAAACTTAAAAAGCGAAGAAAAAGAGTGATCTTCGCTTCTTTTTTGTTGTGGTTAGAGCTCTTTTCAGATTTTAAGGAGAGTGATACAATTACACTGTTTATGGAGGAATAACACTATGTGGAGTGAATCAATTAAATTTATTGGTGCGAACGATCATACACTTGATTTGTTTGAAAACCAGTATCCACTTGAATATGGAGTTTCATATAACTCGTATGTGATCTTAGATGATAAAGTTGCTGTCATGGATACGATCGATATCCGAGAAAGCGAAGCTTGGCTCAACACGCTCAAAGAAGAGCTCAACGGAAGAGAAGTCGATTATTTGATCGTTTCTCACATGGAACCCGATCATGCGGCCAATATTGATACGCTATGCAAACTCTATCCAAATATGAAGGTTGTAGGGAATGCGACGACATTTACGATGATCAACAATTTCTTTGAGATCGATGGACTCGAACAAAAGAAACATGTTGTCAAAGAAGGAGATACGCTTTCATTAGGAAAGCATACTTTACAATTTTACATGGCGCCGATGGTGCACTGGCCAGAAGTCATGATGACATATGTGCCAGAAGAAAAAGTGCTCTTTTCCGCGGATGCGTTTGGAAAATTTGGCACGCTTGATGTCGAAGACGATTGGGCGACAGAAGCGAGACGCTATTATTTCAATATTGTTGGTAAATATGGCATGCAAGTGCAAAACGCTCTTAAAAAGCTCTCTGGACTCGAGATCAATGTGATTTGTCCACTGCATGGACCGATCTTAACCGAAAATCTTGGCTACTATTTGAATCTTTACAATACGTGGAGTTCTTATCAGCCGGAAGAAGATGGGGTCTTGATCGCGTATGCGACGATCTATGGACATACCAAAGAGGCGGCTTACGATCTTAAAAAGATGATCGAAGCGACAGGGCAAAAAGTCAAGATCCTTGAACTGAATCGCGTGCCTGTCTCTGTTGCGATCGGTGAAGCGTTCCGCTATTCGAAGCTTGTTTTGATGTCGTCGAGCTATGATGCCGGAGTATTCCCAGCTATGGAATTATTCTTGCTTGAATTGAGCCACAAAAATTTCCAAAACCGCAAAGTCGCGATCGTTGAAAATGGTTCTTGGGCGCCAAGCGCGGGCAAGACGATCAAATCGTATGTCGAGAAGTGGAAGAATATCGATCTTGTTGAGCCGGTGATCACGATCCGCTCTAAAGCAAAAAAAGCCGACGAAGAAAAGCTGGAAGCTCTCGCCAAGACGATCTAAGCAAGTTTCACAATCGATTCTTGAATACTACATTGCAAAAGATAGTAAAGTATTGCTTAAACGAAAGATGAATTTTTCCTTTTTATTTCCTATAAAGTTGCTATAATTTGGTTAAGGAGGAAGTTATATATGGTAATCCTTTATACTTCTCCTGGGTGCGCTAGTTGTCGAAAGGCAAAACAGTGGCTCAAAGATAATCATATTGATTTTGTCGAAAAAAATATTTTTTCAAGTGTGTTAAAAGAAAGTGAGATCAAGTACTTATTGTCAAGGTGCGAAAATGGTACCGAAGATATCATTTCCGTACGTTCAAAAGTGTTTCATTCTTTAGAGAAAGGGATTGATGACTTCTCGACAAAAGAATTGATTGCTTTGATTCAAAAGAATCCTTCAATTTTAAAACGTCCGATTCTTTTATCAGAGAACAGTATGGTGATTGGGTATGATGATGATGAAATTACGACCTTTACACCTCGAACTGTACGCAGTCAAACCACTCACGACCGCACACCAGGAAACTTTAAAGACGAAGTTGACTCTGGCATCAACCAAAATGAAATGCCAGGAACGATTCATCTGCGTTCATTTTAAAATCTCTTACTCGTAAGAGATTTTTTTTTAAGAATATAAATAAACAGTATATAACACTTGACAACAGTTAAATACTGTTATATTCTGTTTACAGATGAAGGAGACCGCATGCAAATCATCATCCATACAACAAGCTATGTACCGATCTATGAACAGATCGTCGACCAAATAAAAGCCGGGATCCGCGAAGGAAGCTTACAAGAAAACGAGCATCTTCCTTCCGTCCGTTCCTTGGCCAAAGAGTTGAAGATCAGCGCTTTGACCGTAAAAAAAGCCTATGACGCCCTTGAAGAAGAGGGATTGATCCAAACTGTTCATGGAAAAGGAAGCTATATCAAACAATTCAACAAAGCGCTTTTGCTCGAGGAACAACAAAAAGAAATCGAGCAAGATCTAGAAAAACTGCTGCTTAAAGCGAAGCAGTATCATCTTGAACGCAAGCAAGTCGTGAATATGTTTGATCTGATGCTGGAGGAAATATATGATTCTGAAGATTAATAACGCAAAAAAACGCTATCCCGCCTTTGAGCTCGACTGTTCGATGGAAGTTCATCCTGGCGAGATCGTAGGATTGATTGGAAAAAACGGCGCAGGAAAAAGCACAACATTCTCCTTGACGCTAGGCCTTGATCGGCTCGATGGAGGAGAGATCGAACTATTCGGCAAACCGATCCAAGAATTGGATGATCAAATCAAACAAAAACTTGGTGTTGTATTATCCGACTCCACATTCAATGGGAATCTTACGATCCAATCGATCCAGAATATCTTAAAAGCGATGTATCCCAAATTTCAGCCACGTTTTTTTGAAGAAAAAGTCAAAGCGTTTGAGCTGCCAAGAAAACAAGCGATCCGCACTTTTTCGACAGGTATGAAAGCGAAGCTCAACATTTTGATCGCGCTATCGCATCAAGCCGAATTCTTGATCTTGGACGAGCCGACTTCTGGCTTAGATGCGATTGCTCGCGAAGAGATCCTTGATATGCTCAGAAGCTATATGGAAGAAGATCCCGATCGTTCGATCTTGATCAGCTCTCATATTTCAAGCGACCTGGAAACGTTGTGCGACCAAGTGTTCTTGATCGATCAAGGGAAAATGATTTTTCATAGCGATATGGATACGATTTTGTCGAAGTATGGGATCCTCAAAGTGAGTCCATCTCAATTCGAGACGATGGACAAGAGCTATCTTGTGAAAGTGAAAGACGAGACTTTTGGTAAAGTGTGTCTTGTGAATGAAAAACAATATTATTTAGAAAATGAACCCGAACTCGTGGTAGAGAACGCCAATTTGGATACTCTCTTTACGATGTACGTTCAAGGAGAAAGCAAGTGAAAGGGTTATTGATCAAAGATCTAGAATTGATCAAATCGCAAAAGAGCTTTTTGATCATGATGGTCGTCTTAAGTTTAGCGATGCTTTTGTTCAACGAAAGCGATCCAACATTTATCGTCGCGTTTTTGCCATGTATCGGAGCGATGCTTTCGATAAATACGCTTGGCTTTGATCAATACGAAAGTGGTTTTAAATATTTGTTCACACTTCCCATAGACCGCAAGCAATATGTGCTTGAAAAATATGGATTAGCGCTTGTGTTGATCGTGGTTTCGACCGCTTTTGCAACTGGATTGGTCATGATCACTAGCCTATCTCAGCCAATCGACACGCATGAACTAGGGATGGCTGCTCTCTCGGTGATTCCTGTTGCTATTTGCATCATGGCATTCATGTTTCCTGTTCAGCTGCGTTATGGGTCTGAATCGGGACGTCTTGTGTTTCTTATCGTCTTTTTAGCGATTGGAGTGCTTTCTGGGACGATCAGCCAATTGTTTGAAAATATCGATCTTTCATTTTTTGCCCCTCTCATTCAAAGCTATGCAGAAAACCCAACTCTGTTTCTTATTTCGATCCTAGCGCTCTCACTTCTAGTCTTCGGAGCATCGATGTATTTTAGCATCCGCGTCTTGAAGAAAAAAGAACTATAAATGACAAAAAAGCAATCCCGAGCAGGATTGCTTTTTATTGGATATGGATCTATTTGTTGTATTCTTTCGCTTCGGCATGTTTGATCAAGCCGAACGCTTTGGAAAGTTCCATCACGACAAGAGGCACAAAAGCCAGTGCTAAAGCGATAAAGAAATCGTTCCAAGGTAAGATCTCCAAATTGAATGGGATATTGAGTGGAGTAAAGATAATCAGCATCACTAAGAAAAGCGAGAGCAGAGCGGCCCCGTTGAGACGTTTGTTTCCAAATGGTCCAATCTTGAATAAAGAATGTTCGCTACGCATATTGAAGGCTTGTACGATTTGGGAAAGAGCTAAGGTAATGAAACACATCGTTTCCGCGCCACGAAGCGTATCCGTCGTCTTTAAACCGATCCAGAACGAGAGAAGCGCTAAACCACCAAACATGATCCCTTGCAAAATGATCCGCACACCAAATCCATGCGCGAAGATTCCTTCGTTTTTTGGCTTTGGTTTTTGATCCATCACATCTTTTTCTACGGGCTCCATCCCTAAGGCGATCGCAGGAAGTGAATCCGTGACGAGGTTGATCCATAAAAGCTGCATCGAAGCTAAAGGAGACTCGTGGAAGAAAAGCATCGCCATAAAAACCGTTACGACTTCTCCAATATTTGTTCCAAGCAAGTAACCGATGACCTTTTTGATGTTGGCGTAAATACCACGGCCTTCTTTGACCGCGTAAACGATGGTGGCAAAGTTGTCATCCATCAAGACCATATCGCTTGCCCCTTTGGCAACCTCCGTACCTGTGATCCCCATCGCGCAGCCAATGTCGGCTGCTTTTAGCGCTGGCGCGTCATTAACACCATCCCCCGTCATAGCGACAACTTGATTTTTTCGCTGCCAGCCTTTGACGATCCGTATCTTGTTTTCTGGCGAAACACGTGCATAGACAGAAATTTGATCGATCTTGCCATCCAGCTCTGAATCGCTCATATCATCGAGTTCGACTCCAGTGATCGCAAGATCGCCTGGATTCAAGATTCCAAGCTCTTTCGCGATCGCGGAAGCCGTGATCACATGATCGCCCGTGATCATGATCGGACGAATGCCAGCCTTTTTACAAAGAGCAACCGCTTCTTTGGCTTCTGGTCTGGCCGGATCGATCATCGCCACGAGTCCTTTTAAATGCAGATCGTGCTCGATGCTTTCACTATTGATCTGATCAGGCAAAGCATCGATCTCTTTAGAAGCGATCGCCAAGACGCGAAGCGCGTTTTTCGACATTTGCTCATTGAGCGCTTTCGCTTTTTCTACATCTCCCGAAGCAAGACGAGGAATCAAAGAATCAAGAGCGCCTTTTGTGATCACGACAAGCTTGTCATCCATTTTGTTGATCGTGCTCATGAGCTTGCGATCCGAATCAAATGGAACTTCACCAAGACGAGGATATTTTTTGTTGAGCTCTTCTTTTGTCATTCCATTTTTGCGTGCCGCGGAAATGATCGAAGTTTCGGTAGGGTCGCCGATCGAAGTTTCTTTTCCATCCACAAAGACGATCGAACCATCGGAGCAAAGCGTGCCTAGCTTCAAGAGCTCTTTGATCTCTTTTGGATCGTCGGTCGTGATATCTACGATGTCTTGGTCGCCATCGACCCATGCTTTGACAAGCGTCATTTTGTTTTGGGTCAAGGTTCCTGTTTTATCCGAGCAAATGACCGAAGCCGAACCTAAAGTCTCAACAGCAGGCAAATTCCGAATGATCGCTTGTTTTTTGGCGAGCTTTGTTACGCCGATCGAAAGAACGACCGTAACGATCGCCGGAAGGCCTTCTGGTATGGCCGCGACAGCTAATGAGATCGAAGTCAAGAACAGCTCCATTGGCTGCTGACCATTGAGCAAGCCAACCACAAAGATGATCGCGCAGCACGCCAGAGCCAAAATACCAAGATATTTACCAAGCTGCGCTAATTTCAATTGCAGCGGGGTTTGCGCGTTATCCGCTTCGTTGAGCAAATTGGCGATCTTGCCCATCTCGGTATCCATGCCGGTGGCTGTCACGATCGCCAAGCCAGTTCCATATGTGATCGAACAGCCTGAATAGACCATGTCGATCCGATCCCCTAAAGGCGCGTTTTTCTTGACGATCGCTTCGGCGTCTTTTTCGCTTGGAACAGACTCTCCAGTAAGAGCCGACTCTTCGCTTTTTAATGAAACGCTTCGAATCAAGCGGGCATCGGCTGGAACGACATCTCCGGCCTCTAGCCGGATCAGATCTCCAGGAACAAGATCCTCCGCATTAATGAGTTCCTCTTTGCCATTGCGGATGACGCGCGCTTGCAGCGTCGTCATCTTTTTGAGGGCATTCAAGGCGTTTTCGGCTTTATTTTCTTGAAGAACCCCAATGATCGCGTTCAAGATGACGATCACTAAAATCAAAATCGGTTCAAAAAAGCTTTTAGGATCATTTTCAATAATGGCTAGAATGAACGAAATGACAGCCGCTACTAACAAGATCAAGATCATTGGATCTTTAAGCTGATCAAGAAAGCGCTGAAAATTTGATTTCTTCTTCGCTTCCTTCAGCTTATTGAGCCCGTACTGTTGAAGTCTTTTTTCAACTTGCTCGCTAGTTAAACCGTCACGAGAGCTGACATCGAGTTCTTTGAGTACGACATCTATAGGTTGGTGATAATATTGCACAAGAATCCTCCTTTAAAACCTCTTAAATTATACGGAATCCTTCGTTTTTCTTCACTTTGAATACCCTATAAAAAGAATTATAATAAATACATTATGGAGGGAATGTAGATGGAAAAGACATTAGACATGACCACTGGAAAAATACCAAGCATGCTTCTTCGCTTTGCTTGGCCTGTTTTTTTATCCTCGCTATTTCAACAAATGTATATCGTGATCGATACGCTGATCGTCTCAAGATTTTTGGGCGATGGAGCGCTAGCCGCGCTAAGCAATTGTGAAAATATCGCGTGGCTGATCACTTCATTCATGTTTGGGATCGGCATGGGCGCGAGCGTCTTGATCGGGCAAGCCTTTGGCGCACGAAACTGGGAACGCCTTCAAATCCTGGAAGGAAACGCTTATGCGATGTGTTGGATCGTAAGCTTCGTGTTTATCGGGCTCGCCCCATTGATCTGCAAACCGATCTTGATGTGGATGCAGACGCCTCAAGATGTCTTTGACCAATCGTATTCCTATTTAAGCTTGTATATCGCAGGTGCTGGGGGCATCCTCTTGTTCAATATGGGAAGCGCCATCTATCAGGCGATAGGCGACGCGAAAACACCTTTGTATTATTTGATCCTTTCTTCTTTCATCAACATCGCGCTCGATCTCACTTTTATTCTCGTGTTTCATACCGATGTTTGGGGCGCGGCCCTTGCGACAGTAATTGCAGAATGGCTGACAGGAATTGGACTGATGCTCCAGCTTCTGAACTCGAAAGCCAAATGGAGGCTGGAACGCTCTAAGATCCGACTACAAAAAGAAGTGATCGATGATATCCTGAAGATCGGATTTCCTGGAGCGATCGAATCTTCCGCTGTATCGTTTGCCAATACGATCGTGCAAGGTTTTATTAATACATTCGGTTCGATCGCGATGGCAGCAACTGGCGCTTTTGCTTCGATCGAAGGATTCAGCTTTTTGCCGATCACCGCCTTTTGCCAAGCGGTGGGAACTTTTACAGCCCAAAATGTGGGCGCTATGCAAAAAAAGAGAACGATGGAAGGGTGCCGATTTGGCTTGCTCATGATGGGAATTTCTTCCTTTGTCTTAGGAATGCTACTTTTATGGAACAGCGAGTCTTTAATGCAGATTTTTTCGAGCGATCCGCAAACAATCTCGTATGGGCTTTTGCGCGCAAAGATCACGCTTTGGTTTTATCCGCTCTGTGGGCTGACCCATTGTCTGGCTGCAATCTTTCGTGGTGCCGGGAAACCGATGATCTCGATGCTTGGCTATGTGCTCAATTGGGGCCTTCTTAGAGTGATCATCTTGCTTTTTGTATTGCCGCATTATCATGTATATTCTTTTTTATGTTGGGTTTATCCAATCACGTGGCTTGGAAGCAGCCTATTCTTGTCGTGGAACTACATGAAACTTGATTGGTTCCCAGAAAAAAAGGAGATCTATCTTGAGTTGGATTGAATTGTTTTTGATCGCCCTTTCGCTTTCGATGGACGCTTTTGCGGTATCGATCGCGAAAGGCTTGTCATTAAAAAAAGTCACCTGGAAACAGATGACATGGTTTGGCGCATGGTTCGGGATCTTTCAAGGCTTGATGCCGTTTCTTGGATATTGTTTCGCCCAGCTGGCAAGTGGCTGGCTGGAACAATTCGATCACTGGATCGCCTTTATTTTGTTGTCGATGATCGGTGGCAAAATGATCTGGGATTCCTTTCATGAAGAAGAGTCGATCGATCCTGAGATCGGGTGGAAATCCATGCTCGTCTTAGCGATCGCCACAAGCATCGACGCGCTTGCCATCGGCGTGAGCTTCGCGTTTATGAGCGTCGCGATCCTTCCTGCTGTTACTTTGATCGGGGCGGTGACCTTCGCTTTCTCGGCGATCGGCACGAAAATCGGCAGCTTGTTTGGCGCCAAATATCATTCGAAGGCAACCCTATGCGGAGGCATCGTGCTTGTTTTGATCGGTTTAAAAATCTTGATCGAAGGAATTGTCTAAATCCTCGATAATGATCGAAGAACTCGCTTTGCGGTTGACTTCGATCTTTTTTGCGTGCTCGATCTTGTAGCGGAGGTTCTTTTCATAATCATGCGCGAAAATGAGCGAATATAAAACATTGAGAATGAAATTATTCGCTACATCGAGTGTAAACCAAGAAATCTTGGAATATTGTTTTTCTCGCGTGCAGATGCGCAATGTATAGTCGCACAGCTTGGATAAAGAATTATCCCCAAGAGATGTGATCGCGATCACCGGGACACGCTGTTGTTTGCATTCTTGCGCGATCTGTAAAAATTTGGAAGTTTCTCCTGTATACGATAAAATGATCAAACAGGAGTCTTTTTCGTATAAGGTGCCATTATAAGCGCCTTCGCCATTCGGGGATTGAAAGAAGGCGTGATAACCGATGCGGCCCATTTTGATCACAAATTCTTCCGCTTGATAGACGGTGTTGTTCATGCCCATGATATTGATCGTTTTCGCATCCATGAGAACATCGACAACTTGCTCGAGTTCGTCTTGATCGATCAAGCTCAAGGTGTCGTCGATCGCTTCTTTTTCCAACGTGGCGATCTTGTGTACGATCGAAGTCGGCGAATCGCTTTCTTGAAAAGGAAGATTGGCATCCACATGAGCAAAATGAGACTGCAAGTATTTTTGTTCCTCCAAAAAATCATGTTTGAGCTCTTCCCATCCAGTGTATCCAAGCTTATGAGCGATCCGGATCAATGTCGCGCTCGAAGTATATGTCGCTTTCGCGATCATTCTCACGGTCATATCTTTGATTTCTAGGCCTTGTTTTAAAATATAGTCCGCCACTGCTCTTTGCGAGGCGGAGAAGTCTTCCTTCTTTAACTTTTCTTGGATCAGCATAGTTAAATTGTACCATGGGAAACTCTGTTTCGCTAGAAAGGAACGAACGATTCCCACCTGTGAAACAGAGTATCAACTAGATCCTCCGCCCTTTTGTTTTCTGAAAAAAAGACTAAGATAGGGAATAGTTAGAAGGAGGGAATACGATGCGATCATTACAAAATCGGTATAGTGCGTTTCATGTTGCCTATTGGGCGAATGTGTTCTCGTTGATTGGATGCGCGGCCATCCTTTTAAAATTCAAAGGCTTGAGCACGAGCGAAGTAGGGCTTGTGACAGGAGCATCTTCCCTTGCGACCATTTTTTTATCTCCTGCCTTTTCCACACTTGCATCCAAGATCAAAGCGATGTCGATCCAGCAGATCTTGATGACGATGTTCGTGATCATTGGTGCTGGATTTGGTCTATTATTATGGATGCCTCTTCCTAAATGGATGATCATGCTGATCTATTTGCTATTGTATGCGATGAATATTTCGATGGTCCCATTGATCTCGACGATCGCTATGCAGTATATCGAACATGGAAAATCCGTCAACTTTGGATTGTCCAGGGGACTTGGTTCGATTTCTTATGCGATCAGCGCTGTCGTGATCGGAAACTTATTGACATTTTTTGACCCTCGGATCTTAAATGCCGCTTATGCGATCACGGGCGTATTGGCGCTAGCTTTTCTAGCGAGCATGCCTGCTTGCTATATGGAGGGGAAAGAAAAAAAGGAAAGCGGTTCGAAGACTTCGATCTTCAAATATAAAAAACTGCTCTGGATCTTGTTCGCGTTCATGTTGATGTTCGCCGCCTCCTCAGCGCTTGCTACGTATTTGATCGACATTGTCGAGTACCATGGAGGAAATGCTTCTTTATTTGGGATGGCGACTTTTGTGATGGCGGCAAGCGAACTACCGATCATGAGTATCGCGCCACGTTTGAAAAGACGATTCGGCTCCCAGAAGCTGCTTTTAACGGCTGCCGCTTTTTATGGAGTGCGAAACGGTTTGATCGCTCTAGCGCCAAATCTAGGCTTTGTATTGCTGGGCATGGTGTTTCAAGGTTGTTCGTATGGTCTCTTTACACCGATCATCACCTATTATGTTGCCGAGCATTTAGAAAAAGAGGATCAGATCATGGGCCAGACACTCATAGGAGTCATGACTTCGGGCCTTGGAGCGGCGATCGGCAATTTCAGCTGTGGCTTTATCCAAGAGAATTATGGAATGTCGATGATGCTTGGGTTAGCGTTGATCTTCACATTTTCGGGAATCCTTTTTGCTTTCCTTGTGAACCGTTCTTCAAAATCAAAACAAAAACAGCTTGTTTTAGAAGTGAATTGCGAATGACCGAGAAATCGGTTTTTTTTCTGAGTTGTAACTTGACAAAGATTGGGTATATAATGAGCTATATTTTTTTTGATTTAGAAGGAGAGATCTATGTTAAGAATTGGCATGGATATAGGTTCGACAACGTTAAAAAGCGTCGTCTTAGATGAAGAAGGTACGATTCTTTATCAACAATATGAACGCCATTATGCACAAATTACGGATAAAGTGATAGAAATGTTAAAACACATCCGTTCGATGTTTTCAGAAAATACGATCCATTTTTGTATTTCGGGGTCTGCCGGAATGGGCTTGGCTAATGAGCTGCATATTCCTTTTGTCCAAGAAGTGTATGCGACAAGAGCGGCGATCAAGGCGCTTCTTCCTGAAACGGATGTCGTGATCGAGCTAGGTGGCGAGGATGCGAAGATCCTTTTTCTTTCAGGCATGATGGATGTTTGCATGAATGGAAGCTGCGCAGGAGGAACGGGCGCGTTCATCGATCAAATGGCGACACTTTTAGGCATCAGCCAAAAGGAAATGAACGCCTTGGCAAGCGATCATAAAAAGATCTACAGCATCGCTTCTCGGTGTGGTGTTTTCGCCAAATCCGATATACAGCCCCTATTGAATCAAGGGGCGTGCAAAGAAGATATTTCCGCTTCGATCTTTCAAGCGGTTGTCAATCAAACGATCGCAGGCTTGGCGCATGGACGCAAGATCGATGGAAATATCGTTTATTTAGGCGGACCTCTCACATTTTTTTCGGAACTAAGAGCGGCGTTCGACAAAACCTTGCATAAGCAAGGGATCTGTCCGCCCTACTCGTTATATTATGTAGCCTATGGCGCCGCGCTTTTATCGAAACAAGAAAGCTTTTCGTTCGATGCGTTATTGAAGATGCTTGGCGATTATCGAGCGAGCGATCAATACGCTTCTTGTCCTCCATTGTTCAAGAGCCAAAAGGAATATCAAGATTTTACTTCTCGTCATCCTAAAGAAAGTCAGATCATCAAAAAAAGTTCAAACGAACCTGTACGATTGAGCGTAGGAATCGACGCGGGAAGCACGACACTAAAAGCCGTGGCGATCGACGAGAATAAAGAAATCGTTTTTTCGGATTATATATCCAATGCCGGGAATCCTGTCCCGCTAGTCAAAGCGTTCTTAGAAGACCTGTACGCTCATTTTCCAAATGGAAAGGTGATTGGAAGCGCCACGACGGGATATGGCGAGGAGATCATTCAACACGCGTTCCAGGCTGACCATGGAATCGTGGAAACGATCGCCCACTATACGGCCGCGAAACAATACGATCCAAACGTGGATTTCATCATCGATATTGGCGGACAAGATATCAAGTGCTTTCAGATCCGCAACCAGGCGATCGACAGTATTTACTTAAATGAGGCTTGTTCTTCGGGGTGTGGCTCGTTTTTGCAAACCTTTGCCCAAGCTTTAGGGTATTCGATCGAGGAATTTTCTCAAAAGGGCTTGTTCGCTCCTAGACCTGTCGATCTAGGTTCCCGCTGTACTGTATTTATGAATTCATCTGTCAAGCAAGCGCAAAAAGATGGAGCGACCATCGAAAATATCGCGGCCGGTTTATCGATCAGCGTCGTAAAAAACGCGCTTTATAAAGTGATCCGAATCAAAGATAAGCAAGAACTCGGCACCCATATCATTACCCAAGGGGGAACGTTTTTAAACGATTCTGTATTGAGAGCCTTTGAGCAAGAACTCGGCCATCCAGTCATTCGGCCCGCTCGATCGGGATTGATGGGCGCCTATGGGGCGGCCCTTTACGCTTTAGAAAATCGTGGCGAAAAAAGCACATTGATGAATGCTCGAGAATTAGAACGCTTCAAACATCAAGTGCAAGCGATCACCTGCCAAGGATGCACGAATCATTGTCGTCTGACGATCAACACGTTCGAGAATGGGGAGCGTTATATTGCAGGCAACCAATGTGAAAAGCCGTTAGGAACATCAAAAACCAAAGCGCCGATCTCGATCTATACGTTTAAAAAAGAGCTTCTTTCCAAGTATGTGTCGTTTGAAGGAGAAAAAGAGCGTATTGGATTGATGCTTGGCTTGAATATGTATGAGCTTCTTCCGTTTTGGTATACGTTATTCAAGGAATTAGGCTTTGGCATCGAGATCTCGCCGCCTTCAAGCAAAGCGATCTATCATAAGGGGCAAGGGACGATCCCAAGCGATACAGTATGCTATCCGGCAAAATTGATGCATGGCCATTTGATGGCGCTCAAGGAAAAGGGAATCAAGACGATCTTCCATCCTTGTCTTTCATACAATGTGGATGAGCATCGATCGAACGATCACTATAATTGTCCGATCGTGGCTTATTATCCCGAAGTGCTCAAGACCACGCTCGATGAAGATGTGCGCTTCCTATATCCTTATTTTGGTTTGCATCGTCCAAAGGATTTTGAAAAGCATTTTTATGAGTTTTTGATGAACACCTGGTCATATCCGTTTTCAAAAAAGGAAGTGGCGGAAGCAGTCAATAAAGCGTATCGAGAATATGTTCGGCATATGGAATCGATCCGAGATCAAGGGGATCGATATTATCGCTATGCGTGCGAACACGGCTTGCCTGTATTGATTTTGTGCGGTAGACCTTATCATCTTGATGAAGAGATCAATCACGGAATCGATAAGTTTATCGCTTCACAAGGGATCGTTCTACTTTCGGAGGATAGTGTCGCGCATATGAGCCGAAAGGCGGATACGGATATTTTGAATCAATGGACGTATCATGCCCGTATGTATTCGGCTGCTGATTTCGCCTGTCATGCCACGTATCCCAACATTGAAGTCGTGCAGCTCGTTTCATTTGGGTGCGGATTGGACGCGATCACAAGCGATGAGATGCGCGCCATCTTGGAGTCGCATGGAAAACTCTATACCCAGCTCAAGATCGATGAAGTCAGCAATCTAGGAGCGATCAAGATCCGCCTTCGTTCTTTATTCGCGACAAAAAGGAGAAAAATGTATGACTGAACGAGTTCCGCTTCATCTTTTTACGAAAGAGATGAAGGAAACCCACACCCTTTTATTCCCCAACATGCTTCCGCTCCATTTTCAGCTCGTCCAAAATGTGCTTAAAGGAAGCGGTTATAAAGTCGAGCTTCTTCATAATGAAGGCGCTCATTTGATCGAAGAGGGACTTCGCTATGTCCATAATGATACTTGTTATCCGGCTTTGATCACGATCGGACAAATGATCGACGCTTTAAAGAGCGGTGGCTACGATCTAGAGCATGTGGCCTTGATCATGACGCAAACGGGTGGAGGATGTCGGGCGAGCAATTATATTTATCTATTGCGAAAAGCTTTAAAAGATGCAGGAATGGAGCAAGTGCCTGTCATTTCGGTATCGTTAGGAAAAATGGAAAATCATCCTGGATTCAAGCTGACATTTCCAATGCTTAGAAGGCTTTTGGCGGCTTTAGCCTATGGGGATGCGTTGATGCTTTTGAGCAACCAGACACGCCCCTATGAAAAGGAGAAAGGGCAAACGGATCAGCTTGTCGATGATTGGGTGCAAACGATCAGCGAACTTTTTCAAAACAATACGGGATTCTCGCTAAATCAAGTGCGCCAAAATTATTCGAAGATCGTCTGTGACTTTTCTAGGATCCCTTTAAAGAAAACGCCAAAGGTGAAGGTCGGGATCGTGGGGGAAATCTTCGTGAAATATTCACCTCTTGCCAACAACCATTTGCAGGACTTTTTAGAACAGGAAGCATGCGAGGTGATGGTTCCTGGGATCATGCAGTTCATGCTCTATGCGATCGATATGCCTATGGAGGATGTTCGTCTATATGGCGGAAGCAAGTTTGCCAAGCAAGCTTCGATGCTTATTTATACCTATTTATCAAAATTCGAAGCGGCTTTGATCGATGCGGTAAATACAAAATCTGATTTTACGGCGCCCGCTTCCTATAGCGCGCTCAAAGAAAAGGCGAGACCGTTGATCGGGATCGGCTGCAAGATGGGCGAGGGGTGGCTTTTAACGGCTGAAATGGTCGAGCTTGTCGAATCAGGTTATGAAAACATCGTGTGCACGCAGCCCTTTGGATGCCTGCCTAATCATATCGCGGGGAAAGGAATGATTTCTTCGATCCGGAACGCGTACCCGAAAGCGAATATCGTGGCGATCGATTATGATCCTGGGGCAACAAAAGTCAACCAAGAGAATCGGATCAAATTGATGTTGGCGATCGGAAAAGAAAATATTTTTGGAAATTTGTAGAAAAAATCCGATTTTCCCTTTTTTATTTCGTTAAAGACGTGTAAAATATTGAATTAGATAGTAAATGTATAGTAGTAGTGAGTGAGGAAACCTATGGCACAGATGAATGATGAAATGTACGAAGTTGAAGACATGGATGCGGATATTTCGCTCAAGGAGGAATTGGTCGAAGAAGCTAAAAACTTTGAAGAGTCTTCCAATTGGAACGAGACGCAGCGTGATCTCAACAATTTGAAAAGAAGATGGAGAAGAATCCATTATTGGGAGTCTGATTATGAAGACAAGCTAAGAGATGAATTCGAAGCGGCTCTCGATACAATCTACGCCAAGAGAAATGAGATCTACAAAGAAGCGCAGGCGAAAAAAGAAGCGCTCGTAAAACGGGCCGAGGAATTGGCTCAAACGGATAACTTGAACAAAGCGAGCAAAGAAGTCGCGGATCTGATGGAGCAATGGAAGCAAGCGGGTCACGCGGGCCGTGATATGGACGACGCGCTTTGGGAAAAATTCCAGGCGGCTCGTGATATCTTCTATCAAAGAAAGCACGAGGCGTGGGAAGAGATGCATGCTCGTTTTGACGAAGCGAAGGCTGAAAAAGAAGTGTTGATCGAAAAAGCGAAGCAGCTTCAAGATTCTACCGAATGGCAAAAGACAAGCCAAGCGATGAAAGAACTGATGGATGCTTGGAAGGAAGTCGGTCATGCCGGCAACAAAGTGGACGATGCTTTATGGCACGAATTCAACGATGCCCGTCAAGCGTTCTATACACGCCGAAACGAACATTATGATGAATTGGCACGTACCCGTCAAGAAAACTATGAAAAGAAGATGGCTCTTGTCGAACAAGCACGCGCTGTCGCGAATTCGCAAGAGTACACGCGAGAGAACACGGAATTCATGAAGCAGCTTTCCAACGATTGGAAAAAGATCGGATTCGCGGGTCGTGAACACGATGATAAAGTGTGGGCGGATTTCAGAGCGGCCAATGATGTTTATTTCGATGGCCTCAAAAAGGCGAGCGAACAACGCCAGCAAGATTGGAAAGAGCGTATGATGGAGGCGAGAAACAAAAAGGTCGAACTCGTCAACAATCAAAAACGTCAAATCGAGCGCCTTCAAAACGATATGTTTGGATTGGTCAGCGAAGCCACGATGGCCGATATTCAAGCGGAGATCGAAGACAAAGAAGATTTTATCGATGAACTCGAACAGCAGATCGCGGACATCGATGCCCGTTTAGAAAACTAAAAGTCGATTTATTCGACTTTTTTTCTTTTTGCGGGACCATTTTTATCGTTTTTGTCGTATTGATATAGAGTAGAAGGAACGTGATGGAAAGGTTTCGATGAACGTTTTTTTTCGATGCGAATTTTGCTATAATGAGAACCTAAAGGGGGAGTTTTAGTGACTTATTATCAAATCTTAAAACAGCGACGAATCGACCTAAAGCTTTCCATTCAAGATGTCTCAAATCAGACGCGTCTAGCGCCTGAGTATATAAAAGCGATCGAAGAGAACGATCTCGACGTGTTTTCGGACGACTATTCTTTTGTCCGCTATTTTGTTCATTCTTACGCCAATGCGATCGGCGTCAACTGGGATGTGATCCAGCTCGAAGTGGATCAAACGATCAAATATTACGCGCATAAAAAGAACATGGCCCTTACGATGGCCCAGCAAAAGATCGTACAGAACATTCCGCGCGAAACAGCGGCCAAGCGTGCGAAGAAGAAACGTTCCCGCTATCAAACAAGTGTATCTAGAACAAGCCGGATGCTGCATTGGCCAAAAAAGAGGATCTCGCGCTTAGCGATCTTAGGGATCGGCGCGCTCGCTTTGTTTTTGGTCTTGAGCAATGTTCTTGGTTCTAGCTTGAGCGCCCGGGAAGAAAACGCCCGCGAAGCGGAAAGGAAAGCGGAGCTGCAAGCGAAAGAACAAGAAACGCAGCGGCTTTCAGAACAGCGTAAGGAAACGAAGCTCAACGAAGCGAAAACGACGATCCAGCTCGAAAGCCAAGAGAACGGGATCTATTATATCAACAGCGAGCAAGCAATGCCTTGGGTCGTTGAATTGAAGGTTTCGGTTCCAAATAAAACGAAAATCGAGCTCTATCAAGGAGATACGCTGATCGCAGGAAGCTCTGATCAAGAAGTCGATTCCGATTTTTCAGCGATCATCACTTGCCAGCAGCCCGCGGAGTATCGCCTTGTGATTTCTCAATACGCGAATAACGCCATCTCTTTGAATGGAAATCAAGTCATCTATCAGCCAAATGAAACACAGCAGGATAAAGAGGCTTCCTTGACGCTGGCCTTTGGACTTCAGCCTGTGCAAGAAAGTCAGCCAGATTACTATGGCAATTCACAAGACGAGTATTGGGGAAGCGGGTATGATGAAAGCGATCAATATTATGATCCTTATGCCTATGGCACAGATATGGAGGGTTTATGAATCTACCAAATAAATTGACGATCGTTCGGATCTGTCTCGTTCCTGTGGTCGTCGCGTTATATCTTTGTATTCCTGCGGATGCGGGGATCGTCAATGAAGCGACACACCTAGGTATCCGTAATCTGCTCGTGCTTCTCGTGTTTGCGATCGCCTCGATCACAGATTATTTTGATGGGATGCTGGCGCGCAAGCACCATTGGATCACGTCGTTTGGCAAGTTCGCGGATCCGATCGCGGACAAGATGCTTGTCAATACAGTGTTGATTTTGTTGGTTTGGGCGCATCAAGCCAATGTCGTGGCGGTCTTGTTGATGATCGGGCGCGATTTGATCGTGGATGGGTTGCGCATGAGCGCGGCGCAAAGTGGGGAAGTCGTATCAGCGGGTTTTTTTGGCAAGCTGAAAACGGTGCTTCAGATGTGCGCGATCATTTTATTGCTGTTGAACAATTGGCCTTGCGCTCTATTTGGCTTCCCGCTTGCTTCGATCGTATTGTGGGCGGCCACGCTGGCTTCTCTCTATAGTGGCTGGATCTATTTTGACAAATTGAAAAAATATGTCTTGGAGAGCATGTGATGGAACAAGAGAAATTGATCGCGCTTTGTAAAGAAAAAGAACTTACCATTGGAAGCGCCGAGAGCTTGACAGCAGGCCTTTTCGCTTCGACGCTTGCCTCCGTGCCTGGAGCAAGCGCTGTGTTAAAGGGTGGGTTTATTACGTATTTTACCGAGATGAAAGAAAAAATGCTGGATGTATCCCCGATCTTGATCGAAAAGTACGGTGTGATCTCGAAGCAGTGCGCTAGAGCGATGGCGCTCAACGCAAAGCGCTTGATGGATGTCGATTACGCCCTCTCCTTTACTGGGAATGCGGGACCGAGCACCATGGAAGGAAAAAAAGCAGGTCTAGTTTTTTGCGCGATCGCAGGCCCGGATGGGGATCTATACGATTTTAAACTGGAATTGTTCGATCTAGATCGCAACGCTGTCCGTGAGCGTGCGGTTGCTGAAATGATTCACGAACTTCTACAAATCATACAGAAAAAATCATAAAAATTCTGTATTTTTATTGTGTTTTATTTGTGTTTTTAGTATAATAATCGAGGAATTAGATTGAAAAGATATCGTTTATCTGTACCTATATACTTAGAATAAAACACGGAAAGGAAAAGAATATGGCAAAAAAAGCGGCAACGGAAGAAGTTAAAGATCGCGATAAGTTATTGAATGATGTTTTAAAAGATATTGAACGCGAATATGGTAAGGGCGCGGTGATGCGTTTGGGAGATCGCGCGGGAACGGATGTCGAACCGATCCCGTCAGGTTCTTTATTGCTCGACCAGGCCCTTGGGATCGGAGGATATCCAAAAGGCAGGATCATCGAGATCTTTGGTCCTGAGTCGAGTGGTAAAACGACTTTAGCGCTTCACGCGATCGCGGAAGTTCAAAAAAAAGGCGGCCGGGCGGCTTTTATCGACGCCGAAAACGCGATCGATCCAGTATACGCGCAAAAGCTTGGTGTCAATATCGATGATTTGATCCTTTCGCAACCTGACTCTGGCGAACAGGGACTCAATATCATGCTCATGTTGATCGAAAGCGGCGCGGTCGATCTTGTCGTCGTCGATAGTGTGGCGGCTCTTGTTCCTCAATCCGAATTGGATGGAGAAATGGGCGATCTGCAAGTAGGCGCGCAAGCGCGGATGATGTCAAAAGCGATGCGTAAGCTAGCCGGCATCATGAACGCGAAAGATTGCACAGCGATCTTTATCAACCAGCTTCGCGAAAAAGTCGGGATCGTGTATGGAAATCCGGAAACGACGCCTGGAGGAAGAGCTTTGAAGTTCTATTCTTCGGTGCGCATCGATATTAGAAAAGCGGATACGATCAAAAATGGATCGGATATCATCGGAAACAAAGTCAAAGTCAAGGTCGTGAAAAACAAAGTAGCTGCTCCATTCAAAACGGTCGTTTTGGAAATCATGTATGGTGAAGGCGTTTCCGCGATCTCGGAACTTGTCGATCTTTGTGTCGAGGCGGGCATCTTGAAAAAAGCGGGTGCCTGGTATTCATACGAAGGAGAGAAGGTCGGTCAAGGAAAAGAAGCGGCCAAAGAGTTTATCAAGAGCCATCCAGACTTGAAGGAAGAATTGGAGACGCGCTTAAAAGCTTCGATGCAGCCGCATGAAGAAAGCGATGATGCGCTTTTTGAAGGCGACGAAAAAAGCAAAGAAGTGAAAGAGGAATAAAGACAAGAGAAGTCCAGGTATAAATCGACTTCTCTTTTTTTGTGTTATACTAATTAAAATGACATAGGAGAAAACAATGGCAAAAAGAAAACAGCACGAAGAAGAAACTCTTCGTTTCATAGAACTAAACAAGCCGTATTTATTCGTTGTAGATATGATCAATGGCTTCATCAAAGAAGGAGCGCTCGCCGATTCCACGATCTTTCCCATCAGCAAGCCAATCGAGGCGCTTGTTCAACGATTAAAAGATCGCACATTGTTCATTTGCGATTCCCACAGCGCGGATGCGGCAGAATTTAGATCGTATCCGCCCCATTGCATCGAGAAAAGCCATGAAGCGGAAGTGATCGATGAACTGCTTGCCTACAAGCAAGATGTTGTTTATAAAAACAGCACAAATACATTTATGGCTCCTTCGTTCCAAAAACGGCTACCGGATATTCTAGCGACGAGCCAAGACTTGATCATCACTGGCTGCTGTACAGATCTTTGTATCCTGCAATTCGCGCTCTCTTTGAGAAGCTATCTCAACGAGATGGATCTTAAGGAACATCGCATCATCATTCCAGAAGATTGTGTGGATACATATCATATCGAAGGGGTGCATGACGCGAATTTTTGGAATGAAGCCGCGATCCAAAATATGAAACAAAATGGGATCGAAGTCGTTCGGTCGATCGAGGTGAAACAATGAAAGACGGAAGAAATTTGACGCTTGTCATGGATTTTTATGAATTGACGATGAGTCAATGCTATTATAAAGAACATCGCGAAGAAGAAGCCATCTTCGATCTTTTTTATCGCAAAAATCCCGATGATGGCGGTTTCTGCATCGCTGCCGGTTTAGAACAAGCTATCGAATATATTCGTGATTTTCACGTTTCAAAAGGAGATATCGAGTATTTGCGGTCGCTTCATCTGTTTGAAGAAGATTTTTTAGAATATTTATCGACGGTCCGCTTTACAGGCGATCTTTGGGCCGTTCCAGAAGGAACGCCGATCTTTCCTAATGAGCCGGTCTTGCGAGTCAAAGCGAAGCTCATCGAAGCCCAGCTCGTAGAGACAGCCCTTCTTTTAGCGATCAACCATCAAACGCTCATCGCCACCAAAGCAAGAAGGATCGTGCAAGCCGCGGAAGGAAGAGCGGTTATGGAATTTGGGGCTCGAAGGGCCCATAGCTTTGATGCGGCGATCTATGGCGCAAGAGCGGCTTATATTGTTGGATGCGCAGGAACGGCCACGACGTTTGCGGGTGAACAATTTCAGATCCCTGTACTTGGTACGATGGCGCACTCTTTTGTTCAAAGCTTCGATACAGAATATGAAGCGTTCTTGAATTATGCAAAAACGTATCCTGAGCATTGCACTCTGCTGATCGATACGTATTCAACATTAGGATCTGGGATCGAAAACGCCATCAAAGTCGCGAAAGACTATTTGGAGCCGAATGGCTATCGTCTACAAGGAGTTCGGATCGATAGTGGCGATATGGCGTATTTATCGAAACGGGTCCGCAAAAAATTGGATGAAGCCAATATGAACGACTGCAAAATCGTCGTTTCAAATTCCTTGGATGAATATGTGATCGAATCGCTCATCCACCAACAAGGCGCTAAGATCGATTCGTTTGGTGTCGGTGAAAACTTGATCTGCTCGAGGACTTCGCCTGTCTTTGGCGGCGTCTATAAAATGGTTGCGATCAAGGAAGGAGAGGAATGGGTCCCGAAGATCAAGATCAGCGATAATCTAGAAAAAGTCACCAATCCGGGCTGGAAAGATCTTTACCGGATCTACGATCGTGAAAGTCAAAAAGCGGTCGCGGACTTGATGTGTCTTCACCAGGAAACGATCGATCCGAACCAGGATCTAACGATCTATCATCCAATGTCGAAATGGAAATATAAAGTTTTTCCAGCAGGAAGCTATGAATTTAAAGATCTGCTGATCAAAGTGTTTGAAGATGGAAAACAGATCTACACTTCGCCAAGCATTACTCAGATCCGCGCGTATTGCCTCGAACAACAAGAAACACTATGGGACGAATTGAAACGTTTCGCCTATCCACAAGAATATTACGTCGATCTTTCAGGCTCTTTATTCGATCTCAAACAAGATCTGCTCGAAGCGCATCTGAAAAAAAAGGAAAGCTAGACAAGCTTTCCTTGAAGCATCGATAGAATGATGGAAAAGGCCGGCTTTTCGAATTCTTTCGTATATAATAAACGATGTGGCGCTCCCTCTAAATAAAGCAAGCATTTTTTTGGATGGTCGATCTTTTTAAAGGCACTATGCGAACTGGAAGGATCGATCACCTCGTCTTTTGTTCCATGCAAGATCAAGATCGGACATGTCACGTGGGCGATCGACTCTTTGAAGCGGGAGACGATTTCGGTGAACGCTTTTGTCTGGGCTTTGGAAGGCGCTTTCGAGGCGGAAGGCGAAGTGGAAGAAAAAGTCTTCATCGTAATCGTTTTAGCGAGCTGCAAGTTGATATATTGGAACGCGGGCGCCACTAAAACGAGCGCTTTGATCGGATAGATCGTCGCTAGATAGCTGCTGATCACACCTCCCATACTGAAGCCGACTACATAAACTTCGCTGCTTTTTGAAAGCGCCTTTTTCATCGCTTGCTCAGCACGCTCGATCCACTTATGGATATCGGCATCGGATGGATTGTTTAGATCATATAAGTCGAACTGAATCACTTCGTAGCCTTGACGGGAAAGAAAGGCAGCCAAGTCGTCCATTTCATGATGACGTTTTTGCCCAAAACCATGCACGGTGAGTACAATCGGCTTTTTTCTAAATTTAAAAAACACAATAAAACCCCCTAGATTTAAAGATTATAAAAAGGAGATCGTATGAAAGCAACTCTTTTAATAAAGAATATAGAAAATCTTTATTTATGTGATTCCAAAAATACGATCATTTCGCAAGCGTTTGTCGCACTGCATCACGATAAGATCCTGGATTTCGGAAGCCATGATCCTAAAAAATGGGTGGATGACGCGACAAGAATGATCGACGCAAGAGGAGAGTGTGTCGTTCCGGCCTTCATTGATGGAAAGTTTACCTGCTCTAAATCGATGCTAGAAGGCGACCGTATCCGCAACGTCTCGGATCTGTTATATGCCATGAAACAAAATGGGATCTTGACTCTTGTTAGTCATGATCCTAGCTTGCGCAGAAAAGAATTGTTTCAGGAAGTGATCACGACCAAGAAGAACGCTGAGCTGCCTATTATCGATATGGTTCCTGCTCATAAGATCCATCAAGAGTTTATTTTATCGTGCGGGATGGATGTGAACCCATATAAGATCTATTCGCTTCAGCCTTTAGGCTTTTTATTGAATGTTCTTTTTCACGAAGATCCGATCAAGATCTTGAACGCGATGACACGAAATCCTGCAAAAGCCTATCACTTGGAGAAGATAGGCACGATCAAAAAAGGGAATCAGGGAGATCTTCTCGTTTTATCGGCACCGAATATTGAGTCGTATTTTTCACAAATCGGAAGGCCGATGATCCATCGGATGATCAAGAGCGGGATCCAGTTCTATCCTTCGATCATTCGTTCATGAAAAATACGATTTTTTTTCTGAAAAAACTTTGACATTGTTTCAGATAACTGGTAATATCTAACCATAAATTGATGTTGAAAAGAAGAGTAGTCAAGCTTGGAAGCAAAGAGAGTATCTCGATTTGGTGGAAGAGAACGTGAAGAGCTAGGCGAACATGGTCTTGGAGTAGCGTGGCTGAAATGTAAGCCGCGACGGGATGCGCCCGTTATAGCGATAGAGTATGTTGGTACTCGATGAGGTCCTTCTTTGCGAAAAGAGGATAAACTTTAGGTGGTAACACGAATAAGCATTCGTCCTAATCAAGGACGGATTTTTTTTTGGAAAGGACGACAAAATGATTCGACTCGAACATGTAACGAAGACATTTCAGACTAAGGACGGGGATGTCCATGCGGTCAAGGATGTGAGCCTTCATATCAAAGAAGGGCAGATCTATGGCATCATTGGATTTTCAGGAGCTGGAAAATCGACCTTGGTAAGATGCATCAATTTATTAGAACGGCCCGAAGATGGGAAAGTGATCTTCGATGGAAAGGATCTGCTCGAGCTGAGCGATAAAGAGCTCCGGCAAGAACGCCAAAAAATGGGGATGATCTTTCAGCACTTCAATTTGATGCGCGCGAAGACCGTCTATGAAAATATCGCCTTGCCGCTCAGGATGATGAAAAAAGACAAAGCGTTCATCGAACAGAAAGTCATGGAATTGCTCGAATTGATCGATCTAGTGGAGCGAAAGGATTCGTATCCTTCTCAGCTATCGGGTGGACAGAAGCAACGGGTGGCGATCGCAAGGGCGCTGGCCAGTGAACCCAAGGTGCTTTTATGCGATGAAGCGACAAGCGCTCTAGACCCGCAAACGACCCAAAGTATCTTGAAGCTCATTAAAAAAGTCAATCAAGAAATGAATTTGACCGTGGTGATGATCACTCACGAAATGCTTGTTGTCAAAGAGGTTTGCGATCGTGTCGCTGTGATGGAGAATGGACGTGTCGTCGAAAAAGACGATATCGTGCCTGTCTTTGTCAATCCGATCCAGGAAATCACAAAGAACTTCATCAATACGACCAACAACTCCAACAAGATCAATGAACTGATCAAAGAGAATCATCCTTTGACCCAGCTTGCAAGCAATCAACAGCTCGTGAAACTGAAGTATTCATCCAGCAACACGCGTGAAGCGCTCATTTCCAAGATCTCGCGCGACTACAACGTCGACTGCTCAATAATTTTTGGAAATGTCGAAGTGATCAAAGACGCGCCGCTAGGAACGCTTGTAACGGTATTTACAGGCGAAGACGAGAATATCCGGCATGCTCTTGATCAATGTAAAAAAGAAGGTGTATATGTGGAGGTAATGAAACGTGGACATATTGACTAATATCGCGCCCAATGTGCTAAAATACATCGATCAATTTCCTAAAGCGATCCTTGATACGCTGATCATGCTCGCGCTCTCCGGGATCATATCGATCTTCTTTGGCTTGATCTTAGGCGTGATCGTCGTCGTCACAAGAAAAGATGGCATCTTGCCGAACAAATGGGTGTACTTTATCTTGGATAAGATCATCAACTTGTTCCGTTCGATCCCCTTTATCATTCTCGTTCCCATGCTCGCTTTTTTATCGAGACTGATCTTTAAGACGACGATCGGGATCTCGGGAGCGATGGTTCCCTTGGTCGTAGGAACGATCCCTTTTGTCGCCCGGCAAATGGAGTCGAGCATGATGGAGATCCCCGAAGGCATCGTAGAGGCGAGTATTTCCATGGGAATGTCGCCGATGCAGATCATTTTCCAAGTGTATTTGAAAGAAAATATTCCAGGGATGATCCGAGGCATCACGATCACATTGATCGCGCTGATCGGTCAAATCGCGATCGTTGGCGCGGTGGGTGCTGGAGGGCTAGGCGACATGGCGATCCGCTATGGACAACGTTTTATGTATGACATCACCTATACGGTTGTGATCTTGATCTTGATTATCATATCGATCATTCAATCGATTGGTAATAAATTGGTAGAAAAAACTACCCATTAAATAAGGAGAGAAAGAATGAACAAATTTTTAAAAGTAGGCGCGGCGATCGCGCTAGGACTCACTTTAACGGCTTGCAGTTCCAATGGTTCCGATTCGGATGCAGATTCTAAGAAAATCGTCGTAGGCGCGACAACATCCCCACACGCGATCATTTTAGAAGAAGCGAAAAAACAATTGGCTGACGGTGGCTATGAATTAGAAATCAAAGAATTCTCGGATTATCCAAACATCAACCCGGCCACTAGCGATGGTTCTTTGGACGCCAACTATTTCCAGCACCAACCATATCTTGATTCTTACAATGCGGATAGCGGGTATGCCGAAGGCGATGATGGATATTTGGTCAGCGCCGGATCGATCCATTACGAGCCAATGGGCGTATATTCAAAAGAAATCGAAGAAATTAATCTCGATAATTTGAAGGAAGGGGATCAAGTCGTCGTGCCAAATGATGCGACCAACGAAGCCCGCGCTTTGTTCTTGTTGCAAGATCTTGGACTGATCACGCTCAAAGAAGACGCGACAGTCGATAAAGCGACAAAAGCCGATATCAAAGATAATCCTAAAAATCTTGAAATCGTGGAAGTTGCCGCCGATCAGATCCCAACACGCATCGAGGACGCTCCTGTGATCGTGGTCAATGGAAACTACGCTCTGGATGCCGATATTACAGAATACCAGCGCGCGATCGAAGACGCGAACAGCGATGCCGCAAAATTGTACGCGAACATCATTGCGGTGAAAGAATCGAATGCAGACAATGAAGCGGTGAAAAAGCTTGTCGAAGTGTTAAAGTCGGATCACATCAAAGAATTTATCGCGGAAGAGTTTGGCGATACGGTTCAAGCCGCTAAATAATCTAAGAAGAATAAGAAAAAGCTTAGCTCCTTTTGGCTAAGCTTTTTTTAATCGTTCGTGGAATGCCGTAGAACGACTTTTCCGGTATACATCGTTTCTTCAGGAAACTCTTTTCCTTCCAATACTTGAACTAATCCGTAGATCGCTTGCGAACACATATAGGCGGTTCGATTATCGAACGAAGAGATCGCAGGATGTGCGAGCTTCGCGAAAATCGAATCGTTGTAGCCTGTGATCTGCAGGTCGCGCGGAACTTTTCGTTTACAATAATCCGCGACTTTTTCAACGATCGAAGCGATCTCGTCATCGACGCAGATCGCCGCGTCAATATCTGTATCTTGAAGGATAGAGAAGACTTGCGAGCCAAGCTGCTCAAAACCATCCTCTAACAGTCGGAACCGGGAATCGTCGATCTCGATGTCATGTTCTTTACAAGCCTTTTTGAATCCTTTCCATTTTCTTTGGACACTGAATGTATCGCGAGTCGCTAAAAAATAAGGGGACTTGGCGCCATGATCGAGAGCGCACTTAGTCAGTTCATAACAGCCTTTTTCATCGTCGCACAGGATGCTGTAGATATTGGAGTGGGACAAGCATCCATTCAGCAAAAAGACGGGGATGTGGTTGCTCGCCGCGTAAATATATCCATTGTCCTTTTCGCTTTTTTCTACAAAGTGCGAACCAATAAAGATGAGCGCGTCCACACTTCTTGAAGCGAGAAGCTCGACGTGTTCTTTTTTAGCGGCTTGCTCATCACCTGTACAACAAAGCATCGCCGTATAGCCATGTTTTTTAAGATCCTGCTCTAGATAATAGACGCATTGTGCTTGATAGAGGTCGCGGATATTGGTCGTTAAAATACCCACGGTTTTCATGCTGGATGTAGACATTCCTCGGGCAAACGCATTGGGGGAATAACTATTTTTTTCGATCACTTCCATAACTTTTTTTCGTGTTTTTTCTGCCACATAGCCAGAATTGTTGATAACACGAGAAACGGTGGCGATCGATACACCAGATTGTTTGGAAATATCGTATATATTCATGTTCTTTCTCCTTTGTTTGCCATTTTCACTACTATACCAAATTTTAAATGAACAAAAAAGACCTAGAGAGAATGGCACTCGACTAGGTCATTGATTTTATCGTTGAACGCGTCCAGAACCGTCGCCGCCAGCAAGCTTTTCGACTTCATC
>Connie_p2__coassemble_556_pt1 | contig 37127 bp, 34 predicted proteins | sample Connie_p2__metabat2_low_PE_010 | metagenome-assembled genome bin Connie_p2 | reverse complement strand
ATTCAAATTGTTCTTCTTATGACATTCTACCACTTGAATTTTCAGAGGTTTAAGGAATGCACCATTAATACTAAATCCACTGCTGTTTCTTGGAAACGTTTCTGCTCCGCTCACTTTTGTATGGCAGAACAGTATTCCGTTTGCGCAGGGGATCGAGATCATGCGTGCCATTTATCTTGGCATTCCTGTTTCCTTCCTGTCTGTTCTGGTTTATTTGCTTGTCAACGGGATCTGGCTGACGGCAGGTATCGTTGTGTTTGATCGGACCCTGCATCATGAAAGGGTATATGGAACTTTTGATACGTATTGATCGTTGTGTTCATTGAATCATGCGGACAATTAGTCATATTGTCGAGCGGCTAGACAAAATGCTATCGAGTCTTGTCTTGTCATCGAGCCGTTTTCTTCACAGATATGGCATATAAAAAAGATCCTTTGTTGGATCTTTTTGAATCATGAATCATATTCCTGAAACAGGATCGAAACCAGAAACCGCTCGTTTTGTTTGATCGAAAGGTTTCCGTGGTATTTATCAACGATATTTTTAATGATCGAAAGTCCGAGCCCATGTTTGGATGAATCCTGTTTGTCGCTTTTTAGCGACTTTTTTAAATAAAGAGGGTTTTCGACTCGCAACCATGCGCCTATATTCGTTTGAATGAAAGAAACCATGATCGTTGGATCAAGATCAGGATGAGTACTAATTTCACGAATAGCATTATCAAGCAGATTTCCGATCAAAATACAAAGATCGATACTTTCAAAAAAACGGATACAGACAGGATCGATCGCAATCTCAAATTTAATGGGCGGATTCTGACTGATTTTTTCATTTAAAAGCGCATTGAGAAATGGATCGGGACAATAAATCCGGGTCGAGGCAGTCAGGGCCGATGCCTGGATAGTGTCTATATACTGTTTCGCTTCTTCATATTTTTGTTCCTGATACAGTCGCTGAAGAACTAGAAAATGATTTTTCAGATCATGACGCAAACCTTTTATTTCTTCTTCTTTTTGCATTAATGAGTCCATCTGATTTTGAGAAGCACATAACAGCTCCTTCGTAATCTGATTGCGGATTGTTTGTTCCTGATAGGTAAGAGCTAGACAAATGATCGTGATCATGGAAGCCAATGTCAACTGATATAAAACAAGCAAACGTGGAAAAGCCGTATTATGTAAAGGAAAGGTCCGGTAATAATCATAAACAAAATACTGCATCAAAACAGGCATGATCAGTATACATATATTCATTTTGCTCGTTTTAGCAGATGGAAATATTTTATTCTTTTTCCAGAACAAGGCGAGTATGATTATAACCAACAGAGCTAGCAAACGGTAAGCGAGTGCTGAAAAAAATTCAGCTTTTGGCGAAATGTAGGGCTGGATATCCATGATGTAATCAACTAGGATGGCCAAAGCTCTTGTAGAACAATCGATCAGTATAGCAATAAGCAAAACGCTCCAGAAACTAATATGAGGATCCGAACGGTAGGTATGCCAGATAAATAAGGTGAGCAATCCGGTTATGATACATGAGGCAAAGATCCAATGCCAGTGAAACCAGCGAGGAACGATCGATCCGAAAAAGTAAGCACAAATAACTTCTGCCGTAAATCCCAAAATTAGAATGCTCGTCTTTTGACTTGGCTTTCCATAGAGAATAGCGAAAAATACGGCAAATAATATACATGAATAGAATACAACAATAAAATGATCAAGAGTGAACATATGTATTCTCCAGATACTTATGACGGGCATCTTTCGCAAAACGGCGACTTGCATAAAGAATATGGCCGTCAGTCATTGCAATTTCGTCCTTTTTCCATGTATCGATAAATTTCATATTGATCAAAGTTGATTGATTGATCCAGATAAATTGTTGATCAAGCGCTCGCGCAAATTCCCGGATCGGCTGTCTTTTTAAGATCAGAGCCTGGTCCGTCAGCTGTAAAAGAAGTTTTCGCTGATCAGTTTGCACAAAAACAATTTTATCAAGATCAATTTTTCGGTGCCTGCCATTTTCATCGGCAATATACATGAAACGGGAAACAGGAATTTTCTTTAAAATATCCAGTATCTTCTGTTCAAAATCTTCACTTGATTTTGGAATAAATCCATATACATTTTTTCCGAACGCTTCATATACCCGATCTTCATGGGAAGTAAAATAGACAACAGCAGGAAATCGATTTGGATATTTTTTTAAAAACTCTATTCCATCTCCATCAGGCAATTCTATGTCCATAAAGCAAACATCAAACGATGAATGATCGTTTTCGATATCTTCTAAATGATCGATTGCGATAATGGAACTTCTTGGACATAGCCGTATTAATACACTCTTCACTTTTTCCTGGAAATAAAGGTTATCTTCAACAATCAATAGGTTCATAAAAATCTTTCTATTATTAATAATAATCGGTTTGATTAATTTCAGTATACCACATACGTCATGAATCAAACCGAAGGCGTCCGATATGTTGTTCTTTTAAAAACAAGATGATAAATGTTATTTATAGAAAGTCGGAGGATTTCATAAATGAAAGAATCAAAATATAATAAATTTTTTGAAAGAGAAGATTTGGTTATTGCTTATAATGCAAGAACAAATGCATTAGCAGAAATTAGTAAAGAGGATTATAATCAGATACTTCAATGGAGAGATTCAAAAAAAAATTACAACAAGAGCTAGAGAATGATTTAAGTTATGGAGGTTTTTTGATTCCAGATAAAATAAATGAAACCGACTTAATAAAGCATACAGTAATGGCTTCCCGATATGCGACTAAGGTGCTGAATCTTACAATTGCACCAACATCTAATTGTAATTTTCGTTGCCCATATTGCTATGAAAGAAATAGTTTAAACGAAAAAAGAATGAATGACACTACAGCAAATGACATTTTAAAAATGATCGAAGATCGCATACCACATCTTGAAGCGATTGATTTAACTTGGTATGGTGGTGAACCCTTGTTGGAGTTAGAAAGAATTCTAAATTTGAGTACTAAAATTATTAAAATTTGTGAAGAGAACAATGTTGAATACTATGGATCGATGGTGACTAATGGATACTTTTTAAGGAAAGATACTTTAGAAAAGTTGATGAATGTAAAAATCAAAAATATTCAAATTACTTTAGATGGAACAAAAGAATTTCATGATTCAAGACGTTATAGGATTGGAAAAAAACCTACTTTTGAAACTATTACTCAAAATTTAAAAAGCATAAAAAATTTATCAAATGATAAGAACTTTCCAATAATTGGAATTCGAATGAATATTGATAAGAATAATATTTATTGTCTTTCGGATTTAGAAGAATATTTGTCAAAAACAGAAATTAATAAATATACTACTTTTTATATAGCAGCAGTCTTTGATCCAGAAGATTCTAATAATGAATATACCTATACTGCACGAGAGTTCGCACAGATTAATGATAAATTTAATAAAAGTAAAGATAAAACAAATTTTAGTGATTATTATCCGAGTTTACTAGGAAATCATTGCATGTGCGATTCGTTGTATGGAATGGTTATTGATGCCGATGGTTCAATATATAAATGTTGGGAAGAAATGGGAAGGAAAGATTGTAAAGTAGGAGATATCTCTAACTATAAAATAATTCCGAATAATCCAATATATTATTCATATTTATTATCAAACATTTTTGAAAATGAAAAATGTAAGAATTGTCCAATACTACCACTATGTATGGGAGGGGGATGTCCTGAACGAATTATTCAACATAAATATCAACCTGATTGTGAATATATGTTGGCTTCAATATATGAAAATATAGAGAAATCATACGAAATTGCTAAACGAATTCGATAGCTTAATTACTTAAGCGAAAAGATAAAAAGGAGAAAATATATGAAATTCTTAGTTAATCCTATGCCTGAAATCGTTCCATATGGAAACTGTAACTGTCAACAAAATTCTGGATCAGTAAGATACTGTCCGGGAAATTGCTCGACTTTGCAAATTTGTGTAACACCACATGGTGGAAAAGTTTCACAATCATAATAGAAACTTTGAATAAAATAAAGTTAAGAAAAATATCTCGATATAGATTTTTAATTTTATTCTGTACTGAAATAAACATAAAAATATTAAGCATCGAATTAATTAAGAAGGATATGGGAATTATCAATTCTTATATCTTTTTTTAAAGGAGAAAATATGGATGTATTGAAAGTCGATAAGCTGAACAAGAAAATTCGTCGCCATTATATCCTCAAAGATATTTCTTTTCGTATTCAAGATCATGAAATAGTGGGATTCGTAGGTCCGAACGGGGCAGGAAAATCAACGACTATGAAATGTATTTGCGGATTGTATCATTCAACAACAGGAGAAATTATCATCAATGGCTATTCTATTAAAAATGATAAAAGCAAAGCTTTAAACTGTCTGGGAGTCAGTATAGAATATCCTTCTCTTTATCCTAATCTTACGGGATGGGAACATTTGAAACTGGTGGCTCGATGGAGAAATGCAGATAAAAAGAGAATAGAAGAGATGGCAGAGTTCAGCGGATTAAATGAAAAACTGAATCATGTCGCAAAGACTTATTCTATGGGAATGAAACAAAGACTAGTCCTTTCTCTGGCCATGCTGGCTCATCCGAAAGTTCTGATTCTAGACGAACCGATGAATGGACTGGATCCGCAGGCTGTTTTCGAATTAAGAAAGAAAATATCTCAGATCCGTGATCAGGGCACGAGCATTTTGCTTTCCAGCCATCAGTTAAATGAAGTTGAACAATTGGCAGATCGGATAATTTTTATCAAAGAAGGGCAGATCATTAATGAACAAACGATGGACCAATTAAGAGAACAAAGAAAAAAGATCTTATTGAACGTGTCTGATCCACAACGAATTCAAGAAATTTTGTCTTTTGATCAGATCATAAAAATAGAAAAGAATACGGTTTGTTTATGGGTTGGATCAAAAGAGGAATTTGCTCAATTGATCGAAAAAGTCATTCAGGCAAATATTCGTATTTATGGAATAGAAGATAACGGAAATGACTTGGAACAAGTGTATCGACGAATCTATGGAGAAGAATGATGAACCGTATCAGAGCTGAACTGTTTTTTCTTTTTCAAAGAAAGATCAAAGCATGTATTTTGATTTTGATCATAACGACATTTTGTTTGATCATTCAAAAAGAAATCGTGTACAGAAATATTCGGGAAAGCAGGATTGAAGAGTATCAGGCCAAAACAGAATTGATTCAGTCCAATATTAATTTTCTAGCGTTCGAAAAAGAAACAGGTCAAATGACCAATGATCAAGAAGAACTATTGTCTTTCTGGGAACAAGCCTATGATCTGAATTTTCAAGTATATGGCGACTGGGTAAATAAAGAAAGTCTGGAAGTAATTGCCGAAGATTCTCTTCGCTTTGACGAATTGCTGGGAGCGGCTTTACAAGAGCAATATCAGATTGATTCCTATGCTTCTTTATTGAATACGACAAAGCAGGATGTAGAAGATCGAATTATTTTAGCGAAACATTCGATTCAAAATAATAATTACAACTATTTGATTCCAGAGCTACCGGATGGATATGGACTGGTTCGCAATTTGTTTGTTCCAGCAAATTATATGATTATTGCTTTTTTGCTATTTATACTCTTTAGTAATTCAGATTTATGGGGAAAGGAATTTGAAAATGGCATGTATAAGGAACTGTTTACTGCCCCCATATCACGAATCCGTCTTTTTATGATCCGTACTGGAACAGTAAGTTTAGTGAATGTATTCGAATACTGGATATGGATCCTGATTATTTTTCTAGTTGGCATTGTTTTGCATGGAAGCGGAGATGGACTATGGATCATGACAGAAAGTGGCGTGGTGCAAATAAGCACGTTCGTATGGGAAGGAATAGGAATACAGACTCTTTATATACTCTTCTTTTCAGCTTTTATCCAATCGATTTCCTGGTGGGTAAAAGACGGAACAATTGTGATAATGATTGGAATGCTCTGCCTTATGGGAATTATGATATTTCCAGTTTCTTTTGCCAACCTGTTTTCCTATGTTTTTTGTCAGGAAATCTTGTATAAAGGCAATTCCTGTTTATGGCTTCTGGCTCCATTCTCTTTATTTTTGGTCGGACTGACTGGAATAAATATGCAAAAGAGCGATCTTAGAGGAGAATGATATGAAACTTTCAATTAAGAATATTTTGAAAACCCGAGTATCGGTCATTGTTTTCATCGTTTTGCTGATTATACAATTCTTTGGAGTGATGAATCAGCTAAAGGGGGATTCAGAAGCAGAACAAGTCATCATTCAATTTGAGAATATAATGAAAGAAGCTCAAGCTGAAAGGTCTATGATTTCCTTGCTGGAGAAAAAAGGAGTTTTGTTGCTAGGTGCTGACGAATTTCGAAATTACTTGGATTGGAAACAGGAAAATGCACGGGCAGGAAGAGAATTGTTTGTAAAACATGGCAAGGATGTTTTCGGCAATGCTGATCTGTTAAAACAGTATAGAAAAATATTGCTGTGGAATTCGATCTATGAAATGGATCGGTATGCTCTGGACGAAAAGGCTTCAGCAAATCACATTTTTCATGACTTTATTCAAGAATTCGAAATGCCGTCAATTGATTTTGATTCCGGAAAAATATCTTTTGCCGGGCGTCTGATTACAGACCATGTAGATGAAAAATACTTTACTTTAAGAAAGACGACAGAAAGACAGATGTATGAATGGAACGATCCGGATACTGCAGCAGTCACAAGAGGACCCTGGCTGTTTTTGGTGCGTCAGCTTCAAACCGATAGTTTGATCTCATTTTTTATCCCTGCGCTTGCGATTTTTTTTGCGGTTCAGATCATTTTGAATGAACGGCAATGCGGAATTTTAGAAATGATGAAATTGAATACAAAATGGTGGTGGATAAATGTTTTTAGTCAAATTACGATTTCATTTTTGATCTTAGTAGTTTCTTCCTACTTGATACCATTTATAGGATTAGGATTAAAAGATGGATTTTCAGGATGGAATGCATGGATCTTGATGAATGAAAATAATATAAAACTATTAGAAATAAAGACGAATGCAATGCCGTTAACAGTTCAGGGACTTTCAGAATATCCATATGTAAATGATGGATTGATTCCTATGGAATATACCTATGTCGTAATGATCAAACCGTTTATTTTCGCTTTTATTTTAGGAGTAGCAAAAATAGCTTTTTATTGTTTGTTAGGTATGATAATCTCTGTCTTGATAAGAAATTATGCTGTTGTTTATGGATTGAGCCTGATGCTGGTGGGTGTTTATGTCTATGGGAAGTGGAACGCTCACTTATCGTTATGGCTCTTGCCATTTCAGATCGGACCTTCATTAAGTGTAAGCGTAGGAAATGGTATTTTATCATGGGCTTCCGCAATGGCGATTTTTATTATCCTGGATATCCTGCTTTTCTTCTTGATATGGGGAATAGCCCGGCAAATGGATGAAAGGGCGTAATATGAAAATGATAAAATTCGGATTTAAATATATTTTGAAACACAAAAGCAATTATTTTTCTTATGTGATTTCAAATATATTTCAAAGTTCTTTTATTATCGTTATTCCATTCATAGAAGGAGCTCTTATTGATAGTTTAACTAATATAGAAATACTACGATTTACTAAAACGATAATTTTTCTATTAGTCGCGTCAGGAATTTCAATTTTTAATCAACTAGCTAATCGATATCTATATACTATTTTACAAACGAAAGTAAGTTTTGAAGCTAATTTAGCGAGTATAAATTCTTTATATGAAAGTTCTTATATAGAATTTAGCAAAAAAGATCCAGCTATATTAAATGATTCTATAAATCAAGATTGTAATTCGATAGTTCTCTTTTGTATAAATTCTGTGCACAGCTTTTTATTAAATATATGCTCCGGGATTTTTATAATAGTAATTATATCTTGTTATTCTCGGGTTATTTCTTTAGGTATATTGATTTCTCATGCCCTTTATAGTATAAGCTATGTCCTTTTTAAAGAGAAAATATACGATAAAGAAACTAGGTTGAAAGAAAAAACATCACAATATTTCGGTAAATTATACACTTTAGTTTATTACCTTAAGTCAATCAAATTAAATGGATTAAAAGAATTTAGCTTTTATAAAATCAAAAAAGTATATGAAGAATTTTATCAAGAAGTGAAGAACAGACAGATGATACATTCTTTTAATCAAGGGATCATGATGATAATTAGTGTATTAACACAAGTTTTTATATTTTATATTGGAGGATTACTTATTTTAAATAAGAAATTATCTATAGGAATATTGATTATTATATTGAATTATTATTCATCCTTATTAGGTAGTATTCAAATTTTAATAGAATTTGGAAAAGAATACCTAAGTGCAGAAGCAAGTTATGATAGATTGAAGAAAAGTGTAAAGGATAGTTTTTTAAGAAAAAAGATAACAAAAAAAAGTGTAAAAAAGATAGAATTTCAAAATGTTTCTTTTGAATATGAGAAAAACCATAAATTGTTTGACATATCAATGACATTAGAAAAAAATAGAATATACCAGCTAAGCGGAAATAATGGAAAAGGAAAATCAACATTTATATTTTTGATGTGTGGATTATTTAAAGATGAATACCATGGTGTAATATTATATGATTCGTTAGAACAAAAAGAATTGAATATAGAGAAGATGAATGAATATGTGATCTCAATATGTGAACAAGATCCTTATTTGTTTGATGGAACGATTAATGAAAACTTGTGTTGTAAAACAAAAAAAGAAAAAAGAGCTGACTTGAGAAGATTATTAATAGATTTCGGGTTATTTGACAAAATAAATTCATTAGATAATAAATTTGAAACTCAAATTTCATCATTAAATACCATTCTTTCTGGTGGAGAAAAACAAAAAATAGCGATTATCAGAACATTAATATCTGATGGGGATGTATTGATTTTTGATGAACCATTATCTGCTTTAGATAAAAAAAGTAAAATTGTATTTCAAGAGGAAATAAGTAAAATAAAGGATAAAATAGTAATAATTATAAGTCATGAAGAATTAAAGAAAATTAAAAAGAATATAGTCTTGATTAAGTTGGCACCTAAAGAAGAAAATGAAATTTAAAAACATTAAATTATCTTAAAAAATGTATTTTCTTGGATTTTTGTTCTGGCAGTTTGGGACGCTCGCCCTTGGATTTTGTTCCTCTATGATTTCCAACGATGCTCGTTTGGTAATTCTCGAACTTGAAATGCAGAGCAGGTATCCTGTGCAATTGCTTGCTTTGTGCGAATGATTGCCAATCTGATCCTGAATCTTGTGATCGTTGCGGTACTGGTCATTGTGTTTTTTTCATCCTCAAAAATCAATAAAATTGCGGTTGAAATCGCCTTGAACGGGCATCAACCGCAATTTTCCTCTCGAACCATTTTATAACCAACCCCAAAATTCGTCTCGATGAAACGATGATCCAGCTTCTTGCGAAGCATCGTCATATACACCCGAAGATTGCTCATATCCGATTCAAAGGTGCTATTCCAGATCTGTTTGGTGATGTAGTTGCGCGTGAGCACCTTGCCTGGATTTTTAGAAAACAAAACGATCAACCGATACTCCAAAGGCGTTAAATGCAGACGCTTATGATCTAAATACACTTCTTGTTCTTCATAGTGGATCTCCAGCCCCCCATTGACAAATATGGTTTGGGCCGGAATCACTCCGCTCTGCTCCATCCTTCGAGAAATGACCCGGATTCGAGCCAGCAATTCATCCACCGAAAACGGCTTGGTTAAATAATCGTCAGCGCCAAGATCAAGCGCTTCGATCTTATCCGTATCTTCGCTGCGCGCAGAAAGAACAAGAATCGGCGTCTGCGCGAACTCGCGAATCTTACGAATGATCTCTTTTCCATCAAGATCCGGCAAACCAAGATCAAGAAGAACAAGATCCGGCTTTTCACTCAAAAAAAGACGGAGCGCTTCCTTTCCATTTCTCGCTTGGATCATCGGATATTCCGAAATCTCGAAAAGTGTTTTTAAAAGACTCGCCATCTGCGCGTCATCTTCAATACTTAAAATCAGAGGTTTCATATTCTTCTCCTACAGCAGGCAATTCAATATGGAAGCAGGTGCCTGGATCCCTGTTGAGGCATGTGATCGTTCCATGATGCGCTTCCACGATACTTTTCACTAAAGAAAGACCAAGACCCATGCTTCGGCTTCCATCCGCGAATACACTCGATTTTTGAGCGAAAGGCTCGAACAAACACGCCCTTTGCTTCTCATCGATCCCAGGACCTTCATCGATCACATCCACGACGACCCTTTCTTCTTTCTTCATTCCTTTAATCTGGATCGGCGTGCCCTCAGGCGTATGCAAGATCGCGTTGTTGATCAAATTCATCATCACCTGCACCATGAGCCGACCATCCAAAAAACCAACACAATCCGGACCGATCTCGATTTGAAGCGGATGCTTCTTCACATTCAAATTGACATGCGCCAAAGCCTGATGAACGACCTCATCAAGATCGACCATCTCTTTATCCAAACGAACTTCATCATGATCCAAACGGCTGAGCAACAACAAATTCTCCACCGTATCCTTCAGCCAGCTCGCCTCTTCAGAAATGCCCTTCGCCAATCTGCTTTGTTGAACTTGAGAAAGCGCGCAACAAGAAAGAAGATCCGCGCTCGCCTTGATCGTTGTCAAAGGCGTTCGCAAATCATGACTGATCGAACGAAGCAAACTCGCTTTGAGCTGCTGCTGATGCGCCAGCCAAGCCGCCTCTTCCTTTTCTTTGGCGATCTCGATGTTTTCAAACGCCAAAGCCGCCTGATTCAACAAAGAAAGGAGCACAATATTTTGATTTGGCGAGAGAAGACTCTTGTTCATATCGATCCCGAGCACACCAAAGATCTTTTTCTCGCGCCGGATCGCCAAATAAAGACCCCGCGCCCCCGAAAGCGTATCCGTTCCCGCGCCCGCGCGCCGATTGTTTTTCAGAGTCCATAAAGCGACCGCTTGTTCCTTCGTATTCAAAAAAGGATCTGGGTCCTTCGAAAAGACAGGCTTGGCCAGCGAGTCCTGCGCATTCGGATACAAAACGACAGGCCGATCCATAAAATCGCCAATTTCTTGAACAAGATAGCTTTCTATAGCGCTTCTCGTAACCAAACTCTGCAATTTCTGGGACGCTTGATATAATAGCGCATTTTGCAAGGCCGCCTCTTCAGAAATGCTCGCCTGCGCCCGCAAACGGATCGAAAGCTTAGAAACAAGAAGCGAAAGAATGAGCATGACCCCAAAAACAACCAAATAGCCTCGATCGAACATGATCAAAGAAGAAACAGGATGCGCGAAACGATACCCAAAAATAAAGACACACAAACCCCACGAAAAAAGGGCCTGCAACCAATGACGAGCAAACAAAGCACAAAGAAAATCCGCCAAAATAAAGATTGCCAACAAATTGGCCTGCGAAAAACCAAAAGCCTCGAGAACGATCGCGATCGCTACCGCACAAACCAGCACCCCCAACAACAAGCCGATTCCATCCAAAAACGGATTCGTATGACCTTTATTTGAACGAGTGAGCGAATACGATGGAGACACGTCGGGATCGGGCAAAATAAAGATCTGCGCCTGCGGAGCGCTCGCCGCCAACTTTTCCGCAAACGAGCGACGACCAAACGCGCTTTTTCTCCCTTGCCTTCCGATCACGATCTTGCTTACGCGCATCGAATTGGCAAACGAACCAATCTCTTTCGCAATATCTTCCCCATATACAGATTCAACGCTAGCACCCAGCCGATCCGCCAATCGAATGTTCTCCTGCAGTCTGGCCTTATCTTCGTCGCTCATCTCTAAATGCTCTGGACCTTGAATATACAAAGCTAAAAAATTCGCGTCAAAAGCGCGCGCCATCTCGCTAGCCGAGCGGATGATCCTCGCATTGGAAGGAGAAGGAGAAAGACAAACGAGCACTTGTTCTTGCACATCCGGCACGCTCTTTTTTAACGCCAGCCGGCTCGCGCATCTTCGCAATGCGATCTCGCGCAAAGCCATCAAATGATCAAATGTGAAGAAATTTTCGCTCGCCAAACGCGCCTGCTCTTTCGCGTAGATCTTTCCTTCATGGAGCCGTTCGAGAAGATCGCTGATCTCCAAATCGATCAACTCGATCTGATCGGCTAGATCGAAGACATCATCGGGAATCCTTTCTTGAACGAGGATTCCCGTAATCGAAGCCACCTTATCATGCAGACTTTCCAAATGCTGCACATTCAAAGTCGTATACACATCAATACCATGCACCAACAATTCCCGAATGTCTTTATATCGCTTCGCGTGGCGGCTTCCTTTCGCATTGGTATGCGCCAGCTCATCCACCAACACAAGCTGGGGCGCGCGATGCAAGATCGCGTCAAGATCCATCTCTTTTTGCTCGATCCCTTTATATTCGATCGTTCGCGTGCTAACGGTTTCTAGACCTTTCGCCTTGTTCATCGTCTCCGGCCGATCGTGCGGTTCAAGATAACCGATCACGACATCGACTCCTTTTTTTTGAGCGCTTTGTCCTGCATCAAGCATGGCCCACGTTTTCCCGGTCCCAGCCGCGTAGCCAAAAAAGATCTTCAATTTTCCGCGATGACTCAACGCATCGCCGCTTGTCGTTTTGTTCATTGACGTATCCTCTTCCTAACAGCATGGAAAGCCGCGCTTATTGGAGCGCAGCTTTTTGTTGGTCAAGAGCTAGATTCACTTCTATGACGTTCACTGTTTTTTCTTCCAAAAGGGAAGGATTGATGTTGCTTTCGATGATCTGCTTCACTTTTTCTTCGCTCAACCCGGAAGCTTTGGCGATCCGAGGCGCTTGCCATAAAGCGGCCGATAAAGAAAGATCCGGATCATAGCCTGAAGCGCTAAATGTGACAAGCTCTTGAGGGATCTCTTTCGACGCGTCCGGATTCGAAAGCTCTATATACTTTGTCCAAGCCTCTTTTTCTTTTAAATACTCTGGATCGGCAGGATCGTTGTTGGCAGGAACTCCAATAAGAGTCCAAGAGCCATCGGTTTGCTGGATCGCTTGTTTCTTTTGCCGTCTTCCCCATAAGTGGCTTGGATCCTTGTAGTTTTCTCCAGCCAATAGGCTCGTCTTGCCATTTTGTGTAGCTACAAAGGAGCCAGCCGCTTTATCTGGAAAGAAAAGCTGGCTGATCCCCCATAAAGAAAACGAATAAAGAAAGCCTAAGACAAGAGTCGAGGCAATGAGCACCTTCAAAGAAGGGATGAATGCTTTGATATATGTTTTCATAAATGAATATTCCTTATCCTATAAATAGAGTGATGATCATGTCAATTAACTTGATTCCAATAAATGGCGTGATGATCCCGCCAAGCCCATATACGAGCAAATTTTGCGCTAATAGCTTGTTGGCAGGCAGCTCTCGATATTTGACTCCTTTTAAAGCGAGCGGTATAAGAGCGACGATGATCAACGCGTTAAAGAGTACAGCCGATAAGATCGCCGACTCTGAAGAGTGCAGATGCATGATATTCAAGACCTCGAGTCCTGGATAGATCGTTGTAAAAAGCGCAGGAATGATCGCGAAATACTTAGCCGCATCATTGGCAATCGAAAAGGTCGTTAAAGCGCCTCGCGTCATGAGCAGCTGCTTGCCGATCTTGACGATCTGGATCAGCTTTGTTGGAGAAGAATCGAGATCGACCATATTTCCAGCCTCTTTGGCGGCTTGTGTTCCAGTATTCATCGCCACCGCGACATCGGCTTGCGCAAGGGCTGGCGCATCGTTTGTCCCATCGCCCGTCATCGCGACAAGATGGCCTTTCTTTTGATAGTCTTTGATCATCGCAAGCTTTCCTTCCGGTGTGGCTTGGGCTAGAAAATCATCGACACCCGCTTCAGCGGCGATCGCAGCCGCCGTCAAAGGATTGTCGCCTGTGATCATGATCGTTTTGATTCCCATCTTTCGCATGTCCTCGAATTTTTCTTGGACCCCTTCTTTGATAATATCTTTAAGATGGATCACGCCTAGCACTCGTTCGTTTTCGAGCACGACAAGAGGCGTTCCCCCCGAGCGCGCGATCTTCTCCACGAGTTTATCGGTTTCCTTTGGCCAGGCGATCTTATTTTTTTGAACAAACGCTTTGACAGAATCAGCCGCCCCTTTGCGAATTTGATAGGAACCGAATAAAACACCGCTCATCCGCGTCATCGCGCTGAATGGAATAAATTCCATCGCAGCATCTTTTTCATGCTCGATCTGATATCGTTCTTTGGCCAGCTGCAGCACGCTTCTTCCTTCTGGGGTATCATCGGCAAGCGAAGAAAGCGTGGTCGCTAAAGCGAGCTCTCTTTCCTCCACACCTTCCACTGGAAGAAAAGCGACCGCTTGCCGATTGCCAAGCGTGATCGTTCCCGTTTTATCTAAAAGCAAAACGTCGACATCGCCTGCCGCTTCGATCGCTCTTCCGCTCATCGCCAAGACATTTTCTTGGTTGAGGCGGCTCATTCCCGCGATCCCGATAGCCGAAAGAAGCGCGCCGATCGTCGTGGGAGCCAAGCATACCAAAAGGGCGATCAAAGTCGTGATGCTCGTAGGATTCGGGATCCCTTGTTCTTGGGCCGCAAATTCCGAAAACCCATACATGGCTAAAACCACAAGAATAAAAATCAAAGTCAAAGCGAGCAGGAAGATCTGAAGAGCGATCTCGTTGGGCGTCTTTTTTCGAGAGGCGCCTTCGACCATCGCGATCATCTTATCTAGAAAGCCTTCACCCGCTTCCTGGCTGATTTGAACGACGATCGAATCGGAAAGGACTCTCGTTCCTCCGCTTACAGCGCTTCGATCGCCGCCCGCTTCGCGAATGACAGGCGCCGATTCGCCTGTAATCGCGCTTTCATCGATGGAAGCCGCCCCTTCGATCACATCGCCATCGGCAGGAATGAGCATTCCAGCCTCAACAAGGACTAGATCGCCTTTATGCAGCTGAGTCGAATTGACTTTTGTGATGGTCTCTTTCGTTTCGATCGATTCGATCCGAAACGCTTCGATATCTTTTTTCGCTTTCCGTAAAGAATCGGCTTGCGCTTTTCCTCGCCCTTCCGCGATCGCTTCCGCAAAATTGGCAAACAAGCACGTGAACCACAACAAAAGGGCGATCGTCAACGTATACATCGAGTGGGTATTGGCAAAGCCTAACCAGCCAGCCAAGTAGATCAGTGTGACCGCGATCGCGGAAAGATAGACTAAAAACATCACTGGATTTTGGATCTGGGTCCTTGGATCCAGTTTTTTAAACGAGTCGAAGACCGCTCGTTTGATCATTGTCGAATTCATATGCATCACCTATCCTAAAAATTGAGCGATCGGACCGAGCGCCAGGGCCGGAAAGAAGCTCAAAGCTCCAATAAGAAGCACGACTACGATCAATAAGAACACAAAAAGAGAAGAATCTGTTTTTAAGACACCAGCGCTTAGAGCCACCTTTTTTTTCATCCCTAAACTTCCAGCCATCGCAAGCGTGGCAAAGATCGGCACATAACGGGCTAGAAGCATGATCACGCCGCCTACGCCATTAAAGAGCGCTTCACTCATTACGAATCCGCCCATCGCGCTTCCATTGTTGGCGCCTTGCGAAGTAAAGGCGTAAAGGATCTGTGAAAACCCGTGGGCGCCTTGTTCGATTTCGGCTGGCGGACAGAGAGAAAAGAGGGCGGAGCCAAGCAAAATACAAACTGGGGTGGCCAAACAAAGGATAAGCGCCCGCTTCATTTCATAGGGTTCGATTTTTTTCTGTAAAAACTCGGGCGTCCGTCCGACCATTAGTCCGGCAATGAACACGCTCAATACGATAAAGGCGATCATTCCATAGAGTCCAGAACCGACTCCGCCAAAGACCACTTCGCCCACTTGCATCAAGATCATGCAGATCATCGAACTCATAGGGGTCATTGAATTCAAGGCGCTATTGACAGAACCATTGGAGGCGGCTGTCGTGCTGATTGACCAGAAGGCGCTTTGCGCGATCCCCAAGCGCGCTTCTTTGCCTTCCATGTTCATGGCTTGCATTTCTGGGATCATGCCAAAAAGCAAGGCGAGCACAAATAAGATCAGCATGGCTGCAAAGATCGCCCATCCTTGCTTGGTGTTTTTGATCATAAAACCAAACGAGAAACAGAGCGCCATAGGCAAAAGCAGGATCAAGACGTTTTCGACAATGTTTGTCAATGGGGTCGGGTTTTCATACGGATTGGCGGCGTTTGCGGCGCTGATCCCTCCTCCATTCGTTCCGCTTTGTTTGATGGCGATTTGAGAAGCCGCCAAGCCGGAAGGAATGTTTTGTTGGGTAAGGATGGTGGCGTCCTTGACTTCTTGCCCATCAAGATAGACGATGCCCTCTTGGATCGTGGCGTCTTCTAAAAGCTGACCGGAAGAATCGATCGCGACTGCCTCTTGCAGTGCGGAGGATGCCTGGTCTTCGAGATTCATCGGCACGCCTTGCGCGCCAAGAATGAGCGCGGCCATCAAGTTGAGCGGCAATAAAATATATACGAGGCATCCGATCAAATCTTGCCAAAAGTTGCCTAAAGCGCTCGTTTCTTTTTTGATCAAGCCGCGGATCAAAACGAAGAGGACGCAAATGCCGATGGTGGCGGAAATAAAGTTTTGAACGCTCATCCCCGCGGCTTGCGTGATCCAGTTCAAAGAAGTTTGGGGATCATACGATTGCCAGTTCGTGTTGGTGATAAACGAACACGTGGTATTGAAGGCCATCCAAGCTTCCATCCCATTGGCAAGAAGGATGAGGAACAAGACGATAAACGAGAGGAGCGAGAAAACCAAGATCGAAGCGAAGTATTGCTTCCAATTCATTTCTCTTGAAGAAATGTGCAGGAACTTTAAGATCTTGTGTTCGCTTTTTTGAATGAAGGGGATCTCTTGGTTCATGACCTTCTTGCACCATTCGCCCATCGGAATGGCTAAAAGGATCGCTGAAAGTAAAATGACGATACAAGACAACATATCTTATTCTCCTTAACTACAGGAATAGTTATATAAAAAATGGTATAAAACGGGTGTTAAAGTTTTGGGGGGAAGTGTTAAAAAAGTGTTAAAAAGAGTGTATATTGAATCTATGCGAAATTTTAGAATGAAAACTTTGTGGATCACCCTGACTTTATTTTCGATGTTTTTTGGCGCGGGCAACTTGATCTTCGCCCCCTTTTTAGGCAAAGAGGCGGGAAGTCAAAGCGCGGTTGCTTTGCTTGGCTTTTTGTGCACGGCCGTTCTCATGCCGATCATCACGATCTTAGTGCTTTCTAAATTCAAGGATGGATATTCTATGCTTGCGAGGATTTCTAAGCCGTTCGCGCTCTTTTTTATTGGCTTGATCTATTTGCTGATCGGGCCATGCATCGCCATCCCAAGGACCGCGACGACAAGCTACGAGATGCTTGGCTGGCTCCTTCCTGCCAATATCTGGAGCCAGCTCTTGTATTCGGCTTTCTTTTTTATGGGAGCTTACTTTGTGGCTTTGCATCCGAGTCATTTGAAGGATGTGCTTGGAAAATGGCTCTCTCCGATCTTGCTTGTTCTTGTGATCGTTTTATGCGCCTCAGCCTTGTTCTCTCCTTCTCAGATCGCTTCGCCTTCTTTAGAGTATTTGAATCATTCCTTTGCTAAAGGGATCAAAGAAGGGTATCAAACGATGGATATTTTGGCGGCGTATTGTTTTGGAAATGTGATCTTGCTCAATATTCAAAGCGAAGGAATCGTAAAAAAACAAGAAGTGCGCAAGACGCTGCTCTTTGCTTCCGTTGGAGCGGGCGTGCTGCTGGCTGGCTTGTATTCTTTGTTGGCGATGAGCGGAATGCTTCACTCCTACGATTTGCGCGCCTGTACGAATGGGGCGCAGATCTTGACTGAGCTAGCGGGGCGATCGTTTGGATTGTTTGGCAATGTGCTCGTGAGTTTGATTTTCTTGATCGCTTGCTTCAATGTGTGTTCTGGACTATTGAGCTGTGTTTCTAGCTATTTTGCCCAACGGATCCCATCTTGCTCTTACCGGGCATGGTTGATTCTTTTCGCGTTGTTCAGCGCGGCGCTTTCGATCTTTGGTTTAGACTCGATCCTTGCGATTTCCGCTCCGATCTTAAATGTGCTATGTCCGATCGCGATCTTTTTTGTGCTTTATGGAATCGTTCAAAAACCTTGACCACGGATGTGGTCCTTTTTTGTATAATGAGAAGTATGAAGAAACCACTCATTTTAGCGTTGCTGTCCTTGCTTATAGCAGGATGCTCCTTCCAAAAAGAAACGAAAATCATCGTCGAGAAAAGAGAGCGAGAACCAAAAGCGGAAATAAAGGAAGAAATTATAGAAGAAGCAAAGGAAGAAATAAAAGAAGAGGATCTATCTTCGATCTTGCTCGTTAATAAAGAGCACGGTCTTGACCCCTCCTATGCGCCAGGAGAAGATCCGATCGCCAAAGAGGCGCTGCTCGCTTTGCTTTCTCAAATGCAAAATGAAGGATTGAATGTGTCCGATCGATACAGCGGCTTTCGCTCCTACGAATATCAAAGCGAATTGTACGCGGATTATGTAATGCAATATGGCCAGGAGGAGGCGGATCGGTTTTCCGCTAGACCGGGTTTTTCGGAACATCAAACTGGGTTGGCTTTTGATTTGATGCATGAAGACGGCACGCTTTTGACAAATCCTTTGGAAGCTAGCTGGCTCGAAGAGCATGCGGCGGAATATGGCTTTATCGTGCGCTATCCAGAAGGGAAAGAAGAGATCACAGGCTATATGGCGGAGCCTTGGCATATTCGATACATTGGAGAGGAAGCGATCCAGATCCGAGATTCCGGGTTGACGTTGGAAGAATATATCAATCTACCATGATATAATTTTATCAATTCCTAGTAAACCTATAAAATTTATAGGAAAAAGTTGGGTATTGTTCTTTTCTTTCGATTTTCGATTCGCTATACTAAGGGCATGAATCAGAAAAGTGACAAAGAACGGCTGAAAACGCTGTACGATCAAGTGGATGATTATTTCATCAAAACGTATATGGATCTAGAAAATGAGGAAAAACTAGAACAAAAGATCCGCGTTTTAGAGCAGCTGATCGCAGGCAAAAAGCCCCCTGAAATTGAAGAGTACGACGATGTGCTCGATGCGTATCCAAAAGAAGAAAGTTTTGTATTGGAATCACTTGATGATGTTTTAAAAAATCTATAGGAGGAAGGATCATGAAAGTCTATCACAACATTCTAGAACTTGTAGGAAACACCCCTTTAGTCGAACTTTCCAAGCTAGACAAAGAAGAAGGCGCGAAAGCGACCGTATACGCGAAAATCGAAGCGTTCAACCCGGCAGGCAGCGCTAAAGATCGGATCGCTCTCAATATGATCGAGACTGCCGAAAAAGAAGGAAAGATCAAACCGGGCGCTACGATCATTGAACCAACAAGCGGAAATACAGGAATTGGACTCGCGCTCGTATGCGCGCAAAAAGGCTATCATTTGATCTTGACGATGCCAGAAACGATGAGCGTCGAGCGAAGAAATTTGATCAAAGCGTATGGCGCGAAAGTCGAATTGACAGAAGGCTCTAAAGGAATGAAGGGCGCGATCGCGAAAGCCGAAGAGCTTGCCAAAGAAATTCCAGGATCCTTTATTCCTAGCCAATTTAGCAATCCAGCCAATCCACAAAAGCATTATGAAACAACCGGTCCAGAAATCTGGAACGACACGGATGGCAAAGTGGATATTTTCGTGGCTGGCGTAGGAACTGGCGGAACCTTGAGCGGAGTCGGAAAGTATTTGAAAGAGAAAAATCCAAATGTTGAAGTCGTTGCGGTAGAGCCTGAAGAATCGCCGCTGCTTTCCAAAGGCCATGCTGGTCCGCATAAAATCCAAGGAATCGCGGCTGGTTTTGTTCCAGAAACACTAGATACTTCTATTTATAATAAAGTCATGACGGTTTCAAGTCAGCAAGCTTTTGAAATGGGAAGAAAGCTTGCGCGAGAAGAAGGCCTTTTAGTCGGGATCTCTTCGGGAGCGGCAGCTTACGCCGCTCTAGAGCTTGCCAAAGAGCCACAGAACGCAGGAAAGATCATCGTTGTTTTGCTTCCAGACACAGGCGAGAGATATTTATCGACCCAAATGTTCAGTGAATAGATATAGATCGGAAAAGGAGGAGATTTGCGAATCTCTTCCTTTTTTTTGAAAAAAAACAATAAAAAACAATATCAAAACTGTTGAAAACAATAATAAATTATGTATAATGAAGGTGTAAAGAAAAGGAGAACAATATGTTGAACGATCGCGAAATCAGTATTCGTATTCAAACATTAAAAGATAAAATGCTCTCATCGCCACGATACGCATCGATCGAGCAAGCTCGGATCATCACACGCGTCTATCAAGAAAATGAAGAGCTATCTGTTCCTTTAAAGCGGGCATTGTCTTTAAAGGCGGCTTTAGAAGAAATTGAAATTGGCTTCGAACCAGAAGAGCTCATCGTCGGAAACCGCACGAAGGGTGTCCGGTATGGTGTCGTTTTTCCTGAATCGGGCTGTTCGTGGATCGATCGTGAATTCGAAACGCTCCCGACACGTCCGCAAGACCGCTTCCAAGTGCATCCAGAAGATATTCAAGAATTTCGAGAAACGATCTATCCATATTGGAAAGGAAGAAGCATGGAAGATATCATCCGGGCCAAAGATGGAAAGCATATTGACGCGATCGCCAAAGTCGTCAAGATCAACCAAAAAGATCATGCGCAAGGCCACATTTGTCCCGACACGAAGCTCTGGCTAGAGCTAGGTCCACAAGGCTTGAAAGAAAAAGCCGAACAAATGCTACAAAAAGAAGGTCTTTCCAACGATCAAAAAGAATTCTATCAAAGCGTGATCCTCGTCATGGAAGGCGCAAAGACATTCATGAATCGGTATGGAGAGATGATCATGGCAAGCGATCGAGATCCAAAATTAACGCAAGTCGCTGAAAACTGCTTCGCGTTGGCTAAACGCCCGGCGCAAAGCTTCCATGAAGCTGTCCAATCGGTTTGGTTCTTGTTCACGATTTTGCATATGGAATCCAACGCGTCTTCATTTTCGCCAGGAAGAATGGATCAATACTTATATCCGTACTATAAAAAGGATATAGAATCCGGTGCTCTTACCCAAGAAGAAGCGCTCGAGATCATTGAAGCGCTTTGGCTCAAGTTCAATCAAATCGTTTATTTAAGAAACGCGCATTCCGCTAAATACTTCGCCGGCTTCCCGATCGGATTCAATATCGCGATTGGCGGAGTCGATCCAGAGGGCAATGACACATTCAACGACTTGTCGTTCTTGTTTTTGCAGGCACAATATGATCTAGGATTGCCACAGCCAAACTTAAGTGTCCGTCTCAATAAGCATTCCTCTTCCGCCTTGATGCAAGCCGCGATCGATGTGGTCGCTAAAGGGTCGGGAATGCCTCAATTCTTTAATGACGAAGCGATCATTGAAGCGATGCATCACGATCTTGGGATCGATTTAAAAGATGCGCGCGATTATGCGATCGTTGGCTGCGTGGAACTGACGACTCATGGAAACAATTTAGGCTGGTCGGACGCGGCCATGTTCAACTTGAACAAAGCGCTCGAGCTGACCTTGAATCATGGCGTTTGTTTATTGACGGGCGAGAAGATCGGCTTGGATCTAGGTGGCTTGGACACGTACGCTTCCTATGAAGAATTAGAAGACGCCTTCCAAAAACAAATCGATTATTTTATTGACGAAATGATGAAAGCCGAAGTCGTTGTGGAGCAAGCGCATCAAGATTGTCTGCCGACCGCTTTCTTGTCGAGTGTAATCGATGATTGCCTAGTCGCAGGAAAAGATGTGACCAAAGGCGGAGCGAAATATAATTTGTCCGGTATCCAAATGATCCAAGTCGCCAATTTGGCTGACTCTTTGGCCGCTGTGAAACAACTTGTATATGAAGAGGAAAAAGTCGATCCTAACGATCTGCTTAGAGCGCTTCGTAACGATTTCGAAGGCGATCTTGTCTTGCAGACGATGCTTTTGAGAAAAGTGCCAAAATATGGCAACGATGTCGAGTGGGTGGATGAGATCGGCGCCAAGTGGGCAGGTTATTTCCGCGAAAAGATGAAGGAATATACAAATTATCGAGGAGGGCCGTTCCATACTGGCATGTATACCGTCTCGGCCCACGTTCCGATGGGAGAAAACGTAGGGGCCTCGTGCGATGGTCGAAAAGCAGGAACTCCGCTTGCCGATGGAGGCATGTCGCCTGTCTATGGACGCGACTTGAAAGGGCCGACAGCTGTCTTGAAATCAGTATCCCGGATGAAAGATTCGTATACGACCAATGGAGGTTTATTGAACATGAAGTTTCTTCCTTCGTTCTTTGAAACAGCGGAAGGAAAAAAGAAATTTGAAACGTTCCTGCGCGCTTTCGTGGATCTAGAGATCCCGCACATCCAGTTCAATGTAGTTAATCGGGATGAGCTTCTCGACGCCAAGATCCATCCAGAAAAGCATGCGTCTTTGACGATCCGGGTGGCTGGATATACTGCTTATTTTGTCGAGTTGGCTGGTGAATTACAGGATGAGATCATCGAGCGGACGAGCTATGCAGGCATCTAAAGGACTTGTTTTTGATATCAAGCGCTTCGCGATGCATGATGGAGCTGGCATTCGAACGACTCTCTTTTTGAAAGGCTGTCCGCTACGGTGCAGGTGGTGTCAAAATCCGGAAGGACTTGATCCCAAGCAAGAGCTGATCTACTTTAAAAGACATTGTATCCATTGTGGAGCGTGCGCGAAAGAGGATAGGGGAATCGTTTTTCAAGGAGGCTGTCCACATGTCCTCGATCGAAAATCAAATCATGATCGAGCTCTCGAAGCTTGTCCTGCCCAAGCGCTTCAATACGATGCTCGATATTATACGGTGGAAGAAGTTTTGAAAGAAGTCAAAAAAGATGAAGTGTTCTTTCAACAAGAGGGCGGTTTGACGATCTCTGGTGGAGAACCCTTCATGCAAGTCGATTTTTTAGAAGAATTGTTGAAGAGATGTCAACAAGAAGGGATCCATACGACGATCGAATCGAGCTTCTATACATCGAAAGACAACATGAAGCGAGTGCTCCCTTATTTAGATGCGATCTATTGTGATTTAAAGATCCTGGATCCAAAGCTGCATCAAGAAGCGACTGGGGTCGACAATCGCATCATTTTAGAAAATATTCAGCTTCTTTTAGAGAGCCAAAAGGCGGTTACGATTCGGACGCCTTTGATCCCGGGATGGAGCGGAACGGACGAGAATATCGCCAAGATCGCCCAGTTTTTAAGCGGAATTTCAAGCGATGTGAAGTATGAGCTTCTCAACTACAATCCGCTGGCGTCTTCTAAATATCATTTATATGAACGAAACTATGGGATCGATCCAAACGCGAAGGCGTATACAAAAGAAGAAATGGATCATTTTCGAACTATCGCTAAAGAAAATGGAATTAAAAATCTCGTGATCGAGTAGAGGAGGATATTATGGAATTCATTATTGATACGATCGATTTAGAGGAAATCAAGGACGCGATCGAACATATGCCCATCGTTGGCGTGACAAGCAATCCAAGCATCGTAAAAAACACGCATCCTGAAAAGTTTTATGATCACATGCGCGAAATCCGCAACATCATCGGCAAAGACCGTTCGCTGCACATTCAAGTCACCGCGAAAAAAGCCGAAGATATGGTCAAAGAAGCGCATAAGATCCACGAAGAGATCGATGATGCTGTCTATATCAAGGTGCCCGTTTCTTATGAAGGCTTAAAAGCGATCAAAATATTGAAGAAAGAAGGGTGTCCGATCACAGCGACAGCGATCTATGATGAGATGCAAGCGATGATGGCTCTAGCTGCCGGAGCGGATTATTTGGCTCCTTATGTCAACCGTATCGGAAATCTAGGCAACGATCCGTATCAATTGATCGCCAACGTATCCACTCGGATCGATCATGATCAATATCCGACCAAGATCGTGGCGGCAAGCTTTAAAGGCGTGCAGCAGATCAGAGACGCACTTGACGCGGGCGCGCAAGCCGTTACGGCGCCTGTGGCGATCTTGAAGCAGATCTTCAAAAATCCAAGTATCGATAAAGCGGTGGATGATTTCAACGCAGATTGGTATTCGATGTATGGAGAAGGCAACAGCTTGCTCGAAGTCGAATAAATAAAAAAGCTCGGAGAGATCCGAGCTTTTTTAAATGATGTAGTTGTCGATATTAGATTCAAATTCACGATCGAGAAGATCTTGGATCGTGATCGATTTCAAATACTCCTGAACGACTTTGTTCAAGCCCTCCCAGACCCAGAGCGTCGAACATTCGCTTCTTCGAGGGCATGGATTCTCCTTTTGATTCAAACATGCCACAGGACTCATGCACTCTTCTGTCGCTTCTAGGATCTGCCAAACCGTAATCTCTTTGGCTGGCTTATTCAGTTGATAGCCGCCTTGAAAACCGCGATTGGATTTTAGAAACTTGGCCTGGTTCAAAGCGATCACGATTTGCTCGAGATATTTTTTAGAGATCCCTTGCCGCTTGGCGATATCTTTTAAGGTAATGTAGCCTTGACTTTGATGTTCCGCTAGATCTAACAACATTCGTAACGCGTATCGACCTTTGGTCGAAATTTTCATGATATCACTCCTAGTCTAGGTATTTATTTATTTCGTGTTGGTTTACTAATATGATCACGCCCTCCACCATGAGGCAGATCCCAACGAGCTGCAAGATAAACTTCATCGTTTGGATCGGACGTAGCAATAGAATTATACCACCAATCAGTATTACGAGCGAAATAATAAATGCGTAGATCCAGTTATCATAGCCATGCGAACGGAGCGTGAATGATTTTTGCATCTGCATGGCGGAGTTCAAGATCAAGATCACTCCACACAATACGGGAAGGATCGCGATCAAGGATTGCGGGGAGATCAAAAAGAATAAGCCAAACAGCGCGCTCAAGACCCCGAAAATAAGGGTCGAAGTGCTGGCGAACTGCTTTTTGGCAAAGTATAAATACAATTGATAAGCTCCATACAATAAAAGAACGCCGCCAATGATCCGAGTCGCTGTAAATAAGATCGATTTATTAAAAAAGCAAAGAATGAATCCGAATACGATATAAACAAGAGCGAATATACGCGTTTGAGATTCTGTTTGTTTAAAAAATGAATTCATGATTTCTCTCCTATTCTGCTCTTATTATACTAGTCGGTTTTTTGTTTGGCTGTTTTGATGCAATGTAAGCACGAGTCTTCATTCTAAAAAAATATTTGGTATCATAGAAGCGATAAACATGAGGAGGTCAAAGTATGAAATGTGCAATCATTATGGATAATGGATTTGAAGAATTAGAAGCGATGGGACCAATCGCCCTATTGAGAAGAGGAGGCGTCGATGTAGATCTTGTCAGCGTTCACGACGATCATGTCACTGGCCGTTTTGGGGTGACCTACTCGAAAACGACGCCAATGAAGGACTATGATTTTGACGCGATCGATTGTCTGATCATTCCAGGAGGCGCCCACGCGAAAAAGCTGGAGGCCAATCCGGACGTTCTTGAACTGATCAAAAAAGTCGCCAATGATGATTCGAAAGTGCTCGCAGCGATCTGCGCCGCGCCAACGATCTTAGGAAAACTTGGCCTTTTGAAAGGGAAAGACTACACATGCTTTAAAAGCATGAATGAAGATTTTGGCGGCAACTATCATTATCAATATGTTGTCGAGGATGGAAATCTCATTACGGGAATCTCTGCTTCGGCGGCTGAAGAATTTGGATTCGCGATCTTAGAAAAACTGACGGGCAAAGAGCATACCGACGAAGTCAAAGCTTCCATTTATTATGACGCCGCTCACTAGTTATATTGCCTCGGGCCAAACAGAAGAAAAAGGACGGATCGGGCTTGAGATCGAACACTTTGTGCTCAATGATGAAACAGGAGCCCCGATGCCGTATCTAGAGCTAGTCAAGCTGCTCGAATTTTTGAAAGAGAGCTATGAAAAAGCGATGTATGAAGAAGATCATTTGATCGCGCTAGAGTCGAATACGACATTGATCACTTTAGAGCCAGGCTGCCAGCTGGAGCTTTCTTTTCGTTGCAGCGCAAACCTAGAACACATCAAAACATGGTATGAGGAAGCGATCGAGCCCATTCAAAACTATTTGCATAGGCAAGGCTATGCGCTCGTCTACTCGGGCGGCTTGCCTAATTATTCGATCGACAAAGTCCAACGGATCCCGAAAGAGCGCTATGCGCTCATGGAAAAATGGTTTGAGACTTCAGGAAATAGAGGAAAAGAAATGATGAAGGGAACCGCGTCGATCCATCTTTCGATCGATTATGAAAATGAAGAAGATTTTATCCGCAAATATCGCGTGGCGAATTATCTTCATTATTTGTTCAACTTTATCACTTCGAATACTCCGATCTATCAAGGGGTTGAAAATGGAGATGTTCTTTTGCGCTCTTCGATTTGGGAAGGAACAGATCCTGAGCGGTGCGGGTTCATGCCAAACACCTTCGATCCAGATTTTGGCTATTTTCAATACGCCAACTGGCTCGAAAAAATGCCTTTGATCGTCCTCAACGACGGAACAGAGTGCAAAAGCGCTGGCCAAAGCAAGGTTTTCGAAGTCGCGAAAACGTATGGTTATTCTTCGAAGATGATCGCCCATTATTTGTCGATGGTTTTTCCATTTATCCGCGTCAAAAAATTCATCGAGATCCGTTCAGCGGATGCGATGCCCGAACCGTATATGATGGCGTATTGCGCGCTGATCAAAGGGTTGTTTTACGATCCGTCCGTGATCGAGCATTATTGGAAGCTTTCTCAAGGAACGAGTGTTTCCAAATTGGAAGCGTATGGAGAAAAGATCCGACAAGAGGGATGGAGCGCGAAAGTCTATGGCTCTAGTTTGTCGAGTGTCCTTGAAGATCTTGTGAGGCGTGCCGAGCAAAGTCTTGATCAAGATGAGCGCGCGATGCTGGCGCCATTGAAAAAGTGTATCTATGAGAAAAAGCACATTTACGAAAGCGAGGGCCTCGAATGAATTACGATCCTATTTTTAAACGCTATATCGATGATCATTTTGTCGAAAGCAAAGAGAGCGCTCTAGAGATCACGATGGCGATCCAAAAGAGCGAATTGAACGCGGGAAATGGAAACTATACGCGAACCCTGCATGTGCCACGGTTCTTTTCGCCCTATGACAAGGAGCGGTTTTCAAAAATCACAGAAATGACGTACGGGATCTTTTCGAAGGTGATCGAAGCCTATAAAAAGGATACGCAGATTCGCGAGCTTTTTCCTTTTTCAAAAGAACTCGAGGAGCTGATCTTGCTCGATCCGGGCTATCCGGTCCCGATCCCGATTTGCAGGATCGATATTTTTTACGATGAAACGACCAAGAATTTTCATTTTTGCGAATTCAATACCGATGGGACGAGTGCGATGAACGAGAATTATCGTCTTACCGAGTTTTTAAAGCTGAACAACGCGTATGAAGCGATTCATCCCGATGTGGAAGTGATGGAGCTGATGGAAAGCTGGATCGACGCGTTTTTATTGACGTACGATTCCAGCCCAAACGCCAAAGAAGATCCGAGGATCGCGATCGTCGATTTTTTGGAAAACGCGTATTTGAGCGAGTTGTACCAATTCGAGGAGCGGTTCAAAAAGCGTGGTTTTCAATGCGAAGTGGTCGATATTCGAGATCTTCGCTTTGATGGCGAGCGTCTCTATAATCAAAAGAGCGGGATGCCGATCGATGTGATCTATCGAAGGGCGGTCACCAAAGATGTGATGGAACATTATAACGAGGTGCAAGATTTTGTCCAGGCCGTTAAGAAAGGCGCTATCGTGCTGATCGGCGCCTTCCAAACGCAGCTCGTTCACCATAAATGTATCAACCAAGTGCTTTTCAAGGAAAAGATGCAAAGCTATTTTACGCAAGAAGAGATCCGATTCATTGAAGAGCATGTGCCTCAAACGCTCGATCTAGATCAAAAGACGGCGGAAATGATCGAAGGGCAAAAAGATCGCTGGATCATCAAACCGAAAGATTCGTATGCTGCCAAAGGGGTCTGGGCTGGCGTAGATCTTGATGAAAAGCGATGGAAGAAGGTCATTTTTGATTTTGTGGATCAAAACTATATCGCGCAACAATACATTCCGCCTTATAAAACGGAAAATATCGATTTGGTCAACTATAACGAATGGGGCATGTATTCAAACTTGACGGGTTTATATGTGTACAATGGAGTGTTTGCGGGCGTGTATTCTCGCATGTCGGATTCTGGCATCATTTCGACACAGTATAACGAAAAAACGGTAGCGACATTGTTTACGAAAGAATAGAAAAAGGACTGCGAATGGCAGTCCTTTTCTTTATAGCATATCTTTTGGTTCTTCGCTTGTTTCGTTGAGCCAGTGGAGCTTGGAAAATACAAAGAAGAGCAAGCTCAAAAGCATGGCGACGATGGCGGCTAAGACCATTCCGGTCAAGGCGATATTTCCGATCTGGATCGTGATTCCCGAAAGACCAGCCACAAAGACAACGGAAGTCAGAACCATGTTGACGCTGTTGGCGTAGTCTACATGTTCATCGACAAGGATCCTCAATCCGCTAACACCGATCATTCCATACAACAAGAAGGAGATCCCACCGATCACAGGGTTAGGGATCGTTTCGATCAAGGCGGCAAGTGGTCCAATGAACGAGCAGATGATCGACATGATCGCAGCGCCCGCAATGACTTGGACGCTATAGACGCCCGTAAGAGCCATGACCCCGATGTTTTCTCCATAAGTCGTCGTTGGGACAGAGCCTAAGAATCCGGAGATCATTGTCGAGAAGTTGTCGCCAAACAAAGTGCGATCGAGTCCAGGGTCTTTGATCAGATCGCGTCCAACGATTTGACTCGTCACGACTTGGTGTCCAATGTGTTCGGACATGATCACGAGGATGACTGGCAAGATCATCAAGATCGCGTTGATATTGAATTGGGGCATCGTGAAGTTTGGAAGCGCGAAAAGTGGAGCTTCGAGCACAGGAGTAAAATCGACCATACCTAAGAAGACGGCGCTGATATATCCAGCCACAACGGCGACCAAGATCGGGATGATGGCCCAAAATTTACGGAAGCACACGCTGCCGATCACAGCCACACCAAGAGTGATCAAGAAGACGATCGCGTTTTTCGGGTCGATCACCGGTTCAAGAAGTCCGGCCGTGCTTGCCGCCGAACCAGAAAGCTCGAGTCCGATCAGAGCGACAACAGGCCCCATGGCAGCGGGAGGAAGAACGACATCGATCCATTTGACACCAAATTTTTTGATGACAAAGGAGAGGACGCATCCAAGGAATCCGACGGCGATAAATCCACCTAAAGCGTAAGGATAGCCAAATTGGGCGATCACGATATTGGCAGGCGCCAAAAACGCGAAGCTCGATCCGAGATAGGCTGGCGCTTTTCCTTTTGTGATAAATATAAACAGCAATGTGCCGATCCCATTCATGAGCAATACGATCGCTGGATTGATCCCGAACAAGAATGGAACGAGTACAGTGGCTCCAAACATCGCGAATAGATGCTGGACACTGAGTGGCAATAGCATTTTTAATGGAACTTTTTCTTCGATTTGAATGATTCTTTTTGCCATAGTGGCCTCTCTTTCTATTATCCTAACATTTATAACATTATCTTTTGTCGCATACAAGAAAACATTTTGAATTTTTAAGGAAACGTATTATAATATTAAAGGAAATGCGCTCGTAGCTCAGTTGGATAGAGTATCAGATTCCGATTCTGAGGGTCGTAGGTTCGAGCCCTATCGAGCGCGCCATTTTGACCTTGAAGGACTTTTCGAAAGAGAGGTCCTTTTTTTACGCTAAATAGTGATCTTCGTCGCTTTCTTTATGGACGCATTCAATTTGATTGGTGAGGGAATCGTAGTAAAAGATCTTATTGCTGAGAAAATCGCGCTCACTTGTGATTTCCTTATTGGCCGCTAAAAGCGTTTGGCGCATTCTTTTGATCCCCGGCTTGAAAGATCGGGGAACGAGCATGATATCGTTGATCGAACTAGGCAAGAGATAGAAGTTTTCGTTGAGCTTTTGAGCGATCGAAGCAAGAAGAGAAGGGACAAGGATCACGCTTGCGCCATTGTAGTAATTGATCGTGGATAAGGCGTAGATCGTGTTGGTCGGAAGAGAAGAGAAAGAGATTTTATTTGTGTATGTTGGATCGCGTGGGTCGAGGAGCAAGACGTGTTCTTGTTTTAAATTGATCATCGCTTGTTCATAGAGATGTTCTTTATCGATGTTCCAAGTATCCAAGAGTCGCTGATCGATCGGGGTGGAGCAGAATTCTTTTTCGTTTTTCCAAAAACCAACGCGCGCGTTCGCGTGCAGTCCTTGGCAGATTGGAAATTGGATCCAGTTCGGATCGGCTTCTTGATTGTAGTCGGGATCACGAAGACGAAGGAAGATCTTGTTTTTGATGGCGGAATAGGAAGTTAGTGAATTTGGAAAGTCGAGCACGGGATCCGGATCTTGGATCAGCTGGAAATAAGGTTCTAAGACTTTTTTTAAGAAGCGATCGATTTCTTGTTCGCTTTTTGGCTCGGAAAAGTAGATCTTGTCGATCGTGACGGCAAGGCCGATTTCTTGGGTGGGATGTTGAAGATAGAGCTTTGTGGTCAAAATATCGTTTTCGCTGATTTCTTCATGAAAGCTAAGGACCGGCTTGATGGATGGATCGATCTTGAATTGATCGAGTCGCTGCTGGAATTGACTGGAAAGCTGTTCTAGATTGATTTTCATTCTATGGATTCTCCTTTAAAGTCTTCTTTCGGATGAACAGTACCTAAAAAAGGAGCAATGGAAAAGGATGGAATAAAAGGATACGTGTTAGGAAAGAAGAATATACTCAATCTATCAGATCGTTTTTGATTTGTAAACGAAAAGAGAAGAAAAAAAGATGCTATACTGATTTTGTTTGGAGGAGTGAAAATGGACGCGATATTGTTTGATGTGGATGGAACGATTTTAGATTCTTTGGGAGTGTGGAACGAAGTCGTGCAAGCGATCTATGATGCGAATCATATCGATTCGAATGTTGAAGAAGATATGAAACGATATCATTCTTTGAAGGCTTCGGAAGCGTTTGCGTGGATCCACGCGCATTGGCACACGAAGATGGATGAAAAAGATATGGAAGAGTTGGCCGATACGATCTTAGAGCGAGCGTATACGAAGACGATCCAACCGTTGCCTGGGGCGGTCGAATTCATCAAGCTCGCCAAGAAAAAAGGATATCGATTGGGTGTGGTGACTTCTTCGCCCTTGCGTTTGGTCAAGCCTTGCTTTCAGCAGTTAGGGATCTTTGAAGACTTTGATGGGATCGAGAGCGCGGAAGATCTTGGCTTGAGCAAAAGAAATCCAGAAATTTTCGAGCGCGCCTTGAGCAGAGTCCACGCGCAAGCCGAGCAGACTTACTATTTTGAAGATAGTCGTTACGCGTTGGATACCGCGGATGGTCTTGGTATCGTAGGGATCGGCGTCCGCTCGAAAGGAGAAAAGTATCTGGATCGGGCGGCGATCGATGACTTTTTCGAGCTGTTACCTCTTCTTCAAAGTAACAAAAGCCTGATTTCTTCGATAAAGTGATATGATACGCGTAGGAGGGTTTGTGTTATGCCTTGTACAACAATTTTAGTCGGAAAAGATGCTTCCTATGACGGCTCTTGCATCATGGCGCGAAACGATGACGCGGGCGCCGGTCATTTTACACCTAAGAAATTTGTGGTGATCCAGCCATCCGAGCAGCCAATCGAATATGAGTCGGTGCTTTCTCACGTGAAGATCGAGCTTCCTAAGGATCCGATGCGGTATACAGCGGTCCCGAATATCGACAATGAAAAAGGGATCTGGGCCGCTTGCGGAATCAACGAAGCGGGCGTAGGAATGAGCGCGACCGAGACGATCACTTCCAACCCGCGGGTCTTGGGAGCGGATCCTCTTGTCGTCTACGATCCAGATACGAATACGCCAGGCGGGATCGGAGAAGAAGATCTTGTATATATTACTTTGCCTTATATTCATAGTGCTCGCGAGGGCGTGGAACGATTAGGAAAGCTTCTAGAACAATATGGAACGTATGAGATGAATGGCATTGGATTTTCGGATACGAAAGAAGTCTGGTGGCTTGAATCGATTGGCGGACACCATTGGATGGCGCGTCGTGTGCCAGATGATGCCTATGTCGCAATGCCAAATCAGCTAGGAATCGATTATTTTGATTTCGAGGACGCGTATGGTAAGAAAGAAAATTTCATGTGTTCAGCGGATCTGAAGGATTTCACGCTTCGTTGGAACTTAGATCTTACATTAGAAGGACCATTTGATCCTAGGGCGGCATTTGGCTCGCATGATGATGCCGATCATGTCTACAACACGCCTCGGGCTTGGTATATCGAACGTTATTTGAATCCGAATACGTTTGTATGGGATGGAGAAGATCCTGACTTTTCGCCTCGAAGCGACGACATTCCTTGGTGTCTCGTTCCTGAAAAGAAGATCACGATCGAGGACGTGAAATATTTGTTGTCGAGCCACTATCAAGGAACGCGATATGATCCGTATATGAGTTATGGTGATCGTTCGATGGCAGGAGCGTATCGTTCGATCGGCGTGAACCGGACAAGCTTTTTAGGCATTATTCAAAACCGGCCGCACGCTAAGGCGTTAGAGTGGATCTCGTTTGGAGCGAATCCATTCAATATTTCGGTTCCATTCTATGTGGATGTCGATCAAACTCCAGAATATGTTTCGAACACGACAGCCTCTGTGGATACAAACAACTTCTATTGGGTCTCCCGCCTGATCGAGGCGATGGCCGATGCAAGTTATAAAGAATCGTTGAATATCATCGAGCGCTATCAAAATGCGGCTTTTGCCAAGGGGCACGAGATTATCAATCGTTACGATGCCTTGATCTCCAAAGAAACAGATCCAAAAGCAAAAGAAAGCTTGTGCGCGAAAGCGAACCAAGAATTGGCGGACATGGCGCAAAAACTTTCCGCTAAGACGCTGGATCAAGTGCTTTATCAGCTCAGCTGCAATATGAAAAACGCCTACGCGAGAAGCGATGCGTGACAGAAATGAAGACTGTTGAATTTTTGACAGTCTTTTTTGTTGTTTTGTGGTACAATTTGAGGGACTTGTCGCCATAGCTCAGCTGGATAGAGCAACCGCCTCCTAAGCGGTAGGTCGGAGGTTCAAATCCTCTTGGCGACGCCATAGATCATAACGCGATGAGGGATTCATCGCTTTTTTATTGCCTCTTAGTTGAGATAATGGACCACATACACAGGGCTGGTTGTTTCTTTTTCTTTTTGTGCTATAACAAAAGCATGAAGATTCATGTGATAGTGGATGATTCGCTCGAAGAAACAGAAGTCTTCATCAAAACGCCAAAACTCGACCAAGAAATTTTGGCGATCGAAAGGGAACTTCGAAGGTCGCAGCGTACATTGCCTTTATATAAAGACAATACGGAATATTTTCTTCAAGTGTACGAGATCCTGTTTTTCGAGACCGACGCAAGAGAAGTTATTGCTCATACCAAAGATGATATGTATTATACAGATCTTCGTCTTTATGAGCTTGAGGAAAGATTGCCATCTTCTTTCTTGCGGATCTCAAAGTCGGCGATCGTCAATGTGAAAAAAATATTCGCGCTGACGCGCAGCGTCTCATCGTGTTTAGTTCAATTCCAAGATACGTATAAACATGTATACGCTTCGCGCAGCTACTATAAAACGTTAAAAGCGAGAATGGATGAGGAAAAGGGGGATCTAGAATGAACGAAAATTCGAATCGCAATTGGATATGGGGTGTCTTTTTCATTGTATGCGCCGTTTTAGTGATCTTGAATGGCTTTGGGATCTTGAATTTAGCCAAGTTTTTATGGAAGATCCTTTTCACGCTCTTCTTTTTGATGGTCTATGCGGAATGCAAAAAGAAAAACGATGTGAGCGGAAAAGTGATTTGTTTAGCGATCTTGTTCGTGATGTGGCGAAACGTGATCGGTTTAGGCTTTATTTCGCTCGGGTCGATCATCATCTCTGTCATTCTTTTATTGATCGGACTTTCATTTTTGAATAAGCCCGAACATCCAAACATGGGAAAGGAAGAAGTGCTCATCGAGGAAAATACGGACAATATCGTTCATTTGAAAGGGGCGTTCAATACCTCGAGCCATTATTTACGCGGACAATCGGTCGAATCGGTCTATCTCACGCCTTCGTTTTGCTCAATGAGCGTCTATTTCGATCAGCTCGGCCTGCAAAAAGAAGAGATCGACGTTATTCTTGATTGTGGATTTTGCGATCTAAAATTGTATATCCCTAAAAAATGGGGCGTTCGCAATGAAGCGAAAACACTTTTTGGTTCTATTCAAACACAAGGAATGGCGCTTCCGCAAAACGAACATGTTATCGTTCTGAAAGGAGAGGTCAATTTTGCCAGCGTCCACATCATCCGCATCTAAGAAAAGGATGCGTTGGGGAATTCTCGGTGCTGGAAATATCGCTCACCGATTCATGGAAAGCATCGCCCATCATCCAGATTGCCGCGTCTTGAAGGTGAGCGCCCGCAATGAGGCTAAAGCGATCGCCTTTACCAAACAATACAACATTCCGATGTACACGCTTATACAAGAAGAGCTCTTCAACGATCCAGCGATCGACGCGCTCTATGTCGCTTTGCCCCATAAATTCCATAAAGAAACGATCATCAAGGCCTTGAAAGCAGGCAAAGCCGTTCTTTGCGAGAAGCCGCTCTCGTTAAGCAAAGCGGACATAGAGGAAATCATACAAGTCCAAAACGAAACGGGGCTCTTATGTATGGAGGCCATGAAAACCCGTTTTACACCTGCCTATAAAGCGATGAAAAAGGAAGCCTCCTCTCTTGGTTCGCTTCATCTCATAGAAACGATATGGGATCGGAACGAACAAATTTCTCCATCTTCGTATTTTTGGGATGTGGAACAAGGCGGCATCTTGCTCGATTGTGGTATTTATGGAGTCGGCTTGATCCAGGATATGATGAAAGAAGATGTCGAACAGATTCAGACCGATCAAATCATTGAAAATGGTGTCGACATCTATACGCGTTCGGTTTTAACGTATCCTTCTTGTCAAGCGAGCGTAGAATGCGCGATCGATCGAACGGAGCCGATCTTTGCCCGTCTCACCTTTGAACATGGCGTGATCACGATCCCGAATTTTCATCGGATGGAAAACTACATCGTTGAAAAAGAAGGAAAAGTGTTTGAAAGAAAGATTCCTTATGAAGTCGATGACTTTTATGGAGAAATCGACCACTTCGTTAAATTATGGCAAGAAAAAAGCATGATGAGTCTAGTCATGCCCCTCCAAGACTCTTTGGATTGCGCTTTCTTGATCGACCAAATCAAACGAGCCGCTTCGTGAAGTCAATTTTCGAATTGACTTCTTTTTTGTGGTAGCGCTTTCATAGCGAATCTGCTATTTTAATGGTGAGAGGGAGGTCGAACATGAATAAACTAGTGATTGATGTTGGAGGTACTTTTATTAAATACGCCATCATGGATATGGAGGCGAATATTTTATCAAAAGGTTCCGTTCCAACACCAATGGATTCTCGCGAACACTTTTTGAATGTGTTGGCGGATCTGTTTGAAGAAGCGCTGCCCGATGTGGATGGGATCGCGATCTCGCTGCCAGGCAATATTGATTCCTCGACTGGCTATGTCTATACTCCAGGATCTCTTTGGTATAACGCCAACACGAATGTCGCTCAAGATCTTCGCACTCTGATTTTCGATCGAACGGGAAAAGATATTCCTGTCGCGATCGAAAACGATGGAAAATCGGCCGCTTTAGCCGAGCTTTGGAAAGGAAATCTTGCAGGATGCGATTCGGGTATCGTCATGATATTGGGAACTGGAATTGGTGGAGGAATCATTTTAGATGGTAAGATCGTCAAAGGGAAAAATTTTTTTGCGGGCGAGCTTTCTTTCTTGATGAAAGATGTTTCAAAAAAAGGGTTGGCAGAATGTTTAGCGCATGCGTGCAGCACGAGCGCTTTGACGAAAAAATGTGCCGCCGCTAAGAAGATGGAAGAAAGCGAAGTCGATGGATTCAAAGTGTTTGAATGGCTCGAGCAAGAGGATCCAGCGATCCATGAAGTCTTTAACGAAGTCGTGGACGCGATCGCGGGCACGATCTACAATATGACCTGTATTTTAAATCCAGAACGCGTATTGATCGGGGGCGGGATCTCTAAACAGCCTCGCTTGATCGAAGCGATCAAAGAGAAGACAAACACGTATTATGACTCGGTTCCAGTGCCTATGCCTCGTACCGAAGTTAATGTGTGCAAGCATTTCAACGACTCAAATTTGATTGGCGCGCTCTATAATTATTCTCTGCTTTATGAATAGAAATAATGTCTTAGTTTTTTTGAGCATTTTGTTTCATTAGTTTTCATCTTTTCGTTAAAATGGAACTCTCTTACGAATCAATTTATAAGTAATTTTTTGGTGAAAACGCTTTACACCTAAAGTTGCCCTGAGTAAAATAAAGATACAAAAAGTTTACTGGAGTAAGAAGAAAAGAGGAACTATAGAATGGATACTAAACTTGATATGATGTCTTTCTCGATTCTGCGGAATGCTAGACGCGCTAAGAATTTAGCCTACAAAGCTTTAAAGCAAATGAAGGCCGGGAACCTTGATGAAGCTAGAGAGCTGATCGCTCAAAGCGATGAAGCGACGATCGAAGCGCAGAAAGCAGAAAGCGATCTTCTTGATTTCGTACAGGGAAACGAAAAAGAAGTCGAAACTTGGGTAGAGCATTCACGAGATCATTTGATGAGTTCTTTGATCGCTACAGAAACGGTTAAAGAAATGATCGAAATGTATGAAGGGAATTTAGCAGTCCAAGCCTA
>Connie_p2__coassemble_539_pt1 | contig 39618 bp, 35 predicted proteins | sample Connie_p2__metabat2_low_PE_010 | metagenome-assembled genome bin Connie_p2 | reverse complement strand
GCCCAATGATGAACAATTTCTTCATATTTAGCCAATTCAGCCGCCTGTTCAGAAACTTTCTTCAACTGTTTATTCAGCCGTACCCGCTCACTCGTAGAAGAAGCCTCTTCAATCTGGTTTTCCAACAATTCAATCTGTGTACGATAACGAGCCTGTTGAGGATGAACATAGCCAGTACGCATACGAGCAATCAAATCTGGAGTATAGCGATGAATATAAACTAATGATTTAAACCCATTCTTCTTTCCGCTATCAAACAACCAGTAAATCGGTCGTTTTTGATAAATCTTACAATGATCCTTATAAAAGTCATTCAAAAAATAGTTACGTAAAACTTCACGAGGCGTTCCCTTCCCACCCAATGCAGAAGCAACAAATTCCAAGTTTTCTTCCAAAGTATCCGAACCATAAACAACACGAACAAACTCAATAAAACGAGTTACAATATCATCTTCAAAATACTCTTCATCACAAATGGGAAGTATATTATCTTCATCTGGAATAAAAGTTGAATACTTAGACGTATCAAAATCACCACCAGCAAACGCCAAACCTTCAACATCAAGCGAGTAACGGCCAAACATATAACCAACCGCATAACTAATCAAAGACTTAACATCTCGAGTTAAATCCGCTTTTCGAACCGTTACATCTTTATCTTCTACATAAGGATCCAATTCATCTTGTAGTCCATAAATATCAATAAAGATACGGTTCAACTCTTCTTCATTGGCCTTCAATGTATCAAACCGTTCCAAACATTCAGTAGCCCATAATGAATAAGCTTCAGAAACAGTAGATACTTTATTCTTAACCAATGGGTGAACAGTAAAATCCCATGAAGTTTCGAAGGAGTCCCAATCTTTTTTTGACTCTTCAATATTTATTAAGCCTATTTTTGTTGACTCATTTTTAAATATCTCTTCCAAAATAGGAACTGTTGAAATAGGTCCCGCGCTATAATTTAATGTAGGACTGATAAAGTCTATCAAATATTGGGAAACTACACTATTTAAAAAAGTGAGATATGATAAAAAAACAGAATCATCAGGATATAAAGATGAGCCAGCCGTATTAGAGAGCGCTCCATAATCACTTCTTCGAAAACTTATTTTTCCAGAAGATAAACTACCCCAAGTTATTGCATTTTTAAAATATAGTTTTTCACTTCTTAAATTAGCTTTTGAGTTATGCAATTCCATTCCATTGTTTTCCCAATTAATAATCCATTCTAAATTTCCAAACCATCTTCTAAACTCACCACCTTTATCATGGGGAGCCCATTTAAAATTTTCGTTTGAGAAATCCTTAGAATTTTTATAGTTAATACCCAACTTATTTTTATCTATTTCAAACCAAAGTCTAAGGAACCTATCATTATTCCCAGTATCTAAGCCTTTTTTTACTGGCACTAATTTTCCCATTTCTGTTGCATTAAAAAAAATATCAAAAATTCTGTGAGAAGCCCAATACGCAATCGGACTTCCAGGAATCTTGCTAAAGTTATTAGAGTCAGTTTCATAGAAATACTCACACTCTTCGTTTTGATTAGCTTCTAATACTTTCTGCATTTGGACTTCCATGCCACCTTTAAAATCGGACAATCTGTAGTAGTAACCTAAATGATTATCTTTTTCATTTTTTAAAACAAATGAGCAAATTGGTACAGTAGCTTCCTCATAAGCGGAATATTCCATTTGAATTAATGTCGTAATGGATTTGTTTAGGAGAATGTAGTTTCTCAATTTCTCATACGATTTGATGAACATCCAAACAAATGGAGTCATAAAACCTAAATATCCGTTTTTATTGGCAAATTCAAAGTTTCGTTTAATGAATACCGCAAACAAATCCGATGAATAATCTTTATAATTGTTCGTTACAAATTGTTTCAACTTGCCACTCATCTTACTCATATATGGAGGATTCGTTGTAACAATGCAATATTTCTTACTAAGGATTTCTGCTTGTTTTGCGAGTTTGCTGGCTAAGAAATACGTGGATTCCATCCATTCCGTTGAATCCAACGTAATTTCCCCATCTTCATAAATTTCATCAATAAATTGTAGATAGAAGTCATAATTTTTAGGCGCAACTTCAATCAAAGAACCCAATTCCAACGCATCTTTAAAAGTATGAAGCAAATATTGACTAATCTCATTGACTTCTTTATTTTCTTTCATTCCTTCATAGGCTAAAGAGTCAATTTGATTTGTTTCTACAAATCCAGCTAAGTTTGTCTTAACCTTTTTCTTCAGGAATCGCCTGTTGTATTTACATCCCTTCATCATGATCGAGAAATAAGCCAACTGGTAGGCACGTTCATCAATATCTAAACCATATAAATTGTTTTCAACGATAGAAACTGCTGCATCACGATCACGCCAACCCGACTCACGATAAATTTCCATCAATATATCAAAGGCATAGGCTAAAATATGTCCAGAACCCATACTAGGATCTAAGAATGTTAATTTTTCTGGCTGTTTAGGATCGTTTTCAACGATTGGAATTGAACCATCTTTGGCAGTCGCCAAAAATTTTAATTTATTCCTCAAAGGGCTTTCTGGATTTCTCTCGATCCAATAACGACCAAGTGAGTTATCAACCATATAACGAACGACCCAATCCGTTGTAAAAAGTTCTGTGGCAGCAGGAATGTCTTCCTTCCGTATTGCACCTTTAGATATGCTAACGACTTGATTATGCCTTTCGGAACAATAATATTGATACATCCAGCCAATAATGGTTATCGCATTATCTGAAAATTCATCATCCGAATCTTTCCAATCATTCTCATCAATATCAGAGATCAGTTTTCCTAACACACTATCCTCTTTAAGCAAGTTATCCGGCATCAACAAAGCCTTATAATCCTCGATCGATGTAAACATATCTGGAAGATATTGTTTCATATCATTGCATAAACAAAGCAGAAGATATTTGTATAAATCTTCTCTCTGGTTGTTCTCGATCATATCAAACACTTTATTTTTATCTAAACCTTCCAGTTCTACATGAATCGCTTCCTCTAAAAGTTCTGGTTTGAATTCATTGTTTTCATTCGTAAAAACTCGAATTCGTTGAGGAAGATAGTTGTTCACTTCCATAAAACGAAGGGCGATAAAACGGTTGAACCATGTATATGCGACTTCTTCAATCACATGATCATAGCCATATTTATTGATTTGATCTATGAGCTGTTTCAATTCTTTCTTTTCTTGGCTTGTAAGAAGCCGTCCTTGAATGGAATCCACGTCATTTTCGGGAATACTTGTTTTTGTGATTCCGTATTCAAATGCTTTTTGAGATACTTGCTTCATGAGATCTTTACGAGCCCATGTTGCAAAGTTTTTGATTGCTGATTTATTCATAATCATTCCTTCTATTCTCTATTTAATAGACAATTCATCTCCATCATTTAGATAACTGAGAAGTTTATTTTTGACTTGCGCTAAATACCGGTCAATATCTTCTTCGCTTGTCAATGTTGCTTGATTGAAGATGACTGTACGTTGTAAATTTTTTCGATTTTTCTTTATAACTGGCTTCTTTGTAATAGGAGAGTTTGTTTCATTCTCTTCATTCTCAGCTTTCTCGATCTTATTATGAATCGCATCATTGACACTCGTGATTCGCGCCCGTTTCGTTTCAATCAAAAGCAAATTCACGATTTTCGAGACTTCTTGTCTCAATTGATCAAATTGAGCCTTTCCATCTTCTAGAATCGAATAAAGCTTTGGATCTTTGTTTGTTGCTACTTTCAATTCCGTTTCACAAATATCGATCAAGTCAAAAAGCTCTTTTTTCTTTTCTTCTAAAACTTTGTTCCGCTCATCGCGAATCAACGAAATATATCCGTTGAGCTTAGGAATTTCGCCATAATCAAACTGGTTAGAAATCTTCGTGATCGCAGCAATCGCATTCACAGCCTCTTTCACTTCAGGAATAGGATACAAGAAGTCCTTTTCATCTTGCATGACTTTACGACGTTCCTCAAGCGCTTGCTTAAACAAAACAACTTGATTAGCATAGAAGGCATTGACATCCTCCATGTCCTCTTTGCTGTCGAGCAAATCATTTTCCAAATCGCAAATTTTATTGACCAAAGCAAAATGATCGTTTCGCGCCAACAAAACTTCTTGAATCAAACTTTCAGCATTTTTGATTTCACGACTTCCAGGATGGTTTTCATCACGATCCTTCTCTTTCAGTTCTAATAGATGCTTTTTCTCTTCCTCGAACAATTGAACGATAAAACGGACTAGATCATCTTCATTATTTGGAACATCCATTACACCAAAATAATCTTTTAAAAAGCTAACAACTGTATTGATCTTTCGCGTGGATATCGTTTCTCGAATCAAAACTTGGGTCGATCTTGTTTCCGTACGCTTTCGTAGATAATCCAACAAGTGGACATCGTTGAGTTGAACCATTTGCCCATTTCGCTTGATCATGATCTTTTGACCAACCATCAACTGCAAAACAACTCCAACCACATCGATCTCTTTCCAACCATAAGGCTTCTTTTGATATCGATTATCCAAATCCGACATCGAAATCGTACGTTTTAGCATCTTCTGCTGCTGCAAGTATCGAAAAACCTGATCACAAGCCGCTTCATTTCGCGCTAAACCTTCTCCCGTATCTTTAAGAATATTGCGCAGATCCGCATCCGAAGTCAAAGGATGATCAATATCTGTAATCGAATTATACGTACTTTCTACCAACAACGTTAAAGCACGATCCAATACGCCCTTCACACTTGTGCCTGAGATCGTCTCAATTTGACCATCAATAAAAAATTTGCCATGCAAGATTGCATTTTGAAGATTCTCTTTCGCCACATTTGATAAACGCTGCGCTTCTTTCTGCTTATTTGTAATGATCTTCTGAACCGACTCTGGAAGCTGATTCACATTTTTCTGTCGAATAAACTTTTCAATTTTCAACGAATTCTCAATATCGTTAAATATCGAGTATTCTTCGCACAATCGACAAATCGCTTCGTAGTTTTTCGATTCAACCATCAGCTTTAGATCGCTCGCATCGTCATTCGCTTCTGTAATAAAGCGTAAACGCATCTCTCCATTCACCGCATTTCCATGATTTTGACCATCCACCGATTTATTGATCTCAAAATCGTTCTGATAGTTTCCTTTCGTATACCGAAATTTCCGCAACGGATAAATGTCATCAAAAATCAATTTAGCTATTTTACTAATAACCGAGGCAGAATCTACAACTTGATTGTTGATTTCACGAGCAATATCCTGCTCTTCATCCGTCAAGAATTGATAAACATCCCCATTTCTTCCAATATAGTTTTGTTTTTGAAGACGATTCAAAGAAGCCGTCACTTTTTCACGCAAAACCAATTTATCCACCGTGATCGAATCCGCCATTAAAATGGTCAAATTTTCAATATTCGACTGAATATCGTCAATATAACGAACCAAGTACAACAGCTTCAATAACTTTGTATCCTCAATTGTCAAACCCTCATCATTGTTTGCCGCCCGTTCTGCCCGCTCGATCACCGAACGAACCGACGTATCTAAAAAACTATGAAGCGTATCATAGAATGCATACATAGGAACTAATGCATATTCATTTTTATGCTTAATGTTTCGGGCCGATTCTTGAAAGCCATTCAGCATCGAACGCTCTCCTTGCGATTGGTGTTTTCCAGCATGCCCATGCATACGAATTTCGTTAAACACCTTTTGCATGATCGTAAATTGGTAAGGGACAAAAGGGAACACGTTTACAAATTCTCTTTCAGACGAATATCCCTTTAGGTCTTTCACTTCTGTATCAAACGCATACAAGTTTTTTAAAACATTCTCGTTGCACTCGTAGACTTCTTCAAGCGTCTGTGTCGCCTGATCTGTTTTTGTCAACAAACGTTTTTCGATCACTTCGTCAACCGAAGAAGAAGTCAAACTCAAACGAATCGCAAAACGCGCCATGATTCGTGAAAACTCATCTTGACGAACTTTGATCATTTCATCCAGCGCTTCTTGGCCCGTCGCCACGATCCAAACTTTACCACGACATACACTTCCTAGTTCTTCAATCAGTGTTTGCAAGTTCAACAACATGCTCCGATTCGTGCCAATATATTGTCCAACTTCATCCACCATAAACAACAAGCGAAAATCTTTTGGCTTGGTTTCGACATACGCTTTGATCTCTTCCACCAATTGAGCAATGGAAAGTTCTGCTTCCTCTGCAGAATAGATCCAGTGTTCCGCATCCGATTCATTCATCACACCAGCCTGTACCAGCGCATCAATGACATCTGAGGCAAAAAAGTTATATTCTTGGCGTGTCTCCAGCCAGTCGCTTTCGGTAATCGCTTTATAAGCTTGTTTAAACTCTTCCCATAAGCCTTTCTTTTCAATATACCGTTCCAAACGCGCCAGCTTTAGATCTGAGCCATAGAATCCAAGATGGTCGTAGAACATCTTGGCAAATACGCGTAAAACTACCGAATCATCTTTTGTACTTGGACTTTCAACATCAATGTTGAACAAAATCGTTTCCGTCTGTCCACGAACACATTTCTCCACATCCATAAAAGACAATTCGTCATCAAATTTCTCTCTAAAATAATCAACCATCTTTTTTCCATTGATTTCTTTGTTTTCAAGCAAATATGACAACATCTTCAAAAAATGGGATTTACCACTTCCAAAAAAGCCAGTGATCCATACACCAACATTATTCGTTTCTTCTTCAAATGAATCGGCATATTCAGCAAAAAACTTATTAAAATGCTTTTTTAATTCAGAAGTGACCACATATTCCTTCACTTCCTGCTCGATCACTGCCGACTGATCTTGCTGAACTTGAATGACGCCATTGATCTTTCGATCAATATCGTCTTTGAACATCTTTTTGATTTCCATGATTCCCTCTCCTATATGATTGAAAAAGCGCGATAATACTCATTCGCTTTTAACTGATTAAATAACTTCAAATAATGGCCGTTAAATTCGCCAGGATACAAAACAACGATCGGTTTTCCATTCATCTTTTCTTGCAGCGCATTCAACAAAGAATGAACGCGCATAAATGGAAATACTTTCCCCACCCCTGTAATGATCAAGACATCTTGATCGTTTCCAAAGTCTTCAACGATCTTCTGGACAAAGATCTTCGCATCGCATGACCTTTCCAATTGTTTGGCTAAAAAATCTTTCCCTCTTCTCTTTTCGAGCTGTGGGATCCGGTCCAAAATCCGTTTCTCCTCGCAAATCGCCAAGAAAGTTTCATATAAATCGACAATATGTACTTTACATTTCAAAGACTCAGTTTTTAAACGCTCTGTAAAATAACGGACTGCCATTTCGTCTTTTGCTCCATAACAAAAGATTCGAATATTTACTTCGTTGCTCAACCCTCTCCCAAGTAAAAAGTCTTCTTCTTGGATCAAGCTTTTTAGACGATCCAATCGTGCATTCAAGTCTTTCATATAACCCTCCTACAGCCAATTAAAAGCGCATAACGTTTCTTTCATCCCTAAATTCTCAATCGCTTCTTTAACATTCAGATCCAACAAAACCGGATTTAACACTTCCGAACGTGAATGATCCAAATACCCATTTTCAATCAAAACGCTTTTTATGACCTGCTTACATTTGCGAATGGTCGTATCGCTCCAAGAAGCAACCGTTTCATTTTGAGCCTGCAGCGAAGAAAAGAAACTGTTCAAATCCATCTTCGTCAACGAATTATCTTTCAAAATATATTTTTGACCAATCACTTGGATCATAAATTCCCAAACGATCCGGTAATAATTCATCATTAAAAATAAACAAGCCTGCTTGGCAGCGGTGGATGAACCATTCGCAACAAGATTTGTCAACGCAAGACTATCCGTCTGTCGAAATCGTGCCAAGCAAACTCGAGCAATATTCCGCAATGATCTTTCTGTAGGGTATTGAAACAGGTTTTCTTTCACGATTCGATCAATGATTTCTTTGTCATTTAATCCTTGAAGAATCAGCTTTGCGACGATCCGCATTTCATGAAATAAAAACTGTTCTCTTGTAATCGTTCGATAAGGCGAATATATATTCATCCAAACACTCCATTCTATCTATAAAAGTCCAAAATACAGGTTTCTTTCCTCTTCTTCCGAAACTAATTTCATACTTTTTAATTGTATCATCTATTTATTCTAACTTGAACCAACCAAAAAAAGAGATATATAATAGATTTTTTGTAAGCGTCTAATCTAATCCATCAATCAAAATAAAAAACCTCCTGAAATCATAAGGACATAAACAGCAGCTGTGTACTACTGGATCTAAGGAGGTTTTTTAATGCAAGCTGGCAAGCTGTTTTTGATGACCAAAAGAATAATGATTGATCTGTCCGTGACTTCTATTCTCACGAGTAGATTTCTATTAAAACTTTTTAAAACGCTGAAGAGAGAATCCTATGCTGAGAAAAGCATCCATAGGAAATGACTGCCCTTTTGGTACAAGCGTGTTCCAAATTAGAATCTCCAATTTCTTCCAATTTTTAGATGGACTGTTAAACATAGACTATTCTTAAAAATATCCATCTAGCCTTTCTCTTTTTCCTGCTGTGCTTTTAACCACTCCTGAATCAAGTACAAAGGAATATTGATAATCCGATTTCTCTCTCGATATTTTGACATGGAAAAGCGCAAGCCATCCATGTTTTGGTGTTCATTTAAAACAGTTTGTAAACTCTTAGACTTTAAACTTTCTTCTGCTTTTACTTCAATAAGATGGATCTGGTCCATTTGAATCACAAAGTCAATCTCATTCGTTGAGTTTTTGTTCGTGTAGTAATATGGTTTGATCTGTCGAAAAATGAGTTGCTGAGCGACATATTGTTCTGTAAAAGCCCCTTTATATTCTTCAAAAACATGAGATCCAATCAACACTTCTTTGGCTGGTGTTTGCGTTAAAGCGCCTAAAAGACCTAGATCAAGGATAAAGAGTTTAAAACTGTTAAAATCTTCATAAAAATGTAACGGCTCGCACAACTTCGAAACTCGATTTACTTTATAGACCAATCCGGCATCGATCAGCCATTGAATCGCGTCTTCAAATTCTTTAGCTCATCCACCACTTTTTAAAATGCCAAAAATGAACTTTTTGTTTTCTCTAGCCAATTGTGCAGGAATTGAATTCCATACTAGATCCACTTTGGGAAGTAGATTTTTGGGAACATGTTTCGAAAAATCGTTCTTATATCCATCCAAAATCTGATATTGAAGCAAACGAACTTGTTCTATATCGTGTTCTTCAATATAACGGCTCACAAATTCAGGCATTCCTCCCATATAATAATACTGCCTAAGCAAATCAATGAGTAAGTCAGCCATAGACGATAATTCTTCCCATTGTCTTCTTTGAATCGTTTCACATAAAATTGTTTGGTCCATTGTGAGTAAAAACTCTTCAAACGACATCGGATACATATGGATTTGATCGACTTTCCCTACAGGAAAACCTGTTCCTTGATGAACATGAATTCCAAGCAAGCTTCCGGCAACCATAATATGATATTTAGATGCATTCTCGCAAAAATATTTTAAAGAAGCCAATCCAAGATGATTAGTGTTTTCTCTTTCTCTATTCGAACATTCGTAATGGCAGAAAAAGAGCGAATCAAACGTTCCATGTCAAAATCATAAAAAATATCTTTCAACAATGGATTGTTGTCACAATTGATATAAGCAATCGATTCATATTCCTTGTTGCCGAACTCTTTTAAGATCCATGTTTTTCCGACTTGCCTTGTCCCATTCAGCACAAGCGGTTTACGATATTTATTTTGTTTCCACGCCACTAATTCTTCATATATTTTCCTATACATATATTTACCTTTATATAAAGTAAGTTTACATTTTTCTAGGGGAAATATTGGCTTTACTTCACACTTTTCTAGGGGAATAATCTTCTTCCTCATGCCTTAGAGAAAGAGAAACTCTGCTGCTTTTAATTTTCTATACTCTTTAGGCGATCTTCCAAACCACAGTAACAGTATCCGAAACATCCATATCGTCTGGCTCAATGTCTATGTCATAAGAATTGTTCAAAGTTGCTTCAGGCAATATTTTTGACTGCTCAAAAAGACGCGTTTCGAATTTCACTTCGCCCCAAGAATAGTCAATGCTCTCAATCTCTTTTAGAGATACACCAGCCGCCTTTGAAAGGATAAGCGCCTTTTGTTTGGCATCTTTGACCGCTTTTCCTAAAAGCTCGTTTTTTGCCGCTTCTTGATCCTTGATTGTATAACTGATCCTGAATTCAGGATGAAGCGAACAGTGCGCCAGTCCATATAAAATTTTGCCAAGCCGCTCGTGATCGGAGTTGAATTCAATTTTCAGATCGTGTTCATAAGTATAGCCAACAAAACGACTTTTATACTCGTCTCCCTCTTTATACCTCTGATATTCCGTATCCACATCAAAATAAAGTGTTTTCAGATCCGAACGTTCAAATCCATAAGCAGAAAGCAGATCTTTTAATTTGGCTGTATCCATTACAGAACGATGCAAAATCTCTGAATACTCCTCTTCCATTCCTTTTAAAGAAATCTTTATACATATGGTATCCGGCCTTATTTTCAGTTGTCCTTTTCCCGTAACTCGTAGTGTTCCCATAGATCAGTTCCTCCAATCATAGCGGTCGATGTAGCCACCGGACAGGCTGGCAGTTCTACTTTTCTTTTCATTGATCAACCTTATCCTTCTAATTATAATGCATATTCTAAATTTATTATACAGTTACAAAAAATGTGTACTATTATAGTATGAAGTTCTACGATATACTAAAGTCAAGAAAAGAAACTACATCATTTTGGAGGATCTACTATGAAAAACTACACAAAGATAAAATTTGGAGAAGAAGGCCGAATCAAACTGGAAGAAAAGCAATCATCCACTGGTATTGAAGTTACCATCAACTATCTTTCAGCATGAAGAAGCACTCCATGCACTTATTCCCTTAATTCCAATGAAGAGATCTATGACATCCTTGCCGGTAAAGGAAAAGCTGTGGTCGACGGAGATGAAATCGAACTTACTGCTGGAGATGGGCTAAAAGTCTTGCCTGCCGCCAAACGCCAGCTCTTTGCAGCCAGCGATTCCAATTTGACCTTTTTCTGCATCCAATTGAAAGAAAATTTACTCGAGAGCTTTACGGCAGAAGACGCCATCATCGAATCGTAAATCAACAGAATTCGTTTAGATATTTTCAGTGTCTACTTTACAAGGACGCATCAGATCTGCAGTCTTTTTCTTTTATTATCGATATTTTGAAGGATCAGACCACAATCACATATAAAAAGCGCTTCATTTCCAAGCAATGAATTCCTCTTACCTGTTCTATGTACATTTATACTTTATATAAAGCAGTTTTACATTTTTCTAGGGGAAAATATGACTGTATTTCACACTTTTCTAGGGGAAAGCTTAAAAGGAGATACCAGTATAGACATCTCCTTAAAGAATTTTTTCGCCTACATTATCGATCATGATTTTTTATTCTTTGTTCTATAATTTTAAAAAGGAGAATCCGATGAATACTTTATATAATGCTTTAATCGCGCTCGTTTTTTTGATCATATACGTATCTCTACGAAAGAAAAAAGGAAGTTGGATCTTTTTGATTTTTGCATCGTTAGCGCCTGTCGTTCAGATTATGTTTGTCAACCGATTCATCTTGAATGTACCTCTTGTTTATGGTGCGCTTTGTTTATGGATTGCCGGCATGATCGTCCCGTTTTACACTTTTAAAAGGATATGGCTATCTATTTTTTATGGAGTATTGAATCTTCTTTCTTTGCCTGTCACGATCCTTGTCGGAATGCAATATGGAGAGTCCGCGATCCAATACAAGCTCATTTCTTTCCTTTTAATTCTTTGGTTAGGTCAGAATACGATCTTGTTGTTGAGATTGATGAAAAACCATTGAACAAGTGTGCTCTTTCGTCAACTCGCAGCTCTTCACTACAAAAAAGGTAGAATATAGACTACTCTTCCTAATTTCCAAGATACGCTTTTTTACGTTTTCTTTTATGAATTCACATTCAAAATACCGGATTCTTTGATCCGCTTAGCCGCTTCTCGTACTTCTTCATCATCTCTTACGAGTGCGAACCGTACATAGCGTTTTCCTTGCTTTCCAAAGCTCGTTCCTGCATTGGCTAAAACACCCGCTTTTTTTAGAAGATCGTTATTGAATTGAGCGCTGTCTTCATAATGGTCGGGAATCTTCGCCCATACGAACATGGTCGCCTCTGGCGGAGTGATCTCCCACCCTGCCTCTTTCATGCGATCGATCAAGAAATCTCTTCGGCGCTTGTATTCTTGACGAAGTCCAGGAACAAATTCATCCCGAAGTTTCAACGCTTCCACACCTGCCTTTTGAACCGCGAAGAACGCTTGGAAATCGATCGTATTGATCAACTTTTTATAAAGCTTGATACATTCTTTATTTCCGACAAAAACGGCGAGGCGAGCGCCTCCCATCGAATACGATTTTGAAAACGAATTGAGTTCGAAACCCACTTCTTTTGCGCCCGGAAAAGCGAGAAAGCTTTTTCCTGGCTGTTCATCGAAGACGAGTTCCGAATACGCATTATCGTGCAGAACGATGATTTCATTTTTCTTAGCGAAATCGATCAAGCGCTCATAAAAAGAATCGGGCGCTTTTTTTCCTGTAGGATTGTTGGGATAGGAAACATACATGATCTTGGCTTGTTTGGCGATTTCTTCTGGAATCGCATCAAAATCGATCAAATATTCATTTTCTTCAAGCAATGGCATGTAGTGGATCTTCGCTCCCGCGATCTGAGGCGCCACTCCATAAATCGGATAAAATGGATCTGGAATCAAAACAAGATCTTCAGGATCGCAAAACACAAGCGGAATATGACTTAGCGCTTCTTGACTCCCTTTCACCAAGAAGATCTCGTCTTCTTCAAGTTGGACACCATACCGTTTTGCGTACCAGTCCTGGATCGCTTGTACGATTTCTGGCGTTGGGGAAAGCGAATACTGGTAAACCGAATCGTCGAGCACAGCCTTGGATAGGGCATTTTTCAAATCGGGATGGGGCGGAATATTGCTCGAACCGATCGAAAAATCGATCACTTCTTGTCCGGTTTTTTGCGTGTATTGTTTTTTGGCTTCAAATAGTTCTGAAAACGATGGGGCATCGATCGCCTCTAAACGTTTGGCTCCTTGGATTTTCATATACATCCTCCTATTTTTCGTATATAGTATAGCAGAGCCATAGGCACTTCTTTAGTCCCTCTTCTCATTTTTTACTATAATAATAGTATCAAGAAACAACAGGAGGCTTACCATGAGTACAGAACACAAATTTGAAAGAACGATTGACCATATGAAAGACGTCGCCGAAGAAAGAATGGAAAAAGTACATTTGGATACGATCGCCAAAGAACAAGAAGAAATCGCTAGACATGAGAAAGAAATGAAAAACGATCATTCCAAATTCATGAAAGATCTTCATGAAAAAGAGATCGAAATGGAAGAAGAACGAATTGCCAAAGAACACGAACGCATTGGCAAAGAAGAACGAAAATTGAATCAATAAGATCAAAAGGCCGCTAGAGTGCGACCTTTTTCTTTAGATTGTCATAGATAAAAAATGTCATGGGCGCTTTTTCTCCATTCACGAATACTTCTTTTGTGTGTTCGATCCTCCTCAACAAACCTCTCGATTCATAAAAGCCATAATTGCATGATGTATCCGTAAACAAGTAGAATGAATCAATTTCATTCTCGTTCAAATACCGCATTCCTTCTTGATAGAGCTTTTTTCCGATTCCTGCTCCACGACATTCCTTGTCCAGAACAAAAAGAGAAAGCTCGCCTTCATATTCCACATCCACCTCTTGAAGAAGCATTTGGTCGAGATCACTCACGCTTCCAAACAGCCTCATGACTTTTCTTCCTTCTTTATTCATCAAAAGCTGAAGGATCGCGATCATTTGATCAAAGCTTTTTTTCCAAGATCGTTTGTATTGCTTCTTATTTTTAAGAGCGATGATCCCTTTTACTTCGCCATTGACGATCGCCACTCGCGTATAGGTGCTATTCGCTAAGCAGCTTGTCAAAAAAACTCGAGCCAGCTGTCTAGCGGTTTCAGGACTTGCCAGTCGATCATAATTCCACGCTTCACGAATGATATTCTCTAACGCAAAACGATCTTTCTTGTTGTAATGTCGATAAAAAACCTTCATATCCATCCTCCTATTCAATCGATGCATTATAAAGCTTACACCAACTGTAGAGTCAACCTAATCTTTCATCAAAGCGTTGAATGTATATTTTCCTTTTCCAAAACCAGATACAGGTCGGATCAATCCAATTTGTATCCATTCAGAAAGCAACTTCGAAGCGCCCGATTTCTTTAATCCGATCGCTTCCATCACATCGCTTCTACCAAAAGGCACATCCCATCCAACCCGATCAAAAAATTGTCGAGCATAGCTTTTTGTTTTCGTGGAAAGTCTGCTTCCACAATGAAGAAGCATAGTGTCAATGTCCGCTTTTTCAGCCATCCAGCGACCGGAAATATGATTTCAATCTCCGTCTATATGTTTTTTAATTGATATCCTACAAAAAGACTCGAAAGATTTCATTTCTTTCGAGTCTCTGCTACCGCCAAAACACATAAAACGAATAAATTCCATATAAAAGTACGAATACGATTCCCTCTTTTTTCGTGATAGTTCCATTTCTAGATATAGCCCATAAAAAGATCGCCACCACCAAAACAAGCAAGCAATCGATGACCGATTGCATATTGATCGTATACGGAGCGATCGCGCTCGAAGCTCCAAGAATAAATAAAATATTGAAGATGTTCGAACCAACCGCGTTTCCCAATCCCAATCCACTTTCGCCTTTTCGACAAGCCACAAGCGAAGTAACGAGTTCTGGCAAAGAGGTTCCGATCGCCACGATCGTTACTCCAATGAGCGTTTGCGACCAGCCTAAGGCTGTCGCGATCGCGCTTGCGTTATTGACGACCAATTGCCCTCCCGCAATGATCGCGACCAATCCTCCAAGAATGAACAAAACGATTTTTCCAGTAGAAAGGATTTTCTCGGAAGAAGCTTCCTTTTCGATTTTCGTATGCGTGCAAAGGTACACCAAATAACCAACAAGACCAAGCAAAAGACCAATACCCACCAATCGATCCAAACGATGCGTAAAGGCAACGATCAAAAACAAGATCGCGGAAACGATCACATTGAATGGGATATCACGCTTTTTCAATTCTGGACCAACATGGATCGGATAAATGATCGCGCAACATCCAATCACCATAAGTGTATTGAACAAATTCGAACCTAAGACATTCGAAATCGCGATCTCTGGATTTTGATGCAGCGCAGAAATGACCGAAACACTCGCTTCAGGCAAAGAGGTTCCGATAGCAGCAATCGTCAATCCAACTAGAACTGCTGGAACGCCAAGCTTTTTTGCCAGCGAGCTCGCTCCATCCACAAAAAAATCCGCTCCTTTGATCAAGCAGATAAATCCAAACAATAAACCAACAACTTCCATTCCCTGCTCCTTTCTGGCAGGCTATAAAAAAAGACTCCTGCCATAGTTTGGCAAAAGTCTCATTGTTTCAGCAATGACCGGTCCTAATGGACGTGATGACGATCCGTTGCACGCAAAAGCGTCAATTACTCCCTTTTGTTGTTTTTATTAAACGCCTATTCTTCGGTCAACGTCAAGAAAAAACGACACATTTTCCAAAGACTAACGCTTTCAGGATCTATCTATGATGCCTAATACGCTCAAAGCATACGCGATCCCGTCTTCATCATTGCTTTTCGTTACAAAATCAGCTTTTTCTTTTAAGGAAGGGGCCGCGTTTCCCATGGCAATGCCAAGTCCTGCCATCTCGATCATTTCTTGATCGTTTTGCGCGTCGCCAAAAGCGATGATATCCTCTTTAGAAATATGGAAATCCTCTAGAACAAATTCGATCGCTTCTTTTTTATTCACGTTTTTAGGCATGAACTCAAAATAAAATGGCGCTGTGAACGAACAATTCAAACGCTCTTTGAACGGCTCTTCCATTTGAGCAGCATGTTCTTTCAAATAGTCAGGATCGCCTGCCGTCAAGATCTTATGGAGAGGAAATGTACAAAACTTAGCTAGATCTTCGATCTCGCACAATAAATAATCATTCCCCTTTGCCTCGTATTGAACAATATTCTTCCTAGTTCCATGTACATCCACCTCACATCCATAGACATGATTGACAAACATATATTCATCTCGATCGATCATTGGATACACGCGAAATTGTTTCAAATGCTCCAAAACCGCTTGGCATACTTCAAGCGCGATCACTTTTTCGAATAACACTTCTTTTGTTTTGGCATCTATGACCATCGCGCCATTGAACGAAACCAAAAGCCCACCATACTCATTCATTTTTAATTCTTTTGCCAAATGAAGCAAACCGCTCGTTGGTCTTCCCGAAGCGAGAACTAACAACATCTCTTGCCTCTCGCAAGCAAGAAGCGCTTCTTTTGTTTTTGGCGTCAACAAACGCTTCGTATTGACAAGCGTTCCATCAATATCAAGCAAGATCGCCTTTTTCATATTCATCCTCCCTCTCTTTGATCAAATGAATATCCAATTGATCGTATGGGATCGACAAGCCCTCTTTTTCATACACTTCCTGCAAGATTCGAAACAAATCTCTTCGCAAAGGATTGCGCAAAAGCGGCGAGCAGAAGATCCTGAACCGATATGAGATCGACGAGCTTTCGAAAGCTTGCGCCCCCAAATACATACAGTTCTTCACCTCTTCAAGAGAGTTCATTTTTTCTTGGATTTCATGCATCGCCCTTTGGATCTTAGAAAGCTCCACCTCATACGCGGCAGGAACATCGACATCGAACCAATTTCCAAGCAGCACGATCTCGGAAAGATACCGATTCGAGATCACCCAGACGCTCCCATCATTCATGTCTTTGATCTTTGTCATCTTGAAGTTGAATTGGATCACTTCTCCAACGCACTCTTTATACCGGACGATATCGCCCACCGAAAAATAACCTTCCCAAACGATCGATAGACCCATGACCCAGTCGTTCAAAAAGTCTTGGAGCGCAAATCCGACCACGACCGACACGATTCCGACACCAGCTGCGATCGAAGAAACGTTGATTCCATTGATCTGCATGATCAAGATCACAAGAATGAAACCCAAAATATATTTCACAAAGTTGAAAGTCAATTGCCAAGCCGTCGAAGAAAAGTTGGCTTTCTCGCTCTTTTTCGCATGCTTGATCACGATCTTCTTCAAATTCGTCCATACGATGACACTGATCACGATCAGCAAGATACTAAGATAAGGTTTGTAAGAAAAAAAGTAGTTTTCTATAAGTTCCATAGCTTTATTATACACAAAAAGAAGCCTAAAATCGGCTTCTCTTGTTTTTACGATAGACTTGGCGTTTTGAAATACGAATCTAAATCCTTCGAGAACCAACGTCCATGAAGAATACGGCTCATAATCGTTTTTTTTCAATAATTTCTGGATCTTCTACAACTATTCAACGTTTTCTGTCTCTTCTCCTTTTGCAGGTTTTTCATCCACCAAGATAAAATATAACCATGCATCGCTTTCGAAAAGATTTCTATAACGCTCTTTTTAAAAACAATGTATACTGAAAGCATGCTTAATACAACATTAGGATATATCGAAAAAGACGGCAAATATTTGATGCTCCATAGAACCAAGAAAAAAAATGACATCAATCATGAAAAATGGATCGGCATCGGCGGAAAGATGGAAGCCGGAGAAAGTGTCCTCTCTTGCATGCAAAGAGAATGCAAAGAAGAAACCGGCTATGACTGGCACGACCCCAAACTTCGAGCCATCATCACCTTCAACTTTCAAAAAAAAGAAAACGATCCCCTTTTCAGCGAACTCATGTTTTTATTTACTGGCCATGAAATTAGCGGCCAACAAAAAGAATGCGACGAAGGCGAATTGGTTTGGATCCCCAAAGAAGAAATCGCCAACCTCCCTTTATGGGAAGGCGACCATTTATTTTTCGAACAGCTTGAAAAAGATCAAGAACTCTTTTATATGCGGCTTGACTATATCGGCGATCGACTCATTTTCGCCTCGTACAACGAAAAAACGATCTTAAAAAAAGAAAGAAAGGAAAAAATATGAACGAAAGCCAACAATTTATTCAGCTTATCGAACGACTGATCGAATGCGATCCGATCGAAGCGATCGGATTGGGCGGCTCAAGAGCGACAGACCAGGCCGATGCGCATTCCGACTATGATCTCTATATTTATTTGAAACAAGATCTGCCCCTTGTTGTGCGAGAACAAGTGTTTGAAGGACTCTTTCAAATCATTGAATACGACAATCAATTTTGGGAACGAGAAGACGATGGAATCTTCCTCGATGGGATCCCGATCGATATTTTGTACCGAAACATCGAAGATTTCGACAAGGCTCTCGAAGCGACACTCCTATATCATCAAGTGCAAAACGCCTACACCACATGCATGTGGAACAATCTACAAAACACAAAAATTTTATTTGACCGGCATGGAAAACTAAAAAAACTTCAAACCAAATATAATATTTCTTATCCTATCCAATTAAAAGAAAACATCATTCAAAGACATAGAGCTCTCTTGTTCGATGGACTTCCAAATTATGCAGATCAGCTCAAAAAAGCACTCCTTCGAAACGACATGCCCGCAATCAATCATCGAGCCGCTGCCTTTGCGGAAACATATTTTGACTTATTGTTCGCTCTCAACGAAACGAGCCATCCGGGCGAAAAACGAATGATGAATGAAACTCAAAAACTCGAAAACGTTCCCGAACACTTTATAGAAGATCTAACCTCCTTGTTCCAGCATCTCTTCATAGATCCAAATCAAGCGATCAAAGATTTAGAACAGCTTAAAACTCAAATGAAAAAACTCCTCAATGAATAATATGAAAAACAGCGGCCGATCCTCTTTCGCCCGCTGTTTTTTAATTGAATTCATTCCATCGTACGACACTAATCATGCCGTATCGCTTCCAACGCAGGAATCTTGACAGCCTTCGAAGCTGGATAATATCCAGAAACAACACCAATTAAGATCGAGAACAACAACGCAAACAAGCCAAGCCACCACGGAATCAAAGAAAGCGGCGTGCCTTCCAAGCCAAGCCAGATCATCAGCTGCTCCCAAAAGGAAGCAGCAGGCGCACCCATATTCGAAAATGAATTGAGCACCATCGAAACGATATAACTCAAAATAAGGCCAAGCCCTCCGCCAATCAATCCGATCATCCCCGCCTCCATTAAAAAGAGTTCACGAATATTCTTCGTATAGCAGCCTAACGCTTTCATGATTCCGATTTCTCGTGTCCTTTCACTGATCGACATGATCATCGTATTCGTGATCCCGATCGCCGCGACAAGAAGCGAAATAGCCCCAATGCCGCCAAGAACCATCTGCATCATCCGTGAAGACTCTTCCATCGATTCACGAATGCTTTGCATCGAACTTGTCTGCAAACCAAGAGTCTGGATCTGCTTTTCGATCTCGCTGACATTTTCGATCGAATCCGCCTTCACTAACGCCCCCGTATAATCAAAAGAAGTAGAAGGTTTTCCCGCCTTTCTATTTGCTTCTTTCCACAAACCTTTGATCTCGTTCAAATCGATCAAAAGCCCTTCGCCCGTTTCATAGCCGATCATTTGACTTTCTTTGAGAACCCCTGTCACATTCAAAGTATCTTTGATCTTGTTCTGTTCGTTGACCTGGATCGAAAGATCGATCTTCGCATTCAAAGGATCAAAATAAGGATCGGGAACATTCTCCTCATTCATATTTCCATTTTCATCAAAGAGCGCCGAATAATAATCGATCATATTGCTGCCTTCCGGTCTAGCGGTATCTTTAAAATTATAGGCGAACCGCTCGCCAGCTAACGCTTGATTTTTCGCGCCAACGATCGGAAAAGCCCCCTCTTTCAATTCGTAGCCAAACCCCTCAAGCTGTGAAAAATCGATCCCGACAACCGGTGCATACAACGCTTCATATCGCCCATTCGATCCCGTGCTCACTTGGATCGGATAGTCTTGGATCTCAAATTTTCCACTCGCCGCCACGACACCAGGGATCGCCTGAATATTTTTAAGCATCGACTCATCCAACTTGATTTTCGATTGCGGATCATAGTTTGGATAAATCGTGATCATTTGCAGATCCCCCATATCTTCCAACATCTTTTTTTGCGAAACATCCAAAGCCACCCCGATCGACACCATGACAACGATCGACATACAGCCAATCATCACCCCCAAGATCGTCAAGATCGTCCTTGATTTGCGACGCCAAAGATTATTGAGACACATTCTCCATAGATCGCGAAAACTCATTCTTTCAAATCCTCATCATCAAAATCAAGGTCTTCATGATGTTCTTTTTGTTGCTTCTTTTTATGACGCTTCTTCAAGAAAACGATCACGGCACCAGCTCCTAACAAGGCGATCAGTCCGAGGACCCATCCCCAAGGCGAACTTTTTTCTTCCTCTGGAATCGCGTCCATCGAATCATCCGGAGTCATGGGCGCCATATCCTCTACGTTCAACTCGATCGGAAACTTTTTTTCTACAAGCTCCTCATTGGCGTTTTCATACGACAAAAGGATCGTCGCCTTTTGAATGCCTGGCTGATCTGGCGTTAAGATCACATCGATCGAACCACTCGTTCCAGGATCGATATTCCCAACATTCTGCACTTTTTGAAGCGCAGGAATATCCCCCTCCACCTTGGCTTCCACGTTGCTCAATGTCGACTTTCCTTTATTGACATAATTGAACGATACGACACATTCGCTTCCTACACTCGCCATTTCAGGAAGTGTCGGCTCCTGGATCTCAAAACGATCTTTTAAATAAATTGGGATCGAGATCTTCTCCGCCATCGTTTGATTGATACGCTCCTGATCGGCAACATAATCATAACGGAAGTTTACATCGATGACAGCCGACATGTTTTTTTCAATGCTCAAAGCCTTCATCGTCAAATCGATCGTTTTCGAAGCTTGCGCTCCTAAGCTTTCAAAATAAAACGTATTGCTTGAGTTCGCGATTGACAGCCCGTCGCCCGTTTCCAAAGAGACAACGATATTTTCACAAGCCAACGTCTTCGAAGTATTGAAAAACTCCAGCGACAATTGAAACTCTTTTCCCGCGTAGATCGGATCTTTTCCATACGAATACTTTTTAACGATCAAATTCGGTGCCGCTGTTTTGATCGTTTGACTCGATCCTTCAAAACCGCCTCCGCTCGATCCACCGCTCCAACTCATATTATCATCGACGATCGTATCGCTTGGTTGCTCAGCATCGGGTCCCGTATTTTCCGGCTCTTTCACTTCTTCGCTACATTCTTTGATCTCGATCGTATGCGCTGTATATTGAATATCCAATGCCGCGTATCCAATTTGAAAACGGAACGCGTCCCCTTTTCCTTTCCACTTCACATCTTTGAAAAGGATCTTGACTTTCAAAGGCTCTTGTTTTTGGCTAAGAAGGATCGCCTGCACATCTTGTCCTCCTGAAAAATCATCCGTCAGCCGATCGATGTTGAGCGAGTGAACGCTTTGATTGATCTTGTCGACCTCTTTTTGTTCGAGCGCCTTTTCTGTGCTCACATTCGGGTCTGTGGCCGTGACGATCAGCGTGAACACATCCCCTTTTTTTAGTGTTTCGATCGGCTCGCCCTTTTCATTGACGAGCGAATAGCTATTGATCGAAAACGCGCTTTTCTGTGGCGAAGCCGTTCCTTCTTTTATTTCATCTTGTTCTATTTCTACTGCGTCTTTTATTGGTTCTTTTGGATTCTCTTCTTCTTGCGCGAATACAGGAACATTGACGATCATCGAACAAGCGAACACGCCAATACTGACTTGACTGCAGATCTGTCTAAAACTTTTCTTCATAAATCTCCTCTTTCTCTTTCCATTCTTCCTTAATGATGCTCCCATCCGATAAGGTGACGATATGATCCGCATACGCCGCCATTTCTTGATCGTGCGTGACTAGAATCAGTGTCTGGTTGTACTCATGCACGAAATCGACCATCATTTTCATCACTTCTTTCGTGCTTTTCGAATCCAGGTTGCCTGTCGGCTCATCGGCGAAAATCACTTCTGGCCGATTGACAAACGCTCTAGCGATCCCCACTCTTTGCTGTTGTCCGCCCGACATTTGCCTAGGATAATGCTTGAGCCGTTTCGCTAGACCAACTCGCTTCAACATCTCCTTCGCTCTTTTTTGACGAATGGAACGCTCCACTCCCGCGAACTCTAAAGGAAGCGCGACATTTTCTAACGCGTTGAGATGCTGCAACAAATCGTACGATTGAAAAATAAACCCCGAATGTTTTTGACGAAACGCCGCTAATTCATTTTCATCCATTTTTGAAATGATCTCGCCGCAAATCTTAACGCCCCCGCGACTCGGTTTTTCCAAACCCGCCAATTGATTGAGAAGCGTGCTCTTTCCCGAACCCGAAGGTCCAAAGATACAGCAGATCTCGCCCCGAAATACATTCAAATGAATGTTTCGAAGAGCGTAGACTTTTTCCTCTCCCATATCATAGATCTTATACAATTTGCGGACTTGTATGATCTTGTCTTTTTTGTTCATTCTAAATCCCTTTTTTCTTTTTCTACCATTGTATCAAGAAAAAAGAGGGAATTTCTTAAGATTTAAGAAAATCATTCCTCTTTGATCAATAATTTTTTATATGTCAGCTCCATCGCGATCGCGCCAAGCGGCGCCGTGATTAAAATCCCCAACACAGCAACGGCCAATACGCTTTTTCCGCAAGCAAGACCCATCGCCAAAGGAACAGCTCCGATCGCGGCTTGCACGGTCGCTTTTGGCAAGTACGCAAAAAGGCAAAATTGCTTTTCTTTTTTCGAAAGCTTGGAAGGAAGAAGAGCGATCCACACGCCCACGCATCGAACACATAACGAAAGAACGATCACGACCACGCTCATCCAACCCACCTGCGCGATATATTCAATTTGCACCGCCGCTCCTACAAGCACAAACAACAAGATCTCGGCCGCGCTCCATAAAGAGGTCGCCTGCTGGGACAGAAGAGCCGCTTTCTTTTCCTCTTTTTTTCGGATCCACATCGCCATGCTCATCACGGCCAGCAAACCGCTCATAGCCATGACCGGTTTCAACAACGTTTCCACCCCCATCGCTAAAAAGCCAAGCGCAAGCGCGAGGACCATCTGCAGCGAATAAGCCATCGTCTTCTCTTTCCTTTGAACAAAAAGAAAAAAGATCCCAAAAAGAAGTCCGAGCAAAACTCCAGATCCAATGGAAAGTGGAAGATCCAAAAGACTCGTCCAGCCAATCTTTCCTGATTGAACGACGCTCAAACAAATCCCAAACAAAACAAGCACAAAGATGTCATCGCAACTCGCTCCAGCCATGATCATTTGCGGAACGCATTGCTTTGTTCCATACTTTTCCTCGATCAAGCTGACCATTTTAGGAACAACGACTGCCGGAGAGACCGCAGCGAGTACCGTTCCCATTAACATCGCTTCAAAAAATGAAAGCTTAAGCAAAAAATGCGCGAAAATCGTATACGCGATGATCTCAAAAGTTGCCGGCACAAAAGAGAGCAGCATCGCCGAAACACCCACTTTTTTTACATCGCTAAAATCTAAATTCAATCCTGCCTTCAAAAGAATGATGATAAGAGCGATCTGACGAATGTCGGCCGAAACAGCCAAAAACGAAGCATCTAGAAGATTCAAGCACGCAGGCCCGATCCCGATCCCGACAAGAAGCATGCCGACAATTCTAGGAAATCCGATCTTTTGTGCGCACCATCCGCCAAATGTCCCCAACAATAAAACAATAGCTAGACTGAGCACAAACATGATTTAAACGCTCCTTTTCAATTTAGTGACATGTTCGATCTTGTCTTCTTTTAATGTTTCCCAATAGCGCTTCAGAGTATGGTGATATTGAAAGCCGCACTTTGTCTGGACCGCTTTCGAACGTTCGTTGCCCGCAAAATAAGCGCACCATATTTCTTCCAAGTTCAAATCAAGCTGAGCGTGTTCGATCAATCTAAGTACCGCCTCTTGGCAATATCCATGACTCCAATATGCAGACCCGATCCAGTAACCAATCTCGCCTTCTTTTTCCATCAAATCTAGATTGCTTTTAGAGCCGATCATCAACCCAACACATCCGATCAAAGTATTTTCTTCTTTCAAAAAAACCGCATAGGTTTCCGAATCGCTCAAAATCGTTTCAATGATCGTTTCGGATTCTTCAATGCTTCCATGAGGCTCCCAGCCCGCAGCCGGCCCGATCTTTGGATCTTTGGCAAGTTCATAGAGCGCCTTCGCGTCCTCCTTTTTCCATGGCTGCAAGAACAAACGTTCCGTTTCTAAATACATACATCTTACTCTTTCTATAAATTATTTTTTTATTATACATGTTTACGCATTTGATGCCAAATCACATTTCCGTGTGTAGAAGAAGATATGCCTTCATCGAGAAAACCAAGCGCTCGATAAAAAGGAATACGGGATGCCTTGCATGTAAGAACGATCTCTTCGACCGATTCTTGACGTAAACGATTCTGTAGCTCATTCATCAAAAGCGTGCCATATCCTTTTCTTTGAAAGTCGGGATGAACCGCTAAGCCAAAAACCATAAAATGGTTAGCGTCTTTTTCTTCTTGTTCCATCGAATACATCCAGTCTTCAAGATTTCTTTGAAAACAGCACGCCCCATTCACATATCCTAAAATCGTCCCTTCTTGTTCGAGCACGAGAAAATGCGAAGAAAAATTTTGGATCCTTTTCGATAACGTTTCTTTGCTGGCGGCCTCTTCTAGAGTGAAATCAAGCGATTCGATCTCAAAAATCGCTTCAAGGTCGTCAAGTTGAGCAGCGCGTATGAGCATAGTATTCCTTCTTTCTGTTTTCCCCCTATTATATACGACAAAAACAGAAAAAAAAGCAGAACGTCGGCTGACGCTCTGCAAAGTGAGTGAATCTATTTTCTTGTTTTTTTTACTTTTTTCGCTTCAAAATATAGAAGACATCGTTATGAAAGTATATCTTTTCGATATATGTGCCAAATTCTTTGGCTTTCAGTTCAAGAGTCGATACATATCGGTTTTCTAGATCGATCGCAATCCCTTCATACAAGCTAGAGTCGAGCTGCAACTTCAACTCCGAATTATATGGCGTATAGATCAAGATCGTCTCGTCATGCGCTTTGCTTACACGAAACCTCGGATTTGGCGCAACGAGAAGTTCTTAGATAGGAAACAAGCATCATTCGATTGTATCGAAGTTCTATTTCTTATGATTACACACCATGGATCGTATCGACATAAGCGCGCGCAACCTGCATGCAAAGGGCGTTCATCATCGATGGATCGCTCAATTGAGAAACTTCAAAATAATTGGTTAAAAAACCAAGTTCTAGAAGCATCGAGGATGACATGTTCATATCTACGATCTGCAGCGGATAGTCCATCGTTGTCATCAAGCCTCGATCGTAGGAATAACCCATTTCCTGAAAATATTGGCTGACTTTTGAATAGACGGCTTGCGAACTCGCGTCTTCTCCTTTCACAAACCCGCAAAAACCAGAAGCGGATGGATCATCAGCCGCGTTGAAATGAACGCTTAAAACGTATGTAGGAGCCATCGCCATGATCGCGTTGGTCCTTCCATTCAAATCATCCACTTCAAAATCGAGCGTGTTTTGTTCATCGACCCAAGGCACTTGATCATCATAGCGCGTATACAGAACCGAAATCGATGGATCTAAGCTTTGGATCATCGCTCCGATCGTCTGGGCGTATTGAAGGCTGAGATCTTTTTCATATACACCATTGGCGCCGATCGCTCCACTGTCGATTCCTCCATGTCCTGCGTCGATCATCACGGTCACTGGACCATACATCTCATAAGAGAAGTCATAGTTTGGTTCTTCGGCCGCGATGGCCATGCTTGAAGCGAATAAACATGCCATTGGAATCGCGAACACTGCCACGGCCTTTCTTTTCTTTGTTTTATTTGTCATGATATGACTATAACATTATTGTGGATTTCAAGCCATGATGATGATTCGCCGTTTTTAGTCATAATATTTGTGAACGATTTCTGGCGTCAGTTTTTTATCTTTCGCGATCGCTCCATAAAAAGCTCCGCTCTTCTTTAGATGCCGATCCAAATTTTCGTCACAATAAGCGAGTCCGAAGATTGGCGCATAACTTCCCCATTCCCAATTATCGAGCAAGGACCAATGCAAATATCCGATCACATTCGCGCCTAGATCCATTCCTTGTTTGATCGCCACCAGCATGGAAGCGATATATTCCATCCGTCTTTTATCCGATTTACATGAGATCCCATTTTCCGTGATGAAGACAGGTTTATCATTCAATCGCATCAACATCTTGAGCATGATTTCCGGCTCGATCTCTTCTGTATAGATCGGAGTATCCATCGCTTTGAAATGCGTCGCGTTATATACACTGCCGATCGGAAACGCTTTTCTAGAATCGATCAATTGACGGATATAGGTGTTTACCGCCCAAAAGTCCATGGAATCTTTCAATTCTGGACAATAGATCGCATCGTGATAGGGCATTATGATCTCTCCGGTACGAACCGCATGAAAGAAAAACTCATTTTCGATCCAATCTATATACTCTGCTAACACCGAATCTGCTCGATCAAATCGCCCGCGGAATGGTTCTTTGAACGAATACGAGATCGTGCTCGAAGTCGGTATATCCGTAAACTTCTTGATCAGACGATACGCATAGGCATGAAATTGAAGCATATTGATCCTCTCCTCGATCGAATATTCGAAAGGAATATTCAGTTCATTGAGAACGAGAAAATAATCGGTGTATTCCATGATCCTAGGCACGATCGTTTCCACATACCGCAAAAAGTAAGTCAAGTTTTCCATCTTGTTAAAGGCGCCCAAATCATGAAACCATACAGGATGCGAAACATGATGCAGTGTCACGATCGTCTTCATTCCTTCTTCTTTCAATCGTTTTAAAAGATGAACATAGTGCATAATCTCTTTTTCAGAAAAAACACCAGGCTCTTGTTCGATCCGGCTCCATTCAACGCTTAATCGAAACGCGTCTAAATGCATTTCTTTTGCCAAAGCAATGTCTTCTTCGTAACGATGATAGGAATCCATCGCTTTTCCTGCAGGAACCCAAGGAACACCTGTATAATTCTGAGTCCCATAATATTTTGGATCATCGTGCCACGAACAATTGTTCCCTTCGATTTGCTGACCAGCACTCGCCACGCCCATCAAAAAGTCGTCAGGAAATTCCGTGATCGGATATTCATGAAGATCAATCATATTAAAATCCTTTCTTTATTCTTTCTCGATACCAATAATAACTATCTTTAGGGATTCGGGCGCATTCTTTTTCATCCGTATCCGTCCGATCGACGTAGATCAAGCCATACCGTTTTCCAAATCCTTGATGGGAACTGACTAGATCGATAAGCGACCATGGACAATATCCAAAAACGGGATAGCCTTCCTCGATGGCTTGTTTTATTTTCTGAATGTGGGCGTCCAGGTAATCGATCCGATACGAATCGTGGATATTGCCATCTTCGAACCGGTCAGAATAAGCCATTCCATTTTCTGTGATAATGAGCGGCAAACGATAACGATCGTATAGTTTTCGGATTCCTAGATACAATCCCATCGGATCCATTCCATTAGGCATCCATTCGCTTTTTTCTAAATATGGATTGTCGGTTACTTCAAAGAGCGTGGACCGCCAGAATGGAGGAAGTTTTGAGAAGTCGTGATCTTTTCCTGGAGCTTTGACGGTCAGCGGAAAATAATAATTGATTCCGATGAAATCAGGGCGAATCGATTTGAGCAGGTTTTCTTCTTCTTTCGAAACGGAAGGAAGCCATCCGCGCGCCTTCAAATACGAGGTATATCGTTTTGGATAGTGGCCAAAGACCGACATATCCAACAGAGAATACATCATCATTTCTTCCGCGTCATAGCTAGCGCATATATCTTTAGGATCGCATGAGTTCGGATATACGATCTGGATCGAACAAACGGGTCCGATTTTAGATTCTGGATCGATCTGTTTCAGAATCTGCATCGCTTTCTTTTCAGCGATGGACATATTGAAAGAAATTTGGTACATGTTCTTCATCGATTCTTCTTCGCTTTGGGCATGGATGCCATGCAGATCGGAAGCTGCTGAGACAATCAGTTGTTCGTTGATCGTCACCCATGTCTTTACTTTTCCTTTAAATCGTTCAAAACATGTTTTCGCATAGGAGGCATAGGCTTCGATCGTCGATTTTGAAAGCCATCCTCCTTCCTTGTCGACAAGTGCTTGTGGCATTTCAAAATGATATAAGGTAGGTAGTGGTTCGATCCCATATTCTAAACAGCGATCGATGATCTTATCATAAAACGCAAGTCCTTTTTCGTTCACTGTATGACCATCTGGCATGATCCGGCTCCATGAGAAGGAGAATCGATACACGTTAAGGCCTAATTCTTTCATGGCCAAAAGATCTTCTTCAAAATGATGATAATGATCGGAAGCGATTTTCGTATCCGCGATTCCTTCTGGGACAACGCGGACATCCACTGTCCCTAGTCCTTTTCCATCTTCTAAATACGCGCCTTCCGCTTGGAAAGCGGATGTGGACGCGCCCCACAAAAATTGATTCTTATTCATTCTTTTCTCCTTGTTCTTCTTTAAGAAGCGCTTGTTTATCAATCAATTTAAAGAATGGATAGTAGATGATCATCGAAATTCCGATCGCAATCAATTCATAGATCGCAAAGCTCAAAGATCCATTCGCCAAGCCATGCAAGAATGGCGGAATCGAGCCAGCTCCAATCAAACCAACTGGCGGTGTGATCAGTCCGATCGAAATCAAGAAGTAAGCCAAAGAAACGATCACGACAGGCGTAATCACAAAAGGAATGAACATGATCGGATTGAGCATGATCGGCAACCCAAAGATCACGGGTTCATTGACTCCAAAGACTCCGCAAGGAAATGTCAAACGTCCAAAATCTTTATATTGTGCAGATTTTGAAAAGAAACAGAGCCAAATCACTAGTCCAATCGTAGCTCCCGCTCCTCCTAGACAAGCCAGATCCCACATGCCCGCATTCAAAATATGTTCGATTGGAAGTCCAGCAGCTGCATTGGCTGTGTTTTCTCCAGCATATCCGATCCACAAAGGAAACAGAATCGGCAACACAGAATATGAACCATGAACACCGAAGAACCAAAGGATCTGAGCAATCAAGATCAGCAACAAGAAAGCTGGCAGCGAGCTTGTCAAAGCTTGTAACGGTGTTTGAATGATCGAATAAATACAGTCGATCGGATTTCCATAGGGAGTCAGCAAGAAGATCCATTTGATCAGCGCAAATAACGTTATGATGACAAATCCAGGAATCAATGCCGCAAAGTTTTCTCCCACCATTGGCGGTACTCCAGAAGGCATTTTGATCACGATCTTTTTTTGAATGATCCAAGTGACGATCGAAGAGCTTAGGATTCCTCCGATCAAGGCTACGAAGATGCCTTGCGTTCCTAAGTATTTTGTTTGGATGCTTGAAACTCCATCAACGGAATCGATAGGAACGAGCACCAAATAACATGCCATCGATAAGATCCCGCACATAAAGGCGCTTTCTGGCTGACCAAAGTTCTTGGCGCCAGCTCTTCCTACGGAAAAAGCCATATAGAGTCCAAGCAGTTCTGTTGTGATAGCAGGAATAAAAGCAAAGAATTCATTAAGATGGGTGCTGTTCAAAAAATTCGTATACGGTTCCCATGGGATTCCATTCAAGATTGAAAAGATCGATCCGACCATGATCACAGCCAATAAAGACATGGCGCCTTCTGACATTGTTTTTAAGATCGGATTTTGAGCAAACCGATTCGCGATCGGAACAAGGTGTTGTTCCATCCAGTTCATAAGTGCATTCATTTGAAATTCTCCTTTTCTTTTGTTGTTTTAATTGTAAGAAAAGAAGAAAAAAACCGCCTTATCAAGAAGGTCGGTTCATTTTCAGATTTTGAAAATAAGAAATAGAATAGTGCATCAAGAGCAGTTCAACCATATAAAGCAAGGAAATCCTCCCTTCGGTGTTGTAGTTTTGCTTACCACACACGAGGATCTCATCGGCAAACTGCATCTGTTTATTGTATGGATTGATCGTGATAATAACAACTTTACATCCTTTTGCTTGAATCAAATCGATGATTTCAGGATTGTGATACAAATAACCCGCCTCCATGGAAAGAATAAAGATAAGAGAATTTTCGGTCAAATTTTGGACGATTTCTTTTTGTTCTTGAAAATCAAGACTCGTCTGTACGTTCTTGTGCATCCGCATTAAGCGGGATTGAATATGTTCACCAACTAAACTTGAGAATTCAAGGCCTAGCACCGCAATCTTATCCGCTTTCTGCATCCATCCGCAAATCCGATCCATTTGCTCAATATCTAATTCAGAAAACGCGATTTGGATATTGGAAAGGATTTGCTCTGTAAAGCGGGTATAGATCGGAAGCAAGTCTTCTTTTTGGGCTTTCTTAACTTCATTGGAATAATCCGCTTCGATCCCAATCGATTTGGCGCAAGATTCTTTAAATTCCGAAAAGCCAGAATATCCTAAATAGCGGACAAAGCGGGAAATCGAAGCGCATGAAACATAACAAAGATCCGCTGTTTCTTGGATTGTCATAGAAGGAAGCTCATAAAAATGATCACACAGCGTTTTGGCAATCGAATAATTTGTATCTTTTTGATGACTCTCGTTGCTGATGTGGAGCAAGCGATTGAGCACGAATGGTTTTTTCATAGTTCTATTGTAACGCGAAAAGCGGCAAATCCATATCTTTGCCGCCATTTTTAACAAGATTCGATTTCTTTTCTGATTAAAGCACCCATTTCTTTGGTTCCCACTTGCTTCATGCCTTCGGACATCATATCGGCTGTACGATAGCCTTTTGTAAGCACGCTGTCGACAGCTTGCTCGATATCGTCCGCTTCTTTTGACATATCGAACGAATAACGAAGCATCATCGCAGCCGATAAGATGCAAGCGATCGGATTGATCACATCTTTTCCTGCAATATCTGGAGCGGATCCGTGGATCGGTTCATACAATCCATTTGAAGTCTCTCCTAAAGAAGAGCTTGGGATCATGCCAATGCTGCCAGTGATTTCACTGGCTTCATCGCTCAAAATATCGCCAAATAGGTTTTCGGTCACGATCACGTCGAATTGACTTGGATTTTTACAGATCTGCATGGCAGCGTTGTCTACGAACATTGTGGAATACTCGACGTCCGGATATTGTTCTTTGAGTCGATCAAAGACGGATGCCCATAAACGCGAAGTCTCCAAAACATTGTGTTTGTCGACCATGCATAACTTCTTATTCCTTTTTTGCGCGGTTTCAAAAGCGATCTTTCCGATTCTTTCGATCTCGTGCTCTGAATAGGGCATCGTATCCATCGCGATCTTTTCGCCATCGATTTCATACAGCTCGTGTTTGCCAAAATAAGCGCCTCCAATGAGTTCTCTTACGATGATAAAGTCGATTCCTTGATCGACGATTTCTTTTTTCAAAGGGGATGCTTCCGAAAGCTGTGACCAGATCTTGGCTGGACGATTGTTGGCATATAATCCCATTCCTTCTCTTAATTTAAGAAGACCTTTTTCGGGTCGAAGATGTCCAGGAAGCCCTTCCCATTTAGGTCCTCCGATCGCGCCAAGCAAGACAGAATCTTGTTCAAGGCAGAGATTGAGCTGACTTTGCGGAAGCGGCTCGCCCATTTCATCGATCGCTTCTCCACCCATCAAGATCTTTGTATATTCAAACTCGTGTCCGTATTTTTTTTCGATCGCTTCTAAAACAGAGAGCGCTTGAGCGACGATTTCTTTCGAAGCGCAGTCTCCCCAGATCACACCAATTTTTTTATGCATCAATTTCCCTCCCGTATCGAAAGCATCAGACCACCAGCGTCGATGATCTTTTGAATGAATTCAGGGAATGGTTCAGCTTGCCACGACTTTCCATTGCTCAAATCATGAATGACGCCCGTTTTAAAATCGACATGCACTTCGTCGCCTTCTTCGATCCCATCGACCGCTTCTTTACATTCAAGGATGGGCATGCCGATATTGATCGAGTTTCGATAGAAAATACGCGCGAAGCTTTTGGCGATCACACAGCCAACACCTGCTTCTTTGATGGCTAATGGGGCATGTTCACGAGAGGACCCGCATCCAAAATTCCATCCCGCCACGATCAAATCGTTCTTTTTCACTTTTTTTACAAAGTTGGGATCGATATCTTCCATACAATGGAGGGCGAGTTCTTCCGGATCAGCCGTATTCAAATATCGAGCGGGAATGATCACATCCGTATCGACGTTGTCTTTAAATTTAAATACTTTTCCTTGTACATTTTCCATCTTAATCTACCTCTCTTGGATCGCAGATATAACCTGTCAGAGCGGATGCGGCTGCTGTATAAGGGCTTGCCAAATACACTTCGGAGCTTGTATGCCCCATTCGGCCGACAAAGTTGCGATTCGTGGTGGAGATGCATCGCTCTTTTTCGGCTAAGATCCCCATATATCCGCCAAGACACGGTCCGCAAGTCGGTGTCGATACGACACATCCCGCATCGATAAACGCTTCGGTATATCCACGTTTGATGCATTCTTTATAAATTTCCATCGTAGCCGGAATGATGATGGCACGAACCCCTTCTTTGATCTGTTTTCCTTTCAAGATCTTATAGGCGGCTTCCATATCTTCCAAGCGACCGTTGGTGCAAGAGCCGATCACGACTTGATCGATCCGAATATCTTTTCCTTCTTTGGCTAGATGCGTATTCTCTGGAAGATGCGGATAAGCGACCGTAGGCTCGAGTGTTGAAAGATCGATATGGATCGTTTGCGTATAAGAAGCGTCTTCATCCGCTTCATAGATCTTCCACGCCCTTTGGCTTCGGCCTTCTAAATAATCGAACGTCACTTGATCGACTGGGAAGATCCCATTTTTCGCGCCCGCTTCGATAGCCATATTGCAGATGCATAGGCGATCGTCCATCGTTAAGCTCTTCACTCCTTCGCCCATGAATTCTAAAGATTGATAAAGCGCTCCATCGACACCGATCTTTCCGATCAAATCGAGGATCACATCTTTTCCTGAAACACGTTCGGGAAGAGTTCCGCTCAATTCGACTTTGATGGCTGAAGGCACTTTGAACCAAGCTTTTCCTGTCGCCATGCCTGCAGCCATATCCGTCGATCCTACGCCCGTCGAAAAAGCCCCTAAAGCTCCATACGTACAGGTGTGAGAGTCGGCGCCAATAATACAATCGCCCGCTGTCACAATGCCTTGTTCTGGTAAAAGCGCGTGCTCGATTCCCATTTTTCCTACGTCAAAGAAGTTTTTGATGTTGTAGGTGTTGGCGAACTTGCGACAAGTAGCCGATTGTTGGGCGGCCTTAATGTCTTTGTTCGGAACAAAGTGGTCAAGGACGATGTTGATCTTTTCTTGATCGAATACAGAATCAAAGCCAGCTTTTTCAAATTCTTTGATAGCGACAGGTGTAGTGATGTCGTTTCCTAAAACGGCATCGAGTTCGACTTCGATCAATTGGCCAGGCTTCACAGATTCGAGTCCGGCATGGTCAGCGAGTATTTTTTGTGACATTGTCATTGGCATGATCTTATTCCTCTTCTTTCAATCCATTGTTGATGGCGGACACGAGCGCTTTGATACTTGCCCGTATAATGTCGGTGTCGGTTCCAGCGCCCCATGTGAATGTCCCATCTTCCCATTCGATACCAACATAACCGGCTGCTCGAGAATGCGAGCCTTGCTCAAGAGCGTGTTCTTGATACGTTTGTAAACGGAACTCGATGCCAAGGCCTTCTTTCAAAGCATTGCATACTGCATCTAAGCGTCCGTTCCCGCGAGCGGTGAGTTCCATTTTCTTTCCACCGATCAATGCGGTCACATGCGCGGTCGTAAGCTGTCCTTGCTGGAAATGGGCTTCTCGAACATAGACAGGAATATCTTTGTTTAGGTATGTTTTTTCAAAGATTTCGAGCACTTCTTCTGGCGCGAGTTCTTTATGAGCATGATCAGAGACGCTTTTTACCGTGTATCCAAAATGCTCGCGCATCTTGGCCGGCAATGTATATCCATACGCTGTCTCTAAGATGTATCCGATGCCTCCTTTTCCAGATTGAGAGTTGATGCGGATCACATCCGCGTCGTAGGTCCGGGAAATATCGTGAGGATCTAATGGAATATAAGGCACGCTCCATTGATGGAGTTCATTGTCTTCTCGATAATGCATGCCTTTGGCGATCGCGTCTTGATGAGAGCCAGAGAAGGCCGCGAACACAAGATTTCCCGCATAAGGCTGGCGATCAGAGACAGGCATCCGACAAACTCGTTCATAGATTTCTACGATTTCTGGCATATTGGAAAAGTCGAGCTTTGGATCGACGCCATGCGTATACATATTCATCGCTAGAGTGATCGCATCCACGTTTCCGGTTCTTTCTCCATTTCCAAACAAGCAGCATTCGACGCGCTGAGCGCCTGCCAATAAAGCAAGTTCCGTGTCGGCAACTCCCGTTCCTCGATCGTTATGAGGGTGGGTGGACAAGATCACGCTGTCGCGATAGTTCAATCGGTCTGAACAATATTCGATTTGGTTGGCATAGATATGCGGCATTGACATTTCGACCGTAACAGGCAAATTGATGATCATTGGTTTGTCTGGTGTTGGCTGCATGACATCGAGCACCGCATTGCATACTTCTAACGCGTAATCGGGTTCAGTTCCCGTAAAACTTTCTGGAGAATATTCAAATAGGAAGTTGCCTTCATATTCTTGGGAAAGTTTTTTAACGAGTTTGGCGCCTTCGATCGCGATTTGCTTGATTTCTTCTTTTGATTTTTTAAAGACTTGTTCGCGTTGGGCGACGGATGTCGAGTTATAAAAATGGATGATGGCGCGGGGCGCTCCCTTTACCGCTTCAAATGTTTTTCGGATGATATGATCGCGGCATTGCGTCAAGACTTGGATCGTGACATCTTCGGGGATCATATCGTTGTCGATGAGAGTCCTTAAAAATTCATATTCTGTTTCAGAGGCGGCAGGAAACCCGACTTCGATCTCTTTGAATCCGATCGCGACGAGCATTTTATAAAACTCGAGCTTTTCTTCAAGATCCATCGGAACGACAAGAGCTTGGTTTCCGTCGCGCAGATCGACCGAGCACCATATTGGGGCTTGTTCAACGTGATCTTTTTTCACCCAGCGGTATTCGTTTTCTTTGGGTGGGTAATAACCTGGAGCGTATTTGCTTGCATCCATCATCTTCTTATTCCTCCTTATTTCTTCCTTAAAGACAAAATAAAAACTCGTCTTCAAGGCAAACCTTGAGAGACGAGTTAACCCGCGGTACCACTCTCATTGCCACAATGTGTGACCTCTTTACAGTCCAACAACTGCTTCCCTTTTAACGGTAGGCTTCCGTGTGAAATTACTGTTTTCACTTCACCAACTCCGAGGCGAGATGAACGATACGGCCTTGTTGCTTTTCACCAGCCAGCAACTCTCTACAAAGGAGATCTATCTTTCAATTTCCTCTTCATCGTCTTTGAATATTCATACTCAATTCAATTCGTGTAAAAACATAATAAAAGTCGGAAGAAACAAAGTCAAGCTCCTTTTCAATATTTTCAGAAAACCTCTGAAAAACAAAGAAAAAAAGAGCTATGAAGAGCTCTTTTCTTTGTTATTGGATGAATGATTTTCCGTCATTTTTTATTTTCTTTTTATTGTTTTCCCTCGATACCCGAGTTCTTTTTTTGACGTTTCATTCGATCCTGCATAGATCGTCTTCTACTTGGGATCGATTTCGTCTTTTCCACTTTGAATTGTCCGCGGCTTCTTCTTCCTTGCCTAGCATTCTTTTTTTCTTCAGCCTATCGCTTTCTTTACAGCCGATAGACTTGCTTTTATGATCTGTTGATCATTGTTTACTAGAGCTTCTCGTTCATTTTTACGACTTTTGTGTCGAGGAAGTTTTCTTTTTTTCTTCGATCCTTTGTAGATTTCTTTCTATGTTTTAACCTTTTCTTTTGGCACCTTCATAATAACTCGCTCTTTTCCTTCTTTCAAGAAAGTGGTCAAAGTGGTCTTATATATGGGATTTTTAGATCACTTGGCACTTTTTCCAAACACCGTTTTTCAATCGAGTCCAATACATCATTTCCTCCTAACATCCTCATTAAAATAAAGGACAGACAATTTGTAAAATGCTTAGTTTTTCATGATTCAATGCCTTTTAAGCATAAAAAAAGAGCCCCAAAGAGCTCTTTTTTTTGTTATTGGATGAATGATCTTTCGTCATTTTTTTATTTCATTTATTGTTTTCCCTCGATACCCGAGTTCTTTTTTTGACGTTTCATTCGATCCTGCATAGATCGTCTTCTACTTGGGATCGATTTCGTCTTTTCCACTTTGAATTGTCCGCGGCTTCTTCTTCCTTGCCTAGCATTCTTTTTTTCTTCAGCCTATCGCTTTCTTTACAGCCGATAGACTTGCTTTTATGATCTGTTGATCATTGTTTACTAGAGCTTCTCGTTCATTTTTACGACTTTTGTGTCGAGGAAGTTTTCTTTTTTTCTTCGATCCTTTGTAGATTTCTTTCTATGTTTTAACCTTTTCTTTTGGCACCTTCATAATAACTCGCTCTTTTCCTTCTTTCAAGAAAGTGGTCAAAGTGGTCTTATATGTGGGATTTTCGATCAACTATTCGGAATCGCTCCTTCTTGAATCAAAGTTTGCTCAATATCTTCAACTATATTTTCATCTTTAGCGACTGATAAATTTTCCAAGCGTTTATATTCGATTTGTTCTTTCTTTCCAAAATATTTATTTGGATGTAGTTTTATTTGAGCGAGTTTAACGAGCTTTTGCCGCACTTTTTGTTCTTGTTGACGATCTTTTCGGCTTACGATCCAGCTTCTCAGCAACACAACGAGCAACACCATTCCTAGATATCCTAAAATTGGATAGAGGCTTGAAATCAGTTGTTTGAATCCAACAAAACTTAGTGCATATCCGATAATGACTATTCCAATCAAATAGAGGCGCATTTTCTTTTGATTCCCTTTCGCGAGTCGTGAAGCGAGTGAATAAAACAAAGAGAAGGCTGTGTTGAAGATCAAAGCGAAAATGATGAAGGCATAAATGGTCGCAAAAACAGGAGAGATTTGTTGCACTAAGACGAGCATCGGAATTTGAGCGTCTTTAACGACATTGACTTTCGCGAATAAAACAAGCGTCGCCAAAGTAATGATAAGACCGATCAAAAACCCTCCAATCAGTCCGCCTTCTTTAGCGACTTTGATCCGAACCAATGAACTTCCAAGAATAAACGCCATCGAAACAGCTGTTATGGCGCATAAAGAAAAATAGTTGAGAACAGAAATCCAAATATTTGGTAATGAAGAAGGGAGTGTTTGAGCGATCGCATTCATTTCATTAAAATCGTACGTTTTCCCCCAAAATGTATAGACGAAAATCCCTAAAATCATCACGATCAAGATCGGAGTGAATATTCCAAGTACATTCATGATCTTATCGAAATCAAAAAAACTAACCAACATGATCAATAATGAGCAGATCAATCCGCCCATCCAGAAAGGAAGGTTGAATTGTTGTTGTAGATTTGAACCCGCTCCTGCGATCATAACAAACCCGATCACAAAACCTGAGAGGACAAGGGTTATGTCTAAAATTTTTTTTGTGAGTGGATGTGCGATTTGGGCTAGCACTTCATCGTGACTATCGGCATGATAATAGCAGCCAGTTCCCAGAATAATTTTACCAAATATCATATTAAGAGCAGCAAGCCCTAAAACACCGATGATTCCTTTGTAGCCAAAACTCACGAAGTATTGCATGAGATCTTGTCCAGATGATAGTCCAGCTCCAACAATGATCCCAACATAGGCCAATGCGATTTTCCAAGCTTTTTTATGTAGATTCAACTGCATTCCTCCTTTAACAAAACATAATTAATTAAATCATTAATTCAAATTATACTCTACTTTTTTAATTTATGCTGTTATTATGCTTATAAGTATCAATTTCATTCCATTTATAGTCTTGGATTGCCCACATTGCTCAACGTTTATAAACAAAAAAAACTCATCGGATCTTCAATCATAGCATCCTTCGAGTCCTATCTTGTTCGAATCAAGTATAATTAGAAAATAAACGAGAGGAGATTGATTTTTGTGGAAAATGAAAATAAAATGATTGATTCCGATGCAGGACAAGTCGAAATATTAGGGCTTGAAGAATTTAAAAATAAGGAGCCTTCCATCTATCACGTTCAACATATTTACAAAGTCATCAGCAACCCTGAATTTTGTAAAGCCGCCAATTTCAGAGGCCTCCTCTATGGTACTTTTGTGATTCCTTCTAAAAAGAATCTGCAGATCTCCCACAATAAGTTCGCTTTTTGCTTAACGAACAATAAGCTTTATTTTATTGACGAAGGATCTAAAGTTCGAAAAAAAGTCCGCCATATGCAAGATGTTTATGACGACGAAATAAAAACGCCTCTTGTTTTTTTGCTCGACTTTATGGAGTATCTCGTTCGCGAAGACTTATATATTCTCCAAGGATATGAGAAAACACTTTCTGATTTTGCTTCGAAGATGGAGAGCGATAAAATCTCAAATACGAGTCAAGATTTTTTATATATGCGCAATGAGCTCAACGCGCTTTTTATTTATTATGAGCAGCTTGCCAATATGGCCCAAACGATCGAGCAGGTAGTGATCCAAACCGGAGACGAGACAGCACAAACGCTTCTTTCACTCTATATTCAGCGAGTGAATCATTTAGCTTCTATTACCCATGCGCAAAAAGAATCGCTTACCCAAGTTTTAGATATGAAGCAAGCTAAACTTTCTGAACGGCAAAATGATCTAGTCAATCTGTTGACGATCGTTACCTCTATTTTTACTCCACTCACCTTTATCACAGGATGGTTTGGCATGAACTTCATCAATATGCATCTTCTTAAACAACCTTGGGGATATGCTGCCTGTATCGTTTTCTGTATTCTTTTAACTTTTGTGCAGATCATCGTGATCCGAAAATGGCGGATCTTTCATAAATGATCTTCGTTGGATCAAAATTACACTGCAATAAAAAAAGCCCTTTAAATAAGGGCTGAATATTCTATGGTGGAGCCAAAGGGGAAGACGTCGAACTCGGCGGCCTCCCCTTTAACAAAAGGGTCAATCACCAAGTCGCCCAGCTCTCCCCAACTTATCTCCGTCCTGTCCTCGGAGTAGAAGAACGTCGCCACCAGCTTGTCGTCGTACAGGTAAACCTTATCGACGAAAT
>Connie_p2__coassemble_519_pt1 | contig 41984 bp, 45 predicted proteins | sample Connie_p2__metabat2_low_PE_010 | metagenome-assembled genome bin Connie_p2 | reverse complement strand
AAACACACGATCTTTTAAGATCCAACAGCTTAACGGAAATACATGGACCGACATTCACACAATCACGGATTCGTATTCTACGAATTCTTCTGTCATCAAAACCGGTCCTTTTTCTGTGGACAGTAAATTTAGTTTCCGTGCTGTAGCTTCGGATTACTTCACGAGTGCTACCGTCTATGCTGATGTTGCTCCGTCTTTCTCACTTATCAACTTTGGGGCTGGTGGAAAATCTTTGGCTTTCGGGGGAGTAAGTGCGAATAATGGGCGATTTGAATCTTATCTACCGTCTCAATTAAGGCTTCTGCATTCAGGTGGAAGCTGGCTCAGTGGGGCAACACCTACGAATTGCGCTCTGTACTGGTCGGAAAAACTCGCTAGCGATAGCTTTTCAAGATTTTTCGGCTTAAAAACAGTAAACAATCACGCTATCTGCTTGGGAGGGATAGGAGATAGATTCGGGTTTTATGGGTATAAATCTGGACGCACCGACAACGGTTATGATTCTTCGACCTACTTGGATGCTTCGAGCGGACGTCTGTATTACAACGGAAACGAAGTCCTTTCCCAAGGGAACTATCCAATCGGGACAAAAAGATGGCACTACTTTTTCGGAGGCGCATCAGGCAAAGGCGAGTGGCTTTATTTAGGACACGTGTCAGGGAGTAGCGACAGAACCGTAACTTACATTAAATTCTATACCGGAAATGGTTATAACGGGGGCGCTGATCAAAATTCGATCATAAATATTATGATAAAAGACGGTTATCAAAGTACGCAAGCAGCAGCCAACTCGCAAGGTGTTACTTGGTGGTGCGACGGAAATTATCATAATAGCATTCAAGTACAAGTTCGAGCAACGGCACATAACGCTTATCAAGTCTGGGTATATGCGCCGTGGGATTACTGGGATGGACACTATGAGGTATATACAGAAGCAACGTGGAATCGTTCTACTGTCCATCAAACATCAGCCCCAACCGGTGGAGTTGCGCAAGCAGTAAAAAACATTACTCCGGACATGAGAGGCTACCCGATCGGATCAGTTTTCGAATGCAATGCAGCTAGTATTTCGAACCCCGCAAATGTGATGGGTGGAACGTGGCAAGAAATTCGTGCTGTGTTTGCGAATATTAATAATTCGAATCAGGTTATTGATGTGGCGGGTGGCGCAACTGCTAATGGTACGAATATTGATTTATATGTTTTCAACGGATCGAATGCACAAAAGTTTTTGATACAAGGTTCGCCGGCTGGACAAAATACAGCTCGATATGATCTTCGTATGTGGATTCGAACACAGTAAATTATATAAAATTATTTAATTTAAGAGTTGAAACTCTTGAAATTATATAGTATTATATAAACACAAGGAGGAACCATGAAACAAAGAGAGCTTATAAAGAGGCTAGGAAAACTTGGATTCCATTTTGAAAGACATGGAGCGAACCATGACATTTACACAGATGGAAAAACAAAAATTCCCATTCCAAGACACAAAGAAATAAAAGAAGCCTTAGCAAAAGCCATTATCGAACAAGCGGAGCTCAAATGAGCACGCTTGTCGATATCTATGTTTTATGAAATAAAAATATGAAAAAATTAGTATATCCGGCTGAATTTGTAAAGCAAGATGACGGATCTTATTTGGTGTTTTTTGTCGATATTCCCCAATGTATGACAGAAGGAAAAGATTTACCAAACGCGCTTTATATGGCTGAAGATTGCCTGAAAACATGGGCACAAGCAATGGTTGATGATGGACTTTCATTACCAACAGCAACCAGCGGAGAAAACGCGAAACCAACAAAAGGAGGCTTTATTAGTCTAGCAACCGCAGAATTAAAAGACTCTAAGCCGGTGATCAAATCAGTTAGCCTTCCTCATTGGATGGCTGACGAAGCAGCAAAAGCACATCTAAGTTTATCTGGCGTATTGCAAGAAGCACTTTCTCAAAAATTAAGTATGTAGAAACCTGTCGAAAGACGGGTTTTTATTTTAAGGAGGCAAAATGCAAATTTATATTGAATACGGCTTAAACGCCACAATCAAAAATATTTCTTCTGTAAAGACCGAGCAATGCTATGCCCCGGTCTTTTTTGATGATCCAATTGATATCGACAAAATCGAAGGATACATGACCTATATCGGATCGGACAGTAAGACGCATGCAAGTTTTGATCAAGCCACGTGGGAAGCGTACGAAAGAGCAAAAGAAGAAGAGAGAGCACGGAAACAGGCTCAAGCGATGCTCGATAAGCTCTCTTACAAGACGGTCCTTGACTCTGCTACGGACGATCAAGCGCTCGAAATGCGCCCACTCTATCCCGAGTGGCAGACAGGTATCGAATATACCAAAGGTACATTCCTGCAATATGACTCAATTTTATATCGAGTCTTGCAAGACCACACATCGCAGGCCGACTGGACACCGGACAAAGCCGTTTCGCTCTATGTCAATGTCGCCGATCCGCAAGACCCGTACCCGCCATTTAAAAAGCCTACGGGCGCGCATGACGCCTACAGCAAGGGTGACGGGATTACTTTTGAGGAAAAGCATTACCGCTCGAAAATCGACGGGAATGTGTATAGTCCGGCTGAATATCCAGACGGATGGGAGCTTGTAGAATAGGAGGTAAATATATGGAATTTCTACAATCTTATTTTAATCTTTTGATCGTCGGTTGTTGTGTCGTTGTCGGGTACGTGTGGACTACCTTGACCAATCCAGAGGATAAAAGCAGACGCTTTATTCCTCTGGTGATGGCAGTTCTCGGAATCGCACTTGCATGTATCGATTCTGGAGGCGTGAGTGTTGAAATCATGCTTTCTGGTGCCGTCAGTGGTCTAGCTTCGACCGGATGCTATGAGGCATTTAAGCAGTTAATTCTTAAGCCTAAGTGGATTGAAGATAAAGAAACAGAAAATAAAGAAAACGAAGGTGAATAAAATGGAGGTTTTAGGATGGGTAGTTGCTACAGGATCGTCGCTTATAACGGCGGTCCTTTATCCATTTATTTTGCATCGTCTCAAAAAGATGGATGATAAGCGCGACCAGGCGCACGAAGACCGCAAGAAAGAGAAAGCCCAGGAACTGGCACATATCCAGGCGAATAGCGAAGGTATCAAGCTTATGCTCAAATATATGCTCGAGCGATACCATGCAGAGTATATGATCCAGGGCTTTATCACTCCCGATCAAAGACGATCGTACAGCGACATCTACGAAGCTTATGTCGGACTGCATGGGAATGGCGAAGGGACGAAGATGAAGGAAGAGATCATGAACCTGCAGATCAGGACAGATCTGCATCCGGCAAACCCTTTTATCACTTTGCTCAAAAAATCAGCTGACTCTCAAGGTTGAGGGTCCTTTTAATTTAGGAGGAAAGAAAAAATGGCTAAAAATTATACTGATTTTTACAACTCGCACAATGGCAAACGATTTGATATCGATGGCTACTACGGCGCGCAGTGCTGGGATGGATACGCTGAGTACTGCCGATGGCTCGGGATCCCGTACGCGCACTGCGGCAAATCCGGATACGTAAAAGATATCTACAACCAGCGCGGGTCAAACGGGATCCTTAACTACTGCAAAGAGGTCGATATCATGGCGCCGGGCGATATCGCCGTATTTAAAGAGTGCCCGTCTACGCCAGCCTCTCACATCGCCATCTTCCACCGGGACGCCGGCGGCGGATATGGCTACTTTTTTGGCCAAAACCAAGGCGGCGCTGGGGGAGCGTTTAACCTCTGCAAGCTGCCTTACTCGGCTACTTTTGCAAAAGCTTTTAGGCCAAACGTGCTGGCGACCAACGCGCCAAAGCCGCAAAAACCGGCACAGGCATGGACGCAGAATTGCGTGCTCAGAGTAGGCGATACGGTCCGATCGGTATCGTGCGCGATCACTGGGTACGATCCCGCCAAAGCTTGGGTCAAAGTGCCAGCACTTGGCGGATGGGTTCCGCTGGCTGATGTGACCGAAGCAGCCGATACGCGCGATGGAAAAAATGACAACTACCTTGCCAACCTTAACGCACGTGTATGGCTCAACGATGCCAAGGTTGTTAAAATCATTAACAACGATACAGTGCAGCTTGATAAGGGATATCAAGTCAAGACTGGTCCGCTGATGGCATTGAGATAAACGACTTTGAGGTCTTCGGACCTCTTTTTTTTGTGGTGTAAAAAATGGTGTAAAAATTTTTAAAAACTACAGAAAATAAAGCCAAAACGGACAAAAACAAGGCAAAAATAGACAGTATAAACTGCAATTTTTTAATCCCACCGTCCCCACCATTTGAAAATCAGTCCTTGAAAGAGGGCTTTTTTTTATGTGTTCTTCTTTGTTTCGAATAACAGCTTTTCATATCCGAGCGCACATTTTGCAATAAAATCACATAATATCGAGAAATATATTATTTAAGTAAATATAAAGTAAATAGTTGAAATCCTATGTTCTAAACAGTATCATACTTTTATAGAAAGAGGAAAACTATGAAACTACATACTTTCGTCTCGAACATGAAAAGCAGCGACCCAAAGGCGTTCGAACATATTATCCAAACCTTTTCGACTCCACTTTTTGTCCATGTACGACAGTTTGTAGAAGATGAAGAACAAACTGGAAGCCAGGTTAAAAAGATCCTTTCAAAATGGCTGAAAGAAATCCATACTCTAGAAAGAGAAGACGATATTCGGGATTCTTTGATCCAAATCGTCTATGAAAACGTTCCAGAAACGATGATCGCTCGAGCTTTTGATCCAGCGATCGATAGCGATTTCGATAAACTTCAACTCAATTTCGCAACATTATCGTATCTACAAAAACAAATCTTGCTCCTGTCGATGTATGAAGAGAAAGATGACCTTGAAATTGCGGTGTTTCTAAAAAAAAGCCTCAAGAAAATTCGTCAAGAAAAAAAAGCAGCTCTTCAGAATTTTGATCATGAAGAGGATATCAAACACTATTTTCAGCAATATGTTCAATCTTTGCATATTCCAAAGAGCTTTTTGAATTCAATCGAACAAGAAGCTTGCATCCTCTATCAAAAAAAACCAGAACCTTCCCGGCTCCGGTTTAGAATCAGTCAATTGTTCCAGTTCTTCTTCTGAACGATTGACTTTTTTTATTCAAACATTTCCCAGACGTTTTCAGCTGAATGGTTATTCTCCATCTCCATAGACGATAGCTTGTTTTTCCAAGCGTTTTGATCAAACGTGTGTGGGCTGCTTTCCTCATGCAAATTCATGATAAATTCTTGCGTGAGCACGTTGGCTTGAGAGCGGCGCTTGATCCGAAGCACTAATTCCAAAAAATCCGAAGTATTCATAACCATTCCTCCTCATTTCCATTTTAATATAGAAAAAACCATACCAGAAAGCAAGAAAAAAAGCCCCGAAGGACTTTTTTTCTAAGAAAGTTTTAAGAAAGGGAATTTGATTATGAAGTGAGCTCTTATTCAGCTCACCGTTATTTAAACATATCCAAAAGAAACTATCCATTCTAACGCTCCAAAATTTGATACAATATTTTTGAAAAGAGGATAAGAACATGGATAAGAATATTCAAAAAAGAAACGAGCTTCTTGCTCAAACTGTGATCCACGGACTCGAAAGCCGAAATATGGAAGGCTATTATGCAAAAAATAAAGAAGAGGCCTTAAAGATCGCTCTGGAATTGATCCCGGAAGAAAGTGTCGTCACGATGGGAGGGGGAATGAGCGTAGAAGAGATCGGACTTAAAGAAGCCCTTCAAAATGGAAACTTTACATTTTTAGATCGCAGCAAAGCCGAAGATCCCCGCAAAATGATGCTCGAAGGCTATGACGCAGATTATTTTCTATCTAGCGCGAATGCGATCACTAACGATGGCATCCTCGTGAATATCGATGGCAATGCCAACCGAGTTTCAATGATCGCTCAAGGACCGAAACATGTCTTGTTTATCGTCGGGATGAACAAAGTTTGCGATGATATCGATGGTGCCCTGAAACGCGCCCGCAATGTGGCCGCTCCGATCAATGCTCAACGATTTGATATCAAAACTCCATGTAAAAAAACAGGAACTTGCCTCAACTGCAAAAGCCCGGATACGATCTGCTGCCAGTTCTTGATCACACGCTTTTCAAGACATCCACGTCGGATCAAAGTCATCTTGGTCAACGACAACCTCGGATTCTAAGAGTCTATGCTGAAAATCATTCGATTTTCAGCTTTTTTATTGACAAAACGGGAAAGTGTATTTAATGTATATATTGTATATACACACTAAAAATAGGAGACGTCGAAATATGGATATCATCATTACGATGCGATCGGACAAACCGATCTATGAGCAAATCGAATCCCAGCTTAGAGAAATGATCGTCAGTCAAATGCTGAAAGCAGGCGATCCAATCCCGAGCATGCGCGCGCTTGCCAAAGATCTGCACATTTCTTTGATCACAGTCAAAAAAGCGTATGAAAACTTGAGCCGAGATGGCCTGATCGAAACGATCGTAGGGAAGGGTTCCTTTGTTGCTTCCCTCAATACAGAACAAATCAAAGAAGAAAAGCAGCGCGAAATCGAAGCCCTTCTCATAAAAGCTTGCAAAGAAGCAAAGGCGGCAGGTATACGAAAAGATACGCTCAAAGAATTGATCGATATCCTTTATGAAGGAGAACTACTATGACTTCTGCCCTACAGGTACACCATTTAACAAAAAAATATCCCACCTTTACATTGCAGGATCTCTCTTTTGATCTTCCGCAAGGAACGATCATCGGCCTTATCGGAGAAAACGGAGCGGGGAAAAGCACCCTCATCCGCTGTCTTTTACAAATGAGCAAACCCGATCACGGAGAAATCGAACCACCGATCAAAGATTACAATCAACTCAGCTATATTCCGGATAGCTGCGTATTTCCAGAAATCTTGACGATCGAACAGCTCGAACAAGACTTCGCAAGTATTTATAAGCATTGGGAAAGTGCCAAATTCTGGGATATGGTCAAACGATTCAAATTGCCGCATAAACAAAAACTCAAAACGTTCTCGAAAGGCATGAAAGTCAAGCTCGCTTTCTGTGTCGCGTTTTCCCATCATGCGAAATTGCTCATTCTCGATGAAGCGACTTCTGGACTTGATCCACTTATTCGCGACGAGATCCTCGATCTACTTTTGGAATTTATCCAAAAGGAGGATCATACCGTCCTTTTTAGCACCCATATCACAAGCGATCTAGAAAAAGTCGCGGATTATATATTGTATATCCATGAAGGCAAAAAGATGTTTATGGACACAAAGGACGATCTCATGGAAAAGTATGTTATCATGCACTGCACCCAAGACGAATATCAAAAGCTGCCTAGCTCGAAGATTATCCGTGTGATCAAGCAACCGTATCAAATTGACGTACTTGTCGAGAAAAAAGAAGCCGAATACACTTTTGATACACCAACCCTTGAAGATTTGATGCGTATGTATTCGAAAGGAGAAAAACGATGAAAGGACTTTTAAGAAAAGATCTACAGCTCATATGGGCGAGCTGGCCGATCCTGCTCATGATCTTGATTGGAGGAACAGCCATCTCGATCTATGTTCAACAGCCGACAATGGACATTTGTTTCGTGACGCTTCTTCTTGTTTTTCAAACGGTCGCGACAGTCATGAACGATCAAACTTCAGGATGGTACCCATGGGAGCTTTCTTTGCCTGTTTCACGAAAGAATTTGATCTATGAAAAATATATTCTAGCGATGCTTGTCTTAGCGTTTGGCCTCATTCTTGCGCTTGCGATCTATTATGGGGTCAGCGCGATCACCAATATCGCGCCAGACCGGTTTTCGCTAGAAATCAATCTCTCGATCTTATTGATCTTTTTTGGCTGCGGGGTCGCGCCTGCTATATTGTTGTCATTTTATAAAAAAGAAACGGGCCCGATCGCGATGATCGTGGCCGCTCTGCTTCCGATCGCTATTATTCTGATTATTATGAATACCGTATCGGAAGCGAATATCAAAGAGGTATTCATGGGCACTGGAGCCATCAGCATGCTTATCTACTTCACGTTGATGTTCCTGAGTCCAAGGATCGTGACCAACTGGCTCGATCGATCGTTATAAATGAAAAGAAGGCTCGCGCCTTCTTTTTTTTATCCATTCTTTTGCGCCATTTTTTGGCGATACAAATTTCTTCGATCTTGTGGCGTCAATCCTTTTTTGCGGATTCGGATCGCGTCTGGCGTGACTTCGACAAGCTCGTCGTCGTTGATCCATTCCAGAGCTTCCTCCAACGAGAACACTCTAGGTGGCGTCAAAAGCATCGCCTCATCCCGACCGCTGCTTCTTATCGCCGTAAGCTTCTTGTTTTTGAGTGGATTGACATCCAAGTCAATATTTTTTGCCGACTCTCCGATGATCATTCCTTCATAAACAGGTGTTTGTGGCGATACGAATAAAGATCCACGCTCCTGCAAGTTCCAGAGCGCGTATGTCATCGCCTCTCCTGTCTCGGTGGAAATCATCGCTCCCTGCATGCGCTGGGTGATCTCGCCTTTATAAGGTTCGTATCCACTGATCCTTCTAACAAGCGTTCCTTCGCCATGCGTATCGTTGATAAATTGATTTCTGAATCCTAAAAGTCCACGAGTAGGCGCCGTATAGGTGATCTTGACATAGCCGTTTTCTTCTTCCATATCTTGCATGACCCCTTTACGCAGGTTGAGCTGGTTGATGATCGTTCCTTGATATTCAGCAGGCGCTAGGCACACCACTTCTTCAACAGGTTCGACCTTATGTCCATTCTCATCAACATGCAAGATGACTTCTGGCTTCGATACGGCAAGCTCATACCCTTCACGACGCATATTTTCGATCAAGATCGAAATATGAAGCTCGCCACGTCCACTGATCTTGAAACAATCCGCGCTATCTGTTGGTTCGACCTTCAATCCAACATTGACTTCGAGTTCTTTTTCGAGCCTCTCTTTGATGTTTCTCGATGTAACGTATTTACCAGACTGGCCTGCGAATGGAGAGGTATTAACATGGAAGTTCATCGATAAGGTCGGCTCTTCGATCGCAATATGTTCCATAGGCTCGATCGAATCAACAGCGCAGATCGTATCGCCAATAGAAATATCTGGCATTCCCGCGATCACGACAATATCTCCAGAATGCGCTTCTTTGACACTTGTTCTCGACAAGCCCTTATAAACGAACAAATTTGAGATTGTCTCTTTTTTCTGCAAGCCTTCTTGATTGCATCGAACATAAGTTTCGCCTTGTTTCAAGACACCATCATAGATCCTTCCGATCCCTAAACGACCGATATATTCATCATAAGCTAGGGCGGAAACTTGCATTTTTGCTGGTTCCGCATCTAGATCAGGGTATACATCGCAATGCTTCAAGATCGTATCGAACAAAGGATCGATATTGTCGCTAGGCGTATCTAGATCGTATTGAACGATGCCTTCGCGCGCGATTCCATATAAGATCGGAAAATCGAGCTGCTCATCGCTCGCGTTGAGATCCAAAAACAAATCATACACTTCATCCACGACTTCTTCTGCTCTTTGATCCTTTTTGTCGATCTTATTGATCAAAAGGATCGGCCTAAGACCGATTTCCAACGCTTTCGACAAAACAAACCGCGTTTGAGGCATAGGGCCTTCGCTCGCGTCCACGAGCAAAATCACCGTATCCACTGTCTTGATGATTCTCTCCACTTCGCTAGAAAAATCCGCGTGTCCTGGAGTGTCGACAATGTTGATCTTGACACCATCGTGAATGACTGAACAGTTTTTCGAATAGATCGTGATCCCGCGCTCGCGCTCTAGATCATTGGAGTCCATCACACAATCGACAACTTGTTCATTATCGCGAAACACATCGCTTTGACGCAAAAAGGCATCGACCAAAGTCGATTTACCCGCGTCGACATGCGCGATAACCGCTATATTTAAAATTTTTTCTTGATCCGACATCGTATCCTCGCTTTCAAAAAATTCATTGACATTATAAGCCCACGCCTTTAAAAACACAAACAAACCAATTCTTATCCTTTACGAATTGTTGATTATAGTATAATGTATACGGTTGAAAAGGAGATTTAATTATGAATGTACGTTATTTTAAAGAATATTCTAGCTTTCTAAATCGAGACATGGAATTTAAGATGTATGGACATGCGGGAACGCTTTGTCTTGTTCTGCCTTGTCAAGATGGTCGCTTTTTTGAGTGGGAAGACCGACATATGTACGATCAAGTATCTGATCTGATCGAGCAAGGACGGATCCAGTTTGTGAGCGTCGACTCAGTCGATCTAGAAAGCTGGTCTAGCTACGGCGATTCTCCTTCACGCATGCAGATGCAAGAAAATTATGTCCAATATATTATGAATGAGCTTATTCCAAGCGCTCTTTATAAAGCGGGTAAACCGCAAGACGAGGCGATGATGGTCATGGGAGCGAGCATGGGCGCCTTTCATGCGGGTAATTTCTTTTTCCGCTATCCTGGCCGTTTTAAACAAGTATTGGCTCTTAGCGGACTATATGATATGAGTCGCTATTTCTATGATGGAAATATCGATTTCAACGCGTACCAGAACAATCCTTGCGGCTATTTGTCCCAAATGGATCCAGCGCATCCTTATATTCCTCAATATAATGAGGCGCAAGCGATCTTTGTGGTTGGACAAGGCGCATGGGAGTACGAATGCGCCGACGATCTTAGAAAGCTGGCCGACCTTTGTTTTCACAAAGGGATCCATATCCAAACGGATTTTTGGGGATATGATGTCCCTCACGATTGGCCAAGCTGGGAAAGACAGATCAAAGAATATTTACCAAGAATGTGTTAGACGATCCAAAGACGATCGTCTTTTTTCTTTTTTCAGTTAGGCAAGAGGGAAGCGTTCTTTTTCTTGATGTATTACTATTTTTTTAGAAATGGAGAATCGATATGCTGATCAATCTATTATTAATGCTGTTCTTGATTTGGTTTATTATCCATAATTTTATCAAGGCCCATACGTTCACTTCTTTTTCCGTATGGCATGATTCTTTCATTCCAATCTATTCACTTGTCCTCTTTTTCATCACGATGAAGTGGGATCGTGCCAACTTGATCTTGTTGGCGATCCTTACACCAGTGGCTTTGCTTCTTGGCTGGTATGAGACTCGAGGCATAGAGATCAAGAAAGAAAAGTCGCACAAAAACAAGACGGAATATGAATATATGATCAAACGCGGAACACCCTATGCCGTAGGATGGACGCTAACTTTTGTTTTAGGGATCGCCTTGCATGCATGGTTCGTGAAAGAAAAGATCTTAAATATGTTTTCCGAAGCGATCTGGGATAATTTGATCGAAGAGCTCAATCCTTTCGCCATTTTTTTTACCTCGCATACGTGGTATATATGGCTTTTGAGCGGTCTTTCTTCGATCACATTCATTTCGGTGATCAAATATTCGATCTCTCGATATTTAAAACATAAAAAAGAAGAAACGCTGTAGCGGAAAGGAGAAAGTATGGAAACGATATATGAACGGCTAAGATCGATTGCCAAAAGCGATCCAGACCAACTCGCTTTGTTGACGAGCGATAGATCGCTGACCTATCACGACATGATCGATCAAGTGGATGAGCTCGCTCAAAAGATTCCTTTCAGTCATCAAAAAGTGGGAGTCATCTTAGAGCATGGGATCGATATGATCCTTGTCTTGTTCGCGCTTTTAAAAAATGGAAATTGTTATGTGCCAGCCGAACCTAGCTTTCCGATCGAACGCGTCAAAACGATGATGGAAGAAGCGAATGTCAAGACGATCATCACCCAGACTAAATTCAATGAACGATTCAAAGGAATGGACCTGACCGATCTTGACGATTTGAAAAAAAGTGAAGCGGATGGAAGCGATCCTATGTGGGTCAAAAGCGAAGATCCAGCCTATATTTTATATACTTCCGGAAGCACAGGGAGACCGAAAGGTGTTTGTGTGAACCAAAAAAATGTGCTGCATTATATACGGGCGTTTGAACATGAATTTCATATTGGTCCAGGCGATCGGATGCTTCAATATTCTGTCTGTTCTTTTGATATTTTTGTGGAAGAGGTGTTCGCATCTTTGCTCAATGGTGCCTGCCTTGTCATTCCGAACGAAGCGGAAAAGAAGGACTTGTCTTCTTTGATGGATTTCGTTGAAAAAAACGCGGTTACGATCATTAGTGGTTTTCCTTATCTTCTTGAGAAGATGAATCACTTGCCTTCGATTCCGCACTCTTTGCGTCTATTGATCAGTGGAGGCGATGTGCTTCGAGGAAGCTATATCGATCATCTTCTTGATCAAGTTGTGATCTACAACACATACGGACCTTCGGAAACGACGGTCTGCGCTTCTTATTTTAAGGTCAATGGAAACCAAGTTCTTGAGGATGGGACTTACCCGATCGGTAAAGCGGTTTTAGGAAGCCATATCGATCTTTGGGATGATCAGGACCATCATGTAAAGGATGGAGAAGTCGGGGAAATCATTATTTCAGGCGATGGCGTATCACTCGGTTATATTGGAAATCATTCACAAGAAAACAAAGCGTTCGAGAAAAAAGAAGGAACGACTTACTACCATTCGGGCGATCTTGGATACAAGCTCAAGGATGGGAATCTTGCGTTTTTACATCGCAAAGACGACCAAGTCATGATCTTAGGAAAACGTGTGGAAGTGATGGAAGTCGAAGCGAAGCTCAACCAGATCGATACGATCGAAGAAGGAATCGTCAGAGCGTATCAAGATGAAGAACATTTATCGTATATGATCGCTTATTTTGTTCCTAAAACGAAGTGTTCTCTGTCGAAGATCGTCGAACAATTGAGTGAGTCGCTGACTTATTTTATGATCCCTTCTTATTTTGTTCAAATGAAATCGTTGCCTAGAAACGCGAATGGAAAGATCGATGATGCGCTTTTGCCTGTGGTTTTGAAAGTGGGCGACCTGGATGTCTGAAGTCAACATCGAACAAGCTTTTTTGCAGGATCTTGATCTGTTGATGCATTGGCGGATGATCGTATTGAAAGAAGTATTTTCGCTCGGCGAACTGGACGATCTTCATGGATTGTATCTTCAAAACAAGCTCTATTATGAAAAAACACTCTCGGATAATACTCATATTGCTTGTTTCGCCAAAAAGGAAGGTGAGATCGTCGGGTGTGGTGGCATTTGTTTGTATTCAGAAATGCCTTCTCCTGACAATTTGAATGGAAAATGTGGCTATTTGATGAATATTTATGTTCGTCCTGATATGAGACGCCAAAAGATCGGAGAGGCGATCGTCCATTTTTTGATCGAGCAGGCAAGATTAAGAGAGGTCAAAAAGATCACGCTCGAAAGCAGCGAAATGGGAAGGAAGCTGTATCAAACGATCGGTTTTATCGAAGAACAAGATATGATGATCTTGAAAGATTCACAATAATGTTTAAGCATTTGATATTCGTTAAAAATTGAAACATCACTTTAAAGTAGATCTCTTGTCTTGCCAACAAAAACAAAGGCGTATCATTGAAAATAGCAAGAGCGCCAACCGCTATCATGCGCTCCTGCTTTTTAGATCGGACAGAAAATTTCAAGATCCGCAAATTGATCGTATGAACATAACTAGAGAATTGTTTATTTTTTTTGCTAACAAAAAGAAGGGATACCCCCATTTATCAAAACTGTCGGTTCGATTCGGATTTGTTGAGCGAAAGTATAAAACTAGGAACGCTGCTGGAACCAGTGGTTCATGACATTTTCTCACTTGCATTTTCTTCAGCAAAAAAAGCATAAGACAAGCTAGACACATCTGAACATTCTGGCTAGGAGAACTTTTCTTTTTATGCTCCCAATAGATCCTCACCTTAATGGGTGTAGATCTTTTTGCTCATTTTAGAAAAGACCGGAGATAGAGACTAGAAAAAACCAACGCTGTTTATTGTTCGATTCTTTTTTCAAAGCGGAACATTCCATCTGGAAATTGCTCAGCTCCTTCTTCTGTATCTATAGCAGGTTCATTCGGATCTGGGTGAAATGGATTAAAAAATTCAACAATATGAAAGCCACAACGATTAACATAAAAGTGGATATTTCGCTGTTCAAAGTACGGGGTCACCGTTTCCCAGATTTTTACTTCTGGATACAGTTTTTCTATTTGAGACCATGCCGTAAATCCGATCCCTTTGCTATGAACACTCGGAGAGACGAACAACAAGTCTAAATGGCCTTTCTCGCCATCCACTTTAATGACGGCACCGCCCACTTTTTTTCCTTCAAGAAGAATCCGATACGCTTTTCCTTGATCAATGGATTGTTCGATCGTTGCGCGAGAAATAATCTGACCATCTTCTTCAAAATGGTCATCTTTTAGACCGAATTCTTCCATGGCCCCATAATTAAAAGCTTCTTGATTATCCAAAATGAACTGTTTCCGGTCGTTTTCTTCCATTGGACATATTTGCACTTCTTTTTCCATTGTTTGCTCCTTCCATTTATAATTATCTATGCTTAGCTAAAATTCATTTTTTTCATCGTTCAAAAAAGAAGAAGACTCGAGTTTTCTATTGTTCAGCTTTTCTTCAAATTGATCAATAATATCTTGCAAAGTAATCGACTCAAGCGCTTCTTCAAATTTTCTTTGAAGTCGATCATAGTTTTCTTGTAGAGTTTCTTGGATCAAGACACCTTCTTTGCAATCAGGATTGGTATGGGTATCTAAATGCAGCAGATCGATTCCGTCCTCCATCGCTTCATAAATATGGAACAGTGATATTTGATGAGGAGATTTGATCAGATTTGGAAAAGCTTTTCCTTGTTAGGTCGTGATCAGATTTCCTTTTTTCATTTTTGTCATAAGTTTACGAATATGCGCTGGGCTGGAAGCTTCGGGGATCGTGGCTGGTTGCGCGATTAGTTCGTGGTTGTTTTATCGAAAAGAAAAGCGAAGTTCCAATCCATGAGAAGGAGCTTCGCTTTTTTTTTGATTGAATTAGACAAGAACGACGTCGCGGATGCCTGGAACTTCATCTAGAAGCAGCAAACGGATCCCGGACGAGAAATCATCGGCGGCCATCATACAGCCGGCGCATGCGCCTCGAAACGAGACATAGGCGACATTTTGTTCGTCGATGCCTAAAAGTTCGATATCGCCTCCATCGTGCTGGATGTAGGGGCGGATCTTATCGAGGCATTGTTCGACTTCTTCTTCGGAAACGAGAATGTTGGCTTCTTCGTTTTCTTTCGCTTCTTGTTCGAGTGATTGTTCTAGCGTTTCTGTTTTATTTTCTTCAGACATACTGTACCTCCTATGCAATAAACATCGGCAGCAGGATCATCGGCACGATCAAGCCGACAAAAAAGCCGCCGAGAACTTCGATTCCTTTATGACCTAAGATCGATTTGAGTTTTTCTTGATATATAGGGTCGTCTAGATTGAGTCCGACCATCGTTTTTAAGTCTTTGATCAACTGTTGAGTCAACGCGATGTTTTTTCCGCTGTAATATCGAACGTGACAGGCATCATACATGACGATCAATGAAAAGATGCATGTGACATCGAATATTGCGGAATCAAAACCTTCTTGGATCCCGATCGCTAAAGACAAGGCGGTGACGGTCGAGGAGTGGGAGCTTGGAAAGCCGCCACTCATCAAGACCCAATGAAGATCCCAGGATCCAGTCCGGTAATAGTATACAAATGTTTTGGCGACTTGCGCAACCAAATTCGCGAGCAGAGCGCTGATCAAAGGGAACAGGGATGCAGGTAACATTCGATCATCTCCTAAATGTCATTATTATACCATACTTGGGTTAGGATCGATGGTTTAGACACTAGAATCGTTTATAATACTAATGAAATACTATCGAATAGAAAGAAGGAGATCTATGGCTGTATTCGTGATCGGTTCAATGAATATCGATATGTTTTTTGATGTGGATCATTTTGTTCGTGCAAAAGAAACGCTTTTGCCATATCAGTGCGAAGTGCTTCCAGGAGGAAAAGGGTTGAATCAGGCATGCGCTTGCTCGAAAGCGGGAGCGAAGACGTTCATGGCTGGAAAGATCGGAAGCGATGGAAGAATGCTTTTCGATACGCTCAACAACGCAAAGGTCGATCTTCGATTTGTTCAGACCATAGAGGGTGGCTTGAGCGGAAGAGCGATCATTCAAAGAGATCCTAGTGGCGAGAATTGTATTTTATTGGTTCCTGGACTCAATCACGCTTTAGAGTGTGAGGATTTTGAAAAAGTCTTGGAGAAGATTGGCGAGAATGATATTGTCCTGCTTCAAAACGAGATCTCGAATTTGTGTGTCCTAGCTAAATTGTTAAAGGAAAAAGGAGCGTTCGTAGTGTTCAATCCTGCGCCAGTCACGGATTCGATTCCAAAAGACCTCTCGTTTGTTTCTATTCTTGTGGTCAATGAAGTGGAGATCGAACAGCTGCTTTCGAAAACAGGAGATCCAAAGAAGTTGTGCGAGGAATGGCTTGGATCCTATCCAGATTCTTCGATCGTTCTGACTTTATCGAACCATGGATCAATGTTCGCGAACCGGAATCAAATGTTGTTCATGCCTTCCTTTCCGGTCAACGCCATCGATACGACTGGCGCAGGCGATACTTATATTGGCTATTTTTGCGCGCTTCTCGATCAAGGATCCGAAATCGAGAGCGCGCTCCAGTTCGCTTCGGCGGCCGCTGCGCTTTCGGTCACAAGAGCAGGAGCGGCTACTTCGATCCCGGAACGAAAGGAAGTGGAAGCTTTGATCGAGAAAAGCGATATCCTATGCCAAAGAGCGGATCAAATGGTCTAGGACTTCTTGTTTTTAAAAAGGAGTGTAAATGCTATAATAAGAAAAATGGTACGAAGGGAGAATAACGAATGTTAACGTTAGATTTAAACCATGCAAAATTAAAAGAAGATGTCAAAAGCTATCAAGAAGAGGTCAACAAGATCGATGAAACTTTGAGAAATCGCACATGCAAAGGAAACGACTTCACCGGATGGCTGACTTGGGCGCAAGACTATGACCGCAATGAATTCGCTCGCATCAAAGAATGCGCGAAACGCATCCAGGAAAACGGGGATGTATTGGTCGTATGCGGTATTGGAGGCTCGTATTTAGGCGCAAGAGCGGCGATCGAAATGATCAACGGGATCTATCCGGAAAACCAGATCGAGATCATATATTTGGGAAATACGTTCTCAAGTTCTTATATCGCGCAAGTGATGAAATACATCGAAGGAAAGAGCGTCTATGTGAATGTTATCTCAAAATCAGGAACAACGACGGAAACGGCTCTTGCTTTCAGAATCTTGAAACAATTCATGGAAGACAAATATGGCGAAGAGGCAAGCTCGCGCATCATCGCGACGACCGACAAAGCTAGAGGAACGCTTAAAGCGCTCGCCGAAGAACAAGGTTATGAGACGTTTGTCATTCCTGATGATATTGGAGGACGCTTCTCTGTCATCACACCTGTCGGGGTGCTTCCTATGGCGGCGGCCGGTATCGATATCGACGCGTTCATGAAAGGGTATTCGGATGGTTCTGGAGAATATTCGGATCCAGATCTTGATAAAAACCCAGCGTATCGTTACGCGGTGGCTCGTCGTATTTTGCAAAATCAAGGCTATGATGTCGAATTGTTCGTCAATTATGAAACGCAAATGCAGATGGTGGCTGAATGGTGGAAACAGCTCTTTGGAGAAAGCGAAGGAAAAGATGGTCTTGGTATCTTGCCAGATAGCGCCAACTTCTCGACAGATCTTCACTCACTAGGCCAATTCGTGCAGGATGGTAAAAAAGTATTGTTCGAAACGAACCTTTATGTCGATCAGCCAATGATCGATATCACGTTCCCGAACGATAAAGAAGACAAAGACGGCATGAATTATCTTGCTGGAAAATCGGTCGACTGGGCAAATAAGATGGCGGCCAAAGGAACTCTTATGGCGCATGAAGAAACGGGTGGTATCCCTAACATCTTGATCACGATGCCAAGTATGTCCGCTTATGATTTTGGAAATATGTGCATGTTCTTCTTCAAAGCGATCGCGATGACAACGCTCATGAACGGAAGCAATCCATTCAATCAGCCTGGCGTTGAAGTCTACAAGAAAAACATGTTTAAACTTTTAGGGAAAGAATAATCGTTCGAATTAGAGTCAAACCTCGTGTTTGGCTCTTTTTTTACATTTTTTTTACAAAATTAAGAAGGAGAGTTGATGTTCATTCACTAAAGTAAAGGCATAGAAAGAAGGATTTTATGAAAAAACTAGCAACTATGATTGGACTCTGTACTTTGATTTTATTCAGTGGATGCTCAAACTCGAAAAAAGAGAATGTGTCCTTGAATGGATCGACCTCGATGGAAAAACTTGTGGGCACGCTAAGCGAAGTCTATCAAAAAGAAAATCCAGAAACAGACATCACATATGATCCGACAGGATCGGGCGCTGGCATTCAAGCTGTACAAGAAGACCGGTGCGATATCGGTCTTTCGAGTCGCTATTTAAAAGAAGAAGAAAAAGAAGCAGGACTGAAAGAAACGATCGTAGCTCTTGATGGGATCGCCGTGATCGTCAATCCTGAAAATCCAATTTCCGACCTCTCGTTGGAACAAGTCGCCGACATCTTTACCGGAAAGATCACCAACTGGAAAGAGTTAGGCGGAAACGATCAAGAAATCGTATTGATCGGACGGGAAGCAGGAAGCGGAACAAGAGACGGTTTTGAAACGATCACTAAAACTGAAGAAAATTGTCAATATCGACAAGAGCTCACTTCGACAGGTGATGTGATCACGACAGTCTCCAGCAATCCAAGCGCGATTGGGTATGCTTCTTTGGAGGCGCTTGGCGATTCGGTAAAAGCGCTTTCAATCAATGGGGTGCCATGTGATGTTCAATCGATACAGGATCAAAAATATGCGCTTGTAAGACCCTTCATTTATGTCACCAAAAAAGAACTCGAAGGCGCGTCGAAACAGTTTTACGACTTTTCGACCAGCCAAAAAGCCGTTCCTTATATAGAACAGGTAGGGCTTGTCGTTTATGAAAACCATTAAAAACAAAACGATCGAACAAATCGCGTCCTGGATCTTCTTTGCGATCGGGATGATCACGATCCTTTGCGTGCTCGTAATCACGCTCTATTTGATCAGTTCTGGCCTTCCGGCGATCCAAAAGATCGGACTCAAAGAATTCTTGTTTTCGAGCACATGGAATTCTACGGGAAGCGATCCAAAATTTGGGATCCTGCCTTTCATTTTGACGAGTTTATATGGAACGCTTGGCGCTTTGTTGCTTGCGGTTCCTGTTGGCATTGGCTGCGCGCTTTATCTATCCAAGTTCGCGCCTCCTGCTTTGAAGAGATGTCTTTTGATGGGCATCCAAGTATTGGCGGGTATTCCTTCCGTCGTCTTTGGCTTGGTTGGAATGGTCGTTCTCGTTCCTTGGATCCGTTCCTTGTTTAGTTTGAGCGATGGGGCTTGTTTGTTGAGCGCGATGATCGTGCTGGCCATCATGATCTTGCCTTCGGTCGTCAACGTTTCGCTCAACGCATTAGACGCTGTTCCTAGCGAATATGAGGAAGCTTCGATCGCTTTAGGAGCGACAAAGCTAGAGACCGTAAGAAAAGTGAGTTTTCCAGCTGCTCGAAGCGGAATTCTCGCTTCGATCATCTTGGGAACGGGAAGGGCGATTGGCGAAGCGATGGCGGTGATCATGGTTTCGGGCAATGTCGCGAATATGCCGAATATGTTTCAGAGTGTGCGTTTTTTAACTACGGCGATCTCAAGCGAGATGTCATATGCTTCGGGTCTTCAAAAAGAAGCGCTGTTTTCGATCGCTCTTGTCTTGTTTGTCTTTATCTTGCTCACGAATACGATCTTATCGAAACTTATGAAAGAAGTGCAATCCAATGATTCCCATTAAAACTAAAGAAATGCTTCTGATCCAAAGAAGCGCAAAAAAAACAAAACCGAATTATAGAAAGTGGAAAGATCGCCTCTTCCAAGCTTCTTTATTCAGCGCGATGAGTGTATGTGCTGTATTGACGTTTTCGCTCATCGTGTATATCGCGTTCAAAGCGGTCCCGAACATCAATCTTGATTTTTTGCTTGGTCAACCAAGTTATATTGAGGATACGATCGGGATCCTGCCAGCGATCCTCAATACGCTCTATTTACTGCTAGGCACTCTACTCTTTGTCGTACCCTTAGGCGTGGGGGCGGCGATTTATTTAAATGAGTATTGTAAGAGCGCGCGTCTTGTTTCGCTGATCGAATATACGTCCGATATTTTGTCCGGGATCCCATCGATCGTTTATGGTCTTGTGGGGATGTTGTTCTTTTGTCAATTTTTCAATTTACAGACCTCGATCTTGGCGGGCGCTTTGACGCTTGTCATCATGAATATTCCGACGATCATGAAAACGACGCGCGAAAGTTTGAAGACTGTGCCAAATTCTTATCGCGAGGGGGCTCGGGCATTAGGTGCGGGCAAGTGGAAAACGATCTATACGGTTGTTTTGAAAAGCTGCACAAGCGGGATGATCACGGGAATCTTGTTGACGGTCGGAAGGATCCTTGGCGAATCGGCGGCTTTATTATTTACTGCTGGTTTTGCGCAAGTGCTCAATCCAATTTATGAAGGAATGTTTTCTTCGGGCGCTTCTTTATCGGTGGCGATGTATGTGTTTGCGAAAGAGCGAGGAGAATTTGATGTTGCTTTCGGGATCGCGGGTATCCTGCTTATTTTGACGCTCATTATTTCGGTTGCGGCGCAGATCTTGGAAGCGAGAACGAAAGAGAGATGATATATGATGAATCCTGTTTTACAAGCGAAAGGGCTTGATCTTTGGTATGGTGATCATCAAGCGCTTCATTCGATTTCGCTTGATATTTTTGAAAAGACAGTGGTCGCTTTGATTGGTCCGAGCGGATGTGGTAAATCAACTTTTTTGAAAACGCTCAATCGAATGAATGATTTGGTCGATAGTGTCCGGGTAGAAGGTAATGTGTTGTATGAAAGCCATGATATTTTTGATCCAAGCCTTGATGTGAATGATCTGAGAAAAGAAATTGGCATGGTTTTTCAAAAGCCGAATCCTTTTCCAATGAGTATTTATGACAATATCGCTTATGGACCTAGGATCCATGGGATCAAAAACAAGCGGGTTCTTGATCAAATCGTTGAACAAGCCTTAAAAGATGCGGCGCTCTGGGACGAAGTGCATGATCGGCTCAAAAAGAGCGCTTTGTCTTTATCGGGAGGGCAGCAACAGCGTTTATGTATTGCGAGAGCTTTGGCGATCCAGCCCAAAGTGTTGTTGATGGATGAGCCTACGAGCGCTCTAGATCCAATTTCTACGGCCAAGATCGAAGAGCTGATCGATCAGCTTAAAACGAAGTATACGATCGTGATCGTCACGCATAATATGCAGCAGGCGATGCGGATCGCTGATCAAACCGCCTTTTTCTTGATGGGAGAGCTGATCGAGTTCAATGATACGCAAAAGTTGTTTTTAAGTCCGCAAGATCCTAGAACGAGCGACTATGTTAATGGGCGCTTTGGATAGGATGAGAATGGTATGAAACAACAAGGATGCAGTCTAAGCAAACGAAAGAGGAAGATTGATATTTAATCTTTTGTAGCAAGAAGCCCCCCATTGCTAAAGCGGGGGGGGATGAATTGCGATGGTAACAGAAACTGAAAAATACTATATAACCCGAATTATTCATAAAGGTCATTTGAACTCAGCCAATATGGTGTTCGACCTCTAATTTGCAGAATCAAAAGTTTTACAGGGAAAACTTCACAACGAAAAGGGCAGGGTTGTACCTGCCCGATTTCTATGGCTCTTGCTGCTATTCCATTTGTTGAATATTCTGGATCATTTTCAAGAACAGGTCCTGTCTTGGATAGGCGCTGCTCAGACACAATATCTTCGTTCTTGCATGGTGGTACTATGTCAAGTTTGAGGTCAATCTAAATTTCTGCTTTTGACAAATCCGAAAAAATTTGTTCCGCTTTCCATTGACTACGGGTCCCCATCCCTAAGAACCCATTTCTTGTTGCTTTTCAAACTCCCAGCTTTTGCTGCGGCTTGAAAAGCCCCAAGCTTATCTTAGGGATCCCCATTGTCAATGCCGCTTCTCAATTTTTTTCTAAACGCATCTTTTTCAATATCTTGTAGTTTTTCTCGTATTCCATCGGGGATTCGTATCCGCAATGGGAATGGATCCGGATCGTATTGTAGAATCCTTCTATATATTCGAATACGGCTTTCTTCGCTTCTTTCATCGTTTCGAAATGATAGAAGTTGATCCATTCTCTCTTGATCAGTGAATGAAAGCTTTCGATGCAGGCGTTGTCCCATGGATTGCCTTTTCTCGAATACGATCTTTCCATTCCTTCTGTCTTGTTTTTGTATTCTTCGCTTGTGTACTGCACTCCTCGATCGCTGTGGATCACCAATGGCTTTTTGATTCCTCGTCTTCTTTTTGCTGTTTCTATACACTCCAGAACTTTTGCGGCTTCCATATTTCGAGTCATCACCCACCCGACTATTTTTCTGGAATACAGATCCATCACGCTGGTCAGATAGACAAATCCTTCTTCTGTCCAGATGTAGGTGATATCGGTACACCATACGCTGTCGGGATCTTTGGGATTGAATTGTCTTTTCAGAAGATTGTGAAGTTTTCGATCATTCCCTTTAGATATGGTCGTTTTTATCTTGTGTTTCAGATATTTCGGTTTGATATTGGCTTCTTTCATGATCGAATAGACATACTTCTGGCATCCTTGGATTCCATGCTTATGGAGGATCACGGCAATCTTGGGAGAGCCATAGATCTGGTGCGAATCGTTGTAGATCTTGACGATTGCTTTTTTTGTTTTTTCCCGCCGGACTTTTGTCTTGGATGGTTTGGATCTCAAATGCTTGTAGTAGCCGGAAGTGCTCTTCTCCAATATAGCCAGTATACCCGCTACCGATACTTTGGGATGTTTCTCTTTGTATTCCCGAACCGATCGATAGAGGATACGAGCCGTTACTTGCCGAGTATACTGATCGCTTTTTTTAATACATTCAGTGCGTCCTGCGTGTCTTTGAGCTCTTTTTTAAGATGAGCGATCTCTTTGGCTTCATCGCTGCTGTAGTTGCCAGACCCTCGAACAATGACTTGATCGTCATGCTCTTTATAGCTTTTTACCCATCCTCCAATTGTTGTGTCATGGACTCCGAATTGTTTGGCGATCTGCGTGTAGGGAAGATCGGGATGATCGAGCACGTATTGGATCACCTGTTCCTTAAATTCTTTGTCATATTGTTTTGCCATTTTTCATTCCTCCTCACTCTGGAATTCAAATTGTTCTTCTTATGACATTCTACCACTTGAATTTTCAGAAGTTTAAGGGATGCACCATTAATACTAAATCCAGGATCCTTGATCATCATGATTTCCTACAATTGGATCCTGACCGTTATCGCTCTGGCTGTCGCTTTGGCTCCGTTATCCATTTCTTACCGGGCAGGAAAGCCATTGACTTTATTGAATAAGGAAATGGCCGACCAGCAGGCGCGATTCGTGGAAAGAGCACAGAATCTGCTAAATAATCAGAAAGATCTTCTGGTGTCGAAAAAATATGAATTTGCGAACGGTCTGTATGAAAAACAGATCGCGAGCCTGGAAGCAGCGTCGTTGAAAAAGAGAAAATGTGTGCAGACGATGAGCTGGATCGGCGCTCTGAATGCGCTTGTTTCGCAATTAGGAATATGCTGCGCGGGAGGATGGATCGCCATACGGACCGGCACATTGACCGCAGGACAAGTCGTAATATTTGTCCAGCTGCTGAATTATATCCTTGAGCCAGTAACCGAGCTGCCTGCTTTGTTGTCGCGTCAGTCGGGAGCAGTTCGATTAGCGAAAACAATGGAAGAAACATTGAAGGAAAACCGTTGCTTTCCGGCTTCGCTTCAAATTGATTCGATCTCCTTCGACCATGTGTGGTTCAAATTTCCGGACCAGGAAATCTTAAAGGATTTTTCGTATACGTTTTTTTCAGGACGCTCCTATTTCGTACGGGCTCCTTCGGGTTTTGGAAAGTCCACTCTGCTTCAGCTGATCCTGGGAATTTATGAACCGTCATCCGGGCGGATCGTATACAATGGAATGAGTGGATATACAACAGATACGCTTCTTGAAAATATAGCCTGGATGCCGCAATCCCAGGAACTGATCCATGGTACGGTGGAAGAAAATATCGTATTCTCCTTGAGTCCTCAAAAAAAAGGATCAGAGGGCGATCGATTTGAAAGGAAACATAAACGTCCTCTCGGGAGGACAAAAACAGCGTGTCCTTCTTGATCGAATCCTCCAGCAGAATAAAGACTGGATCCTGCTGGATGAACCGACGACAGGAATGGATCCCGGGCTACAGGAACAAGTATTGAAGGATATTCTTGGTTTGAAAAAAACATGTATCGTGGTAATGCATACGGAGAATCAGGCTATTCTTTCACTCTTTGATGAAGTGGTTGATTTAGGCCGGTAAGAGTTCAAACCAGAAAAGGTATCAAGCGAAAATACAAGGAAGAAAGTTTAGAATTTCGAAATATAATAAAGCATTCAGCGAGATACATCATTGGTCGCATTGATCAAACAGGCGGCAAGATTCCGCCTTTTCTGATGCCAAAGTTTACATACGTTTTACATCGCATTGATGGACTAGAAAACAAGATCCGATATACTAAAACAAAAGAGGTAGACGTATGATTTTTTGTATTGAAGACGATCCATCCATCCGCGAATTGATCTTATACACCCTTCAAGTCCACAATATGGACTGTGAAGGCTTTTCTTGCGGAAAGGATTTTTTAGAAGCATTGAAAACACGAAAACCCGATCTGATCGTATTGGATCTAATGCTCCCTGACTTGGATGGAATGCGCCTTCTTCGTTTATTGCGCTCAGATCCAAATTCCAGCACGATCCCGATCTTGATCGCCTCGGCAAAAGGCAGCGAATTCGATAAAGTGATCGGATTGGATGAAGGCGCCGACGATTATATCGTAAAGCCGTTTGGGATGATGGAACTCGTCTCTCGTATCAAAGCGCTGCTTAGACGATCTATAAAACCTAAAGAAGAAGGTTTAAAATGCGGATCTTTGAAACTCGAAGAAAAAAGCCGGACCGTTTTTATCGAAGGAAAAAAACTGGAACTTTCGAAAAAAGAATTTGATCTGCTCTATTTCTTGATGCGCCATGTCAATCAAGTCATCACTCGAGAACAAATCTTAGAAAAGATCTGGGGCTATTCATATGAAGGCGAAACTCGAACGGTCGACGTGCATATTGGAATGCTTCGCAATAAACTGGAAAACCACAAAAACTACATCAAAACAGTCCGAGGAATCGGCTATAAACTGGAGCTTGTCGAATGAGACAAAAAATCTTTCAATCGATCCTTTTAGGCTGCATGGGAATGTTGATCGGCGCTTCGCTCGTCTTTCTTTTTGTCCTGAATCAATATTTCAACGCCTCCCTTAAACAAGAACTTTCCGTCATCGCCGATCTGATCGACGATCAAGACGATGTAGAAACGATCGACTGGGCGAAACGCTCGATGGAAGTCGTCCTCAAAAAAAAAGCCGGCACGATTGTATACGCAAGCCAAACTTCCTCGAACCATTACGAAGACCAATCGATCACCTTGCATAAAACATTAGCCAATGGCGATATTTTGACTTTAACTCAAAACAAGCTCTCGATCCCCATGCAAACACTTGCATTGCTTAGGCCATTGAGCATCGTATTAGGAATCGGGCTTATTTTTTCGTTGTTTCTCTCGTACAAAATTGCTAAAGAATGCATGAAGCCGCTTTATGACATCGATCTTGACCACCCCAAAAAAGAGAAAGCGTATCCAGAACTCGATCCGATCATCGATCGATTGTCCAGGCAGCGAAAAGAGATTCGCAAACAAAATCGTCAGCTCGAACATAAACATGAAGAATTAAGAACACTGATGAATGGGATCACGCAAGGAATCGTTCTCATCAACGAAAAAAACATCGTGGTCCAGATCAACGAAGCCGCCATGCAGATGGGAAATTTACATGGCCCAGTCCAAGGGTTTCACTTCTTAAAACTTTTTCCCGAAGAAGCTTTGAAAAAAGCCATTCTCGAAGAGAAGATCAAAAAGAAAGTCTTGACGATAAAACGCGAAGACCATACTTACGAGTTCCACCTCGATCCGATCGAGACCCATGACAAGTTTTCTGGCCAAGCGATCTTGATCCTAGATATAAGCGAAAAGGAAAAGATGGAACAGATTCGACGCGAATTTTCAGCCAACATTTCCCATGAACTCAAGACCCCGATTCAAAGCATCCTAGGTTATTCGGAACTTCTCGACTCCAAATGTGTCAAGAAAGAAGACCAACCCCTCTTTGTTAAAAAAATCTATAACAAAGCGCTCTTTATGCGCTCGATCGTCGAAGAACTACTCGACCTTTCGAAAATGGAACAAGAAGTCGACCGCCTCAACTTCGAAAGCATCGATATGAAGGAATTGATCGAACAAATCATTGAAATGCATAAGCTATCGATCGAAAAAAAAGAACTTACGATCAAAACAAAACTAGAGCCAGTCAAGCTCTTTGGCCATCATAAAGCATGTCGAATGATTTTGAACAACTTGATCGACAATGCGATCAAATACAATCGAAACAAAGGCACGATCACCATTTGCCTCGAACAAAAAAATCAAGAAGGCGCGACGATCATGATCCAAGACACGGGAATTGGAATCGCTTCAGAAGAACAAGAACATATCTTTGACCGTTTTTATCGAAGCAATTTGATTCGCTCCTCCTATCCAGGTTCTGGCATCGGACTCTCGATCGTCAAACACGCTCTTTTACTCATGCACGGAAGCATACAAGTCGAATCAAAACTCGGAAAAGGAACGCGATTTCTCGTGACCTTCTGAACCAAAAAGCCTACCCAAACCGTAGGCGTTTTTTGTATAATAATTAAAAAAGGGAGAATGTTATGAATTTTATTTATATTTCACCCCAGTTTCCGAAAACGAACTGGTACTTCTGCGACCGGCTTTCTAAAAATGGAGTTCGCGTATTGGGAATCGGCGATACACCCTACGATCAACTCGACCCATTGCTCAAAAACGCGCTTGTCGAATATTATTATGTTCCGTCGATGGAATCCTACGCCGACATGTTTCGAGCCGTCGCCTATTATGCCTTCAAATATGGACGCATCGACTGGATCGAATCCAACAACGAGTATTGGCTTGAACAAGACGCCAAACTTCGCGAAGATTTCAATGTAAAAACGGGCGTCCAACCAAATCATATCGACTATTTCAAAAGCAAATACAAAATGAAAGAAAAGTATCGCGAAGCCAACATCCCAAGCGCCGCTTCGATCCGATATACAGATCTTGAAACAGCCAAAAAATGGGCGGACTCGATCGGCTATCCGCTCATCGCCAAACCCGAAACCGGAGTGGGCGCAAGCGATGTGTTCAAACTCAAAAACGAAGACGATCTTCGCTCTTTCGATGCAAACAAGCCCCAAGAAGAATACGTCTTAGAAGAATTTATCGAAGGCGATATCGTTTCTTACGACGCGATCGTAAACGACAAAGGAGAGCCGATCTTTGAATCGATGACCTATTGGCCCCCATCGATCGCGGATATCGTCAATCAAGATTTAGATCTTGCCTATTATGTTTCGCCAACACTCGATCCTGAACTAAAAACACTAGGCCAAAACGCGATCCAAGCCTTTCACGCCTATTCTCGATTTATTCATCTTGAATTTTTCAAAACAAAGCGGAAGAACACATACTATGGCCTAGAAGTCAATATGCGACCAGCTGGAGGGTATACACCCGATATGATGAACTTTGCCCATTCAGTCGATGTCTATCAAATCTATGCGGATATGGTGACGAAAAAACAACCCGTCGCAAAGCAGGAAGCTTCTCAATCGTATTGTGTCTATGCGTCGCAAAAAGATGGAAAACCTTATCTTCATTCTCATGATAAGATCCTAGAACGATACAAAGACAAGCTTGTGATGTGTGAAAGAATGCCTGAAATGATGGTCCGGACGATGGGAAACCAAATGTATACGGTCAAGCTCGATACAAGAGAAGAGAAGGACGCGTTCATCCAATATGTGCTCGATCAAGCGGAGTGATCCGCTTTTTTGTTTGCGAAGATATAGGACATTTGGTAAAATGAAAGCCTTAAGTAAAGAAAACGCTTACAAAGAAAGGAAATGCGAATGGATAAACAATATATATTAGCGATCGATCATGGAACGACTTCGACGCGAGCGATCCTGTTCGATCATGAGTGCAATATGGTCGACATCGTGCAAAAAGAAGGGAAAGTCGAATACCCAAAATCAGGGTGGGTCGAACAAGACGCTCTGGCCGTATGGCTCGATATTTTATATGTGATCGCGGGCATCATCAACAAATCCGGAATCAAGCCAGATCAAGTCGCAGCCATCGGGATCTCGAATCAAAGAGAAACAAGCGTGCTCTGGGATAAAAAAACAGGACTTCCGATTGGAAAAGCGATCGTTTGGCAATCTAGACAAACAAGCGAGATCTGCGATCGATGGAAAGAAGAAGGACTCGAAGAAATGGTCCGCCAGAAAACCGGGCTTCGGATCGATCCTTACTTTTCTGCCTCCAAGATCGCCTGGATGCTCGAAAACATCGAAGGCGCTCGAGAAAAAGCCGAAAACGGCGATTTGATGTTTGGCACAATGGATTCCTGGATTGTATGGAACTTGAGCGGAGAAGAAAGACACATCACCGATGTTTCAAACGCCTCGAGAACGTTGTTGTGCAACATCGAAACGCTCGAATGGGACGATGAACTTCTTGAAGCGTTCCATATCCCCAAAACGATCTTGCCAGAAATCGTTCCGACCTCATTCAATTATGGAACCACAGCGCCCTATCACTTTTTTGGAAGCCGTATTCCGATTTGTTCTATGGTCGGCGATCAGCAAGCGGCTTTGTTCGGCCAGCTTTGCCTAGAAAAAGGCATGGTCAAAAACACGTATGGAACAGGCGGCTTTTTATTGATGAACACAGGAGATAAGATCGTCCGCTCAAAAAATGGCTTGTTGTCGACAGTCGCTTGGAAGATCGGCGATCATGTGACATACGCTTTAGAAGGATCGATCTTCGTTTCCGGCTCCATCATGAAATGGATGCGCGACGAGCTGCAGCTCTTTGACGATGTAAAAGTAACAAGCCAAATGGCCAATAACGCTAAGGCGCAAGACGATCTTTTTATCGTGCCTGCTTTTGTCGGCTTAGGCGCTCCTTATTGGGACGATAAAGCGAAAGCTTCAATCGTTGGATTGACATTAGGATCCAACCGGAATCAAATTGTAAAAGCCGGCATCGAATCGATGGCTTATCAAGCAAAAGATGTGATGGACGCCATGGAAAAAGACTCGAACTTAAAGATCTCGAAGCTTAAAGTTGACGGAGGCGCCACGAGCAACGATTATTTGCTTCAATTCCAAGCCAACTTGTGTCAATGCGCTCTTGAACGTTTCAAGGTCACCGAATTGACCGCCTTAGGCGCTGCCTTTCTAGCTGGACTTGCGATCGGCTATTGGAAGCTAGAAAACTTGAAGATCGAGATCGATCAAACATTCGAGCCCAACAAAAAGAAAGAAGAAATGGATCTACATTTTGAAAACTGGCATCGAGCGATCGCTTCTTGCCAGGCGTTCAAACCGGTCCAAGTCGAGGGAAATGGACATGTATGATATTGTGATCATTGGCGCTGGCGTCATTGGTTGCGCCATCGCCTACGAGCTTGCCAAATATCAGCTTGACGTGCTCGTTCTCGAGAAAGAAAGCGATGTATGCTCAGGAACATCCAAAGCTAATTCAGGAATCGTTCACGCTGGCTACGACGCGAAACCAGCCACCTTAAAAGCAAAATTCAATGTCGATGGAGCCAAACGGATCCCGATCCTTTCCGAACTGCTTGCTTTCGATTATAAAAACTGCGGATCTCTCGTTTTGAATTTTAGCGAAGAAGGAAAAGAGACGATCCAAAAACTGTATGAGCAAGGGATTCAAAACGGGGTAGAAGGATTAAAGATCCTTGCCAAAGAAGAAGTTCTCGCTATGGAGCCTAACGTTTCCGATCATGTCGTTTCCGCTTTATACGCGCCTAGCGCTGGCATCGTTTGTCCTTTTGGGATGACGATCGCCTTCGCCGAAAACGCGGCCGATAATGGAGTGAAATTTATATTTGACACACCCGTGGAAACGATCGAAAAAATCGAACATGGTTATTTGATCAATGGAATATACGCCTCCAAAATGATCATCAACGCAGCTGGCGTGAAAGCCGATTTCATCCATTCTTTGCTCGAAGAGCCACGCTTTAAGATCCAAGCGCGAAAAGGAGAATATATCCTCCTCGATCATAGCGCTTCCCATCTATGTTCTCATACGCTCTTTCAGCTTCCGAGCGAATATGGAAAGGGCGTGTTGATCACCCAAACCGTGCATGAGAATCTTTTGATCGGGCCCACCGCCCAAGATATCGAGGACAAAGAAGGGATCGATACGACAACGGATGGTCTTGAACAGATCCAAGAAAAGGCGAAGATCACCATCAAAGATATTCCTTTTTTTCAAACGATCACCTCGTTTGCCGGATTAAGAGCTAGAGGGAATACAGGGGATTTTGTGATCGAGGAGAGCATGGACAACTGGATCGACGTCGCATGTATCGAATCGCCAGGATTGACTTCGGCTCCAAGTATTGCCTCCTATGTAAAAGAGATCGTCGTTGATCATTTCGATCCATCGCTTAAAGAACCCTACATCGCTAGGCGAAAAGGATTTGTCAATACGAAGACGCTGAGCGACAAACAGTGGAACGATCTGATCCAAAAAGATCCTCGCTATGGAAAAATCGTATGCCGGTGCGAAAACATCAGCGAAGGACAGATCGTCGATGCCTGTTCTAGATCGATCCCGGCAAGAAGTGTCGATGGCATCAAGCGTCGAGTCCGCGCCGGAATGGGTCGATGTCAAGGCGGTTTTTGTTTGCCGAAAGTGATGGAAATCATAGTGAAACAATACGGCCTCGATTGGAAGGACGTTCATAAATCAAATCCAGAAAGTGGATATATCATCCAAAAGATCAAGGAAGGAATGAAAGACGATGGAGCATAAGCAGTTATTGATCATTGGCGGAGGACCTGCTGGGCTTGCTGCAGCGATCGAAGCCAAAAAGAATGGTGTCGACGATCTTTTGATCTTAGAACGAGATGCTTGTCTAGGGGGGATCTTGAATCAATGCATTCACAATGGGTTTGGTTTGCACACGTTTCATGAAGAATTGACTGGACCAGAGTACGCCAAGCGATATATCGATCAAGTCAACGAGCATTCGATCCCATATCGACTTAACACGATGGTGCTTTCAATCGACGATCAAAAAAATGTTCGGTTCATTTCGGAACAAGGAATCGAAGTCATTCAAGCGCAGGCGATCATTTTGGCGATGGGTTGCCGCGAAAGGCCTAGAGGCGCCTTAAATATTCCTGGCTTTCGAGGCGCTGGGATCTATTCGGCAGGCACGGCTCAAAAGCTCGTCAATCTAGATGGATTTTTACCTGGAAAGGATGTCGTGATCTTAGGATCTGGGGATATTGGTTTGATCATGGCGCGGCGAATGACTTTAGAAGGAGCGAAAGTCCATGCGGTGGCCGAGATCATGCCTTATTCTTCTGGATTGAAGCGCAATATCGTCCAGTGTCTAGAGGACTATCATATTCCGTTGTTTTTGGAACATACGATTGTAAAGATCCTAGGGAAAGACCGGGTCGAAGGGGTCGTCCTCGCTAAAGTCGATCAAGATCGAAAGCCGATTTTAGGAACGGAAAAAGAATATACGTGTGATACGATTTTGTTCAGTTGTGGTTTGATCCCGGAAAATGAATTGAGCGCGCAGGCCAAGCTTGAAATGGATCCGATCACGAAAGGAGCTATTGTCAGCGATTCGCTGCAGACAAGTGTGGATGGGATCTTCGCGTGCGGAAATGTCCTTCATGTTCATGATCTTGTCGATTTTGTGAGTCAAGAAGCATCTCTGGCGGGTAAAAAAGCGGCAGAATACGTGTTAGGGGATTTGAAAAAAAGTCAAGATTTCGTTTCGATCGAACCCAAAGGAAAGACACGGTATGTGATTCCTTCTAAGATCGATTTAAAGAATGGAAAAGAAGATGTTGTCGTGCGTTTTCGGGTGGGAAGCGTGATCCAGGATGGAGCGATCCAAGTCTATATCGATGGTAAGAAGATCGTTCGTTTTCCGCGCAGGATCATGGCCCCAGGCGAAATGGAGACGATCACTTTGAAAAGAGAATGGCTTTCATCGAATCCGTCTTCGATTTGGATAGAGAGTGAGTAAGAATATGTTCAAACAATTGACGTGTATCAACTGTCCTTTAGGCTGTTCGCTCGAAGTCGTGATCGAGCAGGGAAAGGTGTGTTCGGTAAAAGGAAACACCTGTCCTAGAGGAAAGGCGTATGCCTATAGCGAAATCGAGCATCCGGCTAGGATCGTGACAACAAGTCTTCCTGTTGTCGATGGAGACTGGCGCATGGTTTCCTGCAAAACAAAAGCGCCGATCCCAAAAGAAAAGATCGGCGAGATCATGGAGCTTCTTCAAGATGTAAGAGTGCATGCGCCCATCAAGATCGGAGAGATCCTTATCGAAAACATCGCAAATACGAATGTCGATCTTGTCGCGACAAGAGAAGTTCATAAAATATAGCGTATTTATTCTAGAGGTACTACTTGCTCAAAAAGCATGTGGTACTTTTTTTGAAGGATCCGGTTGTCATGGAAATGTCCAAAATACCAAATGTCGAAGTGGAGCTGGCTTGCGATCTCTTCAAGTTTTGTTTCCATACGATCATTAGCTAAGATCTTGTCGATCGCGTATAAAGGGACGATCGGTTTAGGACATGTGTGAGAAAGAACGCCATGGACGCTGTAGTTCGCTTCTTTGATCGATTCCCAGGCCCGTTTGAATTGGTCGTCGCTCATTTGTTCTTCAGGAAAATAATAGCCGCAGCAGCTATCTTCTTCATCCGTATAGGGGATGTGTCTCCAATTGCGATCGACGCTGAAAGCCCCGCCTAATACGAGATAGCTTTTTTCATTGAACCAATAGATCTCGCCATTTTTTAAATAATAAATATTGTCGGCATCATTAGCTTGGTAGAGCGTGTTGCCAAAACGAAAGGTTTCATGCACATCATCGCAACACCAAGCGGGCGCTTCGTGATTGCCTTGAACCACAAGGATCGTTAGGTCGATCTTTTTGAGATACTGGTACACGTCTTCGGTCTCGATCTTATGATAGAGATTGGTTTTGCGGTCTTTTTTGCGGTAATAATTAAATCCAGCGTCTCCTAATAAGATCAAGATATCGTCTTTGCTTGTTTTATGTTTTTTGGCGAACATTTCGATTTCTTGAATATCTCCATGTTTATCGCCTGTGATATAGATCATTTAAAGCACCTTCTTCAGATCGAATGGCTCGTCTGTGTTGGTTTTGAGATATTGAACGATTTGATCGGTCAAATATTTTGGGGTGGAGGCGCCCGAAGTGATGGCGATCTTTTGTTCGTTGAGATCTAGGTTGTAGGATTTAAGTTCTTGAAGCGTCTGGACGAGCAATACTTGAGGAATGCCCGCTTTTTTTCCGATGCTGGCAAGCTTGTTCGTATTGTTGCTGTGGGGATCGCCAACAACGATAAGTAGATCGATGGCTTGATCTTTTAGCTTGAGGATCGCTTCTTGACGGATCCTAGTGGCGTTGCAGATCTCGTTGTTGAAAAGAGCGTTTGGATATCGTTCTTCGATCGCGTCGAAGAGTTCTTGGATCTCGAGGGTGGACATGGTCGTCTGGTTGGTCACGAAGATCTTGTTTTCAATATCCTGTGGTATGTCCGCTTCCTTTTCGATCAAGAAAACCGCATCGGAAAGAGTATAGATCGATTCGGCTTCAGGGTGGTGGTTTTTTCCAATGTAGAAGATCGAATATCCTTCTTTCAGCTTCTCCTGCACGATCTTTTGGGTCTGCAGGACGAAAGGACAGCTGGCATCATAGACGACAAGTCCTTTTTCTTTGGCTCTTTCATAAAGGGCAGGAGCGACACCATGGGCGGTAAAGATGACGATACCGGATGGAACGTCTTCTAATAATTCGAGCCGCGTTTTTTTTGGATCTTCGATCGTATGGATTTCCATAGCCGACAGCGCTTTTTTGACATACTCATTGTGCACGAGATTACCTAAGATCGTGATCGTCGCTTCTGGATGTTGAATTCTTACTTCTTTAGCGATCTGGATCGCTTTCATAACACCTCCACAAAAGCCTTGTGGAGTCACTTCAATAATCGTATTGTTTTTCATTCCTTTATTATGGCTGATTTCTGCGGATTTGAAAAGGACCTTCTTTCAGCTAAAAAAGTTAACCGTTAAGGGTCGCTACTAACGTAATTATCATAAGTTCTTCTTATGTTTCTTTTGAGGAAGATTTTGCAGATCTTACGCATGAAAACAATTTAAGCATCTTGTAAGAATTTAAAACAAGAGAGCGATCAACAAGGCAGGCAGCAAGTTAGCGACTTTGATCGTTTTAGGAAAGATCAAATTGAGGCCGACACAAAAGATCAAGACATTTCCGACGACAGAAAGCTGGTCGAGCGCACCATCCGTCAATAGAAAGGCTAATAAAGAAGAGAAAAGCGTGATTGAGCCTTGAAGGATCCCGACAGGAATGGCGGAAAAAAGACAGCCGATCCCTAGCGAAGCGCTTAAAACAAAAATAATGATGAGATCGAGCAGCGATTTAGCATAGAGTGTGCGCGGATCATGAAACAAACCGTCTTGCAGAGCGCCAACGATCGCCATCGCGCCTATACATACGGTCAATGTCGATGTGATGAACCCTTCCATGAAGAGCTTGTTTTTGGCGTTGCCAGTTTTTTGTTTGAGCCAGGATCCGAATCGTTCCAACGCTCCTTCGATATCGATCCATTCGCCTACAACGGCGCCTATGGCCAGTGAAATGATCAACATGATCGTATATGAGTCTTTGAGCATGTATTCCATCGCTCCTTGGATCGAGAGAAACAAAACGCAAACGCCATTGATCTTCATCAACAGCTGCTGGCTCGATTCTTTTAAATACTTTCCTAAAAACATTCCGCCAAGTCCGCCTAAGACGATGGCGCCTACATTCACGAGTGTTCCCATTTCAAAAAACCTTCTTTCAAATTCAAATTATAATTTTGTTTTTACAAGTTGTCTATGGTCACTGTTTTCAGAAGATTTGTAAAAAGGAGATCATTTTGGGATAATAGGTCTGAAAAAGACAAGGAGGTCTTTATGTCAAAATTACAAGAAATCATGGAGTTTGAGCATTTTAAAACATTGACACCAATACAGGAGGCGATGCTCAAGCGAACAAATAAAAACCGCGATTTTATTGGGATCTCTTCTACCGGTTCTGGTAAGTCGCATGCTTTTTTTATTCCGATCTTAGAGATGGTCGATCCGAATTTGGATGAGGTGCAGGCGGTAATTTCTGCGCCAACTCGAGAGCTCGCGTATCAATTGTATGAGCGCTTCAAAAAACTCGCGGATCATTTTGGCGTGAGGATGAAGCTCATCACAGGAGGCATGGACAAGAATATTGGTTCGCTGACTCCGCAGATCGTCATTGGCACGCCAGGAAGAATGAAAGATCTTTTTTTGGATGAGAAAAATCTTCGTTTAGATACTGCCAAGATCGTCGTGATCGACGAGGCGGATATGACGATGGAATTTGGCTTTTTGGAAGATTTGGATCAAATTTTGTCGAAGATGGATGAGAATGTGCAGATCGATGTCTTTTCGGCGACGATTCCCGATAATCTTGAACCGTTCTTGAAAAAGTATTTGCACGATCCTGAAATCGTCCGCATCGACAAAGATGAAAAGTATCAAAGCGATGTGAAGAATTACTTGGTTCCTTGCAAGCATATGTCGTATGAGGAAAAGCTTCTGCAAGTACTCCCGGCGATCAATCCTTATGTGTGCTTGATTTTCTGCAACACGACCGAGGAAGCTTCCCAAACAGCTAAACGTATGCGGGAAGAAGGATATGATCTTGTCGAGCTGCATTCTGGACTTGAATCGAGACAAAGAGCGCAAGCGATCCGACAGATCCAGTCGCAAAAGAAAAGCTATATCGTGGCGAGCGATATCGCTTCTAGAGGAATCGATTTGGAAGGGATCACCCATGTCATTTCATGCGGTTTTCCAAAAGATCTAAAGTTTTTTGTCCACCGAGCTGGTCGGACTGGCCGCGCTGGTCGGGATGGTTTATGTATCGCTTTGTATAAACCGACGGATGTGCGCACAGTAGAGGCTTTGATTCGACAAGGCATCGAGTTCGAGCATAAAGATGTTCGCCGAAACGAGTGGATCGCTTTGAAGCCGTTGGATCAAAAACAACCTCGCAAAAAAGATCCTCTGGAAAAAGAGATCGCTCAAATCGTGAAAAAGAAGAGCAAGAAGGTCAAGCCGAATTATAAGAAAAGACAGCGCGAGGAGATCGATCGTTTACGCCGTAAGAAGAAGCGGGAGATCATTCAAAATGATATCAAGCGTCAAAAGAAAGAGCGGGCCAAGATGAAGCAGCGCGCGAAACGAGAACAACAATGATTTTTCTTGGTTCTCATGTTTCGATGAAGGCGCCCAATTATTTGTTGGGCTCGATTCAAGAGGCGCTCTCCTACGATGCCAACGCTTGCATGATCTATACGGGGCCGCCTCAAAATTCAAAACGCGTCCCAATCGAGAAATTCAAGGTCGAAGAGGCCAAGAGATTGATGGAAGAACATGATTTTTCAATGGATCGTGTCATCATTCATGCGCCTTATATTATCAACTTGGGCAATTCGATGCGTCCTGAAACAGCGGAGTTCGGGGTGGAGTTTTTGCAGGAAGAGCTTAGAAGGGTCGAGGCGATCGGAGCGAGCATTCTTGTTTTGCATCCTGGCGCACATGTCAAGGCGGGTGTTGAAGTTGGGATGGAGTGGATCGTCAATGGACTGAATCAAGTGCTGGATCAAGACGATTCGAATGTGGTGATTGCTTTAGAGACGATGGCTGGCAAGGGCAGCGAGATCGGTTCGAATTTTGAAGAGCTCGCCAAGATCCGAGAACAGATCCATAAAAAAGAACGGATCAAGATTTGTTTGGATACGTGTCATATTCATGACGCGGGCTATGATCTTACCGCTTTTGACGAGGTCCTTGACGAGTTTGATTCGATCCTTGGTCTAGAGAATTTGGCGGTTTTGCATATCAACGATTCAAAAAATGAAAGAGGTGCGCGCAAAGACCGGCATGAAAATATCGGGAATGGGTTTATCGGGTTTGAGACGTTGGTGAAGATCGTTCATCATCCAAAGCTCGAGTCGATCACAAAGATCTTGGAGACGCCATATATCGAGAATAAACCGCCATATAAAGAAGAGATCGAGCAGCTTCGCTCTTGGAAAGAGCAATAAGATAGTAACGAAAGGAAGAATGGATCGCATTCTTCCTTTTTTCAGCGCTCAATTTGCGAATAGAATTGATGAAGGAGCGTGGCAAGTTGGACTGGCGCTTCGACATTGACTTCGTGACTGGCGTTTTTGATTTCTTGGTATTGGGCGTTCTTGAGTGTGTGAAAGAGTTCATTTGCCGCTTTTTTGTTGGCTTTATCTTTTTCTCCGCAAAGAATGGAAACGGGACAAGTGATCTTGTTCAAAGAAGCGCTAAAATCCAAGTCTATCATCGTTTTACAGAGAGTGATAAAATCATCTTTATCAAAGCCTGTTTGAAGAAACATCGATTTTGGCATGCAGCGAAAAAGCATGTTTTGGATTTTTAAAAGGCGTTTTGGCATTTTATATTGAGGAGCGATCAAGATGAGCGCTTTGACTCGATCGGGATGATCGATCGCGTAGTGGAGCGCGAGAACGCTTCCTAAAGAAAGACCACATAGTACGATTTCTTCGGATTGTGAATCGCAAAAATTAGAAAACGAGGAATAAATATTGGAATAGGTTGCCTGCTGTTTTTGGATCATTGCTGAAAGATCGAGGCAAATATTTTGATCACTTGTGACTGGTAGAGCATCAAGGACTGGATTCCAGCTGGATGCGGTTTGTCCTAGTCCGTGGATATAAATACGTTTCATTTTTTTCCTCCTTCATCTCATTCGTTTTTGGATTTCAATAGCGGATGTTCATATAGTAACAAATAAGAAAGGATTTACGAATGGATATCAAACATTTTTTTCAGGAAAAAGGAGAAGGAGATTGTATGATTTTGCTTCATGGAAATGGAGAAGATCATACATATTTTGAAGGACAGATCGAAGACTTTTCTAAACATTTTCATGTTTACGCTTTAGATACGAGAGGTCATGGCAAAACACTAAGAGGAGAGGCGCCTTTTACGATTCGTCAATTTGCCAAGGATCTAAAATCGTTTATGGATGAACACCAGATCGAAAAAGCGAATTTGCTTGGATTTTCAGATGGTGGAAATATCGCGTTGATCTTCGCCCTCAAATATCCGCATATGGTGGATCGATTGATCTTGAATGGGGCGAATTTAAATCCACGGGGCGTGAAGAGAAAGGTACAGATCCCGATCGAGATTGGGTATCGGATCGCGAAACGTTTTGAAAAGAACAGTGACAAGGCGAAAGCGAATGCGGAAATGCTTGGATTGATGGTGAATGATCCAAACATCGATATTGAAGAGATAGCCAAGATCAAAGCAAAGACGCTCGTGATTGCTGGAGATAACGATATGATCAAGGATGAACATACAAGATCGATCGCAAAGAAGATTCCTGGCGCAAAACTTTGTATCTTGAAAGGAGATCATTTTGTGGCGAATAAGGAGCCTAAAGCTTTTAATAAGGTGGTCTTGGAGTTTTTGTTGAAAAAGAGTTAAACATAAGCGAAGTTTTGGTTAAGCAGGGCTTCGTTTTTTTTATTTAAAATCATATTTTTTCCGAACTTTTACTTAGTTCCAGATGCCTATCATTTTAGAGATTGCTATAATGGGAATAAACAGAAGAGATGTTTAATAAATAGATTTGTATTGGAGGAAAAGGGTATGAATAAACAGCAATTGGCTGCCAAAATATGGGAATCTGCAAACCAGATGCGTTCTAAAATTGAGGCAAGCGAGTATAAAGATTATATTCTAGGGTTTATTTTTTACAAATACTTGTCAGAGCAGGAGTTAAAACTTCTGATTAGTGATGGATGGGATGAAGAAACGTTACCATTGGTAACTGAAGAAGATCAGGAAACGGTTCGATATATTCAAGATCGTCTGGGATATTTTATTAGTTATCCTAATTTGTTTTCTACTTGGATCGAACATGAAAAGGAATTTGATGTTTCAAATGTACGTGAAGCATTGTCTGCTTTTGGTCGTTTGATTTCCAATACACATCGTGACGTGTTTGATGGAATTTTTGAAACTTTGGAAACGGGATTGAGTAAATTAGGAGATAGTGCTCAATCTCAAACGAAAGCGATCATTAATTTATTGCAACTGATCAAGGACATTCCAATGGATAGTAAGCAGGACTATGATGTGCTTGGTTTTGTTTATGAGTATTTAATTGGAATGTTCGCCGCGAATGCTGGAAAGAAGGCTGGTGAGTTCTATACACCGCATGAAGTTTCAGTGTTGATGTCTGACTTGGTCGCGAACCATTTAAAAGATCGAAAAGAAATTAAAATATACGACCCGACGAGTGGGTCAGGTTCTTTGTTGTTGAATATTGGAGAAAGTGCTTCGCGATATCTAGAAAGCAAAGATCGAATTCAGTATTATGCCCAAGAATTGAAGCGAAATACATATAACTTAACGCGGATGAACTTGATCATGCGTGGAATCAAGCCGAGCAATATCTTTACTCGAAATGCTGATACTTTGGAAGATGATTGGCCACCTAATGAAACAAAGTTAGGAATGCCACTATATGTGGATGCTGTGGTATCTAATCCCCCTTATTCGCAAAAATGGGATCCGGAAGGGAAAAGAAACGATCCTCGGTATCGTCGTTATGGAGTAGCTCCAAAGACAAAGGCGGATTACGCGTTCTTATTACACGATTTGTATCATATAAAGCCGGATGGCATTATGGCTATCGTTCTTCCTCACGGTGTATTATTTCGTGGTGGCGAGGAAGGCGAGATTCGAAAAAACTTGATTGAGAATAATAATATCGATACGATAATCGGTCTTCCTGCGAATATTTTTTATGGGACGAGTATACCAACGATTATTATGTTATTACGACAAAAACGGGAGAATAACGATGTATTAATCGTGGATAGTTCCAAATATTTTGAGAAATCAGGCAAAAGTAATGTTTTACGAGCATCAGATATCAAAAGAATTCGAGATGTAGTGGTATCTAGAAAGACAATAGATAAGTTTTCACGAACTGTTTCTTTAGAAGAAATTCGAGCAAATGACTATAACTTGAATATTCCTCGGTATGTAGATTCTTCTGAACCTACGGAAACATGGGATTTGTATGCTTCAATGTATGGGGGAATTCCGAAATCGGAACTTTCTCGATTTGATGTCTATTGGAAAAATTTCCCAAATCTAAAAAAGAAACTATTTAATGAAAAGAACGACTCGTACGTTAGTGTAAAAGGAAATGATTTAAAACAGATTTTTGAAGAAGATTCCGATATTCACTCGTTTAAGAAAGCTTTTTATAAGGAGTCTAACTCGTTTGAATCGGATTTAAAACAGCGTTTGATCGAAGGGATGATGGAGGTCGATCTTAATCGAGAAGAAGATGATTTAGGAAATCTTTTATTTCATAAGTTAAAAGAGTTTTCGTTGATCGATCGTTATGAGGCATATCAAATTTTAGATAATCACTGGAAAGTCATTCTTGGGGATTTGGAAAATATTCAAAATGAATCTGAAAGAGCGTTGACCAAAGTCGATCCAAATTTAGTGATGAAAAAAAAGAATGGAAAAGACGTAGAAACCCAAGAAGGTTGGAAAGGTCATATTATTCCATTTGAATTGGTCGAACGACGATATTTTACCGAAGAATTCAAAAAAATAGAACAGTTAGAGCAACATATTTATCAAATTGATAATGAAATCCAAGAAATTCTTGAAAATTTAGACGAAGAAGAAAAAGAGAATTTAGCCAATGAGGAAGGAACACAATTCGTCACTTCTAACTTAACTAATAGAATTAAAGAATTGAAAAAGGATAAAGATGATGATGAATTGCTTAAGAAATTAAACGAAGCGAATAAACTTTTGAAAGAGCAGAAAGCTATCCAAAAAGAAATCAAAACAAGCAAGGAAAATATTCATGCTATGACAAAAGATAAACTTGAATCTCTTTCAATTGAAGAAGCTAAGGCGCTCGTCTATGAAAAGTGGATAAGTCCATTAATGGATCAACTCAATCAAATCCCTCAAAATGTGATGGAAAAACTTAAAAAACAATTAGAGCAATTGGAAGATAAATACAGCGAAACTCTGAATGATTTAGATGATCAAATCCATCAGACTGAACAAGAACTTGCCAAAATGATCGATGATCTAACAGGAAATGAATATGACATGAAAGGACTGGAAGCTTTTAAAAGCTTATTAGGGTACTAGTTATGGAAACATTCAAGAATGAACAAGTAAATAGTACAAAAATCCATCAAAAACAGTCTAATATTCCTCAAATTCGATTCAAGGGCTTTAACGATGCTTGGGAACAGCGTAGGTTGGGAGATATTGCTAATAAGTTTTTTGGAGGTGGT
>Connie_p2__coassemble_518_pt1 | contig 42416 bp, 40 predicted proteins | sample Connie_p2__metabat2_low_PE_010 | metagenome-assembled genome bin Connie_p2 | reverse complement strand
ATGTCAAAGAAATCTTGATCGATTGCGATCAAGATACGCTTCTTCTTAAAGTCGAGCAAGAAGGAGCGGCTTGTCATACGGGCCATAAAACTTGTTTTTATAGAAATTTAGAGGAGTAGACATGGATATTTATCAGAAGGTTTTTCAAACGATCTTAGATCGTAAAGCCAACCCGGAACAAGGAAGCTATACAGCGTATTTGTTTGAGAAAGGGAAAGAAAAAATCTTAAAGAAAGTTGGAGAAGAATGCACCGAAGTGATCATCGCTTCGTGTATGGATCAAAAAGAAGATTTGATCAACGAATATGGAGATTTGATCTATCATCTCATGGTGCTTATGGCCGAAGAAGGAATCACTTTAGAAGATATCCAGAAGGTCATGGAAAAAAGAGATCAAAAGACGCATAACCTTAAGCCGGAACGAAAACCGATCGAAAATTTATAAGCAGAGAAATCTGCTTTTTTTTGTTACGCTGTTTCGATTTTTTAAATCGAATTCTAAAGGTATAATGTAAGCGAATACAAAAGGAGGATTCGATTATGGGATTTCCAAAAAATTTTTTGTGGGGTGGAGCCGTCGCGGCCAACCAATGTGAAGGGGCTTATTTAGAGGATGGAAAAGGCTTGAGTGTTCCGGACATGCTTTTGGGAGGCGATGTCAACACACCAAGAACATTCTTGCCAAAAACGGATAAAACCGCTTTTTATCCTAGCCATGAAGCGATCGATTTCTATCATCGTTATAAGGAGGATATCGCCTTGTTCGCGGAAATGGGATTTACCGTATTCCGCCTTTCGATCAACTGGGGAAGGATTTATCCAAATGGCGATGACGAAGAACCAAATGAAGAGGGATTGGCTTTTTATGACGCCGTGTTTGACGAATGCGAAAAGCATGGTATCGAACCTCTCGTAACGCTTTGTCATTATGAGATTCCTTGGAATATCGTGACGAAATATGGAGGCTTTTCGAATCGAGAAGTGATCGATCTATTCGTCAAATACGCGAGAACGTGCTTTGAACGCTACAAGGATAAAGTAAAATATTGGCTGACATTCAATGAAATCAATATTCCTTGCATGCATGCAGGCGGGATCGGGCCTTTATATGGTCTAGGGATCATGGAAGAAGAAGATATTCAATCGGATCATCACATCCCGCTCACTGAACTTAAATACAATTTACAAAGAACGTTCGAGGGCTTGCATAATGAGTTTGTGGCGAGCGCGCTAGCGGTAAAGCTTGGTCATGAGATCAATCCTGATTTTATGATCGGAAATATGATCGCGCATGAAACGACCTATCCGCTCACTCCAAATCCAAAAGATGTATTGGCTTGCTTGAACGTGGATGATCTCCACAATAATTTCTGCGGAGATGTTCAAGTTCGCGGCGAATATCCTTCGTTCATGTGGCGCTATTTTAAGGAAAATGGAATCGATACATCCTTCATTACCGAAGAAGATAAAAAGATCTTGAAAGAAGGAACGGTCGATATGTATACCTTCTCCTACTATATGACCAATTGCGTGACTGTGGATGAAAAAGCGGAAAAGATCGGCGGCAATATGTCGATGGGCGCAAAAAATCCATATTTGAAGGCGAGCGACTGGGGTTGGCAGATCGATCCAGATGGACTTCGCTATACGTTGAATGTTCTTCATGGACGCTATCCGCATACACCTTTGATGGTCGTAGAAAACGGATTTGGTGCTTTTGATGTCGTTGAAGAAGATGGATCGATCCACGACGAATACCGGATCAACTACTTCCGTCCTCACATTGAAGCGATGAGGGAAGCGATCGAAGATGGTGTACCTTTGATTGGCTATACGACATGGGGCCCGATCGATCTTGTATCGGCAGGAACAGGTCAATACGCGAAACGATATGGATTCATTTATGTGGATCGTCACGATGATGGTACAGGTGATTTTTCGAGAAGCAAGAAAGACTCCTTCGATTGGTATAAGAAAGTGATCGCTTCCAACGGAGAAGATCTGGACTAAATATTTACCGGAGTCAATTTTACCGTTTAAACGACTATGTATTCCAAAAAAGGGACACGTTCATCGGTTTTAAAGTATACTGAAAGTGCTTAAAAAGGACTAACGCTTTTTCCTGCAACTAGACTATGCTAATCCCTAGGTAGTCATAGTGCACGTTCGATCCTCTCCCAAAGGATCTCTAGCTGTAGGATTTTTGTTTTAAAAAGGGCTGAAGTGATCCAATTCAGTCCTTTTTTCGTTTTTGCTCTTTTTTTAGTGTAGAATAGAAACAAATGGAGGTTGGAAGATGGATAAAACGAGTCCGATCGGTGTGTTCGACTCAGGATTAGGCGGGATCAGTGTCCTTGCGGAAATACATAAGCAGCTTCCTCATGAAGATCTGCTCTATATTGGGGATTCGATCCACAATCCTTATGGCACAAAGAGCGAAGAAGAGCTGCTTTCTTTATGTCTTGCGATCTGTGATGAGCTCATGGAAGCAAACGTAAAGATGATCGTGATCGCATGCAATACGGCAACGAGCGCTTGTGTCAATACATTACGAAAAAAATACCCGATCGATATTGTGGGTATGGAGCCAGCCCTCAAGGTGGCTGCCGATCAAGATCCAAAGCAGTCGATCGCGGTCTGGGCGACGGACTTCACGCTGAAAGAAAAGAAATTTGCAGACTTGATGGATCGATTCAAAGATTCTCATACGATCTATAAGGTGCCTTCCCCGCAGCTTGTTCGTCTAGTGGAAGAAGATCGATTGTCGGATGAAGAAGCTGTCGATCAAGCGCTCGAGGATTCTCTAGCGCGCTCCCATCAAGCAGATTCGATCGTCCTTGGCTGCACGCATTTTGTTTTTTATAAAGAGCATCTTAAAAAGAAGCTGCCAGATACGATCAGCATTTTAGACGGAAACGAAGGAACGGCTCACCACGTCCGATATCTTCTCGAAGAAAAGGGTTTATTGAATTGTGAGGGAGGTTCGATCGAATGGCGGAACACGATGCCAGAAAAGATCGAACAGGCCAAACAGCTTTACCAAAGAATGGAGGAATCACAATGAGTAACGCTTGGAAAACATATTCACCACAACAAAAACAGGATGTTATGGATTTTAACGACATGTATATCCGTTTTATATCGAAAGGAAAGACGGAACGCCGATGTGTCGATCAAATCATTGAATTAGCCGAAGGTCTAGGCTATCGAAATATGAATGAGATCATCTACAACAAAGAATCTCTCAAGCCGCAAGATAAAGTGTATTTTAACATGATGGGAAAATCCATCGTCCTTGTTCATCTAGGAGAAGAGGATCTTGAAAAAGGAATGAATATATTAGGTGCGCATATTGATTCTCCTCGATTGGATTTAAAACAGCATCCGCTCTACGAACAAGATGGACTTGCCTACTTCGATACCCATTATTATGGAGGGATCAAAAAGTATCAATGGCTTACGCTGCCTCTTGCGATGTATGGAGTGGTCGTTTTAAAAGATGGAACGAGTATCGACGTAGAAATTGGAGAACATGATTCAGACCCTGTGTTCGTGATCACCGATCTTTTGCCGCATCTTGCCTCGGATCAAATGGAGAAAAGCGCTTCGAAATTCGTAGAGGGGGATTCTCTCGATCTGATCGTCGGCTCGATCCCTGAAGATGATCAAGAAAAAGAAGCGGTAAAAAAGAATGTGTTACGCATTTTAAAAGACAGCTATGGCATTGATGAAGAAGATTTCGTATCCGCAGAGCTCGAGATCGTGCCGCAAGGGAAAGCGAGAACGTGCGGTCTGGATCGAAGCATGGTCCTAGGCTATGGACAGGATGATCGCGTATGCGCCTATACCGCTTTGATGGCTATGCTTGAACAAGAAAATCTACAACGCACGGCCGCTTTACTGTTGGTCGATAAAGAAGAGATCGGCAGTGTAGGCGCTACAGGAATGCATGGACGATTCTTTGAAAACTTTATCGCGGAGATCTTTGAAGCGATGGGAAAAGCATCCGATCTCAAGGTGCGAAGAGCTCTTCAAAATTCAGAAGCTCTCAGCAACGATGTCGTAGCCGCTCACGATCCAAATTATGCTTCTGTTTCGAGCCCGCATGAAAATATGGCTCAATTTGGACACGGGTTGTGTTTTGCGAAATATACCGGTTCAAGAGGCAAAGGAGGAAGCAATGACGCCAATCCTGAATATATTGCCAAGCTAAGAAAGATCTTTGATGAAAACGATGTGATATGGCAAACAAGCGAATTAGGAAAAGTCGATCAAGGTGGCGGGGGAACGATCGCCTACATCTTAGCCAACTACGGTATGGAAGTGATCGATTCAGGTGTTCCGCTCCAAAGCATGCATTCTCCTTTTGAATTGGCAAGCAAAGCGGATGTTTACGAAGCCAAAAAAGGCTACAGTGCTTTTTTGAAACACAATAAATAGAAAGAAGAATAGAGAAGCGATGAGTGAAACAGTAACATTAGTAGCAAGCGATCTTGATGGGACGCTGTTGAATAGTCAAAAGAAAGTAACGCCAGAAACGCGTGAAGCTCTCAAACAGTTAAAAAATCACGGAATCTTATTCGGGATCGCATCGGGAAGACCTGTCGAATCGGGGATCATTCTCGTAAAGGATTGGGGACTTGAAGACGATATTTCCTTTTTGATCGGGATGAATGGCGGAGTGATCTACGACATGCGAACGAAAGAAAAAGAACAATACCATTTGATGGATGGAGAGACGATCCTAGAAATTATGGAACACTACAAAGATATGGATGTGATCTTCCAAGTGATGGTGGGAAACGATCGTTATGTCAACAAGTCGACCGAAGAGACAAGAGCGCATGCCAAATTGTTTTGCGAAAATGAGATCTTGACCGACTTGGAAACATTCTTGAAAGGAAGAAAGGTCAATAAATTGATCTTATTTATCGATCCTTCTTATATGGACCAAGTCAAGGCGCGGGCCGCCACATTCTCTTCTGATCGATTCACGAGCTACGCGACCGCCGATAATTTATACGAATATACGGATCCGATGATCAATAAAGGGTTTGGGATCCAAAAAATTTGCGAACATTATGGAATCGATCCAGTGCATGTCGTCGCGTTTGGCGATGCACCAAACGATAAAGAGATGCTAGAGGATGTTGGATGCGGTGTCGCGATGAAAAACGCGACCGAGGATGTGAAAGCGGTGGCGGATGTCGTTTCTTCGTATACGAACGATGAAGACGCTTTGGCCCATTTTGTGACGAATGAAATATTAAAAAACAATCCAGATCGATTGGAGAAGGACGCGAATGTCAAAGTGGGATGATACGTATATTCAGCTGTGCAAAGATATCCTTGCTCAAGGAGTCGAGGTAGAAAATCGAACCGGGATCAATTCGATCAAGCTGCCTTCCTATCATTTTCAAATCGATGTTTCAAAGGAATTTCCTATTTTGACGACAAAGCAGCTATTCATTCGCCAAGCGGCTTTGGAAATGTTGTGGATCTATCAGCAACAGTCCAACGATGTTCGTTGGCTGCAAGATCGCAATGTTCATATTTGGGATAAATGGGAAATCGATGAAAACGGAGATTGGATCAGTGAAGAAACGGGTGAGGTGCTCAAGCATTTTGATCCAAAATACGCTCACACGATTGGTACGGCTTATGGATATATCGTAAAAAAATATAAATTGATCGATCGTCTTTTGGATTCCTTGAAAAACGATCCGGAGGATCGTAGGCGTGTTGTTTCGTTATGGCAAGATTCGGAACTCGATAATGCGGTGCTTCCAAGCTGTGTATGGAGCACCGAATGGGATGTGACCAATGGAACATTAAACTTGCTTGTCCATCAAAGAAGCTGCGATGTTCCTTTAGGACTTCCTTTTAACGTGACTCAATATGCTCTTTTATTGAAAATGATCGCTCAAGTGTGCGGCTATCAAGCGGGCACGATTGACTGGTCGATCAAGGATGCTCATATTTATGTCAATCAAGTCGATGGGATCCGCGAACAAATCAAGAGATACGATGAGAACGGATCGCTTCCGGCGCCCATTTTATGGCTCAATCCGGATATCAAAGATTTTTACGCGTTTGATTCGAGCTTAGAATGTAAAGATTTTAAGCTGGAAAATTATTCTCATATGGGAAAGATCGCTTTTCCATTAACGCAATAGAGGGCAAATATGAAATTGGTTGAGATTGCGGCGATCGGAAAGAATCGTGAGCTTGGCAAAGAGAATCATATGATCTGGCACCTCCCGAAAGACTTGCGTTTTTTTAAAGAGACGACAAAAGGACATTCGATCGTCATGGGACGAAAAACATTTGAATCTTTGCCAGGCAAGCTGCCAGGCCGTCATCATATCGTTTTAACGTCTCGTCTTTTCAATGATCCATCTGTAGAAACATTTTCTTCGATTTCCGCTTTTTTAGAAGCGTATCAAAAGAGAGAAGATACGATCTTTGTGATTGGTGGAGGCGAGATCTATCGTCAATTGCTTCCCTATGCAGATCAATTGATTCTGACAGAAGTCGAAGCTTCCTGCGAAGAAGCGGAAGTGTATTTTCCAAAATTCGATCCAAATGATTATGAAAGTAAAGTTTTAAGCGAACAAATCGACGAAGGTTATAAGACAAAGCATGTCTTATATACTAAAAAGAAAGGGTGATAAAGTATGGTCATGATGAATCGAGAAATGTATGAAAAGCGCATGAAAGATGAGAAAGAAAAAAGGGAGCTCGTCAAGAACGATCCGTATCGTTTGGCGTATCATATTCAACCGCCAATGGGCTGGCTGAACGATCCGAACGGTTTATGTCAGATCGATGGAACGTATCATATTTATTATCAATATTCTCCTTTTGAACCGAAAGGCGGAACGAAGCTATGGGGTCATTATACGACGAAGGATTTCATTCGTTTCCAAGAGCATGAACCGTTCTTGTTCGCGGATACGAGAGCGGATGAAAGAGGCGTCTATAGTGGATCCGCATTTGTGGAAGATGGAACGATCTATTTCTTCTACACTGGAAATGTAAAGCTTTTTGATCGCGATGATTATGACTACTGCAACAATGGAAGAGAGCAGAATACAATATTAGTGACGAGCCAAGATGGCTTCCATCATACCGAAAAGGAGTGGCTCTTAAAGAATTCGGATTATCCGCAAGATATGTCGACCCACGTACGAGATCCAAAGATCTTGAAAAGAAAAGATACGTATTATATGGTGTTGGGCGCTCGAGATCAAGATTCGCATGGACTTCTATTGATCTATTCTTCGAAGGATCTGCGTCATTGGTCTTTGTTCGACCGACTTTCGATTCCTGGTTTTGGATATATGTGGGAATGTCCTGACTTGTTTGAATTGGATGGAGAGTTGTTTCTCGTCTTTTCTCCTCAAGGACTAGAAGCCCAAGGCTTAGAGTATCGAAATGTTTACCAAACGGGATATTGTAAGCTGGAACTCGATTTTGATACAATGGAATATCAATTTGGTCCGTTTATCGAGCTAGATCGCGGCTTTGATTATTATGCCCCTCAAAGCTTTTTGGATGAACAAGGAAGGCGGATCCAGTTTGGATGGATGGGGATGGGCGATGCCCCTTATACGAATGAGCCCACTCTAAAATATGAATGGCAGCATGCCTTTACAATCCCTCGGCAGCTGCATGCCAAAGAGGGGCGGCTCTATCAAACACCTTTGAAGGAGCTAGAAGCGTTGCGAAACGAAAAGAAAGAGTTTTCTTTTGAGAATTTCTCGTATGCGCCAGAAACGAAGCAATTTGAATTGGATATTCATTTTGATCATTCAAAGCCTTTCGTGCTTCATTTGAACGAAGATATCCAGCTTTCTTTTGATGGAAGCATTCTTTCCTTATCGATGAAGGAGAGTGGCTACGGTCGAGATATGCGCGGTATTGAGTTAGATGCAATCGAGGATCTTCAAATTTTTATAGATGCCTCTTCGATCGAGATCTTTGTGAACGATGGATACACTGTTTTTTCTTCTAGAGCCTATCCAAAAGAGGGCTGGAAGCTTTCGTTAGAGACAGAAGCGAGAGGAACGATCGTTTATTATGCGCTCAATAAGATCGAAGTGAGCGATGGCGATTGAAAAAGAGCGCGCTTGCTTTAATGCGTATGTGCAAGGATTTGATTTAGAGCAGGATCAAAATCGGCTAAAGGTCATTCATACGATGCATGTCGTAAAGATCATGCAACAAATTGGGCGTTTTCTAAATCTTTCAGATCGAGAAATGGAAGTCGCGGAAACGATTGCCTTGTTTCATGATATTGGACGTTTTGAACAATTCAAAAGATACAATACATTTGTGGATCATCTAAGCGTTGATCATGCTGATCTAGGAAAAGAGATCCTAGAACGATCGGATTTTTTAGATCGGTTTTCTGGAAAGGAACAACAGCAGATCTTGATGGCGATTCAATTTCATAATAAATATGAATTGGTTCCTATGGATGAAAAGACGATCCAATATGCGAAGATGATTCGTGACGCGGATAAATGCGATATTTTGCGTGTTTTCGCGTTCGAACCGATCGAAAGCACGACGTCAACAAGCTATGAAAGCATTCAAAATGATGTGGTTTCTGAAGAAATCGAGGCGATGATCCATAACCATCAATGCATCGATAAAACGAAACGAAAAACAGGCTTGGATATTTGGATGACCTTTCTTGGATTTTTCTTTGATGTCAACTATCCGATCACGATGCGGATCATGAAAAAGCAAGGCTACTATCGGCTTCCTTTTGATCGGATCCGGTTTCGGCGCGCGCAAAAGCAGGTCGATTCTATTTTGAGCGAGATCGAAAACTATATAGCACGGAACAGTTAGTTCCGTGCTTTTTGCATATATTTCTCAATGAAACGTTTGAACATTTCTTGATAAGTTTCCTTCGCTAAAAAATATGATTGGGCATGGCCTGCTTGATCTACAAACAATGTTGCTTGTTCACTAGGACAAGCGTTGGAAATTTCTTGAGCCATAGGAAAAGGAACAAGGGGATCTTCTTTACCATGAACAATCAATAAAGGAACTTTTGAGTGTTTAACATGACTGAGAGGATCAAATTTCTTGAGCGAGCATCCTGTATGAAGTGTGAAATCTTTTGCGAGAAAAAGGGCGGTGAGCTTAGGAAGCTTGGCGAGCTGGATCGTATCTTGAAGCTGTTGGAAGGCATTGGTATAGCCGCAGTCTTCCACGATAAAGCGGACTTGGCTAGGAACTTGATCGCATAGAGCCAACGCGCTAGCGGCTCCCATAGAGATTCCATGGATAGCGATCTCAATGTCTTTGCCGAAATGTTCGATCAGCCAATAGACCCAATCGAGAAGGTCCCTGCTTTCAAGGATCCCGAAGGTGATCGTTTTTCCCTCGCTGTGGCCATGGGCTTGATGATCGACGATAAGGACATTTAGATCTTGCTGGATATAAAAGGGAAGAAAAGGTGCAAATTCATGTATGCCTGTCGTCTTATAGCCATGGGAGCAAAGAATAAATTTTTGGCTGGGATCCTTGCTTGGAAAGAAAGTGGCGTATAATCGATCGCCATTGGGATTGATGCGATGGAAAGTTTCGAAACAATCTTGTTGGACTTTCTTTTCAGCTTCGATTTTTAGTTTTTCGATCTTGTCTACATTAGGCATAGGGGCTTGTTTTTTGTTTTTGACTTCAAATGGTTTTGCGTTTCGATCAAAGACATAGCGATAGGCTTTCTCGTTTAAGGCGGCAAGAGAAACAAGAAAGGATGTAAAAAGGATCGTTTTTGTTTTTTTCTTCATACTCTTATTGTAGAATGTTGATCTTTTATTTCAATTTAGATACAAAAAAAACGCAGCTCCATGGCTGCGGTCCTGGTGTATTATGTATTCTATTCTTGCAATTAGCGAATTGGTGGCTTTCCAGCGAGAACAAATACATAAGAAGAATTGCTGTTATTGTTCATCTTGATTTCCTCCATTGACTTTTTACATCTTCAATATATATGGTCTTTTTTTAGAAATCAAGGCTTTTTATTCATTTTTTTAATTTTCTTTTTGTATACAACACTTGTACATAAATCGTATACAAAGTGATATATGTTTACATATAGTAGACAATTAAAGAAAAATTATGTAAATTTGTGGAAAGTGTATCGTTTTCTTTTCATTGTAAGAAAAATGGGATTTACAAGGATCTTCCATGAATTTTTCATAAGAAAATTTGTTGTACATTGCAAAAATTGCTCTTAGAAAAGAGGTTATTCTATAGAATTAATTATTTGGAAAATTAGTAATTTCGGTTTATAATTTAAAAAAGTTTAATATTAGAAAGAAAGTTAAGAGATATGAAAATAAAGAAAGGTAACCGAATGCTCCATGTCGCGCTGTCCTGCGGGATTTCTTTAAATCTTGTCCCAAGCTTAGCGGTGGCCGCCAACACGGAAATGGAAGATCCAACGCCAATCGTGGAAGAAGATATGAAAAAAGAAACAGGCGATCTAGGAGCAGACACGACAACAAGCACAGAAACAACGACGCCTCCTTCAACGAAAGGAGATGTTCAGGAGCCAAGCGTTCCTATATCCCCAGAAACACCATCCACGCCTGAAAAGCCAGAAACGCCTGAAGAAGAGCCAGGACAAGAAGAGGGCGAGGAAAAGCCAGATATGCCAGAAGAAGAAATAAAGCCGGAAGAAACGATCAAACCGGAAGAAACGGTCAAACCGGAGGAAACGGTCAAGCCGGAGGAAACGATCAAGCCAGAGGAAATGAAGCCGGTCGTGGATTCGAATAAACAAACGAGTGTTTTGCCTTCTGAGAAAGTAGATGTCAACAAACCGCAAGAGACGAAGCCTACGATCTCGTATGAAAAGAATACATGGTATCATCCTACCGATCTGCTTGCGAAAGGGTATGCTGGAAATTTGAAGAAGGCGATGAAGCTCGACGATTTTATGACGAGCAATCTCAATGATTTTTTAGGCAATGGGAATCCGTTCATGGTCGGCCAATGCACGTGGTTCGCTTGGGCACGCTTCCATCAAGTGTATGGTTTTGATAGTGGCGCGCGTGGAAATGGAAAGACGAATGCGATCGAGATCGTGCGAGCCCATTCGGACAAGTTTGAATTAAGCAGCACGCCAGCGGCTGGCGCGACATTCAGTATGGAACGGAATACGCTCATGCCACAATATGGACATGTAGGCTTCGTGGAAGCCTTTGATGGAGAATATTTATGGATCTCCGAAGGAAACGTCATGTTCAATGGAAAAGGCGGAAATATTTGGGTCCATAAAGTGCGCTGGGAAGATTATAAAAACGCTTATCCGGATATCGTGTTCGCGATCCCGAAAAAAGGAGTTTGCGATCTTGAAGAAACATCTTCAAAGGACGAGCCGGTAAAAGCAAAACCCGTCGAAATGAAAAGAGTCACCAGAAAGAAAAAAATGAGCCGGGCTATGGCCCATCGCACGGAAAAAATGGAAAAATAGAGAAAGAGCGAATTTTTCGCTCTTTTTATCTTGTTTCTGATCCTTATCTATGTTATTATTTCTAAGCAAATCAAGGACCCTTAGCTCAGTTGGCAGAGCAACTGACTCTTAATCAGTGGGTCTAGGGTTCGAATCCCTAAGGGTCCACCATTTTTGAAATCGAAGAACCAGGCATGGTTCTTTTTTTTGTTTTCCTATTGCATCCTCTTTGGGATTGTGGTATAGTCGGAAAGTAAAGAAATGGAAAGATAGAAGCACCCCTTCTCACCCGATATATGATAGATATATGGGTCAATGGCCAATTCGTTTTCGATTTGAACGTAAATCAATGGGTGCCTTTGTGTACCCATTTTCTTTTTATGAAAGGTAGGTATCGTATATCAATAACAGAAAAGTTGCCCCAAACAATGTCAATGATGATCTTTTTAACGAAAAAATCCCGTTTAGAGAACTTCTTGTCATTGATTCGGATGGAAAACAGTTAGGAGTTTTATCAAAGAGAGAAGCATTGGACATCGCGTATCGTCAAAATCTCGATTTATTGTGTGTAGCTCCTAAGGCTCGTCCGGCTGTATGTAAGATCTTAGATTATGGCCGTTACCATTTTGAACAGCAGAAAAAAGCGAAGGAAGCGAAACGTAAACAACATACCGTTGAAATCAAAGCTCTACGTTTATCGCCGATCATCGATACGCATGATTTTGAAACGAAAGTTCGTCAAACGAAAAAATGGATCGAGTCGGGCATGAAAGTAAAGATTGATATGAGATTCCGCGGACGCATGATGACTCGCCAAGAAGTTGGAAAACAAATCATGAATCAATTCTTGGATGAAGTGAAAGACATCGCAGCGATCGAAAAAAGACCATCGCTTGAAGGAAACACCATGTCCACGGTGTTGGCGCCAAAAAAGAAATAAGAAGGGTAGGAGGAATTAAGTATGCCTAAACAAAAAAGTCATAGAGGATTAGCTAAGCGCGTTAAGATCACAGGATCGGGAAAAGTTAAGAGATCCCATGCTTACACGTCTCATCGTTTCCACGGTAAAACGAAGAAACAACGTCGTCATTTGGCGAAACCAGGATTGCTGAGCAGCACTGACTACAAACGTATCAAGGAAATGTTGAAGTAATATAAAGGGAGGAACACACAATGGCAAGAGTTAAAGGTGGTACTGTAAGTCGCAGAAGAAGAAAAAAGATATTAAAGCTAGCAAAAGGGTATTTTGGTTCGAAACATACTCTTTATAAAACTGCCAATGAGCAAGTCATGCATTCATTCAAGTATGCGTACAATGACCGTCGCAAATTGAAAGGAAATATGCGCAAGATCTGGATCACTCGTATCAACGCAGCTGCGCATATGCATGATCTTTCTTATTCGCGTCTTATGCATGGATTAAAGCTTGCGAACGTGGAAATCAACAGAAAGATGCTTTCTGAAATGGCGATCCACGATGCTGAATCGTTCGCAAAAATTTGCGAAGAAGCAAAAAACGCGATTGCAAACGCGTAATCGAAACCAATCAAACACCGTAATTGAGCGGTGTTTTTTTTGTTTTATGCGATTTTTCATCAAGTAGAAAAGTTTTTCTTTTGCTTGTTTTTATTTTTCTGATAGACTAACGGTATGATTGGAATTTTAACAGAGAAAGCAAGCGCAGCGAACAACTTCGCCAAAGCGCTTGGTGGAAAAGAAGGAACATATAACGGAGAACACTATAGGATCACTCATGCCCGCGGACATCTCTATGAACTTTATGATCCATATGAACAAGTCCAAGACGATCTGAAAAAGAAATATAGATCCTGGAAGACAGAGCATCTTCCTTGGAAACGCGAAGATTTCGAATGGAAGAAGAAACAAACGAAAGAAGCGTCTGACATCCTCAAACAAATAAAAAAGGATCTAAGCGATTGTGAAGAATTGATCATTGCGACCGACGATGACCCTTCTGGAGAAGGAGAGCTTCTCGCGTGGGAAATCATCGATGGCTTGAATCTCAAGCCAAAAAAAATTTCGAGAATGTATTTTGTCGACGAAAGCAAATCTTCGATCCAAAAGGCGTTTAAAGAGCGTAAACCGCTTGAAAATAAAGAAACCGACTTAGATTATGTCAAAGCAGATTTCCGCTCAAAATGGGACTATTTATCCATGCAGTTCACTAGGATTGCCACAGCCAATGGTGACGGAAAGTCCGTTCTTAGGCAAGGCAGGCTCAAATCCGCGATGGTCAAAATGGTCGGCGACCAGCTGAAGAAAGTGGAAAGCTACAAAAAAGAACCCTTTTATGAACTTCGCTTCAAAGACGAAAACGGAAATGTATTCTCTAATTCAAAAGCCGAGAAATTCAAGACACCTGAAGAAGTTGATATCGATTTGGAAAATAGCGCTGTCATCGTTGATTCGACGACGATGAAAAAGACAAAACCCCCTCAGCTGCTCGACTTAGCTGGCCTTTCAGCACAGCTCTCTTCTCAAGGCTTGAAAGCGAGAACTGTCTTATCGACCTACCAAAAGATGTATGAAGATCAAATCGTTTCTTATCCAAGAACGGAAGATAAGAATATTACCCCAGAGCAATTCCAAGAACTCCTTCCTTTAGCGGATGCGATCGCGGACCTAGTTGGTGTAAAAAAAGAACTCTTGACCTATCGAAAATCAAGAGCGAGCCACGTTAAACCGAAAGGAGCCCATGGGGCCAATCGACCAGGCCCGAATGTACCTGCTTCCTTAGAGAGTTTGCGAAAATATGGACCAGGCGCCGAGAAGATCTATAAGCTGCTTGCGAAGAACTTTTTAGCGATGCTCGCCGAAGACTATGAATACGAGCAGCAAAAAGGACATCTCGAAAAGTATCCGAACTATAAAGCGATAGCGAACATCCCGAAGAAAAAAGGCTGGAAAGCTGTGTATGATTCGGATGCCGAAGAACAAGACGAAAATACGAAAAAGCTTGGAAAGGAAGCAGCGCCATTCACCTATGAAGGCTTCCCTCCAAAACCGGTAGCTCCAACGATGAAATGGCTCATGAAGCAGCTCGCGAAACGGGAAGTAGGTACAGGTGCCACTCGTACAAGCATTTATGCGGACGTGACCAACGCGAATACGCGCTTTCCGCTTCTCGTTGAGAATCGCGGGAAATTATCGATGAGCGATTATGGTCAAATGTCGTATCAGCTTTTAGCTGGAACCAATATTGGCGATTTAAAAATGACCGAACAGCTCGTCAAACAAATGCATGAAGTCGGTCAAGGGAAATCCGATCCAAACGCGTTTTTAGACCAAATGGAGCAGCTTGTTTTGGAAGACCTCGATCAAATGAATAAAAATGGGAAAAAGATCGTCCATAAAACATACGAACGAAATCCAGATGATTATGAAAAAGCGGTGATCGATGGAAAAGAAGTCGAATTCAAAAAAGAATTCTCTGGAACGAGCTTTACGCCTGAACAGATCGAAGCGCTCAAGAATGGCGAAGAGATCGAGATCCAATTCACGAACAAAGCGGGCAAAGAAGTCAAGGCCCGAGGAAAGCTCGAAGCGCAAACGTATAAAAAACGGAAGTTTTATGGCTTCAAGCCAGAACAATATTTCAATTTAGATGGAACCCCGATCGTAGATGACACGGAATATGCGACCGGTGTCTGGAATGGAAAGAACGTCAAATTCAAACGCGTATTCTCGCAACATTGTTTCAGCGATGAAGAAGTGGAACGCCTTTTGAATGGCGAAGAGATCGAGTGTGAATTCATTTCTAAAAAAGGAAAACCGTTCAAAGCAAAAGGCCGTCTTCAAGATCAAGTGTTTTTAGGCCATTTCTTTTTTGGCTTCAAGATCCTCGAATTCGAAAAGAAACCACGAGCCACAAAAACTAAAAAACAAGAAAAAAAAGAAAAGTCTGCTTAGGCAGGCTTTTCGTTGTTTTTAAGCAAAAATAATAAGGATCGCAAGGATCTGGACAATAGAAACGAAGATAGAAAGGGAGCTAGCCATTCCAACAAGATCGCCTTTATACCCACATTGCAACGCATAAATCGGCGAGATCGAACCAACAGGACTTGCGATACATAGCGCTGTGACGATCCGAGCTGTTGCAGGGATCGGCATAAAAAACAAGATCAAAACGATCAAAGCAGTATTCAGCAGTGTACGGGCCCATACGGTTTTATAGATGGCCTTCAGCTTTTCTTTCGGCAGATCCAAACGAATCAGAAGGCCGATCATGAACATCGACAAAAACGAGTTCGCTCCACCAGCCACATTCGCTATATCCATGATATATGAGGGAACAGAAAGGTTCAAAAAAGCGAAAACGAACAAGAGCACATAAGTGACAAAAGGAGCGCTCTTTAACAAAGTCTTTAGGATAGATCGCAATGAAACTCGCATCGTTTTCATCGATACTGATTGAGCGGCCACTAAATTTAGTCCAAGACCCATTAAAGCGTTTCCGCAATCAAACATACACAAATAACCAACGCCCACACCCCCAAAAAACATTTCAACAAAAGGCAATACGAAATTACCAATATTATAGGAAGCAGTCGAAAGCATGATGGCCGCTGTTTTAGCGCTCCGTTCGCGATGATTCAAGAAAAAACCTGTGAGAAGTCCGAACATATTCGTCACGATCCCAAGAGAAGCAAGAAGGAGCGTTTCTTTTTGGATCACGATCGAATCCGCGTTCTTGATCAGCGCGGCTGGTAAAGTCACCAAAACGATGATTTTGCCTAGCTTGTTGGCATCGTCTTTATCTAAGATATTAAAATATTTAAATGCATATCCAAACATGATAAAAAGAAGATAGGTGCTTGTTTTTTCAATCACTGAAATCATAGAAGCGACAGCTGCACCCTTTCTTTTATTGGATCGATCCCGATCACTGTACAACTGACGATATCACCGACATGGACGATCTCATTGGGATCCGATACGAAACGATCAGCCAGTTTTGATATATGGACTAAGCCATCCTCATGGAGGCCAATATCGACAAAAGCGCCAAAACTGACAACGTTGCGGACAGTTCCTTCTAGTTTCATGCCGATCGAAAGATCTTTAAGCTCTAGGATTCCTGACTTAAGGAGCGGGGCTTCCAAAGTTTCTCGAACATCCCGTCCAGGGTGGCTGAGTTCCTTGATGATATCTTGGATCGTATATGGATCGCTTTTTAGGTCGAGGGCTAGCTGATCGATATTGGCGATCGCTAGCTTTCTTAAAAAGTGCCGTTCTTGGCGGTCTTTTAAATCAAGACCTAAGCGGTCCAATAACTCCTGAGTAAGAGCGTAGCTTTCTGGATGGATCCCTGTACGGTCCAATATATTCTCGCTTTCTGGGATCCGCAAAAAACCAACACACTGTTCATAGGTAGCATCGCTGATCCCTCGGATCTCTCGAATCTGTTTTCTAGATGTAATTGGTGTTTTCTCTTTATAGGCGTACAAGGCGTTGATGGCGCGCTTGTTCAATCCAGAAACATAAGAAAGAATGCTTTTCGAGGCGGTATTGATCGGAACTCCCACTTGATTGACGATTTTTTGGGTCGTAAAGTCTAGCATCTCTTGCAGCTTTTTTTGATTCACATCGTGCTGGTACTCGCCCACACCAATCGATTTAGGCTCGATCTTGACAAGTTCGCTCAAAGGATCTTGGATCCTTCTTCCAATCGAGATCGCGCTACGCTTTTCGACACTCAGCTCAGGAAACTCTTCTTGCGCAAGCTTCGAGGCGGAATATACGCTGGCGCCCGCTTCAGAGACGATCACATATTTGACCGAAGGGAATTCCTTCAATACCGTTGAAACGAAGCGTTCTGATTCTCTTGAGGCAGTCCCATTGCCAATGGCGATCAAGTCAACATTATATTTTTTCAATAAAGAGACAATCTTCTTTTTTGAGCCTTCAAAATCGTTATGTGGAGCTGTTGGATAGATCACATCGATCGCCAAGACATTTCCATTCTCATCGAGCACCGCAAGTTTGCACCCAGTACGAAAAGCTGGATCGAATCCGAGCACTCTTGCCTTTTTGAAAGGACGGGTCAACAGTAGATGTTCTAAGTTGATCGAGAACGTTTGGATCGCTTTGTCATCCGCCTCTTCCGAAAGCATAGAACGGATCTCTCTCTGGATACTTGGCAAGATCAAACGCTTGAGGGCATCCTTGATCGCTTCTTGGATAAAGGCTCGGGCTGGAGAAGTCGCTGAGCGGATCCATCGCCGCATCGCGTAGCGCTCGATCGAATCAAGATCATATTCAAGGTGCACATTCAAGATCTTTTCTTTTTCTCCTCGATTCAAAGCGAGCGTTTGAAAGTGTTTTAGCCGCTTAAGACGGCAAGAAAAATCGTAGTAGATCTCATACGTATGCTTTGGATCTTCGGCATCTTTTTTGATCTTAGAGGCGATCGAGCCGTATTTTAAGATCTGATCTCGGATCCAAGCTCTAAGATCGGCGTCTTCGCTGATTTTTTCCGCAATGATGTAGCAGGCTCCTTCCAACGCTTCTTCGACTGGTAGTTTTGAATAAGCAAAAACCAGATCTTTTAAAGATGTTTGTTTTTGAGAAAGGATCGCTTCAGCAAGAGGCAACAATCCTTTCGCGATCGCTTCGGAAGCTTTTGTTTTCTTCTTTTCTTTATAGGGACGATAAAGATCTTCCACTTCGACGAGTTTTCTTGCGTTCAGGATCTTCGATCTAAGCTCTTCGTTGAGCAGGCCTTTTTCTTCGATCAATCGGATCACGTCTTCTTTTCGTTGCATGAGATTATTTTGATATGAGAATTGAGACTCGATCTCTTTGATTTGATCTTCATTCATATTGCCTGTTTTTTCTTTTCGATACCGGGCGATAAAGGGAATCGTTGCTCCTTCTTGAAGAAGATCGAGCACGGCTTGAATGTTTTTGGATGGAAGACCTAGATCGTTTGTAAGTATTTTTAAAATTTCTTGCATAGGTTCTCTCTTTCTTTCATTATGCCAAAAGAAAAGGCTGATCATAAATCAGCCACCAAGATCCGGAGAATGTAGTGTAGGAGGAGGGAAATAGCCGGATCGTTGCTTGGACTACAAGTGCCTTTTTTGACGGCGTTTCTCATTCCATAAAGTGAATGAGCAAAATAGAACCATCGAAAGACAAATGGATAAAATCAAGGAAGTGATCTTCATCACTTCTTCAGGCAGAGGTGTGTATAGGCGGTGGACCAGAATGATCATCATTCCAATAAGGCCCAGCATCGCGCATCCATTGCGTATCGTTTTCATAATCTATCTCTTGGCTTCATCCTATCATATCTTGTTTAAAAAAGAATTGCGAGTGCTTGACGAAAAGTTAGTTGAATATAACTTTATGTTAGAGTATACTAACTTTGAAGTTAGTATACTCTAACATAAAGGAGGAGGAGTGGCAAATGCTGTTATCTTTTGGAAAAGTTGGGGTTCGATACCCGATCGAAAGGATCACAGGAAAAGATTCGATACGGACCCATTTAAGAAATCTTGGCATCGTAGAGGGAGAATCGATCGTGATCAAGAACGCGATCCAGAAAAATTTGATCGTTGAAATCAAAGGGATCCGAATCGCTTTAGATGCAGCGCTTGCGCAAAGAATCATGGTCGGAAAGGAGATTCAATGAAAACATTGGCACTATGTAAACCAAACGATACGATCATCGTCAAAAAGATCCACGGAACAGGCGCCATAAAACGCCGCATCATGGATATGGGCGTTACTAAAGGCACAGAAGTGTTCGTTCGTAAGATCGCGCCTCTTGGAGATCCGATGGAACTCAATATTCGCGGATATGAGCTTTCGATTCGAAAAGAAGACGCGTCCAAGATCGAAGTAGAGTAAAAAAACGAGGAGAGAATATGGAAATCAAAGCAGCTTTAACAGGAAATCCAAATTGCGGAAAAACAACTCTATTCAACGCCTTGACTGGTTCAAAACAAAGAGTAGGGAACTGGCCAGGGGTAACTGTCGAAAAAAAAGAAGGAACTTACAAAAACGATCCTTCGATCTTGATCCAAGATCTTCCGGGCATCTATTCGCTCTCGCCTTATTCTTTAGAAGAAGTCGTAGCTCGAAGCTATCTAGTCCAAGAACATCCGGATGTGATCTTAGATGTAGTGGATACGAGCAATCTTGAGCGAAATCTCTATTTAACGACGCAGCTTCTTGAGCTGGACATTCCAGTCGTCGTGGGCTTGAACATGATGGATATCGTGGAAGATAAAATCGACCTCAATAAGCTTGCCCACTGGCTTCACACCCCTGTCGTAGAAGTTTCTGCTTTAAAAAAACAAGGTTTGGAATCCTTGATGAAGCAAGTGAAAAACGAGAGCGCTAAAAAAGAGCAGAAGCCATTTTTGTTTTCGAGATCGATCGAAGATGCGATTGGTTCCATTCAGCGTCTGCTGCCTGAAACTAAGCAAACAAGATGGTATGCGTTAAAAGTGCTCGAAAACGATTCTCGCATTCTTGAAGAGCTTTCTTTATCCAAGACGGATCAACAAAAAATGACCAAGCTTCGCGAAGCGATCGAAAATGAGTTTGACGACGATATTGAAAGCATCTTGACTGCTCCACGTTATGATTTTATCGAAAAACTGATTCAAGATTGCGTAAAAAGGAAAAGGACGAAGCATGCGATGAGTGTTTCCGACCGCATCGACTCGATCGTCACGAATCGATTCTTGGCCCTTCCGATCTTCGTGCTGATCATGTATGGCATCTATACGATCGCGATGGGTTCAATCCCATTTTCGATCGGTACAATCGGCACGGATTGGGCCAACGATGTTTTATTTGGAGAAACGATACCGGGAATGATGGATTCTGTGATCCAATATTTTCATATCAATCCGATCTTAGCTTCTTTGTTAAAAGATGGCGTGATCGCGGGAGTAGGCGCGACATTGGGCTTTGTCCCTCAGATCTTAGTCTTGTTCGTATTCTTATCGATTTTAGAAGATTGCGGTTATATGGCCAGAGTCGCCTTTATTATGGATAGACTTTTTAGAAAGTTTGGTTTATCGGGGAAAAGCTTCATTCCTCTTTTGGTGGCAACAGGATGTGGTGTTCCAGGAATCATGGCGAGCCGAACGATCGAACAAGATCGAGATCGCAAGCTGACGATCATGACTACAGGCTTTATTCCATGTGGAGCAAAAATGCCAATCATTGGTTTATTTGCGGGGGCGCTCTTTGGGAACAGCTCGCTCGTCGCTACTTCCGCATTCGTGATCGGGATCGCGGCTGTGGTGGTATCTGGCATCATGCTTAAAAAATTCAAAGCATTTGCGGGCGAGCCGGGGCCATTTGTGATGGAACTTCCAGCTTATCATTTTCCTTCTCTTTCCAATGTGCTTCATTCCACTTGGGAAAGAGGATTCTCTTTTATTAAACGCGCTGGAACTTTGATCTTATTATCTTCGATCGTTTTATGGTTCCTGCAGTCCTTTGGATTTGTAAACGGGGCTTTTGCGTTCGTGGATGACAACAACAACTCTTTACTTGCGCTTCTTGGACGATCTCTTGCATGGATCTTCTATCCGCTTGGATGGGTTGGCGATATGGCCTGGAAGGCGACTGTGGCCACGTTTACAGGATTGATCGCCAAAGAAGAAGTCGTGAATACATTTGGCGTACTTTATAATTTTGGAGGCGAACTTTCAGAAGAGGGCAATGAGATTTGGACTTTGGTCGCTGCTGATTTTTCTGCAATCACAGCCTATAGCTTCATGTTGTTCAATTTATTGTGCGCGCCATGCTTCGCGGCGATGGGAGCGATCAAAAGAGAGATGAACAACGCGAAATGGACATGGATCTCAATCGGTTATATGTGTGTGTTTGCGTATTCGATCTCTTTGATCGTCTATCAACTTGGAGGTCTTTTACTTCATGAAGTTCCGTTCAACTTCTTTACGGTTGTCGCGCTTGTTTTGTTGGTAGGTATTCTATATCTTCTGTTTAGAAAAGGATATTCAGAAGACAAGTCCAACATTTCTGTGAAAGACTTTTCATTGAATAAAGTACGCTCTTGAGCGTGAAGGGAGGATATCGAAAATGAATATTGCCGATGTGATTGTTATGATCATTTTAAGTATAGTCGTGATCTTGATCATCCGCGTATTAAAAAAGCCTAGATCATCTTGTCATGGAGATTGTTCAAGCTGTGGATCGAGTTGTTCCCACATTGATTGGGATGCGATCAGAGACGATATCCACCAAGAAAAAAAGTCGAGATGAATGTCTCGGCTTTTTTGCGTTATACTAAAAAGAAGAAAAAAGAGGAATAAAAATGAACGAAAAAAAATTGAAACAGTATGCGAAATTGATCATAGAAAAAGGGCTGAATGTACACAATGGACAGCTTGTGGTCGTACGCGCCAATCTAGAAGCGTATCCGCTTGTCCGTCTTATTTCGAAAGAAGCGTATAAAAAAGGAGCGAAGGATGTGATCGTAAAGTATCAAGACGAGCAGATCGAGCACGATCATTTATTATATGCCGATCCTTCTTGTTTCGAAAACGTTCTTTTGAGCGAGAGTTTATTTTATGACGAAACCGCGCAAGCGGGAGCCTGTTATTTAACGCTTACAGGCAATGATCCAGATTTGATGCGTGATGCCGATCCAAAGCGTATCACGATGTATCGGAAAAGCTTCAATAGGGCAAGCAAGGAGTATCGTAAACAAATAGACCAAATGAAGGTGTCTTGGTGTATCGCGGCCGCCCCAACAGCTTCTTGGGCACAAAAAGTCTTTCCCGCTCTTTCTAAAGAAGAAGCGATCGACGCGTTATGGGATTCGATCTTTCAAGCGTGCAGGGTCGATGAAGAATATACGCTGGAAAATTGGCAAAACCATCTAGATGCTTTTCAAGACCATGTCACATGGCTGAATGGACTTTCTATCCAATCTTTGTGGTATAAAAATAAAGCCGGAACTGATTTAGAAGTCCGTCTTCCTGAAAACTATCGGTTCGTTGGTGGAGATTCTAAATTACAAGTCGAGGGGACCCCTTCCTATTCGCCCAATATTCCTACGGAAGAAATATTTTCGGTACCGTTCAAGTATGGAGTGAATGGAAGACTTGTGGCGACTTTGCCTCTTGTCTATCAAGGAAATCGAATCGAAGATTTTTGGTTTGAGTTCAAAGACGGAAAAGTCGTAGACTATGACGCGAAAGTGGGCAAAGATGTTTTGGAGAGTATTCTAGAAACGGATGAAGGAGCCAAATATTTAGGGGAAGTGGCTTTGGTTCCTGCCGATTCACCGATCGCGAAGATGCGAAGGCTCTTTTATAATACGCTCTTCGATGAGAACGCTTCCTGTCATTTTGCGCTGGGAAAAGCGTACTTGGAGTGTGTTGAGAACGGCTTGGAAATGGATGAAGAAGCCCAAGAGCAAGCTGGTTTGAATGTCTCTAGCACACATGTTGATTTTATGGTTGGCAGCGATGATCTATCGATCATTGCACGATGCCTAGACGGGAAGGAAGTACCGATCTTTCAAGATGGCTGCTGGGTTTCTCGGATTGACTAACCTTAGGAATGCACGTAAAATAGGTTAGAAAGAAATGGAGTGATCTAAATGGCAGATGAAAAAAAACCTTTAAAAAGAAGTCGTGCCTTAGACGAACTGGAAGAACTGAACCAGCAAGATAGAATTTCATCCATTCAATTTAGCGAACCTGAATTGCGTGATTTTGATGCAGCAAGCATCTTTGAGATCGATGAAGAACACCGTACGTCAGCTCCAAAACGGAAGATCTTTGGAAAGCGCGCGAGCCGCAAAGCCAACGTAAAGGTGAAGACGAATACATATGAAACAAAAGATGTGATCCAAGAAGAGATCCGGATCAAGCCAGTGGAAAAAAAAGCGGAATCTACCCGTGTGCAAGACATAGAATGGGTGCCGCAAGAAGAAGTGCTTGAAGCGGAGCTCATCACGCCAAGTGATGAAAACGAAGCGGACGCGGAAAACCAGCAAGCGGTAGTCGAACAAATCGAAGAAGTCAGTAATGAACCTGAAGAAGATCCTGTTTTTGAAAAAGAAGTCGAAGAGATCGATGAAAGCGAACAAGAAGATCAAGAGCAGGCGGAATATGAAACAGATGAGAATGATACGATCCGTATCGATCAAGTTGAACGGGAATATCTCGAGTCTGATGATCTAGAGGATGAAGAGGACGAAGACGACGAAGAAGATGATGAGGAAGATGAATATGAGAATGAGTTCTATGATGAAGAAGAACAAGATCTCTATGAAGACCGTAAACGGTTTTTGCTTTCTCAATATCCTTTGATCGAAGAGTATTTGAACGAACAATCCGAGGAAGGCTACCATTTTGTGCGCCATGTCGGAAAAAAGTATTATTTTGTCCATGGAGAGCCAAAGCCATATTACTATTCGATCAACTACTTCAAAGAAGAACCTTCTGCCGATGAATGGCGAAAATGGGAAAATGAAGGCTGGAAATTGATCGCGAAAGCGCCGGCAAAGAAAAAAAATGAAGCGGGCTGGTTCATTTTTAGAAATCTACAAAATGAAGTAGAGTATAAAAAAGAAATCGATAATGAAGAAGAAAAGTATCGGTTTTTCCGCAAATACGCGAACTCTTGCCGCTCTACGATGTTCTTGATCTTTATCTGCATGGCTTGCTGTATTGTGACAGCCTTTTTGCAATACGAATTTCAAGGCTATCTTTGGGGACTGATCGTATGTGGTGTCTTGTTTTTGATCGCTTTTATCGCTTTTTGCGAATATGGCAGAATGTTGAGAAGCGCAAAAAAACGAGCGAGGCTATTACAAGCGCGGCTGCGCATTAAAGAAAAACAGCTCAACGATTTGCAGGGCTCTTATTTTGATACAAGCGAAAGCGAATCCCAATTAGAATCGGATTGGGACACGCTCGAAAAGCAAGATCAAAAAAAGCCGATGAAGCGTCGTAAAAAAGAAGAAGAGGACGACTAAAAAGATCGCTGTTCAAAACAGCGATCTTTTATATTTTTAAGTCGAATCATTGGTTGATGGAATATGCATCAAAATAATCTTGATAGATCGAAAGGTTCGTTTCTGGATGGATCGTGGCCCCAAACAAAGCCTTTGGATGGGAACGCAAAGCTTCTTCGCTAAGCGGTTCGATCGGTTCTTGAAATTGATATTCGCCATTTTTTCCAACGACCCAAACGGATTCGTTATGATGCTTGACATCGGAAAACTTACGCAGCATCGTCGCGATCGCCAATTCTTCCGGATAGAGGCACATTTTAAACGTATTCGAACAATACGGGAATGCATCCCCTAAAGCTCGAGCGCTCTTTTCTGTCAAGATGAACCATGGATATGAAAGGACGAGCGTATCTTCGATTTCCCTTTTCTTAAAATTATGAACGAGCTTTGAGGTAATCGTATTCATGCCTTTGACCATTTTGCTTTTTTGAAAGCTTAGCGTATTGGTGAAAAAGGCATAGTTTTCAAAGCGCTTTTTTAAGGAAGGATCTTCTTGCGATGTCGCCTTGATATAGTAAATATCTTGATCTGGATATTGATCTAGGTAGCGTACGATTTCTTCTTTAGATTTAAGAGGAAGCATACCATCGGTTAGAAGAATAAAACGGTCATACGATTTTTTTTCATTGATCTGGGCATCCAAAGCATTTCTTAGCTGCACGATCTGCCCTCTTGGCAGCGAGAGGTCGCCATGAAGCGCTTGTTGCTGGATCTGTGAGACATGCAAGGCGGGTTCATCCGCATACGTGATTACCATTTGATCTCTTAAATCGTCGTCGTTGATCATTACAAATACATCATCTCCTTGGTCGATGAGCTGATCAACATTTTCCGAAAGCTCATCGAAGGATTTTCCTAAATAATGGATACAATATGCGATTTTCATTTTTTTACCTCGTTAAACGTCAGTATAGCACAGCCCGTTTTTTCTGCAAACAAAAAGCGGAAAGATTCCGCTTAGAGTTCTTGGGAAAGAACCTCTTCCAAAGATTGGGCCCCTAGCCGCACTGTTTCTTTGCATTTATGTTCTTTCGTATAATGTTTTGGCTTGATTTGGGCGCATTGGGTATGGCCTAATTTTTTGTTGAAGCTGGCCACGACTTTCTGTGACAAAGGACGGATCTCATCCAATTGATCATGCGCTTTTGTTTCGATAATCTTCTTGGAAAGAGCGGCGATGCTCGCGCTCAAAGCACCACACGTCAGTCCTGTATACATCCCGCTACCAAAACCAGCCATCATTTTCATGTCTTCTTCATGGAGATTTAGATCATAATAGTCGTTGGAAGCACGGATGATCGATTCGGAACAGTTGAAACCCTTTGTATATTCTTGTACGGCTAATTCGCTTAAGGTCATTTTTTTCTCCAATTAAAATCAGTGAGGATCTGCAACACGTCTTCTTCAAATGTGCCGAACACGATACCGTATTGGCTCAATTTATCCGCATTCAATCGATAGTCGCGGAACCGATCGGCATAACGATCATAATTTGGCACGATATAGGATTCGATTTCATCTGCGCTTGCGCCGATCGTTTCAGCAATAAAACGGGCACTCTCGTAGGTTGAACGATCGTTTTGGCTTGCTACGTGATAGATGCCGCCAGGCAGTTCGCAAATCAAAGCGAACTGCTCCGCCAAATGACGAGCGTAGGTGAGGCATCGTTTTTCGTTGACAGTAAACAAGGTTGGTGTTTGGCGCAAAATCGCGTTCATCACATTGGCGACAAGGTTTGGCGAAGCCTTGATTCCAGGAAAGGAGAGGCCCATCATCCATGAATAGCGCAAGATCACCGCGTCATCCAGCGTGTTTAAAATATAGTTTTCACACTCGATCTTGTTTTTTCCATATACAGTCACACTTTTTGGTTGTTCCTCTTCGGAAAAAGGACCGTAGTTTTCTTTGCCGTTAAAAACTTGTTCTGTTGAGCAGAAGATCAATTTCGCGTTTTTTTCTTTACATACATCTACGATCGCTTTTGTCGATTCAACATTGATCTTTTGGGCGAGTTCAGGATTTTCTTCACACACAGCTGTTGTCGCATTAGCTGCCGTATGGAAGCAAATATCAAAATCTTGGGATTCAACAAATTTTTTTACGCTTTCAGGATCGCTTAGATCGGCATCTTTTCGAGTCATACGGATCCAATGAAATTTGTCTTTGTTCAAAAGATAAATATAAGAAGCGAGATATCCATTGGCTCCTGTGATTAAAATTGTTTTCATTTTTTGTTACCTTTCGTGCGGCTCACAAGAACGTGAGCATTTTTATTTATTGTAACACAAGAAAGGGCGGCAGGAATAAATGCGGATTCCCATTTTCCAAGTCTTGTCTCATTTCCGTCTGTATAGAGGATCGTCTCTTCCCCCAGATTAGAAATCAAGAAATAGCGGCCGTTGGTTTCTAGCTTCAATGGCGTTTCCTTCACGAAAACTTCATCCACTGTATAGTTTGTCGTGTCTCCAATTCTTCTAGTTTCCTTCTTTGTTGGAACAAATGTTGGCTTTTTTGAGAAATCCGCGACATCAAACGATTCCTTGAGATGAAGTGGTCTTTCTTTTCCTTGACTATCTTTTCGATGATAGTCATAAAAACGATACGTTGTATTTGAATTTGTTCCGACTTCCAAGGCTACGATACCACTGCCAAGTGCGTGGAGCATTCCGCAAGGAATATCAATATAATCGCCTTGTTTGACTTCTACATAATTGAGAAGCTCTTCGATCGTTTGTTCTTCGAGAGCCTTTTTGATCTGATCAGGATCCTTTGTTTTTGTGCCAGCGACAAGTTTGGCGCCGGGTTTTGCTTGAATGATATACCAGCTTTCGTCTTTTCCATAATCATGGTTGTGCTCTTGTGCGTAGGTATCGTATGGATGGACTTGAATGCTAAGCTGGTATTTAGCGTCTAAAAAAGCGACGCGGAGCATTTCGTGGAGATCAAGACCTTTTCCAAGCATTTTTTCAGGATCTTCATCGATATATTGCTGAAGTGTTTTTTCTTCTCCTTTGATCTTGTTCGTGCAATATGGATGGGCGCTCACTTCCCACCATGTACCATAGTTTTTGTCCGCGTTTCTGAAGGTGGAAATCGTATCGCCGCCCCAAATCGTATAATCTGGGATCGGCTCTAACACTAGAGGTTTCATTCTTATGCCTCCTTTTTGAATTCTTCTAAGATCTTTAATGACGAACTTGTTCCGATCCGGCTTGCGCCAGCAAGGATCATTTGTTTGCAAGTTTCCCAATCGCGGATCCCTCCGGCTGCCTTGACTTTGACATCGTCTCCCACTGTTTCTTTCATGAGCTTGACGTCTTCTACTTTCGCTCCGCTTTCTCCAAATCCAGTGCTTGTTTTAATGAAGTCAGGGCGTACTTGTTTGGCAATCTCAGATAGTTTCTTGATTTCTTCTTTATCTAAATAGCAGTTTTCGAAAATCACTTTACATGGGACGTTGTATTTATGACAGAGTTCGACCATTTGACGCATTTCATTTTCGATATATTCCCAATCATGCATCTTCGCTTTTCCAATATGGATCACGTAGTCGATTTCGTCGCTGCCATCTTTGATGGCTTGCTCGCATTCATAAAGCTTGCTTTCTAAGCCGGATTGGCCTAAAGGAAAGGAAATCGCAGCGCCTACATGGACATCGGTGTCTTTCAGCCATTCTTTGCATGGTTTGGTCCATACGGTATTGATGGCGACCATCGCACAGTCGATCGTTTTGGCTTGTTCACACAGTTTTTCTAAGTCTTTGTTTGTCGCATAGGCTTTTAAACAAGTGTGGTCAAAATATTTTGCAAGTTCTTTTTCAGTTTTAGGTAATTGAATCAGATTCATTGTTCTTCCCTCCGGTAGTAGTATATCATATACAAAATCATATTGATATAACAAATTGAAAAAATATTTACTTAATTATGTTATACTAATATCCAAGGAGGAGTCACTATGAGTGTGTTAGATCGTGATATACCGTATCGAAATGTATTGATGGTTATCCCAAAAAGAAGAGTAGAAAAAGAAATCCCTCTTAAAAAGGGGTATTCTTATATTCCCTATGAGGATGCCTTGTTTGAGCCTTGGTGCCAATTACAAACCGCATGCAATTTGTTTGATTCGCTAGAGGAGGCAAAAAGGTGTCTTTCTCGGTTTTTGGAAGAGGACCGCGCATTTTTTGAAGATAACTTTTTATTTGTAGTCGATGAAGAAAGAACGTTGGTCGCATCCGCAGGCTTATGGCCAGGACATCATTTTGAGGAAGAACGACTACGTGTCCACTATGTCGCTGTTTTGGAACAAGCCCAGCATCAAGGAATCGCGCGGGCCATGCTTTCAAAGCTTTGCGTGCATTATGATTCGATCCCAAGCCGCTATCCATTGTACTTGGCAACGCAATCTCAATCTTATGCAGCGATCTTTATGTATTCTCGTCTTGGTTTTACGCCATATCTTGGCGCGTATAAAGAGCATACAAAAGAGGAAAGCGAGGCGGATTGGGAATTTGTCACCGAGATCTTAAAAGAAAAAAGCTATTCAGCATAATTTTTGACAGTGTACGCGTTCGGGTGTACCATATTAGCATACTTACTAAAAGAGTGCTAAAAGGAGTGAAAGTATGGCTGAAAAAAAGGAATTCAAGGCAGAGTCGAAACGTCTGCTCGATCTTATGATCAATTCGATCTATACGCATAAAGAGATCTTCTTGCGAGAACTGATTTCAAACGCGTCCGACGCTATCGATAAATATTATTATTATGCGTTGCAAAATCATCAAGATCCAGGAGATCTTGCGATCAATATTCAATTGGATGTTGAAAATCGGCTGCTGACGATCCAAGACGATGGGATCGGTATGGATAAAGAAGAGCTAGAAGAAAATTTAGGAACGATCGCAAAAAGTGGTTCTTTAGCTTTTAAAGAGGAATTGGCGAAAAAAGAAAAAGGCGAGAGCGATGTCGATATCATTGGCCAATTTGGTGTTGGTTTCTATGCGGCATTCATGGTTGCGAAAGAAGTCAAAGTGATTTCGAAAAAAGCAGGAAGCGATGAAGCTTATGAATGGGTAAGCGATGGCGCGAATGGATATACGATCGAGCCAGCGATCAAAGAAGGGCATGGTACGACAGTTATCTTGAGCTTGAAAGAAGATGACGATACGGAGCGCTATTCGCAATATTTAGACTCGAATCAAATTAGCGATCTCGTCAAAAAATATTCAGATTTTATCCGCTATCCAATCAAGATGGATGTGGAAGTGGAACGGATGATCGAGAGTACAAAAGATCAAGAAGTTCCTGAATATGAAACGGTTAAAGAAAACAAGACGCTCAATTCTATGGTTCCATTATGGAAGCGTCCAAAATCGGAGATCACGAAAGAAGAGTTCGATCAATTCTATAAAGAACACTTTTACGATTATTCAGATCCAATGAAGACGATCTTCTTCAATGTTGAGGGGAATGTCAGTTTTACAGCGCTTCTTTATATTCCTAGTCATGTTCCAACGGGCTTTTACTCGCAAGATTATAAACCAGGTCTACAATTGTATTCTCGGGGCGTGTTCATTATGGATCATTGCGAAGAGCTTTTGCCCGATTATTTGCGATTCGTCAAGGGCTTGGTAGATTCGCAAGATCTATCTTTGAATATTTCGCGTGAAATGCTTCAGCAAAATCATCAATTAAGGATCATTCGAAATCGGATCGAAAAGAAAGTGCTCAACGAATTATCGAGCATGCTTGTCAAAGATCGTAAAGAATATGAGACGTTCTGGAAGAACTTTGGTCTTGATCTGAAATTTGGTGTTTATAACAATTTTGGGCAAGATAAGGATAAATTAGAGAATTTGCTTTTGTTCAACAGTACGAAAGATGGACAGCTGACTACACTTTCTGAATATGTGGATCGAATGAAGGAAGATCAAAAGCCTATCTATTATGTCACGGGTTCTTCTCTAGAGTTGATGGAGAAACTTCCAATCGTTAAAAAGTTGGAGTCAAAAGGCTTTGAAGTGCTTCTTTTCAATGCGGAAGTGGATGAATTTGTCGTACAGACATTAATGGAGTATCGTGAACATCCATTCCAAAACGCTTCTCAAGGCGATCTAGATCTTGATAGCGAAGAAGAGAAGAAGGAGCTTGAAGAAAAGACGCAATCCAATCAATCTTTGCTTGATTTTATGAAAGAGACACTGAAGGGCGAGGTTGAAGACGTGCGTTTATCTTCTCGTCTTGTGGATGATCCAGTGACATTGGTCGCAGGCAATGGCATGTCTTTTGAAATGGAAAAAGTCTATGCTGCCTTGTCGGCTCAAAATGGAAATGCAGGAATGCCACCGATGAAAGCGACACGGATTTTAGAGATCAATCCGAACAACGCGATTTTTGCGAAGCTGCAAAATTCTTATGAATCGGATCCAGAAAAAGCAAAGGAGATCACGAAAGTTTTATATGATCAAGCTTTATTGATCGAAGGCTTCCCGATCCAAGATCCGATCGAGTATTCTCGTTTGGTTTGTACGTTATTAAGCGATTGATCTGACAAAGAACGATTCGGGCTGAATCGTTCTTTTTTCGTTGTACGTGTAGTCATTCGGATTAAATGCTACACTAGAAGAAAGATCGAGGAGTATAAAATGAAATGTAAAGTAGAAAAGCTTTGTGGTGGCTGCAGCAACTTGAAGTGCTCGAAAGCGTTGCAAGCCAAACAAAAGCAAGAATATGTTGAAAACATCATGGAAAGGGCTGGCTTGCAAGTAAAAGTGGCGCCAGTGCTTATGGCAAAAAACGATTTGTATTATCGAAATAAAGTGATTGTAGGCTTTGCCAAGAACAAAGAAAAAAAAGTGTATTCGGGTCTGTATGCCGCTCATTCACATCGAGTCATCAATACAAGCGGCTGTCTTATGCAGCCAAAGCTTGTGAATGAGATCATCGATGAGATCACGCATTTGGTGGATTCGATGAAGATCGAGTTGTATAACGAAAAGACAGGGACAGGTCTTTTAAGACATGTGATGATTCGTTATGCTCATTCGACCAATCAAGTCATGGTTGTTTTTGTGACTTCGAAAGTTCAATTTCCTTCTCGCAGAAATCTGGTGAATGCGCTTGTTGAAAAATTTCCTCAAATCGTGACGATCGTTCAAAATATCAATACGCGGAACACGAGTGTCGTGATCCAAAATGAATCGATCGTGCTCTATGGAAAAGGAATGATCACGGATATTTTATGTGGGTTGAAGATTTCCTTTACGGCGAACTCTTTTTATCAGATTCATTCAGAGCAATGCGAGGAATTATATGAACTAGGAAAGAAGCTGCTGAATTTAAGGGCGCAAGATAAAGTGCTCGATACGTATTGCGGAGTAGGAACGATCGGGCTCACGCTAGCTAGCTCGTGTCGAGAAGTAACAGGCGTGGAACTGAATGAGGAAGCGATTCAAAATGCTCGTTTGAACGCGAAGCAAAATGGGATCAAGAACATTCGGTTTGTAGCGATGGATTCTACGATGTTTATGAGAGAAGCCCGTAAATTTCATCAAAAGTATGAGGCGATCATTTTAGATCCACCTCGCGCGGGAACGACGAAGGCGTTTATCGAGTCGGCTTGCTTCTTACAGCCGAATCGGATCTTGTATATTTCTTGCGATCCGAAGACCCAAGCTCGTGATTTGATCGTCTTCAAGCGTTTTGGATACTATACCGATGAGATCCATCCTGTTGATATGTTCCCTTATACAGAGCATATCGAAACGGTGGCTCTATTGACGAAAAGAAAGATGCGCAGCAACCAAACGCCGTTCAAGAACAAACATACCGTTCCTAAGACGCGTTCCAATTTCAAATCATCGAAATTTTCGAAAAAAACTAAATTTAAGAAGCGCTAAAAAACGGACTAGGTTTTATCTAATCCGTTTTTTTAATAGAGGACATTGACTTGTTCTTCTTTGAATTGTTTTTTCCGTTCTTGGGAGATCGGGCCTTCGAGAATACAACCTGTAAAATCGCTGACTTTTGCGAATTTATAGTTTCCTTGTTGGTTAAGTTTCGCGTTTTCGCACAACATATAGGTTTGTTTGGAATTTTCGAGAACGAGTGTTTTTAACATTCCTTCGTTTGCCATATAGGTGGTGACTTCGTTTTCGTCAAGGTCAACTCCAACGACGCCGATAAAAGATTGATCGAAACGAAAGTTTTTGACCATATTGTAGGCCATTGTTCCGATAAAGCCATCGCGCCCGTAGTCGAATTCTCCGCCAATCATGATCACATTGATCTCGCTATGGGAAAGGATCTGCACGACTTCGATCATATTGGAAACGACGGTGACAGGTAAATTGTTTTGTGCGAGGATTTTCGCTAGTTCAATATTGGTGGTTGAGATATCTAAAAATATGATCGTGCCTGGTTGGATCAAAGAATAGGCGATATTGGCGATTTTTCGTTTTGCTTCGGTGTTTACGTTTTTACGCTGGGCGGCAACTTCTCGGTGGACGTTTTGTTTGATCAAGATAGCCCCCCCATATTTGCGTTTTAATTTACCTGCTTCTTCTAACGTATGGAGATCTTTTCGGATCAAATCTTCCGTGACGGAAAATTTTTCGCTTAAGTCTTTGACTCTAACTTTACCGTTTCGATTGAGCTCATCTAAGATGAGTGCATGTCTTTCTTCAACAAACATAAATATACCCCTCAAGATTCTGTGACCATCATAACATAGATTGATCAAAAAAAAGAAGACGACTCATCGTAGAGATGGATCGTCTTGTATTGCAAATTGGATCATTCGCTTAGATCTTCGCCGTTGGATGCGATTACCTTTTTATACCAGTAGAAAGAATCTTTGCGGAAACGGTCGAGTGTTTTAAGGTCGAATTCATCGCGGTCGACATAAATAAATCCATAGCGTTTTACCATTCCTTCATGGGTAGAGATCAAATCGATCGCGCTCCATGGATTATATCCTAAGAATTCTGTACCATCGCTAATACTTTCTTGGATCTGGCGGATGTGATCTTGATAGTAGTGGATACGATAGGCGTCATGCACTTTTCCATCTTCTGTCAATGTATCGTAAGCGCCTAAGCCATTTTCAGTGACAAGAAGAGGCAAGTGGTAGCGAGAATACATTTCGCGCGTTGTGGCGCGGAAGCCAACTGGATCGATTTCCCAGCCAAATTCAGTTTTTGGTAAGTTTGGATTGTCGACTTGTTTAAAGATTCCAGCCATTTCTCTTCCAGATTGTTGGTCGCCCATTAGAGCTGTTTCTTCAGCCGCATCTAGGTCGCTGGCCGCTACAGTAGCGGTGTTGTAGTAATTGAATCCGATAAAATCTGGATGCGCGTTTTTCATGGCTTCTTTATCGCCTGGCGCAAATGTTGGTGTCGCGTCGTTTTCTTCAAGCCAAGACCAAACGATCGCATTGTAAATTCCATATACGGCCATGTCCAAGTAGAGCCAGTTTCGGATCGCGTTGAAGTTTTGGGCGGCTATGACATCTTCTGGCTTACAAGTGGCTGGGTAAACGAGGGAAATGTTTGGCGCTGGACCGATTTTAGCGTTTGGAAGCATTTCATGGCATAGTACCATGGCTTTGGCTTGAGCAACGAGCATATGGTGGTTTTGTTGGTAGATCTCTTTTAAAACGTTCGTGCAGTTTTCAGGCAGATGGAGGGTTCCGATCACTGGACCAGAAAGTGTCAATACGTTTTGTTCGTTGATCGTTAACCAATATTTAACTCGATCACCGTAATTTTCATAGAGAATACGTGCAAAATCTACGAACCATTGTACAGAGTCAGGATTACCCCAGCTTCCGCGTTTATCAAGGGCGGCTGGCATATCAAAGTGGAACATCGTGATGATCGGTTCGATTCCATATTTTAAGCATTCATTGATCAAATTATTATAGTACTCAATTCCTTTTGGATTGACTTCGCCAGTTCCTTTCGGCAAGATGCGTGTCCAAGCGATCGAGAAGCGGTATGATTTGAAGCCCATTTCGGCCATGAGGGCAATATCTTCTTTATAACGATGATATTGGTCTGCGCACACTTTTAAATCGGAAGTTCCTTCTGGAATTTCTTTAACGTCTTGGCAGGATGGGCCTTTACCGTCTTCTAGGCTAGCTCCTTCGACTTGATAGGCTGAAGAGCTTGCGCCCCAAAGAAAGTCTTTTGGGAAAGGTTTTAAGCGTTTGTGTTTCATAATATTCTCCTTTTCTTGTATCTGTTTTCAGTATAGCAAATGTGTTTTTAAAAAAGTATAGAGTTTCGTTCGATAAAAACGATGTTTCAAGATTTGTTTTAGATTTGTGAAAGAACTTAAAACAGAGTTTCATTTCGTTCTATTCTATGTAATTTCATAATTTCCATATAAATCAGAGGGAATAATTCTATGTAATTTAAGGATTTATTTGCGAATTACATAGAATAGCGCTTTTGATAAGTTCTATAAGATTTAATACTATACGTCTCGGAAAGAACGAGTAGTTCTTTCAGAAAAGGAGCAATGTTTTATGAATTTATTTTGTGTTGTCGGTCAAGTAGCAGAAATACCGACCTTGAAAGAAACGGTGAGCGGGATCAAAGTGGCAAATGTCCTTTTAAAAGTGCAGCGTCCATTCGCGAACTCTGAAGGTGTTTATGAGTTTGATTTAATTCCTGTTGAGCTTTGGCGTGGGATTGCTGAAACTTTATGCAATGTCGCTTCCGAAGGGACATGGATCAGTGCAAAAGGTAGAATTTCGACAAGACCCTATGAAAAAGATGGGCGGACTTTCCATAACCCAACCTTTATCGCCGAATCGATCAAATATCTAAAATAAGTGAATGTTTTTCCATCCAAACAACTTCATCTTTTCTTAAATACATATCTTCTTATGTAAAAAAAGCACCTTCTCGGTGCTTTTTCCTGTTTATGCGGTCCAGTTTTTAAATTCTTCGTCAGTCGCCAGGACAAAATGGGAACCGCCAACATGGTGGTTGGATCCTTTAGTGTAGTCGATTCCGCTTGTTTCATAATCATATGAAAAAGAGCGGCGCTCTTTTTCAATGATTGGATTAGGTTCTGGGATCGCCGATAAAAGGGATCGCGTATATGGATGGATCGGATTTTTAAAAATCTCTTCGGTCGTTCCAGTTTCTACAAGATGTCCAAGATGCATGACGCCGATGCGATCTGAAATATATTTCACCATGCTTAGATCATGGGCGATAAATAAGAAAGCTGTATTCGTTTGTTTTTGGATCTTTTTCATCAAGTTCACGACTTGTGCCTGGATCGATACGTCAAGTGCGGAGATCGCTTCGTCAGCAATGATCAATTTTGGATCCATAACAAGGGCACGTGCGATTCCGATCCTTTGTCTTTGCCCTCCTGAAAACTGATGTGGATAACGATTGGCATGTTCTTTAGAAAGTCCTACAAGTTCTAGCATATCGTAAACTTTCTTTGCTCTCTCTTCCTGGCTTGAATAGAGGTGGTGAATATCAAGGCCTTCCGCCACGATATCCATGACTTTTTCGCGTGGATTTAGGCAAGCCATCGGATCTTGAAAGATCATTTGCATATTGGTGTGAAGAAATTTCCGGTCTTCTTTACTAAGTTTTCCAGAAATTGTTCGTCCGCAAAAAGTGATCGTTCCATCTGTTGGATCGTATAAACGGATGATCGAACGACCCGTTGTGCTTTTTCCAGAACCGGATTCTCCAACGAGTCCATATGTTTCTCCTGGAGCTATATAGAAATCGATGCCATCAACAGCTTTGACTGTAAAATTACGATTGACTTTAAAATGCTGTTTTAGGTTTTTAACATCTAAGATCGGTTCCATTACCAATTCGCCTCTTTTCTATTTTTTTCTATACGTGCTTTCAAGTCTTGCGGCATTTCTACTTTTGGAGCATTCGGAGCGGCAAGCCAAGATGCGACATGATGTGTTGGCGTGATTTCAAACATTGGAGGTGCGATCTTTTCATCGATCTTCAAAGCGAATGGATTTCTTGGCGCGAAAGCATCCCCTTTGATTTCTTTTAATAGATTTGGAGGAGTGCCTGGAATTGTGTAGAGTTCATCGCCGGCTGTGTCGACATCGGGCAGCGAAGCAAGAAGGCCCCACGTATATGGGTGTCTAGGATCATAGAAGATCTCGTTCACACTTCCTTTTTCGATAATCCTTCCTGCATACATGACATTGACAAAATCAGCGACTTTAGCAACGACGCCAAGATCATGCGTGATATAGATCACGGATAGGTTTTTCTTTTTTTGAATATCTTTGATCAGTTCCAAGATCTTGGCTTGGATCGTCACGTCAAGGGCGGTCGTTGGCTCGTCGCAGATTAAGATTTCTGGATCGCAAGAAAGCGCGATCGCGATAACGATTCTTTGTCGCATTCCTCCAGAAAGTTGATGCGGATAATTTTTCATTCGTTTTTCTGCATCTGTGATGCCGACGAGTTCAAGAAGCTGTACAGCACGGGCGTACGCTTCTTTTTTGGGGATCTTATAGTGGAAAAGCATCGCTTCCATCACTTGTTTTCCGATTGTCATCGTCGGATCCAAGGAAGTCATAGGATCTTGAAAGACCATGGCGATCCTCCGTCCTCGAATTTCGGATTGGATAAACTTTTTGGATTGTTGCGTGATATCGACAGTTTTGATTTCTTCTTCTTTCGCGTATCCTTCAGGGATCACGCCATCGTATTTTTGGGTTACCTCAGCAATCCGTTCTTTGGAAAGATCGGTGTAGGTAAATTCAATGGAGCCTTTGTTAATGACACCATTGGAGGCTAGAATTCCCATAACAGCTTTTGTGGTCACGGACTTTCCGGAGCCAGATTCACCAACGATAGCGATCGTTTCGCCTTCGTGTAAATCGAGATCAACGCCTCGAACGGCTTTGACTTCACCGTTGTCAGTTTTGAATGATATATCTAAATCGCGGATCTTCAAGATCTTTTTCTTTTTCGTCATCTCGAGCTCCTTTCTACATTTCTTTCATTTTTGGATCGAATGCATCACGCAATCCATCCGCGAGCAAGTTAAAGGAAAGCATCAAGATTCCAAGGATCACAACTGGGATAACGACCTGGTATGGAGTGACAAGGATCGTTTTAAAGCCGTCGTTGATCAAGGAACCTAGAGAAGCTTGTGGGGCGGGGATACCTAGGCCCACCATGGCTAAGAAAGCTTCATAGAAGATCGCATTGGGGATCGAAAACATTGCCATGATTATGATTTGTCCAAATATATTAGGAAGCACGTTTTTAAAGATGATGAAAAATCCGCTTGCGCCTAAAGTTTTTGAGGCGAGGATGAACTCTAATTCTTTGATCTTTAGCACTTGAGCGCGAGTGATCCGAGCCATCCCGATCCATTCTGTCAAGATCAAGGCAACGATGATCGTATAAAGCCCTGGTTTCATGATCAATAAAAGCAAGGTCAAAATTACGAGGGTCGGAATCGAGTTCACGATTTCTTGGAAACGTTGCATGATTGAATCGACCCAGCCGCCAAAATAACCGCTGATCATTCCATATAAGATTCCGATAAACACATTGACTAGAACGGCTGTTCCCGCTACGAACAACGAGATGCGGCATCCTTCCCAGCATCGAACCCAAAGGTCGCGTCCAAGCACATCGGTTCCAAAGTAATGGTAGACATTGGCTAGATCGCCAGTATATTGACGGATCCCACCTTCGCCATTGAACCAGCTCATCCATGTCAAACCAGGAATGCGTGGAGCCATACTTTGCTGGGCTGTGTCAACCGCATCAAAAGAGTAATGGGAAGTCATCGGTGCAACAAAAGAGATCACGATGAAGATCAGAATGATAATACCACCCACGATCGCTCCTTTATTTGACTTGAATTGGGTCCATACATCATGAAGGAAGGAGGAGGCAGGAACGTCTTCGTCGAATTCAAAACGAGTCGGTATGTCAATTAGTTCATAATCTTGCGGCATATAATGATAATCTTGAAGGAATTCATCAAGATCTTTTTGATTTTTGATCAATTTAGCCATTAGGATCGATCCCCCCTTTCCAAGTCGAATTCTCGGATCAATGATTCCGTATAGAATGTCGATCACTAACATAACGACGATATACATGACAGAGTATAAGAATGAGACTGCCAATATGACGTTGTAGTCTCTGACTTCGATCGCTTTTACGAGTAAAGAACCTAATCCTGGGATCCCACAGATCTTTTCGATGACCATACTTCCGGTCATCAAACCTACGATGATCGGACCTAAGACAGTGATCACAGGAATAAGACAGTTGCGGATCGCATGGTGAAGGATCAAATGTTTATAGCTGATTCCTTTTGCTTCTGCAAGCTGGATGTATTCGCTTCCTAAAACCTCGATCATTTCAGATCGTGTGAAACGGGCAACATTGGCGATCACACCCATAGATAAGGCGACCATGGGAATGATGCTTGAGCGAATCGGGTCGGAGGCGTTGTATAAAACAGGAAGTACGGGCCATTTTACGCCAAAAGCGATCAAAAGCAGCAAACAAAATACGAAGGAGGGAATCGAGACACCTATTACAGCGAAGATGGTGGCGATCGAATCCCATATCGTATTTCGATTTAGAGCGGCAGCGATTCCTAGTAGGATTCCTATGATCGTTCCGATAAGCGTGGCTCCAATTCCTAGAGAAAAAGAAATGCCGATTCTTGGGGCCACTAATCCAGCAACACTCATATTTCTTTGGATCGCATACGAAATTCCAAAATCGCCTTTGAGCATATTGGTGATATAGATATAGAATTGTTCGAGTTCTGGCTTATCGAGTCCGTAGGCGGCGTAGATGGCTGCCTTTTGAGCTTCTGTCAACTTTTCATCGTTGAATGGAGTTCCTGGCATTAGTTTTAAGATCATGAAAAGAACGAATACGATCACAAACAAGGTGGCGGCTGCAATCAATAATCGCTTTAAAATATATTTTATGGTGGATTTATCCATGTTTGACTCCTTTCGTTTTTGATTTAAAAATGAGCTGCAAGAAGATTGGTAATCTTACAGCTCAAATACAGGTTATTCTTTCTTTTCTAGATTTTTGTAGATATAAGGAACACCTACGGCATGGTTTTCGATACCTGTAACATTTTTGTTGATAAGGCTTGCTCCACCTACTTGGAATACGCCGACTACAGGAACGTCGTTCATCAAGATCGCTTCAGCTTCTTGAAGTTTTTGCCAACGTTCTTCATCGGATTTCGCATTCGCTGCTTCCGCCATTTTCGCGTCGTATTCTTTGCTGGAATATTTTCCATAGTTATACGAATTTCCAGTCAACATTAGGTTCAAATATGTTGTAGGATCGGCGTAGTCTGGACCCCAGCGTGTCAATACCATATCAAAATCGCCGGCTTTTTGTTTTTCGATACGATTTTCTTTTTCTTGGCTGACCATCTCTACTGTGATTCCGTCTAATTGCTGAATCTGAGACTGAATAAACTCAGCTGCTGGTTTCGAAGGATCTGATGGCTCATAAAGAAGAGAAAGCGTGATCTCGCTAACACCGAGTTCTTGTTTTGCTTTATCCCAATATTCTTGTGCGGCTTTCAATCCGTCTTCAGCAAGCATATTGAAATACTCTGGAGCAGACTCACGATAATCTTTTCCATCAGGGCCTGTCGCAAGAGCTTCAGGGACAAAACCTCCACACACGATCGAACCGTCTTTCAATACGTTTTCTACGAGGTCTTCACGGTCGATCACTGTAGAAATTGCTTTTCTTAAGTTTTCGTTTTGAAGGTATTTGTTGTCATAATTGTACTGTAGATACCATAAATACCCTTCAAGCACAGTTGTATAAGCTTCGTTATCTTTGTATTTGTCAACAAGTGTAGAGTTTAATTTTGTGAAATCGGTATTTCCGCTTTCGAAATCAAGAGCCGATGTACTTGCTTCTGGAACGATATTGACGTTGATGCCGTCGACTTTCACGTTTTCTGCATCCCAATACGAATCGTTCTTTTCTAATACAAGTTTATTTCCTTTGCTCCAGCTCACTAATTTATACGGACCGTTCGCGATCAAGTTGTCGGCTGTCAATCCATATTGGTCACCTTGCTCTGTGGCATAGGCTTCATTTACAGGATAGAAAACTGGGAAGGACATCAAGCTAACGAAGTATGGATATTGTTTTGCGAGTGTCACTTCGAATGTTTTTTCGTCTTTGGCTGCGATCGCAAGATCTAAATCTGTATCGCCTGCTAAAATCTCATCCGCGTTTTTGATACATGCTCCATCCGATCCGAATAAGTAAGCATATTCAGCGGCTGGATTTTTGATCGTCGCATTCCATGCGTAAGTGAAATCTGCAGCTGTTACTGGCGTTCCGTTAGACCATTCCGCGTCTCTCAAATGGAACGTATAGATCAAGCCATCATCGCTCACATCATAAGATTCTGCAAGTGCAGGAACAATATTTCCATCCTTGTCCATAGTTTCTAAACCTTCAACAGTAGCAGCGATCATTTCAAAAGACATACCATCTGTCGCGTATCTAGAGTCCATGGAGATTACATCATTTTCTTTTGCGAGCGTGACATAGTTTCCGTCAGATTTTTTAGTATCTGTTCCGGATCCACAGCCCACAAGAGAAATCAGCATCATTGAACTGCATGCCAATGATAAGAATTTCTTCATAAAATCTCCACCTTGTACTCATGTGATGAACACGTATAAAAATATTATAAACATTCATTGAATGAATGCAACAGTTTTCAAAGCTATAATTGAAAATGTTTTCAATTATAAAGAGGTTGTTTTATAGATTTTCATTTGTATCATTTAGATCCATTTTATAAAATTAAATAATATAGAGGTGAGTAGGATGAAGGAAATCAAAATCCAGGAAATTGAAGGATTCAAGATCGGAAATGCTCAAAATATAGAAGGGGCGACGGGATGTACGGTGATCATAGCGCCCAAGGGAGCGAGTGCTGGTGTCGATGTTAGAGGCGGTGGTCCAGCCACAAGAGAAACGGATCTGCTTAGGCCAGAAAATATGGTTCAGAAGATCCATGCCGTTCTCTTATCTGGAGGGTCAGCCTTTGGCTTAGAAGCATCTAGCGGTGTAATGGAGTATTTGAAAGAACTTGGTGTTGGCTTTCAGCTTGGAGAATTGATCGTTCCGATCGTATGTCAAGCTTCGCTATTTGATTTAGGAGTCGGGGATCCGAACGCTTATCCAACAAAAGCGATGGGAAGAGAGGCATGCATAGCCGCGCAAGATTTTAATTTCGAACATGGAAATTTTGGAGCAGGAACAGGAGCGAGTGTCGGGAAATTACTTGGTTTTGATCATTCGATGAAGTCGGGTATAGGTTCTTGTGCTTTCCAGACCGGTAAACTACAAGTAGGTGCTGTGGTTGCCGTCAATGCTTGTGGGGATGTGTATGAACCAAATTCTTCGAAGCATGTTAGCGGCTTATATGATCCTGAAACGCTAAGCTTTTTGGATTCAGAACAACTCCTTGTTCAAATGAGCGAAACTCGAGCGCATGAAAACACTACGATTGGTTGTATTCTCACAAATGCTGATCTCACGAAAGCCCAAATGAAAAAAGTGGCTATGTTGGCTCAAGATGCCTTGGCGCGAACGATCCGACCAGTTCATACTTCGAATGATGGGGATACGGTGTTTGCGATGGCTTCAAATCTTGTTGAAGCTGATCTAAATGCGGTTGGTGTTTTAGCGGTCAAAGCATTGGAGCAGGCGATCGTGATTGCATGCAAGAGCGCAAGATCCGCTTATGGTTTACGAGGTTATCAAGATCTTCGCAAGTAAATAGAGAAAAGGAAGTAAATTTGTGTGTTTTTTAGTTGACTTTATAGGGAGATGGAGGTATTCTAAACAAG
>Connie_p2__coassemble_495_pt1 | contig 44907 bp, 46 predicted proteins | sample Connie_p2__metabat2_low_PE_010 | metagenome-assembled genome bin Connie_p2 | reverse complement strand
TCCAGTGGACTTATTTTAGCGTATTGGGTGGACTTGAAGTTACGTAATATTCATTAATAATAGTTGAACTACTATACCCGTTAGTGATTGATCATTTATTTTTGTCAAGATATTGAAAACCGCTAATATAGAAGCACTCCATAACCAAAGCCTGATTTGTTTTTTACTCATCATTACTCCTAACCCTTTCCAATTAAAATAGTCGTATAATATATTATACGACTATTTTAAGAGTTTAATCAGCCAAAATAACTAAGTATCTCGCCAAAGCATCTTTCCAATCGGGAAGACGTTCAAATCCATGTTTATCCAATTCTGTTTGATTCATTCGAGAATTATGGGGACGTTTTGCTTTCGCTGGAAATTGAGAAGAATCTACTGGAGTTACTTCTACATCCATATTGGCTTGTTTGAATATTTCTTTTGCAAAGTCATACCATGAAATAAAGTCTCCTGAGTTTGTCGCATGATACGTTCCATACTCTTCGGTTTGAATCATATCCACGACAAGTCTTGCCAAGTCATAGGTATAGGTCGGAAGTCCGATTTGATCGTTTACGACCGAAACAGCTCCTCTTTCTTTTCCAAGACGAAGCATCGTTTTGATAAAGTTGTTTCCATTCTTACCAAAAACCCAAGCAATTCGTATAATAAAATGTTTCGGGTTTTCAAGAACGAATTTTTCTCCTTCGCCTTTCGTAATTCCATATACGTTGAGTGGTTCAAATTCATCATATTCATTCCAAGGTGTTTCACCTTCACCATTGAAAACATAATCCGTCGAGAAATACATGATGGGAATATTCAATTCTTTACAAACATCATTGATATATTTGGTCCCTGTCGCATTGACTGCACGAACTTTATCAAGAAGTTCAGGTTCTTCTGCCTTATCTACTGCAGTCCATGCCGCACAGTGAACGACCGCATCATAATTACCTTCTTTAATGACTTTTTCAACTTGCTCTTGATTCGTAATATCCATTTCGTCAATGTCGACACCAACCGCTTCGATTCCTCGTTTGGTAGCTTCGTTCACAACATCATAACCAAGTTGTCCTTTAACACCTGTAACTAAAATTTTCATTATTCTTCAACTCTTCCTTTATCCACATACATTTTTTGGAAATAGTTTTGATATTCACCAGAAATGATGTTTTCCCACCATTCTTTATTATCGAGATACCATTGGATCGTTTGAGGAATTCCTGTATCAAATGTATATTTTGGCTTCCATCCAAGTTCTGTTTCCAATTTTGTCGGATCGATCGCATATCGCATATCGTGTCCTTTGCGATCTTCTACAAACGTAATCAAATCTTCCGATTTTCCTAGTGCCTTCAAGACCGTTTTAACGACTTGTAAATTCGTTCTTTCGTTGTGACCCCCAACATTATACACTTCTCCAACCCGACCATTTCGGATGATCATATCGATCGCCACGCAATGATCATAGACATGCAACCAATCTCGTACATTCGCTCCATCTCCATAAACCGGAATCTTCTCATCGTTCAGCGCACGCGAAATGATCAAAGGAATCAGCTTTTCTGGGAAGTGATATGGACCATAGTTGTTCGAGCAGCGAGAAATCGTAACAGGAAGTCCATACGTTCTGTTGTAAGCTAACACGAAAAGATCCGCAGCCGCTTTGGCGGAAGAGTACGGTGAACTTGTATGAAGTGGCGTTTCTTCTGTAAAAAATAAATCAGGACGATCAAGCGGAAGATCCCCGTATACTTCATCGGTAGAAACTTGGTGAAAACGTTTTACTCCATACTTAACACTTGCATCTAGTAGAGTAGTTGTTCCCATGACATTCGTACGAACAAAGATTTCAGGATCTTCGATCGACCGATCTACATGCGATTCAGCCGCAAAGTTTACTACAATATCTGGACGTTCTTTTTCAAAAAGATCAAATATAAAATCATGATCCGCGATATCGCCTTTATAAAACTTATAGTTTGGCTTATCTTCTACAGGCTTACAAGTCTCCAAATTTCCTGCATACGTTAAGTTATCCACATTGATGATCATATCTTCTGGATATTTATTGACCATATAATGAACAAAGTTACCACCAATAAATCCAGCTCCACCTGTAACTAAAATTTTCATCGTTATTCCTCCTATTTTTCAAAATACCATTTGCGGGTGATATAGTTGAATACCATGACCACTCCGGTCGCAAACAGTTTCACGATCATATAATTAATTCCAATTTTATCTACACCCAACCACATAAGCAGTTGATTGAGTCCAAGTCCAATGACGCTAAACGTAATAAAGAAAACTAAATTTTGTGTTTGTGTTTTTCCATTATCGACATTAAATACCCACTTTACACTCATTATGTAATTGAAAATCACGGATACAGTGAAAGAAATCAAAGATGACCATAAGTAATAAATACCTAATACTTCTGTACAAAAGATCATTAATCCGTAATCAATAAAGAAAGCGAGTATCCCAACAAATCCGAACTTTAAAATTTGTTCAATCAGTTTCTTCATCGTTTTGTCCTTATATAAAACAATTCAAAAATCTGTCTGTTCTTCTTTACAATGACTTCCAGAATCAATCCGCACATGAACAACAGCAAACCGATGATCAACAAAAAACCTGCTACGATCAATGTCGGAAATCTAGGAACTAATCCCGTCGCAAAATACTCATTAAAGACAGGTACGAACAAACAAATCGAAATGATCAAAAAGATCAAGGCAAACAGTCCAAAAAATGCCATTGGCTTATATTCTTTAAATAATCTTGCGATTGTTCCAAGCACTTTCGCTCCATCTGAATATGTATTGAGCTTTGATTCGCTTCCCTCAGGACGATCTCGATAATTGGTAGGCACTTCGACCATTCTCAAATTGTGTGCTGCGGCATGGATCGTCATTTCCGTTTCGATCTCAAATCCTTTGGAAAGTACTGGAAAAGTTTTAACAAATGTATAACTAAAAGCACGGCTGCCAGTCATAATATCTGTAACATTTACATCGAACAGTGTATTGATCAAACCACGCACCATTCGATTTCCTGTATTATGGAAAAGCCTTTTGTTTTCTGTAAAATATGTGCTCGAAAGACGATCACCAATGACCATTTCTGCTTCTCCTCGCAAAATCATGTCGGCCATTTCAGGAACTGGAGGATTCGTATCATCTCCATCTGCCATAATATAACAATCGGCATCGATATCTTTGAACATCGCGCGAATCACATTTCCTTTTCCTTGTGCGTATTCTCTTTTCACGATCGCTCCTGCTTTTTTAGCAATTTCTCCTGTTCCATCGGTAGAATTGTTGTCATAAACATAAATATCGGCGGTTGGAAAAGCTTCTTTATAATCTTTGATTACTTTTTCTACAGTTAGCGCTTCGTTATAACAAGGAAGCAGCACCGCGATCTTCTTATCTTGATTCATATATTCCTCCTGTTCAATAGTCAAGTTTTATAATTTCTTCATTGGATGCTTGATCTGTATACAGAACAGAATACTGAATTCCATAATTCTGTAATACCGTTTTTGTTTCAGATCCTATATTTGTTGTTAAGTAATGAATATCCCATTTTTTTAAATCCTCTATATTTAAATGAATTTGACAAGCATCTTTACTTATTAAAGAAAAAGATGTTGGATCTGAAGTTAGCTCAATTAACATATGCAAATAGCGGTTGTAAAAATCCTCTTGCTCATGTTCCGGATCAATCAAATTCCATTTCATCTCATCTGGATAAAAATTCACTGCATTTAAAACTGGAATTCCATTCGCCATCAAAAGATTTTGAGTATGTAGAGAGTTTAAGCACAGCCAATTTTCTTTGGGATTCTCAAGATTGATTTTAACAGCCTCCGAAACAAGAGTGTGATTTGTAATCGATTCCGCTCCGATTACAATTGGATTCACAAACATCCCTGTCAAGATTACCCAGCTCCCAAAGACAGGGAAAAACAATTTTCTCCATTTTGTGAATAATAAAATAGAAAAACCTCCTAAGATAAAAGGAATAACAAAATATATCAAACTGCTGATATGTCCTGAATAGAACGATGACCCATAATTTCGATAAGCAAGCAAATATATAATAATATAAATACAGCCTGTAGCAAATGCGATCGACTTTCTTAGATTCTTTCTATATTCCCATACTTTTTGAATTGACCAAAATGTAAAGAGAAAAGCCGTAAATCCATAAACGAGTACCATTCGATTCATATAAGAAAACAATGTGATTTTTGCCAACCAGGTTGGAAAGCCAATAATCATAAAGAAAATCTCTATGAGCAAGATAATAAATAACGCATTTCCAACAATTGTACTTCCTCCTTTTTTCTTCACCACATAGTAAAGGTAAGGATAATAAAGTATAAATAATACTCCAAAATGATTGAAACAGCTAATCTCACATTCATTTAATGCTTTCGGGGCTTGAAATGGAGTCAACATCATAGCGGGATCTGTAAACAGATTAGCGAAAGGATAATCGCCACCCGTGCTGATTCGTTTTCCTGGGTAAACTGTATCATTTAATAGTTTAATAGCATCTTTCGATTCAACTAAAAATACTCCCAAAACGATTCCAACGATCACTATAACAAAAAGCAGTCTCAAGAAATCGGTTTTTTCCCATTTCAATTCTTGACGATCTCGAATCAAACAGCAAACCATTAAAATCAGCATGAGCAATCCAAGCGGAACTTGCAAAGAAGGGAATATTGAAACAACAAAACCTACAAGAGCGCTTATGGATAAAATAGTAAATAAAACCTTTTTCCATTTTTGATGCGCAATGAAAAAGTAGTAACCAACCACAAAAAGTGTAGAAGCCCAAAAAAACACTTGATACATATGGGGCGCGAACCACCATTGAAGCGCTGGACTAAAAACTAAACAAATTGAAGCAAAAAGAGATAAGTATTTATTCTTCGTTAAAATGACGAACATCTCATAGCCAATGAGAAGAAAAGCAATGATCCGAAAATTCCAATACCACGAGAGTCCTATTTCATTTCCAAATAACATATATCCCCATATATCTGGCTTACCAATCAAAGTTAAGTCCAGTACAGGGCTATTGTAGCCTATGATCATATTTTGACCTGAAAGCGACATCATATGAGAATTCAATCCAAATGAATTGAAATATTGGGAAAAGAAATAAGGAACCTGAACCACAAATTCGTCACTTCGTATTGGTCTAGCCTTTCCAAATAGTTCAGTGATTATATTTTCTTCTTTGCCATATATCGTATCAAAAACTCCAATAGAAGAGCCATTGACTCTAAAAAAAACGAGAACTAAAAATACGAACAAAGCTATCGGATATCGATATCGAATAATAAAGTCCAAACTTTTTTTTAATTCTTTCGAAAACCATAATTGAAGTGTATTAACTAAAATCAAAACCGGCCCAATATAAAGAATCAATTGTGAATTCTCTAAAAAACGATGAACAAATAGAGTTATGAAGAGAATCCCAATATCACCAAGGAGAACGTTGAGATATTTTTGATTTTTATAAAGAAGATCCATTAACAATTTTCTCCATACACAAACTGATTATCCGACTCCTCCAAAGTAGGTCCGATTTGGTCCTTTTCACTTAATACAGGTTCGATTCCTTGAAGGAGGCTTCCCCAATCCACATTGACTGTCGGATCATCATAACGCATACCACCTTCTGATTCCTTATTATAGACATTATCTACTTTATAGCGAAACTCCACATCTGGAGTCAATGTCAAGAATCCATGCGCGAAACCTTGTGGAATAAAGAACTGTCGATGATTGTCTTCGGAAAGCTCTACGCTAACCCACTGTCCAAATGTAGGACTTCCTTTACGAATATCAACAGCTACATCGATCACTTTTCCTTTTGTACAAGAGACAAGTTTTGACTGTGCATATGGAGGATTTTGCCAGTGCAATCCTCTTAAAGTTCCTTCTTGTGCGCTGAAGGACATATTGTCTTGAACAAAGTCAACATTGATTCCTAACTTCTCATATTTTGGTTTCGAATACGTTTCGGTAAAATAACCTCGATGATCTCCAAAAACATCAGTGTCGATGATCAAAACGCCAGGTATTTTCGTTTCCGTTACTTTCATATACTCTCCTCTAAGTCTTTAATATATTTACGATCCATGATCTTCTTCAAATAAGCGCCATATTGGTTCTTTTTATAGATTTCATACGTTTCTTTCAATTGATCTAGATCGATCCAGCCATTATCATAGGCAATTTCTTCCAAGCATGCGATCTTGCGATGTTGATGATCTTCCATCGTTTTTACAAAGTTTGTCGCATCCACCAACGATTCATGCGTTCCTGTATCCAGCCATGTAAATCCATCTCCAAGCAATGTCACGTTCAAGTTTCCTTTTTCAAGATAGATCTTATTTAAATCAGTGATCTCTAATTCGCCACGAGGGCTTGGTTTAAGATTCTTCGCATAATCAACCACATTGTTGTCATAAAAATAAAGTCCCGTAACCGCATAATTCGATTTTGGATCCTCTGGCTTTTCTTCTAAAGAGATCGCCTTTCCATTTTCATCAAATTCAACTACGCCAAAGCGTTCTGGATCTTCTACATAATATCCAAAAACTGTGGCTCCATTTTCTTTTTGAGCTGCTGCTCGTAATCTTTTTGTCAAACCATGCCCATTGAAGATATTATCTCCTAAAATCATCGCGACACTATCATCTCCAATGAACTCCTCGCCTAAAATGAAAGCTTGCGCTAAACCATCTGGCGAAGGCTGCACTTTATACGACAAATGAACTCCAAATTGATGGCCATCTCCCAATAATTCTTCAAAACGAGGAAGATCTTCTGGAGTAGAAATGATCAAAATATCGCGAATTCCAGCCTGCATCAAAATAGACATTGGATAATAAATCATAGGTTTGTCATAAATTGGAAGAAGTTGCTTGCTCGTTACTTTTGTTAAAGGATACAGCCGAGTTCCTGAACCTCCCGCTAAAATTATACCTTTCATAGTAGTCTCCTTTTTATCGTTAAAAAAATATTAAACCCTTACGTTACGTAAGGGTCAATATATAAGATTCAATTTGATAATTTCACAAAATTATTTTTTCGCAATGAACAAACACGCTTCCTTGGTGACAGTGATCGCCCCTTGCGCTTTGATCTTATCTTCTACAAATTGATAAAATTCGCGAATATGACCACTTAAGATCTCGTTTTGATTTCCATGACAACTAATAATATAGTCAACGATCGGCTTTGCTTGATCGATTACTAAAGTATCGTTGTAGTCTCTTCGTTCCACTTCAGAAAAGAAAGAACCTAACAATTTTTCTCCATTTTCTTTGCCAAAAACATCAGGTAAAACGTTTTGTGAAAGCTGGATCCTTGAATCAAATTCTTTCGCGAGATCCGTGATCTCTTTCATATGGCTTTTTGAATATGAGCTCGCATAAAAGACTCCACCTTTTTTCAATACACGATAGATTTCATTCAATCCCTTTGAAAGATCATTCAAGTAAAACAGAACGTGATTTGCGATCACTAAATCAAAAAAGTCTTTTTTAAATGGAATATTTTGCGCGTCGATCTGCATAAAAGAAAAATCATCAGAAAGTCTTTTTTTCGCATCTTCGAGCATTCCTTCCGAAATATCAGAAAGAAAGATTTCTCGATTTCTTAAATCAACTTTTGGTTCGATCCATAAATCGCCATTCCCAACACCTAATTCTAAAACCCGATACCCTTTTGAAAAATCGATCTGTTCTTTCAGCCAAGAAAACCAATCAATAGGATTTGTCGAATATAAATGATGAAGACGAATACGAACATGAAGATTCTTTGAATTTTTATATTGTTCTACAAGCTGATCGTCTTTAGAAAGAATATCGAGAAGCTGTACTGTTTTTTCAACAGACATTCCATTTCGCTCTACAATCTCGATCGTCTTTCGAATCGTTTCTTTTAACAATTGGAAGTATTGAATTTTTTGATCGACCAAGCCAATTTGCTCTTTTAATGAATCGATCCAAGAAGGATCTTTGTCTAACAACATTCCTTCGATTTCTTCTAGAGAAAAGCCAAGCTTTTTTAATAGCAAGATCTTCTGCAATCGAATGAGATCTTCTTCATTGTATTGTCGATATCCATTTGGAGCGATCTGCGAAGGTTTCAGAAGCCCTATTTTGTCATAGTAACGTAAAGTTCGTAAACTTATATTTGCGATTTTAGCGAGATCTCCAGTTTTCATCATAGAATACTTATCTATCCTTTAGTCTCGAATAACTCCATTTTAGAATACTCCAAGTCAAACACATGGCGATCAAAATAGAAAGATAGATCATCGGAACAATTCCTACACCATAAAATATGATTCGCCATATTTCATCCGTTTGAATATTACCAGCTGTAACTAAAAATTCAGAGAACCAAACGATTCCTGTCGCATAAGCGAAAGAAATACCCATTAAAACAAATACTGAAAATAGACTTAACCACTGATCTAGAGTATTCGGTTTGATTTTTTTAAATCCTAAAAGCAGCGATAAAAGCCAACTTAATATTCCAGTAAAAAACAACACTGGAATCCAAATTCTATATATATTAAAGTCAATCTCAGTTATCTTTTTACCTATTTCATTTTTAAAAATAAAATCATTTCTTAATTTTGAGTTTGAAGGATATGTTAAATCTTGATTTAGTTGTTCTGTAAACGAACCAATATAATCCTGGTCTTCTTGGCTAGGCATCTTATATGATGAATCATATCCTTTTAAGAAGATTACGGTTTCATACAATTGGATAATATCTGGAAACATTAAGAATATCTCCTGAACACTTCTTCCCCCAGCTGATTTCGTTAACTGAAATTTTTGATCTTTTTTTAAACTACCCTTTTCAAAGGCTTGTCGAATTTCTTCATCAATTTTACTGTAGATTTTATCAATATCGGCTGCGCTTGTGTATCTTCCTGTGTCTTCTAAAGAAAATAACATTACCCAAGGTAAAAAATCACCTGGTATTTCAGTACCTGCATACCATGGAAAATTATCTATTCTTTCTATAAGATCGGGCATACTTTGTAATGTTGGAGAGACATCAATTGCTTTCTTTATCGCATCTCTTGGAGCCCAAAATCTATAGGTTCTTTCATCTGATGCTATTTTATAAACTTGATTTGCTACAGAAGCAAAAGATCCGCCAGTCCTTAAAGTTATATCCGAATAATTAAATGATTTTTCATTTGCTTTTAAATATTTTGCGGTTTGTACATTGAAATTGACTATTGGTAAAACAAGACATACTAGAAACAGAGATATTCTTTTAATATTTATAGTTTTAATAAAACACAGTTTGATAACTAAACCTATAAATGCTGTAAATAAAAAAAAGTATAATACGGGTTTCATCCAGAATCCATCTTCTTTAATATAAAAACACATAGGATAGATAATACTTAAAACCATAGAATAAATTATATAGCTAATTATTCTTGTTCTCTTTGGATTCCAGCTTAAATAAAGTATATTTAATAAAGAACAAAAAAATATAAAAAGGAACGGAGCAATTATTAAATTTCGATAAAAGTGAACCCCCGTATTAAATTCAAATCCAGCAGGACAGAATAAAACGGTCGCATATCCAATTAAAGATAAAATCCGATTTCTTGAAATCCTCAACAATAGTAAATAGGTTAAAATTGCTGCCAAGCCCCAACATAAAGCAATTAATTTATTTAAAGAAATACCAAGTTTTCTAGGTAAGTTTATAAACCAAGAAAAAGTCATTGTTTTCTGTAAAGATCGAGGATTTTCAAATTTTGGATCAAAATGCTTATCTAGATCTGAATACTCTAACATCAATCTTTCATCACTATAACCATTAGTATCATATGTGATAGTTCTATATTCAGAAGAAGCAACTCTTGCTAACAGCAATAACATAATCGCAATAAAAACTGATAACTTTTTAATAATCAATTTCTTAGTATGGATATTTAGTGATAATTTATTCAATAAAACCTCCCTATTTTTTCTTTAAGCTTTAAATCTTGATGCCAATAATGACAGATAGAAAAATATTTTTAATTAGACTAAATTTAATCTTTATTCAACGCAAAAATCAAATCATACATCCTAGCATTCCTTGTCTTTAATTGCTTATAGATCGGATTGAAGTTCTGCCACAACAAATGAAAGAACTGCTTGTTTTCCAAATACTGGCAATGCTTTTCGCAAAAAGCTTTCATTTTGATATATTCTGGATGCTGGTTCATAAAATCAGGATCGATTTGTTCTACGACACTTAATGATTCAACGCGTTCCTTCGCAAATTGTTCGCGAATAGCTAGATCGTTCATCAAATTCCATTTTTGTTTTAGAGTTGGTTTGATTTCACCGACCATACCAATCGTATTTTTTTCGTGGATGCGATAATCAAACAGCGGATGATTATAAAAAAACATTCCCTTCTTCTTAGCTGCTAGTAGATGAATCAGCCAATCATGAGGCAAGGTGGTTGAAAAATTGTTTAAAAAATCTTCCTTCAATTCTTTTCTGATCACAGATGAACATCCTTGAAAATAATTATGGTATACGAATTCTTCAAATGTGATTTCAGTGATTGAATCTGCCTCTACTTCCTTTAGCAATAAGTTATGGTTAGAACGGCCTTCTTTTTCTTCGATCATTAAAGGATCTCCATTCCCATCAATCAAATCAAAGCTGCTTGTTAATGCTAATATTTTTGAATTTGAATCAAGGATATTCATCATTTTTTCAACTTTGTCTTTATGCCAAATATCGTCTTGATCACATAAAAAAATAAAATCGCCGCTCGTCAATTCGATCGCGTTTTTAAAATTCGTTTTATATCCGACATTTTTTGTATTGACATGGATCTTGATGTTCCATTCTGGATGATCCTTTTGAAGATGGAGAAGAATCGGAACCGTTTGATCGGTAGAATGATCATCTACGATTACGATTTCATCCACCTTTCTTGTTTGGTTTATGATCGAATCGATTTGTTCGCTAATATAGTTCTCGCCATTATACGTTGCCATCGCAACAGAAATCATAATACTCCCCTTTTCATTAATGCTTTCCATAATTCGATCCGCCAATTCAACATTTGTATCATAGAGGCATGCGATAATGAAGAAGCGTTCTTTGAATGACGGACATAGTCCATCAAAATAGTTTTATCCCAATAGACGTTGCCTTTTCTTTCAGCAATCAATCCGATCCATTGATCATGCATTGGAATGCGTTCAGGAAAAGGCAGGATATATTGTTTGAGTTCCTTTTTAAAAGCCATGCAACAACCAATGTATGAATTTCGGATTATATTCCGTAAAAAGCCTGGCTTAGAATGATGAAACCGCATAAAGGAGTGTTCTATCTCTTTCCCACATCCATCGACGATTCGACAATCATGGATCACAAGAATAGAATCCTTCAATTTTTCTAGAATCGATTGGATCTTGTTAGAATGCCAAACATCATCTTGATCTGCAAGAAAAATAACTTCATTTTTTGTATGAAGAAGCGCGTTTTCAAAATTTTTGATCAATCCTTTTCCTGGCCCTTTTAATAGTTTGATTCTTGGATCATGAAAAGAACGTATGAGTTCTTCGCTTCGATCTTGGCTTGGATCTAATGAAATGACAAGTTCATCGTCTTCTTTGAGTTGCTCTAAAATCGATTGAATTTGACGATGAAGATACTTTTCTCCATTGTAAGCAGCTAATGCGACAGAAACGCTCGGACGCTTTAATGAAGCCATATCCGCCAGTCTTTCGTTTGCATAAAGATACTTCCTTTTCTGCGGAATAATACATAATAATAATAAAGACGGTTTTTCCATCCTTCTTTATAGAATACGTTTAAATCCCTTTTTAAAATATCGTACCTGCTGATTGCTTTCGTTCCATCGGTTTGAAAGGAAGATAAATCTTGGTTGAGTTCTGCGTTCAAGATTTTAATTATCGCCTTTTGTTTTCGCATAGAACGAATAAAGTCATGATCTACATGATCTAAAAACAATTCTTCATTATATCTATATTCTTTAAAAAGAGACAATGAAATCAACATTCCGCTATTGATCCCGCAAATTTCTTGTTCCTTCAAAAGCCATGGCGTTTTTGTTCGGTGTACATATGGTTCCCTTAAAATTGAAGGAGATAAATACCCTTGTTCAGGGTGTCCATCAGTCACTAAAGGCAAATAGATATCCGCTTCTTTCTTGTGAATGGCTTTTTTTACTTCTTCAAAATATTGATTCGATATCTTTGTATCGTCATCAAACAACATGACGTATCCTTCAAGTGTAGGATCTTCTACTTGGATCTGATCCAACGCTCGATTATAAGCTTTAGATAATCCACGATTCCCATGCATGGAAATATAAATATTTCCGTCCTCGACAACATTTGAACGAATATCCACTCCATTCGTGCTGTTATCACAAACGATCAGCTGAATATCTTTATGTTTGTTCAAAGCTTGATAAGAAGGCGAATTTTCTAATGAATGATTATACGCGACTAAAATGGCGTATAAGGGAACAGGTATGTCAGGTTCTTTCGAATGTAAGTTCAATTTCATAGTCCTTTCTTTTTTAGAGTCTCAATAAATGAAGCTTCATAAAACATTTCGCGATAGACTTTTCGGCAATTTTCTCTTTGTTCAAATTGCTTCTGTAAAGGATAGTGACAAACCGTTTGCACGATCTGTTCTATAGAATTTTGGTCGATGTTGAAACCTAGATCATATTTTTTAACTAGATCAAATGTATCGCCTTGGATCGTGTTGATCAAAGGAACGCCTCCACATAAATAATCTAAAGATTTCATAGAAAGACCTACCACAACGCTTGGCTTCATAATATTGAGCGCATAATTACATTGATCAAAGATCGCTTGTTTTTTTTCTTGTGAATATACGATACCGTGATCGATCACTTCGATCTCTTTTTCCTTTAATTTTTGGATCAATTGTTTTTTAGATTCCCCTTGTCCAATGAGATGCATGATCGTTTTCTTTTCTTTTTGGCATAAACTCAAAAATTTAACGATAAAATCGATATCGATAATATTATTGATCGAGCCCAAATAGATAAAGTGCAATTCATCTTCCGAAATCAAATTCGAAAAAGAACAAGGGATTTCTGAACGAGCCCAATATAATGTTTCGTATTTTGGGTCATCTTCTTTTTTTAATACATTTTGATATAAATTGCATTCTGTAAAGATTTGATCTGCCGCATCTAAATGATGGTCTCTTAGATTTTTCCAAAACCGAAACGGCAGCAGATTTAAAAATTTTTGGACTGGCATCGCTTCAGGCCAAAGGTCGATCACATCAAAAACAAGTTTCGTCGATGGATGCTCTTTTTTATAAGATTCCATTTCTTTCGCAAGAGAATTCGATGGTAATAAGCAATAAATCAAATCTGGATGGATTTGTTCAACTTGTTCTTTGATCAATCGAGATAAGTGATAATGGGAAAGCAAGCGAGATACTGAAAGATTCTTACGATATTTTCGGGCATGAACCAAAATATCCGCTCCCGAAATATATTGAACATATTCTTTCTTTCGATGCGAAAAGTCAGAAGTAATGACAGTGACTTGGTTTCCTTGCGCTTCAAAAAAACGCTTCAAAAGCCGCACTCGATCAAAATAGGTATCAAATGCAGAAATGATAGCCACATTCATTCTAGTCTCCTCCTTCACTGATTGCGATCGATTGTTGAAAGGTATAGATTTGATAATCAAAACCAAACGTAGATAGCGAAGGATCGATTACTTTATTACCAAAAAGCTTTTTTATATAAACTTGATTTTTAAACAATTGAATCAGTGGATTCCAAATATTGGAAATCCACATTGGTCGTTGATGGATCTTTGCGATTTCTTTCACTAAATACCTTGTTTCCACTTCTTCTTTATTTTGAGGTAAAAAGAATCCCGAACTAGAATGATCGATCACTCCTTTGATAAATGCTGTAAAGTTGCCAACGAACAACATACTTCTGTGATTCGAAACATTCGGAAATAGGGGAATCTTTTTTGCAAAATTTGAAAGCAGACGATAATTCCCTTTTGAATTGGGACCATAGATCATAGGTGGTCGAACGATGCAGACTCGAAAATTCTCATCATTCAAGGGCCAGATTTTTTCTTCTGCCTTTTTTTTAGAATCTCCATAGAAATTTTCTGGAAGCAAGGGTGTTTTCGAAGTGATCGTCTCGACTTGATTTCCATAAACGATGATCGAAGACATAAATATAAACTGCTTACAACCAGATTCTTTCGCTTTTTGAGCTACTTCATAGGCAAGATCCGTATTGATCTGATAATAGAGCGATCGGTCTTCTTCTTTTGGAGTCGAATGAGCCAGACCCGCAACGTGAAATATCGAATCATAGTTTGAAAAATCAAAATCTTTCCAATTTGTATGAAGATCTAGTTCTTCAACCTCATAATCAGGAAATTGTTCAAGATATTGTTTTACTTGTCCGCCAAGATAGGAATGCTTTCCTGTAATCAAAACACGTTTCATGAATGCTTCCCTTCCTGAACACCTTCGGAGCGAAGCACTGAAAAAACAGTTGCGAAGAGAATACGAACATCTTCTAAGAATGTGATCTTTTGAGCATATTGACCGTCTAGTTTCGCTTTGATCGGGATCTCGAGTTCGTCGCGCCCGCTGATTTGCGCTAATCCAGTTAATCCTGGTCGAATCGTAGAAGAACCATTTTCATCGCGCAGAGCGATCAAATCATATTGATTCCATAAAGCAGGCCGAGGCCCAACGACAGCCATGTCGCCTTTAAGAATGTTAAAAAGCTGAGGCAGCTCATCTAAACTTGTTTTTCTTAAAAAATGACCGATCGGTGTAATAAATGCGTCAGGATTTTCCAAAAGATGGGTCGGCATATCTTTTGGCGTGTCTGTATACATCGTTCTAAATTTATAGATCATGAAATGAGTATCATTTTTTCCGATTCTTTTTTGCTTAAAAAGAACAGGTCCTTTCGATGTGCATTTTATGATAACAGCTAAGATCAGCAGCAAAGGAGATAATACCACAATACCGCAAAAGCTTAAAAAAAGATCGATTCCTCGCTTAAAATACTTTTGATACATAGTCTCTCCTTTCAATTCCGTTCTATTTTAGCATACTCTTTCTTCTAAAAAAAATGATTCCGTCCCATTTCGGATTTTCGCGACATTTGTTGTAGATCCTGTTATATTGACAATAAACAAAAATTAAAAAGAACCGCTTTCGCAGTTCTGAAATATATTTATCGATTCTTTTGATTCCGTTAAGCTGGATCATCTTTGATCAAATCGAGTAAAACGGACTTGATCGTAGCGATATCGTCCGTATTTTCGATCGTTTTTTTCAATACTTCTAGTTTTTGGTCAATTTCCTGTTGAGAAATTTCTAGACGATCATGAACAAAAATCAATTTATTGTCTGTACGATGACATTGTTCGATCTCCAAAGCGAGTTCTTCAAACATTTTTTCGCCAGGCCTCAAGCCAATCTCTTGGATCGCGATCTCCTCATAAGGCTTAAATCCAGATAATCGTATCATCTTCTCTGCTAGATCCAAGATCTTTACTGGTTTTCCCATATCAAGAACGAAGATTTCTTGTTGGCTGGCATAATAACCAGCTTGCAATACAAGCTGAGCAGCCTCAGGAATTGTCATAAAATAACGCTGAATATTGTAGTCTGTCACTGTGACAGGTCCACCTTGCTTGATTTGTTCTTTAAAAATCGGAATAACAGACCCGTCCGAACCTAGAACATTTCCAAAGCGTACAGCGGCCATCTTGATTTCTCCAGAATGTTCTCTTGACTGCAAGATCAATTCTGTCATCCTCTTTGTCGCCCCCATTACATTGGTTGGATTGACTGCTTTATCGGTTGAAATCATGATCAACCGTTTTACACCCCCTTGAATGCAGGCATCGATCACATTTTTCGTGCCGAAGACATTATTTCTGATTGCTTCCATAGGACGATCCTCCATCAACGGAACATGTTTATGGGCAGCCGCATGAAATAAAACATCAGGATGATATTGCTCCATGAACTTGAACATCTCTTCTCGTTCGCGAATTGAAATGATCAAAGAGACGAGTTCAATATTTGGAGAAATCGCTCCATTCCGCATTTTACGCATAAATTCTTGTTTAAGCATATAAAGCGTATTTTCGTTGATATCGATCATGATCAATTTTTTAGGTTGAAATTGAACGATCTGACGACATAATTCAGATCCGATCGAGCCTCCTGCTCCCGTCACGCAGACTACTTGACCCGATAAATACATTCCAATTTCTTCATTTTTCAGATCGACCGTATGACGATTCAATAGATCTTCAATTTGGATCTCATCCACTCGAATAGGTTCTTTATCGTTTTCTAAAGAAAAGCGCATGATCTTTGTGATACATGGGGTTTCCGCGCACCGTTCAATGATCCTTTGCTTGTTTTCTTTATCGATCTTTGAAATTGCGATAAATATGTTTTTTACATCGTATTTTTCAACAATTTCTTTGACCTCTTCGGTCGTTCCTAACACTTTTTTTCCGCCTACCAGGGTTCCTTTTGGTTTAAAATCATCCAAATAGCCAACGACATTGTATGGATATCGGCTTCCCCGATAAATTTCATTAACCATGATATATCCGCCATTACCCGCTCCGATCACGAGCGCTTTTTCGCTTCGGTCTACATTGAGTAGATATTGATGCAGATATCGATAGCCTAAACGAACGCCTAGCTGCAACAAAAAGGCGATCACTTCCGAAATAATGATCAAAGATGGATGAAATAAATGCATCGTTTGCGTGAAGATCAGCATAATTACAGTACATGTCAGCGAACTAAGTCCAGTTCGGACAATATCTTGCGGTCCTGTATATGTCCATAATGCTTTTTGAGTACTAAAAACCAACCCAACAACGAGATGCAATAGAAGCAAAAAAAGCATTCCATAAAGGATCAAATGCGTAATATGCAAAATCTTTCCATCCAGAAAGAAATTGTTATCCATGAAAAATGTAAAAACATAACTTGCGAAAACGATCAAAAGATCGATCACAACGATCAAAACACTACGATAATTTTGATACAATCTAGTTTGATATAAAGTTTCCATATTTCTCATTATACACATCCCTTACGATTTCGTAAAATAGGATTGTGTATCGAATATTTTTATCATTGAATACCTAGCTTTCTTCCTCTATCTAGCTATGAGATTCCATTTATAAAAATTGGATAACTTTTTTTCAAAAAAGAACGACGGATTGTCGCTCTTTAAAATTGTTAAATTTTATGATCAAGAACGAGCTTTTTAAATCCTTTGAAATCGGAACTTTTTAAAGCTTATATGCTAAGATCAAGACGATCATGCGCTTGAAGCCACTGCAGGATTTCGAGATCCGTTTGTTTGGTTGAAAGTAAAAAAAAGTTGCGAAAGATTTTAAACTTCCACAGGTTTCGCTTTCCAATTTGTCGATCTACACCAAGCTAAAGTTTTACGATCAAGTTAAACTTATAGTTCCTGGACCACTTGAATGAGTTTTTGGGCAGGTCTTGAAAGAGGCTTATACTTCTTCCATGCCAAGTAGACTTTTGTTTCGATCACTGGCTTGAATGGGATAAATCTACAGTTTGAAAAAACATTGGTACTATCGATCGCGACCGTGCTTCCCAAACCTTCTTGAATCATGACGCCGGCATTATAAAACAAATTATAAGTTCCGATAATAAATAAATCTTCGTAAACAGGACCAAACCATTGTTTGAGTTCATTTTCTCGTAGCGCTTGCTGAGCAAAAATCAACGGTTCATTTACTAAATCTTTGGGTTTGATCGACTCCTTACTCGCTAAAGGGTTGGAATCCAGAGTCACGATCCTCCAACGATTGGTATCCTTCAACTGGATCGAATTGTATTTACTCCTATCGCACTCGCCCACATGTAAGACAATGTCCAACAGTCCTTTTTCAAATTGATCTTGAATATCAATTGAATTTCCAGAATGTAAATGAAAACGAATCCGTCCATATTGTTTGTTGATCGTTTTAAACGCTTTTCCAATCAAACGCATTATATTCGTTTCTCCTGCTCCGATATGGATGTCTCCTTCGAGTTCTTCATCATATAAGTCAATATCCGCTAACATCTTATCCGTAAGGTCTACGATTTCCTGGACTCTTTTTCTTAAATAACTCCCTTCTGATGTTAAAGCGATTTTTCTGCTCCCCCTTTCAAAGAGTTTTTTTCCTTATTCAGCTTCTAAATCGCTCATTTGCTTAGAAAGCGAAGGCTGTGTGATATGGATCCTTTGAGCAGCTCTCGTAATATTTTCTTCTGGTACCACGGCTAAAAAATAACGCATTGTTCGAATATCCATTAAAAATACCTCTTTTCCATTATAAAAAATCCTATTCATTATTCCTATAGTAGTTATAGAAAACCAGTATTGGAAATATAGAAATAACTTGAATATCGCATCTATAGGAGGAAAGAAAAATGGATCAAAGATACGTCTGTGATTGTTTAAAAAATTGCGGATGTTCGCATGAAGATATTGAAAAATACCAAAATCATAGACAACCAAATCGATATTTAAAAGAACTTAGACGAAAACAGCTTGATGAAGTTCACAAGCAACAAGACAAGTTGGCTATACTTGACCAACTGTGCTATGAAATCAAAGAGGAGACAAAACATGGAAATTATAAAAAATAAACAATTTGATGAAGAACGCGCACTATATAATTCGAAAAACGTTACGATTGATCACTGTATTTTTGCTGGAATACGAGATGGAGAATCGGTCTTGAAGGAATCTAGAAATATTGAAGTCTTCAATTCTTCTTTTTCGCTTCGCTATCCTTTATGGCATGTCGATACTTTTGTTTTAAAAGATTCTTCTCTCGATGAGAAAACAAGAGCGGCCATTTGGTATTCAAAGTTTGGAACGATCGACCATACAAAGATTTTTGGTATCAAAGCGATTCGTGAATGTCAAAATATCCAAATAAGAAATTGTCAAATCCAATCGAATGAGTTTGGATGGAAATCAAAAGATATAGAGCTCATCGACTCTTCGATCGAAAGTGAATATCTATTTCTAGACTCGAAAGATGTGTTTGTAAAAAACATTCAAATGAAAGGAAAATATTCTTTCCAATATATGGAAAACCTCTTAATCGAAAATTCCATCCTAGACACAAAGGACGCATTTTAGCATTCAAAAAACGTAGTCGTAAAAGACTCGACTATCAAAGGTGAATATTTAGCTTGGTTTTCTGAAAACCTCACTTTGATCAACTGTAAGATCATAGGTACACAACCACTTTGTTTTTGCGAGAATTTGAAATTGATCGACTGCGAAATGATAGATACCGATCTTGCGTTTGAATATTCTCAAGTCAAAGCGACGATCAAAGGAAAGATCAAATCTATCAAGAATCCAAAAAGCGGTTTTATCAAAGCGGATTCAATCGGGCACATCATTAAAGAAAATTCGATCATGGAAGACACGTGTAAAATTGAAACAAAATTTTAGATCCGCTTCTCTTATTACTCGAGCATTTTGAAACACTGTTCCATTCTTTGAGAAATGTTCTTTTTTGTCTTGAATTTCCTTTATACTTACATTAAGGAGGGTTTTTGAGTATGGATCAACAAAAATCTACGATGTTGTATGGATCGTTGTGGAAAAATGTCTTTTTATTTGCGATTCCTTTGGCGTTCACTGGAATTCTTCAGCAGTTGTTCAATGCGGCAGATATCGCGATCGTCGGTCAATTTACCCAAGAAAGAGGAGCGGCTGCCATGGCTGCGGTGGGGGCGAATGCTCCAATCGTTGCCCTATTGCTCAACTTCTTTGTTGGAATCTCTTTAGGAAGCAATGTTGTGATCGCCAATGCGATCGGATCAAATCAAAATGGAACGATTCATAGCGCGATCGGAACTTCTATTTTGATCGCCTTGGCTGGAGGGATATTGCTCGCGATCGGCGGACAATGGATCGTCGATCCTTTATTAGCGTCTTTAAGTGTTCCTTCTGAAGTCATGGATATGGCGACGATCTACTTACGAATCTATTTGATCGGAATGCCCGTGATCCTGCTTTATAATTTTGAAGCCGCTATCTTAAGAGGAGCAGGCGATACGAAAACTCCCCTATTCGTTTTGTCTATTTCTGGGGTTCTGAATGTAATCTTGAATTTAATATTTGTTATTGGATTTAAGCTGGATGTAGAAGGGGTCGCGATCGCGACAGTTGTCTCAAACGCAATGAGTTCGATCATTTTATTGATCAAGCTTATTCGTTCAAAAACAATCATTCATCTAGATTTAAGACATTTGGATTTTAATCGATACGTCCTCGTTCGAATCTTGAGGATCGGGATCCCAGCTGGCATCCAAAGTTCAGTTTTTTCGATCGCGAACGTGATCGTTCAAGGAGCGACAAATTCTCTTGGCACTTTAGTTATGGCAGCGAGCAGCGCCGCTATGAATATTGAAATTTTCGCATTCAATGTCTTAGCTTCCTTTGGACAAGCGTGCACGACTTTTGTGGGTCAAAACTATGGCGCACATCAAATTGCCCGATGCAAACAAATACTTAAAGTATGTTTAACAGAAAGCGCGATGCTCACTTTTGCTTCCATTGTTTTGATCCTTTGTTTTGGAAAAAACTTGCTTTCGATCTTCAATGGCGATCCCGATGTGATCAATCTAGGCTATATGCGAATGATGATCATTTTCCCCGCCTATGCTTTTTCTCTTACGTATGATGTGATTTCTGGTTATTTACGTGGTTTTGGCATCTCGCTTCTTCCTGCATTTTTGACAAGTTTGTCAATTTGTGGATCTCGAATCAGCTGGGTAGCCTTTGTATTTCCAAACTTTCCGAGTTTTCAAACGATCATGATGATCTTTCCTATCTCATTAGGTCTTGCAGCCTTAAGTTTGATCGTTGCTTTATTTATTAAACGTCCTGCTTCAAAGATCTTGCAGAAAGAAAAGGAAAGTCAAGAACTCGAAGTAAAAAACAATCCAGAACTTGCCTTAGAATAAAAAAGAAAGCCATGACTTCATCTAGAAAATGAAATCATGACTTTTTTTATTCAGAAGGTATTTCTTCTCCTCCTGGGAGTGGTTCTTCTTCTGGTTGGGTTATAGGCTCTTCTAAAGGTTGATCATAATACGAAGGATCGTAATATGTATTGTTTTCCGTATAATCTGGATAATTTTGAAGACCTGCATAAGGATCATAATAATCTTCTTGGAGTCCATCGCTTGAGCTAGAAGAAGGAACATAACCCTCATTCGAAGTAAAATCCGAGACTGGTTCGGTGATTGAATCGGCTGATTTGCCATGCAGGACAGCTTCGATCTTATCATGTGCCATCGTGATCGATGTTGGGTCCACAAGTGTTACATATGCGGTTGATCCTAATTCTGGAGAAAACAATTGATCGCCTTCCCCTGTTAATTGGTAGCTTTCAAATTTCCATTGCGGATTTTCTTGGATCTGATATTTGATCAACGATGTAATTTCGTCTTTTGAAAGGGTCGTATCGAACGCGCCTTGGAACGCTTCTAAAAGGCTGGCATAATTTGTAATAATCTCAGGAGAAGTTGCTTTTGCGATAATAGCTTTTAGCACTGTCTGCTGGTTGCGAACACGCTGATTGTCTCCATCAATATAAGCATACCGCTCACGTGCAAACGCTAACGCTCTTTCCCCTTCCAAGTGATTCATTCCTTCATAAACGCCTTCTAAAGTATGATTAGCATAAAATGTCTCAACCGCCATTCCTTCTGGAATTTCTACGTCGATTCCTCCGATCGCATCCACAATATCCATGACGGAAGAAAAGTTCGCTCTAAATGTATAGTTGATCGTTATACCTAGCAATTTTTCGACAGTCTGCTTTGTCGTGTTGATACCATACATTCCTGTGTGTGTGATCTTGTCTTTTTGTCCTAGAGCACAGGCATCTTGTTCATCACAATACACATCTACATAAGAATCTCGCGGAATACTTGTTAGTAAAACTGTTTTAGTCGTTGGATTTACTGTAACAACCATATTGACATCCGAACGAGAAAGTTCTCCTACATCTCCATAAGTGTCGTTTCCGGAAATGAGGATATTGAACGGATTCTTTGTGATTTCTTGTACTTTGATCGGAGAGTTGTCCACTTTGGTCACATACGTGATTTGATAAATAGAACGAGTTTCATTCGCGAAGTTCGCGTATTGTTCAATTTCTGCAACATTCGCCTTATATCGATCATTCAAGATGATTGCTTGCACTTCATTATCATAAAGAGCTTTTACTTCACTTTCCACGCTATCAAAATCAACGAGCTTGAATGGTAAAAGCGTTTCAGTATCGACACCATATCGTTTTGTTAGGTCAGACAACATCTTAGTTGTTCCCAAAGAATCGATTGATTTTAATCTTCCTACTTGAATGTCGGCGAGGTCATGAATTGAAGAGTATGAACTATCGGCCTTAACCAATAAAGAAACCGTATTTGTCACCTCGGTTGCTTGATGCGTGATCGTTGTCAGCGTATCGTGGGTTTTATTCAAATATAAATTACCAACTGAAAAAATAATGAGACAACCAATATTCAAAACACTCAATAAGATCTTTGAAAAAAGCGAATGCTGAAAATGATTCCAGCAAATCACTAAGATCAGTACAAACAAAACGATCGCACAGCTGATCGGGATCACAAGTTGAGGAGGCAAAGCTTGCAGAGAATAAAATTGATATAAAAAGAAACCTGTCACACCGACTAAAGCAATAGAAAATACAATGACTAAAGCTTTATAGATCTTAGAAGTTTTCGTTGTTTCATTCATCAATGATCTCCTTGCTTAATTGTTCTTCCTTTTTCTAGATCAAGCTGAAATGTATCGACTTTCAACTCGAAATTTGGATTATAAAATGGATCCCCATTCTTTAAGATTTCTGGCCATTTCTTCTGAAATTTAGCGACTTCATTATTGAAACGTTCCAGTTTTTCAGGGCTATCTTCATATCCTCTTGATTTTGATTCATAATGATACCAGAGCGAAAATGGTGTTAAAACATTCAATTTGCCGATTTTTCTTAGTTTTAAGCAAAAATCAACATCATTGCAAGCAACAACAAATGATGCATCAAGTCCACCAACTTGATCAAAATCAGACTTTTTGACCATCAAACAGGCAGCAGTGACTGCGCTATAGTTGCTTGTAATCAGTGGACGACACATATATCCATTACTATCCCGATCAATTCGAGTGAACGCATTAGAAGCGTATCCGCGATACCCAATAATGACACCAGCATGTTGAACGCTATCGTCTTCATACAATAATTTAGCACCAACAGCACCTATATCTTTGCGCTGACAAATGCTGACCATCTCCTTTAACGAATCAGGTTCAATCATTTCTGTATCATTATTTAATAATAAGATATATTCTCCTTCAGCAAATTTCGCTCCATAATTATTGATTGCGGAGTAGTTGAAAGGTCCATTCCATTCCACGATTTTAATATTCGGATACTCATCACTAATTTTTTTATAATAGTCAAAAGTTTCCTGCTTTTGACTATTATTCTCTATGATGATCACTTCAAAGTTTCGGTATGTATTCAATTTATAAAGTGAATCAATGCATTGATCTAAAAGATCAATATGATCCATATTTGGAATCAAAATTGAAATTTTAGGCTCCTCTTTGAGAGTATATGATACTTTATACATTCCAAACAAAGGACGAGGAAGCATATCTACTTCCCCTTCAAGACCGATGCGTTTTAAATGGGATTGAACAGCTTTTACTCCTGCTTCATAACAATACATCTTGCTTTCAGGGTTTTGAGCAGTTGAAAGAGGATGCATCCTCCAATGATAAAGGATCTTAGGAATGTGATGAATCGATTTTGCAACTTCTGTACAACGAAATATGAAATCATGATCTTGCGAGCCATCGTACTCACTTCTAAGATTCCCGATCCGATCAACAATGTCTTTACTTACAACAAAAAAATGAGTGATATAGTTATGAGAACGCAATTGATCAATCGCAAAATCTGGTTTAAAGTGCGGTTCACAATAGATTTTTTCGACATCATCCAATTTGTCTTCATCTGTATAAACAACGTCATGATGTGTTTCTTGCATTGAATCAACTATCTCATACAGGCAGTCCGGAGTTAATAGATCGTCATGATCAAACAAAGAAATATAATCTCCCGTTGCTAATGAAAGAGCTCCATTCATATTTCCTGATATTCCATAATTCTTTTCTAGTTTTTTATATTTGATTCTTGGATCATCCTGAATATATTTTTGAATATAATGTTCTACTTTATTATTCGTGCTTCCATCACCAATACATAATTCCCAATTTGGATATGTCTGATCTTGAACAGATTTGATCATTTCATCAAGATATTCTTTTTTTGTATTGAATGTAGCGACAATAATACTAATCTTAGGAGAAAAGCTAAACTGTTTCTCTCTTTGTTGCTTTAACTCTTCTTCTGATGGAGTGTTTCTTAAAAACCATTCATGATAAATACGATCTCTTCCAATCTTGCGAAATTGCAATTGTTGAACAAGTTTTCGTAACCCATAAGTCGACATATATTCTAACGCATGCGCAATTTTTTGAGGTCCAAATTTATTAATGATCTTGTTTGAAGTATGCTTCTTAATACTCACTAAAGAAATAGGCAAAATAGATATTTCATCTCCTAAAGAGAGTTTTAAGCGGTAAGGTCCCTCACTATCATCCTCAAACTGAATACGAAAACCAATCTTATTTTGATAAGTCGGAAGACGATGCCAACGAACGACATCATTTCTTTTTACATTGACAATTTCACTTTCTACGATACGGTCTTTTCGATTAAGAATTTTAATGTCAAACGGTTGAAATGTTGGATGATAAATATAACCAGTAACAAGATACATTCCATTATTTTTATAGAAATGATCAATGCCTAAATGAAAAGCCGTGTTCATTTTAAGCTGATTTAATTTATTTTCATTTAATTGTAGAATCAATCCTTTTTTGCCTTGGTATTCTCCATATAGTTTAAACTCTTTGATAGGTTCTTTCGACTCTATATTGGCAATAAACCCAATTTTTTCAAATTTATAGGGAATTCCGTAATGATTGAAAACATCTCTTCGATCCATCAAATATGATTTAATTTTTACTTCTTTACCATTTGTGAAACCTAGCAGCTCTACCGAATTTCCATCATCGGCATAACACCACCCTTTTATTTCTATCCGATTTTCATATTTATTCTCAAAATATTCTACGCTATCAATATAGGATTTAAAATCTTTATCTTTATTCATCTTGACTCCTTATAGCTGCTCAGCAAATCCTTTCTCCAGTTTACGGAATAACGAATAGCCAACAATCACTAAAACAATACTCAATAAAAACACTAAACCAAGGGACTTCCAATCGATCCACTGATGATACATAAAGGCATCTCGATAACAATTTATGATTGTAGTCATTGGATTTAATGATACAAATTTATAAAGAGTACTTTCAGGACTAAATTGAGATAATTGATATAGAATTGGAGTTCCATACATCATCATACTCAAAATAAACTGTACTATATTTTCTAAGTCTTGAATATAAACGTCGACAGCGCTCAAAATAAATACAAGACCTAAGGCCAATGTAGCTTCAACGATCGCTATAACAGGAACTAAAATAATATGATATGAAATTCCAACTCCACTTCCCAAAAGAAAAACCATAATGATCAAGCAAGAAATGAAAAAATTTACTAAACTACTTGCAACTACTGAAATAGGTAAAATCTCTCTAGGAAAATATACTTTATTCACGATACCTGCATTTCCTTTGATACAAGTCGTTCCTCCAGTAATCGCTGTAAGGAAAAAATTCCAAGGGATTAAACCGGTGATCAAATAAATCAAGTAATTCTCCATTGCTCCACCCATCAGATATGGGAAGACGATCCAGTAAACTACAACTTGTAATAAAGGATTAATAAAAGACCAAAGAACACCTAAAAATGATCCCTTATATCTCCCACGAATATCTTTTTTTATATTCGTCTTCAATAATTCTCTATATTTATATAAATTTTTAAATAAATTTGTCATTGGAATCTCCTAAACAATTTGGAAAGCGATTTCTTTTTCCGTTAACGTTTCACCATTCGGCATGATACAAGAGACTTTTAAATGGTGTGTTCCTTTCTCAAAATCTTGACATAAACGGTCAAAAGACCATCCTAGTTTCGATTCCTCGATAAAGCCTGCGAATTGCTCTAAATAAGCATTATAAACATCTTGACGCGTTGTTCTTCGAATCTCTGTCGAATCTACTACCTCTTCATCTAAGACAATCTTAAGTAGTGCGTCTTCTGAATTTGCTAGCTGCCAACCAGAAAAATTTAAGATTCCATCATATTGTTGGATTTCAGCGAAATCTTTAGGTGAATCAATAAATACAATTCCACGAACTTTTTCTTTCCCAGACTCAATGGCTTTTTTCTGTTCATCGTGATGATCTTTAGCGACTTGCTTTAAATATTCATCGATGACATATGTTGGATCTCCATCTAAACGGAATTCTCCTTTGTAGATCCAGATTGCCCGGTCGCATAATTCTTTCACTACACCGAGTGAATGGGTAACGATTACAATCGTTTTATCGCTATTTTTTAGTTCACGAAGCTTATCGAAACACTTTTCCTGAAAATGCTGATCCCCCACTGCGAGAATCTCGTCGATCAAAAGAATCTCCGCATCCACATTGATCGCGACCGAAAAAGCTAAACGCATATACATACCCGAAGAATATGTTCTGATTGGATTGTCGATATTCTCACCCAATTCAGAAAACTCAATAATATCGTCAATTCTTTTATCGATTTCTTGGTGCGTCAAGCCAAAGATGGAAGCGTTGAAGTAAATATTCTCTCGTCCCGTAAAATCTGGATGGAAACCAGCACCCAACTCTAGAAGCGAAGTTAGTTTTCCATCCGTTTCTAAAGTCCCTTTATTTGGATAAATGATCTTGGTCATTAACTTTAATAAAGTCGATTTCCCACTTCCATTCGTACCAATCAAAGCCACAGTTTCGCCTTTTTTTATATCGAGACTAATATCCTTCAAAACTTCTTTAACTTCCTTGTTTCCTCTTTTCCAAAAGATCAAACGTTCTTTTAACGTATTGGCTTTATCATATTCAACGGTAAAGTGTTTATACATATTACGAACTTCGATCGCATTTTCTTTATTCATATCTCACCTCACACGACTCTTTCTCTTTGAAAAAGAGTGTATCTCGTACACTCTTTTTTACTCTCCATACGAAGGATACTGTTGAGATTCACTATCCAAAGACCAATTCGGATTATAAGCCTCATCTTCATTTGAACTGTTATATTGTAAAGGATCTTCATTTTCGTAAGCTGACAGCCCCTCGTCGATCTGTTCATCATAAGCAGGCGTATTTTCATACACTGGATATGGATCTTCGAAATCCTCTTCCTGATTGATTTCCTCGTCTTGCTCCGATGTATCTTCTTGGCTGAAAGCTCCTGCAGGCGCTAATTCTTGCTCATCTTTGATCGAATCTGCCGACTTTCCATTCAAGACTGCCTGTAGTTTTTGACGGGCGATCTCGACTGAGTACTCATCCGGCATTGTAACATACGCATAGTCTCCTAGCTCTGCACAATATTCAGTACTGCCTTCTCCACGCAATGAATAACTCTCAAACTTCCAATGAGGGTTTCGAGCTAACTGAAAACGCATCAGATCTTTGATCTGACTAGCTGGCATATCGGTTTCGAACGCGCCACCGATCGCATCGACAAACTTTCCATAATTCATCAAGATCGCAGGAGAAGTAATCTTATCAATGATCGCTCTGAGCACGGTTTGCTGGTTACGCACACGCTGGGTATCCCCATCTACATACGCATGCCTTTCTCGAGCAAACGCTAAAGCCCGCTCCCCTTCCAAATGATTTCTTCCCTCTTTCACACCTTCCAATGTCTCATTGGCATAAAAGGTCTTGACGGCCATACCTTCTGGAACATCGATATCGATCCCACCTAAAGCATCGACAAGATTGACAAGCGAAGAAAAATTTACCCGAACCGTATAGTTGATATTGATTCCTAGCGCCTTCTCTAAAGTAGCTTCTGTCGTCTCCACCCCACGAATTCCAGTATGGGTCAATTTATCCATTTGACCAGCTATACAGCCATTTTGACTAGGACAATCCACCTCTAAATAATAATCACGAGGAATACTTGTCATTAGGATGACCCCCGTTTTTGGATTGACCGTCACGATCATATTAACATCGCTTCTTGAATTTTCCGCTAAAGAACCATATGTATCATTGCCGCTGATGAGCACTGAAAAAGGCTGTTGCGTCACATTGACTTGATCTTTAGAATCCTCGACTTGATGTATACGATCAGTATAATAGATCAATTGATCCACTGTTTTTGTATCTGTTGTAATAAATGTGAACGGCTCCGTATCATGGACCAAGCCAAGATAGGCGTCATTCAAGATCATAGCGTCGATCTGACCATCATATAAAGCGGCCGTCATTGACGTTAGACTATCAAAATCTTCCTGCTCAACGGAAACTCCTTTATTCTGAAGGGAATCAAGCATTTTTTGAGTTCCTGTCTGATCTTGAGAAAGACAAACACCAACCTTGACTCCATTGAGCTGGTCCGCGTCTTTGATCGATGAATTCTTCATCACTCGAACTGATATCGTATTCGTTATCTTTGTCGCAAGATCATCAATTCGAGCGAACAATTCATCCGTCTTATAAATATAATAATTTCCAACACTATAAACGATCGTCAAAAGGACGATCATAAATGTAGTGAATCTTCGGATCCAAACTCGATGTGTTTTTGTATAGCTGCAAATCAATAAAATAAGGGTCAACACAACAATAACGATCAAGATCGGCAGCAAATATTGAACAGGCAATATATTCAGACGATAGATCTGAAAAGCCAACACTAAAGAAAGAACAAATAGAATCGGTGAAAGCAATTTAGAAAGAATTCCTTTTCTCACTTTTCTCTTTTGTTTTTGTTTCATAGTAAAGACGTCCCTTTCAACTTTAAAAGTTTATCATATAAGACTTTCAGTATTGAGGAATTCGATAATTTCACATATTCACTTGATGAAATATCTATAAATACAGAAAAAGGGAGAATAATAGAATTCTTATTCTCCCTTTTCGCTCACTTCTATAAATCATTTTCCTGAATATTTCGCATTAAATTTATCAATCGAACAATTGATCTGCTCTGCCAAAACGGAAATCGTATCCGATTCTTCCAAGGAAAATAGCTGAAAGTAGTATCGTTTCCAAGCTTGCGTCTTTGTATCAAACACAATCAATGTATCCTTGATCGGTTGAAATACAAAGTTTTGGATAGAAAGATCCTTCTGAATAAAGATCTCGATATCTAAAGGATTTTCAATATCCTTATATAAACTGGAAACGACAGCACATCCGATGTTGTGTTCTTGAACAAAAGCCTGAATATAAGGTGTGTTCAATAACGCAGCATCAAGTAGAGCAACTTTCATTTTTTAACGATTGAAGAAAAAGTTCGGAATTTGATCGTCCTGATTTGGTTCTTCAACAGCCGTTGTCACAACGCCTGGATTGACAGTCGTCTGGATCGTCGGTTGAGTAAATAGTGCTTGGTTGCTTTGCGCAAGCTGCACCTGCGGATTTTCATTTCTTTTCTTTCTTGTGTTATTTTTTACTGGTTCTTCAAATCCAGTCGCGATTACCGTAACGATTACCGCATCGCCGAGCTGCTCATTGATCGCAATACCGAAAATGCAGTCCACATCGCCACCAGCCGCATCTTGGATTACAGCTACTGCGTTTTGCGCATCATAAAGCGAAACTTTATCGCCACCTGTAATATTGATGATCGCTGATTTTGCGCCACTGATCTGCGCTTCGAGAAGAGGAGATTGGATCGCCTTTTCAGCCGCAACCACTGCCTTGTCTTCTCCTTCAGCCATACCAATACCAATCAAAGCGCGACCTTGATTCTGCATCACGCTTCTTACATCCGCAAAGTCAAGATTGATCAGCGCAGGAACAGCAATAAGATCGGAAATCGTCTGAACACCTTGACGAAGTACGTTATCCGCCGCTTGGAACGCTTCTTCGATTGGTTTTCTTCCGATCACTTCAAGAAGGTTATCATTTGAAACGATGATCAAAGAATCTACATACTTTTTAAGTTCATCGATCCCTTCTGCAGCATTGTTGGCTCTTCTTCTTCCTTCAAATGTGAAAGGACGAGTTACGACCGCAACGGTCAAAGCCCCTTCTTCTTTTGCGATCTTCGCAACAAGAGGAGCCGCGCCAGTTCCTGTTCCGCCGCCCATTCCTGCTGTGATGAAGACCATATCGGCTCCATTGACAGCGTCACGGATCTCGTTTTCGGACTCTTCTGCCGCTTTACGTCCATATTCTGGATTTCCGCCGGCGCCAAGTCCCTTAGTCGTTTCTTTACCTAAAACGATCTTATTTTCGGCAGGCGAGTTTTTCATCACTTGTACATCGGTATTGCAGATGAAGAAATCGACTCCTTTGACTCCATCGGCAACCATGCGGTTCACGGCATTGCTTCCGCCGCCTCCCACACCGAAGACTTTAATATTCGCTACTTGATTAAATTCTGGCATATTCTCAGTTCCTCCTGTTACTAATCTTTATCCGACAAAATGACACTTTTCATTTTTCGAGTGAAGCCGCCATCGCCATCTTTTGCTTTTTGGTTGATGGAATCGATGCTCGCCTCCAATTCGTTGTTGTTGACAGAGATCCGATCGTCCTGACGGATCCGATTCGTATCCTGCCATACATAGGCTGCGCCAAGATCTGCGATCAAAGCACCATCTCGAGCGCCGATCGTTGAAGGTTCATAAACGATCGCTTCCGCGTTGAAACTCGTTTCCATATCCTTCAATACAGGAATGTTGCTTCCCTTTCCTGTTAGCACATACCGCGTTTTACCGTTTCGAACGATCGGATCGCAAGCTGTATTGATCTCTACGATCCACTCTTTCAATCGTGGCAAAACAACTTCCGCTAGCTCTTTTGCGCTGATCTCAACACGATTCTCTTCTTTCTGCTCGATATATACGATCACGTCGCTGTTTTCTTCTTCTTTTCCTGAGAAAACATTTTGCAGCAGCCGATAACATATCTCGCTAGAAAGTCGATACTTCTCCTTCAAAGGCTCGATCAGCCAGCCAAATCCTTTCTCAAGATCAGCGACGGACATCAGTTTTTGATCCATGAACAAAGCGAGTTCCGTATGGCTTTCTTCAATACTTAACTGAATGATCGACCGATCGATACTTTGTTGTAAGGCCGCTGTTTCTTCACCCATGGCGAATACATCCAAACAAATATCCAGGATTTCCAGATTGGCTTGCTCGATGCACCGCGCAAACGTGAAGATCGTTTCTTTGCTGGCATACAACAAATCTACATACATATAAAAATCATTGCACTCTTCACCTTTTGGAAGCTTGCTTGTCTCGCTTCCATTGATCAAGTACGTGATTTTATTTGGATTCACATACTCCACGTCGTCTCCCATCTTCTTTTGGATCGCTTTTTGATATCCTTGCTGAATATGGAATTGACGAACCGTCCTTGTTCCATCCTCGATCTGAACATGAACTTTTTGGCTGCTGTGTTTGACATTGACAGCTGGGATCAAGAGAATGACCCGCTCAATGCGATATCCAAGAGCCGCCTGTGCACTTTTCGTGGCTTCGCGGATCGCCGTTACGACACTTGCTTCATCGACGATCGAATTGCCCTGTATGCCGGAACAAGCAACACGCTCGACTCTCAAAATGTTCGATCGGGATTCAAATATTTCCATAACGACCAAACGGACCTCTTGATCTGCCAGTTCGATCGCCGCATATACTTTTTTACTCATTCGACATCTCCTTCAAGCACTTCGGCTCTATTATACATGATTCAAATTGTATTTTTAAAGATGAAATTAACAATTCGGACATTCTCTAACAACATACTATCAAAATTCAAACTATTATTAAGCCAATTTGCCTATTCTAAGACAACTTGGATATCGCTTGAAGTATTGATCGATTCTCCAGGCGGAATATTTTGCGTAGTCACTTTTCCATATCCGCTTGTCTGAATACCGATCCCGCTCAATTGCCAAAAAGCCGTAATATCTTTTCGGGTCCAATTGGTCATATCCGGCATCGTTATGTTTTCACCATTCGTCTTCAAGAACACGCGATCATAAGAATACACGGTCGAGCCTTCTTTGGCAAATTGATCAACAATTGTATTTCCATCTCCGATCATGACGATATTTACATTTTTGCCCTCCATTTGCGAATTCACGTATTCGATCGAATGGTTGATCAATGAAGGCATCGTATAGGTGGACCATGTTGGTTCTTCGCTCTGGTCGGAAGGCTGTGGATTGGCGCCCGAAACCGCATTGGCAATCAAAGCAGCCTGCATGATCGTTTGAGCGGGAGAAGGCGAATAATCTAAATAGTTCGAAGACTGCATTCCCCAATACACCATGATCTTTGGGTCATTGGCAGGAGCCGCTAACATGGCTGACGAAGTATAATTCGTCTTGTCATAACCGCCCGTCTTTTCATTATAGATCTCGCCCGTTCCTGTTTTTCCGATCATCTCGATGCCATCGACATTAAATTTATCGCCAGTGGCACCCGGAGCCATGACGCCTCGCATCAATTCTCTTACTTTCGCGGCCGTTTCCGCTGAAATCGGTTCGCCAACGACTTCCGGTTCAAACTTTTTCACTACATGATCGCTTTCAACATTATAGATCTCGTCCACCACATACGGACGCATCATTTTTCCATCGTTAAAGATCGCTGTATACGCTTGAACAAGCTGCAAGATCGTCAAAGAAGAAGCTTGTCCAAATCCAGTGGATAAATAATCCGAAGGGGACTCAATATTCTTCGTTCCTTTCGCTTCCGAAACGAATGGAATATCGACATATTGATAAAAGCCAAAACGATCTAAATAATCGCTAAACTGATTATAATTCACATAATTTGTCAATAATTCACAGATCGCAATGTTGGACGAAAAAGCCAAACCTTGCTCGAATGTGATCACCCCAAAGTTTTCACCTAACGCATCGTTGATCACAGGAAAACCCGTTTGCGTTCCATTCGCGACCCGGACGATGTTTCCGTTCGCATCCAAACCATAAGTAAACGATCCAGCCGTATACGATTGTCCTGCAGGGTAAACGCCCGTATCGATCGCTGTCGCATAGACAAAAGGTTTCATGACAGATCCAGGCTCTATAGCCATTTCCGTCATATTATTTAAAAAATTCGGGATTTCTGTAGGCTGGTTTTGATTGAAGGTTGGGTAACTTCCCCACGCCAAGATCTTACCGGTCTCCACTTCAACCACGATCGCCCACGCATTGGTCGCGTTGTTGGTGGCGATCGTTTCTTGAAGCTGGGCCTCTACGACCGATTGAAGGTTCGAATCGATCGTCAAGATCACATCGTCGCCATCAACAGCTTCTTCAAAGACTTGAAGCGTTCCTGGAAGTACGGTGCCATCCACCATTTGTTGATATTGGATCGAACCGTCTTCTCCAGCTAAATACTCATCCAGCATTTGTTCTAGGCCTAGTTTTCCTAAGATTTTTTGTTCATCTTCATCATAAGAGGCGTATCCAATCAAATTCGATGCGAATGGAGTCGTCGGATATTCTCTTTTAATATCATCAATAAAACCGATCCCAGGAATATTGGCTTTTCGGATCGTTTCCATTACTTCTTTATCGATTCGTTTTGTTCCTGATCCAAGTTCTGTTTGACTCAAGTCTTTTTTGATCGCGTTCTCCAAGATTTGCGCGACTTGCTTTTCATCAATATTGGGCAAATACTTTTTCAGTTCTTTTGCCGTCTTTTTTGGATCGGAGACATAGTCAGGATCTCCATTTTCATCTACGATCGAATCATCTAAATAAGCGACAACTGTATACGCAGGAATCTGATGGGCGATCACATTATGATTTCGATCATAAATATTTCCGCGTTTTGCTTCGACACTCGTATTGACGATCGATGAACGGATCTTTGAATGCAAGACATCTTGTCCAGACCATATATGGTGTTTAGATATCATCGTATAGACAACGTTAGAAACGACGATCGCAGAGATGACTAACATGACCACAAGGATCGCACTCATTTTTTTATTCGTTTTATTTATATTCATAATTGTCCATTCTAAGCTGTTTTTATTATATTCATTCAAACGATGAATTCAAATGGTAAAAAAATAAAAACCGCGTAAAGCGGTTATTCGTCACTGTTTCCAATAATGAAGATGTTGTTTTGATTATCTTGGACTTCATTTTTGAGCATTCCAAGAACCTCTTTTTTATCCTGCATGTTTCGAATGGTGACCTGCAGTTCTTCTACTGCGTCTTGTTTTTGATTGTTCTTCGCCGCGATGCTTTGCTCCTCTTTCGAAAGCGTTATATTATAGGCGTTCACTACGACTTTGGAACCACAGTAGAACAGGAGAGAAAAAGCAAAAATGATTCTCGAAAGACGTTCTAATGCACTTTTTCGTTTAGTTTTTCTCATTCTCATTTCTCTCAACTCCCCTTAATTTTGCGCTGTGCGAGCGCGGATTATGTTCTAGTTCCTGAGCAGAAGCCACGACCGGCTTACGATTTAATAAACGATATTCAATCTTTTCTATCCCTTGTTGAGGTATCCGCTTATCGACTTTTTTTGGTGTCGCGACCTCTTTAAAGGCATTTTTCACAATGCGATCTTCTAAAGAATGAAAGGTGATCACTACCATTCGCCCGCCAGGTTTCAAAAGCTCCAACCCCTCAATCAAAGCTTTTTTCAATTGGCTCAACTCTTGATTCACCTCGATCCGAATCGCTTGAAATACCTTTTTGGCCGGATGACCCTTCTTTTTCAATACCGAATTTGGAAGCGTTGATTTGATCGTATCGACAAGTTCAAAAGTCGTTTCGATCGGATGATCTTCCCGTCTTTTAATAATAGCCTTGGCGATCTTATACGCGAACGGTTCTTCGCCATACTCGCGAAACACTTTTGTAAGTTCTTCAAGCGAATAGGCGTTCACAACATCATAAGCGGACAATAGAGTGCTTTGATCCATCCGCATATCTAATTTCGCATCCTCTCGATAACTGAACCCTCGTGTGGCATCGTCAAATTGGGGCGAAGATACTCCAAGATCCATGACGATCCCATCGACTTGATCGACCCCATACGTATTTAAACGTTCCTTGATCTGCTCAAAAGGAGCATGGATGCAGGTAAAATTCTTTCCGACCTTTTCTAACCGTGGAGTGCTTTCTTCGATCGCTTTTTGATCCATATCAAAACAATATAAATGACCATGCAAGCAGCGCTTCAAGATTTCGGAACTATGCCCGCCACGTCCTAGTGTGCAATCGACATAGATCCCATCCTCTTTGACATTGAGCATGTCGATCGTTTCTTTAAGCAATACACTGATATGTTCCATAAACTACATTTCCATAAAATCCGATAAGCTTTCTGCAATTTCTTCAAAGCTTCCATCTTCCTCTTCTTCCATGCTTTCCCATTTATCTTTAGCCCAAACCTCAATATGATTTGCCACACCGATGATCATACACTCTTTTTCAAGTCCAGCCAGTTTAACGAGATTGGCAGGAATCAAGATTCGACCTTGTCCATCTAGTTCACATTCAGAAGCTTTTGAAAGCATTAGACGCTGATATTTTCGAGCATCCTTTTTTGTCGTGGGTAATGTGGATAATTTGGCATATACAACTTCCCATTGTTCCATCGTATAAACATACAAGCAGCCATCCAGTCCACGGTTGACTACGACGCGCTCGCCCAATTCATCACGGAATTTGGCAGGCATGATCAATCGCCCCTTACGATCGATGTTATGCGCGAACTCTCCCATGAACACGTGCCATCACCCCACTTTCTGACACTTTGTGCTACTTCGTACCACTATAATACATCAACCTACCGCTTTTAACAAACTATTTTGAAAAGAATTATCCGTGTGTGACGAAATGGATTCTGTTATAATAAATCGAGAAAATGAGAGGAGAAAACAAATGATAGGATTACTTTTCGTCCTAGGTTTATGCCCAATCTTGTGGTTGATTGTAGCCTTGACACTGCTAAAATGGCCAACTTGGAAGGCCGCGTGTGGTTCAATGATCGTCGCCTTCTTGCTCGCTTTATTTGTATGGAAACTACCCGTCATGGAAACTAGTACAGCCGCTCTAGAAGGCTTTTTGATGGCTCTTTGGCCAATTGTCGTGGTGATCGTCGCGGCTGTATTTACATATAATTTGACAGTTAGAACAGGTGCGATGGAATTGATCAAACAAATGATGACTTCTGTCACGAGCGACAAGCGGCTTCTCGTTCTATTAGTCGCTTGGTGCTTTGGAGGATTCATGGAAGGTATGGCTGGCTTTGGGACAGCGATCGCGATTCCTGCCGGAATGCTTGTGGGATTAGGATTCCCGGCTTTATTCTCTTGCTTAGTTTGCCTGATCGCGAATGGCGTCCCTACTCCATTTGGAAGCATTGGGATCCCGACAGTGACTTTAGCCAATCTTGTTGGTTTAGAAAACACGTATCTTTCTTTTACAGAGACGTTGCAGCTCGCTCCATTCATGATCTTGTGTCCGTTTTTGATCGTGATGGTCGCTGGCAAAGGAGTCAAAGCGCTTAAGGGAATTTGGCCGATCGTATTAATGTCAGGCGTCGCTTTTGTATTACCGCAAATTGCGATTGCTTATTTTGTAGGAGCTGAGCTCGCTGTTGTTGTAGGGTCGGTGTGCTCAATGGCGGTGACGATCCTCATGTCGCTCAAGAAAAAACCGGATCCAGCCTATCAAATGGACATTCAAAAAGGCGCTCCTCTTACTCTAAAAAAAGCGCTCGTAGCTTGGTCCCCTTTTATATGTATCTTTATATTATTGTTGTCGACTAGCAAATTGCTTCCGCCCGTCAATTCATATCTTTCGCAATTTGCTTCGAACGTGATCGTCTACAGTGGAGAAAATCCAAACACATTGACATTCACTTGGATCAATACGGCAGGTGTTTGGATCTTCCTTTCCGCGATCATTGGCGGATTGATTCAAAAAGCGAGCTGGAACGATTTTAAAACAGTATTTATCGCCACTTTGAAACAAATGACACCAACGATCTTGACAATGTGCTTCGTCCTTGCGTGCGCAAAGATCATGGCATATTCTGGAATGATTTCTTCGATTTCAGAATTCGCGATCTTAGTGACAGGCACCTTCTATCCATTCATCGCTCCTTGGCTAGGTGCTCTTGGATGCTTTGTTACCGGATCTGGAACAAGCTCAGGTGTTCTGTTTGGAGCGGTGCAAATGAATGCAGCCGAAGCGCTTCACTTAAATCCATATTGGATCGTCGCTTTGAACTCGCTAGGTGTTGGAGCCGGTAAAATGCTTTCTCCTCAAAGCATCGCGATTGCTTTAAGCGCAGTCGATGGAAATGGTCAAGATTCTAAACTTCTATCCATGATCCTTCCTTATGGAGCCGCCTTCTTGATCATTATGTCCATACTCGCTTATGTTGGAGCACTATTTTTTGGACAATTGTGAATCAAATGAAAAAGCACATCACCCTGATGTGCTTTTTATTGTTATAAATTGAGCATGCCGACCTTATCGATCAGCTGTTGAAGTTTGCGAGCGCTCACGATGTCATAATCCATCGAGTGTTCTTGAGGATACATAGAAAAATCGACACCACCTAACTTTGTGGTAGGATCAAAATGATACGAACGACACGATGAATGAATTTGATCACACTGCGTATAGTTCAAAAACGGTTCTACGTTCTTTGCGGTGATCCCGCAAGCAGGCAAGATCTCGATCTGATCATGAAATTGGTTCTGCAGTTTCCGGATCAATTCCATCCCTCTTATCGCAGTTTCTTCCATGCCTGAAGTCATGACTCGATCGACATGACAAGCGATCAAAGTTTGAATCGATTCATATGGATCGATTGAAACGTCAAAAGCCCGATGAAAAACAGCCTTCTTATTATAACTATGGATCAAATCGACCATTTTTTCAGTTTCAGCTTGATCAATTTCTCCATTGGCTTTTAAAAACCCAAACGCGATCCCATCCGCTCCAGCATCTAGCAATGCTTTTGCCTCATCAAACATGATTTCTTTTTCCATCACGTCATAACAAAATCCACATCCGCGCGGCCGCACCATACAGATCACCTCAAGATCTGTATATTTCTTGACTTTCCTAAGAGTTGCAGCAGTGCATGTTAAACCTCCTAGCGCAAGAGCGGAATTTAACTCCACTCTCTTGATTCCAGCTGCTGCAGCACTCAAGCAATCCGCAAATCCGCCTGCGCAAACTTCTATAACGATATGTTTCATAATCTTATAATACCCATCATTTACACTATTTACTAGCTCTTGAGCTGTTTTTACGAATTTTACATTTTATTTTCGTATAATATCTTGGAAAGGAAGAATACTATGAACATCTATTTGGATATGTTTATCACATTCGCTAAAATTGGCACTTTTACATTTGGGGGCGGTTACGCGATGCTTCCCATGCTCCAAAGCGAGATTGTCGAAAAAAAGAAATGGGCTACAGATGATGAGCTTTTAGATTATTTTGCTGTTGGACAATGTACGCCAGGAGTGATCGCCGTTAATACCGCCAGCTTTATCGGCTATTATCAAAAAGGGATCTTAGGAACGATCGTCGCCACGAGTGGTGTCGTCTTTCCTAGCCTCGTGATCATCATGCTGATCGCTTCTCTTTTATCTAATTTTGCTGAACTCGAAATCGTCCAACATGCATTATCCGGAATACGGATCGCCGTGTGTATCTTGATCATGCAAGCCGTAATCAAAATGATCAAGAGTGGCATCAAAGATTCTTATGGTTGGATCATTTTCGCGATCGCACTTGTCTTTTCTTATTTTCAGTGGCTTCCTACGATCTTGATCGTCATTTTAGCGGCAGGAACTGGAATTTTGATTCAAGCGATCAAAACGAAGCGAGGTTTGAAATCATGAATCTTCAATTATTGTGGACATTGTTTATTGAGTTTTTTAAAACAGGTCTGTTTGCTTTAGGCGGAGGTCTTGCTACAATTCCATTTCTTTATGAAATGATGGAAAAATACCATTGGTTCAATGCTGACGATCTGATGAATATGATCGCGGTCTCTGAATCCACCCCAGGTCCAATGGGAATCAATATGGCAACCTATGTTGGCTTTCATACAACAGGAAATAATATCCTTGGTGGATTGATCACTACGTTCGGCTTGATCCTTCCTAGCGTGATCGTGATTTGTATCGTAGCCAAATTTTTGCAGAAATTCAAAACATCGCATTGGGTTCAGGACGCATTTTATGGTTTGCGCCCAGCAGTCACAGCGATGATCGCGACTGCTGGTTTAGGGGTTTTTGTTTCTACGATTTTTCCAGAAGGTATTATTTCTGTTGGATCGATTTCATGGATCCATCTTATATTGTTTGTGATCTTGAGCGGAATATCGTTTTATTTTAAAAAAATTCATCCCATTGTCATGATCTTGTCCTGCGCTCTTTTAGGAATTCTTTTTGCCCTATAAAAAAGATATGAATGCACTCATTCATATCTTTTTAATTTTCGATTTCTTTGACCCAGTCATCGATCCCGCCAATATTTTCTACATGAAAGCCTCTTTCATTCAAGATCCTTGAAGCGAGCTCTGATCGTCGTCCGCTATGACAATAAGCAAAATACTCTTTTTCTGGATCTAGCTGTACTTTCGATGTCGTGTTGAGTGGAATATTGATTGCTCCAGGGATATGGCCATGTCTATATTCTTCTGGAGTACGTACATCCAGCAAAGAAATATCGCGTATTTTCGCTTCTTCAACTGAGCGATTGATATCCATCATATCCTTCTTTCTTTATAACGTCATGTTTTGTTTTTCAAACAGTTCATATGCCTCTTCAAGAGAAATATGCAGTTTTGAAAGTTGATCAATATCAACATTCGCCCCGTGATCATCTTCTCCTGGAAGCTGGTAATCTGTGAAAATCAAGTCATCCGCATTCACACCATAAAAAACGGTACATTTGGCTTCTGGTCCGATTTGATTCATATCGTTTTGAAGATCCTCTAAAATAGATTCACTTGGATAATCGATGGTTGGATAAAAATTCAACTGATCTAAAACGACATCCCAAATATGTTGGTTGGCTTCATTTTCGTCGCTTAGGCGTTTTAGATCTTCCATACCAATGCCTGTTTGAGAAGAGAGATCTTCTAAACTCATTCCATTTCTATGTAATTCATCGATCAACCATTCTTTTGTTTTATAGTGTGCCATACTGACGCCTCCTTAACGGATACACAATAGCAAAAACTTTGTTGAGCTTCTATTTATTTGCTTGTCATAACAAAAATACTCGATATAAGCGCACACAAATTCCGTTGTTTTTCTAGTCTATTTTTATTAAAATAGATATATAAATAGAAAGAAGGTATAGATTATGGTAGTGGTACTCTCAACTCCTTTAGTAGCCATGCTGAAAAAGACCGCATTAGAAATCCCTGGTGTATATGAAATCAAAACAAATCGCCAAAATTGTTTTTTGTATTGCGACAATGACAAAACGTCAGAAGAAAATGTCGCTATGATCAAAAACTATATCAAAGAGAAAAAAGGGACCGGATTCGTCTATAAAGTTTACGGGATCTTCAATGGAAAAGTGGATCTGACGGCCGACAGCAAGACGTCAGAAGAAAAGATGAAAGATTCATATTTTACTTCTGGTAAAAAAGATATTACAGACGAAGAAATCGAAGCGTTCAAAAAGAAAAACAATCTATAAAATAAAAATGGTTCAGCTGCAGTTGAACCATTTTATATTCTATTTTTCTTGAAGCCGGATCATTTCATCCAAACATGATTTTGCTCTATTTAAAGTAAAAGGATCCAGTTCGATCTTTTCGCCACTTATTCCCTTTAAACAAAGATAAATATCCATAAGAGTTGTTGCTTTCATATCTGGACACACTAAATTTGTAGATACTGGATAGAATATTTTATCCATACAGTCAAACTGAAGATGCTCTACGATGCTGTTTTCTGTTCCGATCAAGAACTCTTGATGCGTGCTTTCTTTCGCAAATTTCATGATTTCCGTAGTAGATCCCACAAAATCTGCAAGCTCTACCACTTCTCTCTGACATTCTGGATGGACCAACAGAAGCGCTTTTGGATGGGCTTGTTTAGCTTTCAAAACATCTTCTTTTGTGATTGTGGCATGATGAGGACATCCTCCTTGAACGAATTTAAATTGTTTTTCTGGTAGTTTTTTGGCAATGTAGCTTCCTAGATTTGGATCTGGAATAAATAGTATCTTATCGTTTTCAATATTCTTGCATACTGTATAAGCGCAAGAAGAAGTGACACAAACATCCGTTTCTGTTTTTAGTTCCGCACTCGTGTTGATATAAGCGACTATTGTATATTCTGGATATTCTTCCTTGAGCTTGATCAAAGAATGACGGTCAAGCTGTTCGGCCATAGGACAGCCAGCGCTTGGGTTTGGTAAATAAACCGTTTTATCCGGACAAAGGATCTTGCACGTTTCTGCCATGAACCGTACTCCACACATCATGATATTTGAATTCTCTTCTTTTTTAGCCAATAAAGCTAAACCATACGAATCTCCAACATGGTCAGCGATCTCCAATATTTCTTGGCTTTGATATGCATGAACGAGAATCGTCGTTTTCGTTTCTTTTTTTAATCTTCTAATTTCTTCTTGGATCTCTTGAACGCTTGCCATTATTCTATCCCACTTTCTTCTTTTTCCCACGGACTTAAAGGAGCCAATACACCAAGCACTTTCAGCCTTTCCTCGATGAGCAGGAGGCGATCATCATTATCCGCCTCCACGAGATGATAATGATAGCCGCTTGTTACTTCCCCTAAATACTTGGACTTGCTTCCTTCAAACGCTTTCATGAAATCTAGTACATCCTGTCTTGAACGTAAATCGAGATCAACACTGATTCTGCCATAAACACGATGGGAAATACTGACGTTTTTTATTTTTCCGCCACAATCCACAATTGTAAACAACTCTTCTTGAGTCATGGAAGCATCGTGACATACTTTAAATTCTTTTTTTGGAGAATTCTCTTGTTCTTTGATCATTACATATCCCCGCGAGGTGGAAGCGATTCCCGGGGTATAGGCGCGGATCACGGTTAGATCTTGTACGATCGCTTGTCTGGATACGTTGAATTTTGCCGCGAGCGCTTTCGCGGGAATCGCTTCTTCGGCTTGCTTCAAGATCGAAATGATCGCTTCCCGTCTTTCACTTGTTTTCATACTTCTCCAATCGGTTTTAAATTCTTTAGCGAAAGATCAAGAATACCGGCATTATAGATGATCGAACCGCTAGAAATATAATCGACATTCAGATCTTTGAGTCGTTCAATATTTTCTTTCGAAATATTTCCGGAACATTCGGTTTCAGCTCGCCCATCGATCCATTCGATCGCTTTTTTCATCGTCTCATGATCCATATTATCAAGCATGATAATATCCGCTTTGGCTTCGAGCGCTTCTTTGACTTGTTCTAGACTTTCGCACTCGATTTCTATTTTTCGGACAAATGGAGCATATTCGCGAGCCATTTGGATCGCTTTTTTAACAGAACCAGCCGCGTTAATATGATTGTCTTTCAATAAAATTCCATCGGAGAGATTGTAGCGATGATTATATCCGCCCCCGATTTTGACTGCATATTTTTCAAAGAGTCTGTTGTTTGGAGTCGTTTTACGAGTATCCAGCAATTTGATGTCCGTTCCTTCTAGAAGCGAAACAACATGATGCGTCATCGTAGCGATCCCGCTCATTCTTTGCAAATAGTTCAAAGCAGTTCTCTCCCCTGTTAAGATCGTGCTGATCTTTCCAGTCACTTTTCCCAAAAGCATTCCTTCTTCAACGGGTTGTCCCTCTTCACAAAAAAAGATCACATCGCTCGAGTCATCGAGCAATTGAAACACACGTTTGAAAGTATCAATCCCGCAAATGATTCCTTTTTGTTTACAGATCAGATCCGCTTCTCCATATTCCCTATCTTTATGGATCGCGTTTGTCGTTATATCTTCGTTGGATATATCTTCTCTCAATGCCATCAAAATATAAGGATCGGCATTAAGCTTCAATGTTGTTTCGTTCATGGATCAACTTCCACCTTTCTATTTCGCTCCATAATTCATCTTGATAGTCATGCATCAATTTTGAAGTGTCTTGATATATCTCCTTCATTGTAAAAGGAAGGAGTGCTTTGGGTTCGTATTGAGAAAACGTGATATCCTCAGCTGCTTTTTTCGCAAACACAAGAGATTCTAGCAATGAATTACTGGCTAAACGATTTCTTCCATGTACGTTCGAACAACTCGTTTCTCCACATGCATATAAATCTTTCATGCTTGTTTTGCCTGATAGATCGATCTTGATTCCTCCCATAAAGTAGTGCTGAGCTGGAACGACTGGAATTGGTTCATGAAATACATCGTATCCTTCTTCTTGACAGCGGGAACAAATATGAGGAAAATGCGTCTTTAATGCTGTTTCTCCGATCGGTGTAAGATCTAAGAATACATGATCGCTGTGATCGATTCGCATTTGCTCGTTGATCTTATCTGTCAATAGATCGCGAGGAAGCAACTCATTGACAAACCGTTTTCCATGGATATTTAAAAGACGAGCACCTTCGCCTCGCAAAGATTCTGAGAGGAGAAAACGTCTTCCTTTCTTCGTAGAATAAAGAGTCGTAGGATGGATCTGGATATAATCGATATTCTCTAATTCAACATGATGATGTAAACAAATACTTAAAGCATCTCCTTGCAAGCTTTCATAATTCGTGCTGTTTTTAAAAATGCCACCTATGCCTCCGCAAGCCAAAACAATAGAATTGGCAAAAAGAGGAAAGATCGTTTGATCTTTTTGGACAACGATCCCGTATGCTCGGTTGTCCTTTTCTAGAAGATCGATCATCATGCAATATGGATAGATATGGATGTTTTTTCTTTTTTTTGCTTCAAGTAAAAGTCTTGACGTAATTTCTTTTCCAGTTTCATCTTCGTGATACAGGATCCTTGGCTTGGAATGGGCACCTTCTTTTGTAAAGCAAAGGCGGCCATCTTGATCTTTTTCGAAATCAACGCCATGCTTGATCAAATCGTTAATGATCGTATTGCTGTAGCGGATCATCAAATCTACGCTTTTTGGATCATTTTCATAGTGACCGGCACGCAATGTATCTTCAAAGTATTCTTGATAATCGTCTTCGCCTCGAAGCATGCTGATCCCGCCTTGGGCAAGATAAGAATCACTATGTTCAATATCTTCTTTGCATATCATACAAACATTTTGATTTTCGGGCAGATTCAGCGCGCAATACAATCCCGCTGCGCCGCATCCTACGATCAATACGTCCCAATTTTCTTTCATTGAGCTCACCTCACAGTTGATACTAATTATAACAGGGAATTGTACTATGTCAATCTTGTGTCATGACAGTTTGTTCGATAATAAAAAAAAGACCAGAAAGCATACACTTTCTGGTCTTCTCTAGAACCGGCAGCGT